>Ga0214235_1000014_pt1 | contig 153822 bp, 159 predicted proteins | sample TroBogypolimnion_2_FD_153073 | JGI IMG/M metagenome (GOLD analysis project Ga0214235, IMG submission 153073) | Freshwater microbial communities from Trout Bog Lake, WI - 15JUL2008 hypolimnion | ecosystem: Environmental > Aquatic > Freshwater > Lake > Hypolimnion/Profundal zone ... | reverse complement strand
GAGTTTGCACTCGCCCAACAGTAGTGAGAAAGAAACCACCACTTTTGCTATTAAATGCAGTCATGGCTCGCGTGCCATTGATGCCGACCAGCCAGTCGGCTTCAGAGCGGCAACGTGCGGCGTCTGCGAGGGGTTTCATTTCATCGTCTGTGCGTAACGAGGCAAATCCTTCGCGAATGGCATTGGGGGTCATCGACTGTAACCAAAGCCTTTGGATTGATTGTGGTGCTTTTGCATGTTGAGCAATTAATCTGAAAATTAACTCACCCTCGCGCCCAGCGTCACAAGCATTAATTAAGGCGGTGATATCTTTGCGTTTAATGAGCTTTTGTAATACCTTAAGGCGAGATTCTGTTTTGGCGATTGGGCGCAAATCAAAGTACGGAGGTACTACTGGTAAGTTTGCAAAAGACCATTTACCGCGTTTAACTTCATACTCTTCTGGTGCGGCAATCTCCAATAGATGTCCAACTGCTGAGGAAATAACAAAATTGTCACTCTCAAAATAGTCCTCATGTTTGGTAAAGCCGCCCAAAGCTTTGGCAATGTCATTGGCAACCGAAGGTTTTTCCGCAATGATGAGCGCCTTGGGGTGATCCACGGTTTGGATTTTTGAACTGCTTTTAGAGGGTGCTTTAGCCACGAGTTTGCCTAAATTTGAGCCTGAAAATATATTTTTTAATGGGGAAAATGAAGACCAATTTAAACCAAACTAGAGTTTGATCGAATAATCACCCTTTTTTATTATTAACCGATAAATTGGCAAAAGTCCAAATTCAATGTTCGTAAGGGGCTAATGGACCTTATAAAAAAGGGGTGATTCCTGGGCTTTTAAGGGAAAAATCTTCATTTAGAGTCTTAAAAGAGGGTTTTTGTGGAAATTAGAAGGTCCTCCAATACTTCTTTTGGGTGACAAACCAGTTTTGCCCCTTCCTGAATGAGGCGATGACACCCTTCGTGGAGCGGGTCATGAATTGGTCCGGGTAGCGCAAATACCTCCCTTCCAAGGTCTGTGGCTAAACGTGCGGTAATGAGCGAGCCTGATTTATCGGCAGCCTCTATGACCACTACCCCTAAGGAAAGGGCTGCAATTAAGCGGTTGCGCTTAGGGAAGTGAAATGCTTTAGGACCCATTCCAGGGGCTAGCTCGGAGAGTATGAGCCCTTTGGAGCCGATTTGATATGCGAGGTCTTGGTGTTCCCTGGGATAAACCACATCTACCCCGGTGCCGCAGACTGCAATGGTTGTCCAGTTAGCCCCTACCCCTAACTCAAGGCAGGCTCGGTGCGCAGCCCCATCAATACCCCTGGCTAGTCCAGATAGCACCAATATGCCAGCCTCGGAAAGCCCTCGGGCAAAGAGAGCGGCATTACGCATGCCGCGAGGGCTTGCCATACGCGAACCCACGATCGCTATCATCGGGCGCTTAAGCAGCTCAATATCACCATATATATAGAGTGTTTCTGGTGGATCATAAAGATCTTTGAGCCTAGCGGGGTAATTTGAGTCAAGGTGGTGGATTTCTTGGACTTCTCTGGAGGTTAAAGTAGGGGTCATTCATGGATTTTGACCTTAAGAAAAATTTCAACAATCAGGACAGTCTGATTACTCTGTTGGATAATTCCTACATGGCTTTATTACCAGTCCTTTATTACCCAGACCCCAGACTTCATAAGGTTGCTAAACCTGTAGAGAAGGTGGATGCCCGTATTCAAAGAATTGTTGCTGATATGGCTGAGACCATGTATGAGGCTCCTGGCGTTGGATTAGCGGCAACACAGGTCGATATTCATGAGCGAATTATCGTCATAGATGTCTCGGATGAGCAGAATGAATTGATGGTATTTATTAATCCCGAGGTGGTATGGGCAAGTCCTGAGAAAAAATCTTGGCGTGAAGGCTGTCTATCGGTCCCAGACTTCTATGATGACGTTGAAAGATCAGCATCGGTTCGAGTGAGGGCTTTGGATTTAAATGGCAAGGCATTTGAGATGGATGCCGATGGATTGTTGTCAGTGTGTTTGCAACATGAAATGGATCATTTATTGGGCAAGGTATTCGTGGAATATCTTTCCATCCTTAAGCGCAATCGCATCTCATTAAAAATGAAAAAGCGTGCCAAAGAGTTGGCTGGTCAGCGTTAAGCGCTTCAAATGAGAGTCATATTTGCTGGAACCCCAGAATTTGCTGCGCAAGCGATGCGCGCAATATATGCTGCCGGCCATGAAATTGTTTTAGCAATGACACAGCCAGATCGTCGCGCCGGAAGAGGTATGCACCTTCAGGTTAGTCCCGTTAAAGAATTCGCATTAGAAAAAAATATCCCCGTCCTTCAGCCATCGACCCTTAGGCGCCATGCTGTCGATGCTGAAAAGCGTCTAGAGGCCGAAGATGCCTATCAACGCCTTTGCTCAACCAAATTTGATGTGATGGTTGTCGTGGCATACGGTTTAATTCTTCCGCAAGATATTCTGGATTTAGCTGAAGGTAATGGTCGTTATGGTTGCTTTAACATCCACGCATCCTTGTTGCCACGTTGGCGCGGCGCAGCCCCAATACAGAGGTCTATAGAGGCTGGCGATGCTAGCACTGGTGTCAGTATTATGAAAATGGATGCAGGTTTGGATACGGGCGATACAGTACTCGTGCGAGAAATTGCCATTGCTTCTGATGAAACTAGTGCATCTCTACACGATCGACTCGCCGTCTTGGGCGCCGATTTAATCGTTGATATTTTAAAATCCTTAGGGCGGGGCTGTGATGTTACTAGGACGCCACAACTAGCGGACGGTGTTACCTATGCCCAGAAGATTTTAAAGAGCGAAGCGGATATAGATTGGCGGTTGAGCGCGAAAGAAATTGATTTTCGGATCCGCGCTTTTAATCCTTTTCCAGGGGCAATGAGCAGCGTAGAGGGTTCACAGATTAAATTTTGGAACTCCCGGATACCTCTTGCGGAGGATTGCTTCGCGACTGGTCGTGTGGGTCAGGTTCTTGGATTGAGTAATGCTGGCGCTTATATTCAATGTGGACAAGGTGTAATTGAAATCCTTGAGATGCAAAAGCCGGGCGGTAAAAAAATGACAGCAAGCGCTTGCCTAAGAGCGCTTGGTGTTCAAGAGAAAAATGCATGTTTCCAAAAGGCTTTAATTGACTAATCAAAAAACACCGCGCAGCCTCCCTCTTTCCGAGGCAATCACGATTGCTGCACAAGCAATCAGCGAGGTCATGGAGGGGCGCTCCCTAACTGAAGTTTTAGATCAGCTTGACGCCCATGAGCGCCCTATTGTTCAAAGTCTGACCTTTGATGCCTTGCGTAAGTGGGTTCGTTCCCATGAGTTGATTGAGGAGTTCATTCCCAAAGCGCCTCCGCCTGAAGTCGATCATTTGCTTGCTGTTGCAATTGCCTTATTTTTGAGTAGCGATACTGATGGCAAGGGTTATGCCACTCACACCATTGTTGACCAGGCGGTTCAGGCTTGTAATGAATATGAGCCAACAATGTATGCAAAGGGTATGGTTAATGCGGTCATGCGTAAGATTGGCCTCTTACTTCAGCCGCCTGAGGGTGAAAAAAGTTATCCCCCTGACCCCATTCCCATGTTTTTTCCTCCTTGGTGGAGGGCTAGCTTAAAGCGCAACTACCCTAAGGCATGGCAAGCCTTAGTTGTGCAACAAGCCCAGCGCGCGCCTTTGATTTTGCGTGTAAACCAACGTCAATATACGCGTGAGCAATATCAAGAACTATTGACTCAATCCGGCATTCCATCCATCCCAATGAATGAGCTTGCTGGCATAAGCTTAAATTCCGCTTTGTTACTGCCAGAGGCTGTACCCGTTTCGGAGTTGCCAGGTTTCTATAGTGGCTCTGTATCAGTTCAAGACTCGGGTGCTCAGTTAGCGGCAATACTGCTTGATCCTCACGCTGGCGAGCGCATTTTGGACGCTTGCGCCGCACCTGGTGGAAAAACGGCTCATTTATTGGAGCTTGCAGATTGCGAGATGGTCGCTTTAGAGTTAGATGGAAAACGCCTTGGAAAAATTAGCGGAAATTTAGATCGTCTTCGTCTTCACTCTGAAAGGGTGAATATTGTGAGGGGTGATGCATCCAAGGCAGCTTGGTGGGATAAGAAGCTGTTTGACAAGATTTTGCTTGATGCCCCCTGCTCTGCCTCAGGTATTGTTTCTCGCCATCCAGATATTCCCTATCTTCGGCGTGAGGCTGACATCAAAGCTTTGCAGCAAAGACAAAGAGACATCCTTAATCAAGCATGGCAGATGCTAAAGGTCGGCGGACTCCTTTTGTATGTAACCTGTTCAGTTTTTCCTGAGGAGGGTGAACAACAGGCTCACTGGTTTGTGTCCGAGCATGGCGATGCATTACGATTAGATGCTCCAGGGCAAATTTTGCCCACAAAGGAAAACGATGGTTTTTACTATGCATTGTTCAAGAAAACGGGGTCATGAGCCAAAGTATTAGGCAATTCATCTTTTGTTGTTTGATGGCGCTGAGCATTGTTTCGGTGTCTGCGAATGCTGAAGGTATCAAACTCAAGTCCGCCGAATTGGAGCGAGTGGATAACGATTGGCTATTGAATGCTGCATTCCAAATTGAGTTGTCACCAGGTCTTGAAGACGCAGTTCAAAAAGGTGTTGTGCTGTACTTTCAAACGGAATTTGAATTGAACCGATCTCGTTGGTATTGGTTTGATGAAAAACCCGCCCTTGCTCAAAGACAAGTGCGCCTCTCTTATCAGCCTCTTACTCAGCAATACCGCATTTCATCTGAAGGTTTTGCTTTTTCAGCCAAAACACTTGCTGAAGCCCTGCAGGCCGTTGGTAGCGTAGGAGGATGGCGCGTGATTGATAACGCGCAAATTGACCCTAACAAGCCCTATACCGGTGGCTTGAGGATGACTTTGGATTTAAGTAAGTTGCCAAAACCATTTCAGGTGAACGCCCTGAATAATCGAGACTGGAATGTATCTAGCGACTGGATACGATTCCCTTTTCTGCCTAACGGCCCCAACATCATTAAGCGATGAAAACTTCCGTGGCGGGTCTTAAAGCGAATCTTTTTGAAAAGCAAAAATGGAAGAGACGCGCCTTGCCAATAGCAATTGCGCTAATTGGTACGTTTGCTTTATTGCTTTTAGTTCTACTTTCTGTCGCTTCATCAAATACCCAGTTTTTTGATAATTACTTTATTTGGTTATATGCGGCTAATGTGGTGATTGGTATTTGCCTTACCTTGGTGATTTTGACTTTGGTGGTGGTGATTGCCATTCGTTGGCATAAAGGGCGATTCGGAACCCGCTTAATCGCTAAGTTGGCAATGATTTTTGCTTTGGTAGGTGTTGTGCCAGGCTTAATTTTATATGGCGTCTCTTTACAGTTTGTTTCACGCAGTATCGAAACTTGGTTTGACGTTAAGGTTGAATCTGCTCTTGAAGCCGGTCTTGAGCTTGCACGCGCAACCTTGCGCGCTTCCTTGCAAGATTTACAAGATGATGGCCGCATGGTAGTCGATCAAATTCAAGGCCTTCCAAATCATGCCAGTCCCGCAGAGTTAGCACTTTTACTGTCACGTTTGCGTGATCAGCTTGGCGTACAAGAAATTACCATTTTTAATGGAAAGCAAACTGTCGTGGCGAGCGCCAGCGCCGATCCCCTCCAAAGGCCTGCTCAGGCTCCTAGTCAAGAGGTTATGCGACAGGCTTCTAAGTTGAAGGGCCAAGGTTTTATTGACGAACCTCAAAACACCTCAGGCTCGCAGGTTTACACATTGCGCGTAGTTTTGCCTCTAGTTAAGGAGCGCCCATCTACAGGTCGTGGTTTCGGATTAAGCCCTCAGTATCAAAAAGAGCTCTGGTATGTGCAGATCATCAAAGCCGTTCCTCAGGGCATTACAAAAAATACATTGGCAGTGCAAGCAGCCTATAGTGACTACCAAGAAAAATCATTGGGCCGCACAGGTTTGCGCAAAATGTTTGTGGGAACCCTGACATTAACCCTATTCTTTGCACTATTTGTGGCGATCACCTTAGCCCTTTTGTTGGGGCGTCAACTCGCGCGACCTCTATTGATGCTTCTTAAGGGAACGCAGGCTGTTGCACAAGGCGATCTATCGCCCAAACCAGAATTGGATACTGGCGATGAGCTCGGAATGTTGACGCGCCAATTTAACGTCATGACTCGGCAATTGGCGGATACTCGAACTTCTTTGCAAGAATCCAAATCATTTTTAGAGACAGTTTTGGGCAACTTGACTGCTGGGGTTTGCATTTTTGATAAAAATTTCAACATAGTTTCGAGCAATGCGGGCGCTGATCGAATTTTTTCAGAGGATTTAACTAAGCTAGACGGCCGCCCTCTGAGCGATAGCGCAGCCCTTGTAGAGTTTGAACAAGCTATTAAAGAAGGTTTTGCGACGATGAAATTGGCTGTAGGCAGCGGAGCTTTAACATCTGCCTCTCAGAAATCAAGCTCTAAAAATGAAGGAGCTGTCTGGCAAAAACAGATTCAGCTGCACACTACAAATGAATTTGAGAATGAATTGGGCGTTACATTGTTTGTTCGCGGGACGGAGCTTACCCCTGATTTGCGTATGGTGGTGTTTGATGACATTACCGATGTAGTGAGTGCGCAGCGTTCTATTGCTTGGAGTGAGGTGGCAAGAAGATTGGCGCATGAAATTAAAAACCCCTTGACTCCCATCCAGTTATCTGCCGAAAGACTGCAGCATAAGCTTGCGGGTAAATTGAGTCCCGAGCAAGAGGAAATGATGAATCGAAGCACCGCCACGATTATTGGGCAGGTACAGGCCATGAAAGAAATGGTGAATGATTTCAGAGATTTTGCAAAGACGCCTACGCCGCAGTTAAAGTCGGTATCTGTAAATACTCTCACTAGAGAAATCCTAGGCTTGTATGAAGGTAGCCCTTTAAATACTCAGCTTGATGATGAGTGTCCCAATATTATGGGAGACTCGACTCAACTAAGACAGGTCATTCATAACTTACTTCAAAACGCACAAGATGCAACCTTAGAGGGGAAGAATCGTAATGCGCCTGTAGATGTAAAAACAGAGTTGGTTCGCTATGGAGAGATTAATGGCGTAGCGCAAAATGCAGTGCGATTAACAATAAGTGATAGCGGTTCTGGATTTCCAGCTAAGATATTGGCAAGAGCATTCGAACCTTATATAACAACTAAGGCTAAAGGCACTGGTTTAGGTTTGGCGGTAGTAAAGAAAATCATTGAAGATCATGGCGCCAAAATCGAAGTTCGTAATCGTATGCAGGGAGAAGAAGTGATCGGCGCACAAGTATCAATTTTGTTTATGAATCTTGCAAAAGAGGCAGCATAAGAATGGCAAGTATTTTGGTGGTCGATGATGAGATGGGCATTCGCGAGCTTCTCAATGAGATTCTGACGGATGAGGGTCACACCGTATATTCCGCTGAGAGCGCAATTCAGGCGCGTACTATTCGCGAGCAAATGCGCCCCGATTTAGTATTGCTCGATATTTGGATGCCAGATACTGATGGCATCACTTTGCTAAAAGAGTGGTCTAAAACAGGTCAACTCACTATGCCGGTTGTCATGATGTCTGGCCATGCAACGATTGATACTGCGGTAGAGGCAACTCGAATTGGGGCTTTGAATTTTCTGGAAAAGCCTATTGCCCTGCAAAAATTACTAAAGACGGTAAATAAGGCTTTAGAAAGTTCGCCCAAATATATAGCGCCAGAAGAAGGCAAACTTGTCCAGGCTGTACCAGTTGTCGCAGCAATCACCAAAATTACTGCAGTTGAGCCTACATCTTTACTGCAAGATGGGGAATATATCAGCGGCATTGCGAAAACTTATTTTGACCTTCCGCTGCGTGAGGCTAGAGATTTATTTGAAAAAGCGTATTTTGAGCATCAAATGCAAATCATGGGTGGTAGCATGACCAAGATCTCGGAGTACACCGGTCTTGAGCGTACACATTTGTACCGAAAATTAAAGGCCTTAGGTATTGATACGTCGCGCAATAAGAGCGATAGCTAGGGTAAAGCTTTTGATTTATAACGCGATCTACATTTTTGGTGTATGTCTATTGAGCATCTTCAAAACCTTTTGATCCCCGAAAAATCAAGCTGAGCGCCGATTAAATATAGTAGTTAGCGCTTTTTCGACCGGTCCCTGGCTGATTAGTTATAATTCCAACTCTTGGCCTGGTAGCTCAGTCGGTAGAGCAGAGGATTGAAAATCCTTGTGTCGGTGGTTCGATTCCGCCCCGGGCCACCAAGAAATACCAAAACCACCTCCGGGTGGTTTTTTCATTTGGTTTTGCCTGCCTGTAAAAACCCTATGCTACGATGATTATTCAAGCTTTTTCATAATGTTTGGCTTCTAAAAAGGAAATATAAGTGAAGTTGAAATTACTCATAGTAGTTTTTGGGCTGCTACCAGTATTCGTCTGTGCTCAGACCCCATCTAATATGCTGGGCACCTGGAAGGGCGTCAGCAATTCAGCTGTCTCTGGTTCTGGATTGTTTCACCCTACGGAGGCGGGTCAAGAAAAGACTGTACGCTTCAGAAACGTAGAGTATGTATTGGTTATAGACAGAGAAGATGGCAGAAACTTTGTTGGATCTATTGGCGCAACAAATAGTAAGCACCCAACTGATATTAAGCACAAAGAAGTGATACTTGGCGCTTATGCCAAAGACATGAAAAGTGGTGTGATGGTCAATGAAGTAGGAAGCTTTACGTTTAAATTGGCAGACACAAAAAATTTAGAAATTTGCTATTCCCAAGTCGCATCTAAATCAAGAGTGGCATCTTGCTTTGAAATGGTTAAACAATAAATTCTAAAAGAATAAAGCCTCTTAGGCTCTAGTCGATTTCGCCTCGGCCATCAAGAAATACCAAAACCACCTTCGGGTGGTTTTTTCATTTGGTCTTGTCTTAGAATGTTTCTCATATGACAAGGGACGAACGCTTTCATCAAATAGCCAAAGAGCTTGGATACGGCTTTCATGGAGAAATCAAAGTTGGAGGCAATTACAACCCTTTGGTTCAGCATGAAAACACTATCTATATCAGCGGCAAATCCCTCGCGTTGGCAGTGATGTGGTTATTCAGGGCGCCTTAGGTGCCGATGTATCGCTTGAAGCCGGACAGGTAGCGGCAAAGATTTGTGTGATGCGAGCAGTTGCGCTTTTACTAAGGCAGCTGGGATCATTGGACCGAGTTCAAAAGATTTTGCGGATCTCTGTCTATGTTCAGTCTTCAGCGAGCTTTACTCAGCAAAGCGAGGTTTCAGATGGGGCCTCTGAAGTTTTGTATTCAATCTTTGGTGATGCTGGGGTTCATTCAAGAACATCCGTTGGCGTATTTCAATTGCCTAAGAATGCCCCGGTAGAAATTGATTTCGTAGTGGCAGTAGATTAAACATCCTAGGCCCTAGTCGACTCTGCCTCGGGTTACCAAGAAACACCAACATCACCTTCGGGTGGTTTTTTGCATTTGCATTTGTGCAAATGCACCATTTTTATAAATGATATGATTTTCAAAGATGCTACAAAGCATTAATAATTAAAAAATAATAGGAGATATGCAATGCTATCGCGATTAATTGCTTTAATTGGCTTAACTTGCTCTATTGCTTTTGCGCACGCAGAAATTGTTAAGGTCGATGACTATATTGAAGGCGCCGATCCTGGAGTGAAGTTATTCGTTAGAAATAAGTTTGCCGAGCCAAAGATTAAGGCTACCAATAACAATGTGGTGCTTTTTATTCATGGTGCCACCTTTCCCTCTACACCTGATTTCGATCTGCAATTCCAAGATTATTCTTGGGCCGACTGGATGGTGAAGCATGGCTACATTGTGTATATGTTCGATAAGCGCAATTACGGATTTTCAAGCAGAGAAAAAGCCATGGATGAGCCTGCCACAAATAACCGCCCAGTTACCCGGTCATATCTAGCAATTAGAGATATCAATTCTGTTGTAGATTTCATTCGCAAAAAAGAGGGCGTTGAAAAGATTGACCTAATTGGATGGTCTTGGGGGGCAACAACGGCTGGCTTATATACCTCATTAGATAGCGAGAAGGTGAATAAATTAGTACTTTACGCACCGGCATACTCATATCAAAATCACACGAATCTCGGCGCAGGAAGTGGTTTGCAAAATAAACGAAAGCCAGATGAGTTTAACTATGCATTAGGGGCTTATCGTTTTGGCTCTAAGGCCGCCAATGATTCTAGGTGGGATGGAGAAATACCGTTAGAGGATAAAAATAGCATTCGAGACCCAGCGGTTCGTGATGCCTTTGCGATCGAGGCGCTAAAAACAGACCCCACCAGTGAGAGCAGAAACCCACCCAGTTTGCGAGCGCCAAACGGTGTTCTAGAAGATAGCTTTATGCAGGCTACTGGAAGACCTATTTGGAATGCTTCTTCAATTTATGTTCCAACTCTGGTCATTGCGGGTGAATTTGATACTTGGTCATTTCCTCAAGATCGGGCAATGGTGATGCGTGACTTAACAAATGCGCCTTATAAAAAGAGCGTTCAAATTAAAAATTCAACTCACTTTATGCTCTTCGAGAAAACTCGATATGAGTTCTTTAATGAGGTAAATGACTTCTTAAAATCTAAAATCTAAAAACTAATTAAATTAGGGTCTCCCATTCTCGGCCCTCGTTGATTCCGCTCCGGGCCACCAAGAAACACTAAATAGCCCACTTGTTGGGCTATTTTTTAAGTAAAAGCGCGCGCTCGGGTTACGCAGGACCCACCAAGAATCGTTAAAACCTTTATCAGAAATGATGGGGATCAAATAAAAAGGCCTTTTTAATGCTAAAGATGATTGATGTTCGAGTGGCTAATCTTTGCTTTTATCGAGTGTTGTTATTGGTATTGTGTAGCTATTCTTTGATGGGTTGTTCAGTTTTCTCTGCTGCTGGAACGGCGGTGTCTACAACGGCATCTGTTGCTGGAACGGCTATATCCACAACTGCATCTGTTGCTGGTAGTGTTGTCGGTGGTGCTATTAGTGTTGTAAAGCCATAACTCAAATTCTGCAGTCAACTCATTGGTAATATTTAAGAGGCTTGTGCCAAAATATTATCCTAAATACTATAACTGGTGAAATATGAAATTTTTTTTCAATACTCTTGCAGTGATTTTGCCAATCTTGGCCTTGAGTGGCTGTCTTGCTAGTACAACATCACCAGTAGGCGTGAATTGTGACTACAGCAAAGGCTTACCTTTGTGGGAAATGCCTCTTGATTGCCAGGCCGGAAGGTAGCTCTTCTGTCGGCGACTTGATTGAGCTTCAGTCGCCAAGAATCAAAATTAGCCCACTTGTTGGGCTAATTTTTTTAGCAAAGCAGAATAAATTTTTGAGGCTTGTTATTTCTCTGGTGAAAAGCCGCAATGGGCGCACTAATGAAGCACTAAATGTGTAGGCCATTTCAAGGGGGTCCAATGGCTTATTTCCCCTTGTGATAATTGCGAAATTTAATCAGAACTTGCTAAGAAGAATGGCGGGAGAGTATTGAAGTAAAAGTAGAGTATTGGCAAAAATGGCTTCATTTCCATCTTTGCCCTAGTTGATTCTGTCCTGGGCCGTAGAATGTAACTTCAATGCCAATTAAGTTCATTCAGCTTTTAACTAGTACACACCGATCTCAAAAGACCAACTTTCAGTTGGGCGCATACATGGCATTTGTTGCTGGGGCTGTTAATGCTGGAGGATTTTTGGCGATTGCCCGCTACACATCACACATGAGTGGAATCATTTCTGGGATTGGCGATGATTTAGCCTTGAATAATTTCCTTTCAGTTTTGGGCGGTATCTCACTCCTTTTCTCTTTTCTATTTGGTGCTGCAACTACAGCCGTTATTGTTAATTGGGGGCATAGAAGAAGGATTCATAGTGAGTTTGCTTTGCCTTTATTGATTGAGGCTGTTCTCTTATTGGTTTTTGGTTTGGTTGGTGCTAACTTGAATCTATATCTCCCGTTAACGGTTCCAACAATTGCCTTACTCTTGTGCTTTGTGATGGGCTTGCAAAATGCCATTGTCACTAAGGCCTCTAAAGCTGAAATTAGAACTACTCATATGACTGGCGTTATTACCGACATTGGCATAGAGCTGGGTAAATTAGTCTATTGGAATAAATCGGAGGAGGCAAACAAGAAGGGTTATGTAAAGGTAAATCAAGAAAAGTTAAAAACCCATTTATGGATCTTCGGCATGTTTTTAATGGGCGGAATTATTGGGGCCATTAGCTTCAAAAGGGTTGGTTATATTTCTGTAGTGCCACTATCCCTTTCTCTGGTGTTGATAGCAAGTTTGCAGATCTATCGAGATGTTGTGGTGGCCATGAGAGGTGGCGACCATGGCTTTTAATCTAAGGGTATCGAGCCTCTAGCGAGTACCATAGCCATCAGCGGATTTTTTATAAGTCCCTTTGTGTTTATATGTCTGGGTTGGTGATCAAGCACCAGAATGATGCCTAATAGAGATTTGTGCATTTTTTGGCTTGATACTATGTTTGTATAGTTAAGTTCATTCTTTAGCTATTCCTCCATAAGTTGTTATTTCAAGCCATCCTTCGGGATGGCTTTTTCTTTTAAGGGGGGGGTGATCTTTAGGGGGGGGTGGGCGAAGACTTGCATCCTAATGTAATCCTTAAGCGTTAATTAATAAGTTTGCATAGCGCTTGTATAGCAATTCTTAAATGACTTACGAGTAGTTTTTCATTTCCACGGTTTCATTTCTTGGTAGTTTCCCTTGGGCTCATAAAAACCACTATATTTTGATGAAGTTCCCTATATCGCTTAATTACAAAAGGTTGTGATGACTGCAATTACCAAACCCCAGTCCAAATTCTCAGCGGTTATTCGCGTTACTAGCGGAAACTTTATTGAGATGTATGACTTCTTTTTATTTGGCTTTTATGCCACCTACATCTCCAAGGCGTTCTTTCCATCTGATAGCGAGTACGCATCGCTAATGCTGACGTTTGCCACATTTGGCGCGGGTTTTTTAATGCGCCCATTGGGTGCTATTTTGCTCGGTGGCTATATAGATCGAATCGGGCGTCGTAAAGGCCTTGTCTTAACGCTTGGTATTATGGCTACCGGTACGGCAATGGTTGCCTTCATTCCAGGCTATGCAACGATTGGTTTATTTGCACCAATATTGGTTTTAGTAGGCCGCCTCTTGCAGGGATTTTCAGCTGGGGTTGAGCTTGGTGGCGTGTCGGTGTATCTATCTGAAATAGCCACCCCGGGCCGCAAGGGCCTCTACGTTAGCTGGCAATCAGCAAGCCAACAGGTTGCCATTATCTTTTCCGCAGCCCTGGGATATTTTTTAAATCAGTCAATGAGTAAAGAGGCTATTGCCGACTGGGGATGGCGCATTCCATTCTTTATTGGGTGCATGATAATTCCCATTGTTTTTCAGATTCGCCGTTCATTGCAAGAGACCGATGTGTTTCTTGCTAAAAAGCATCACCCTACATTTAAAGAAATTATCAAATCTTTAGTGAGTAACTGGCAATTGGTTATTACAGGAATGATGCTCATTGTGATGACAACCGTTTCCTTTTATCTCATTACGGTCTATACGCCCACCTTTGGTAAGAGTGTATTAAAGCTATCGATAGTGGACAGTTTGATAGTGACTTTTGCTGTTGGTTTATCTAACTTCTTTTGGCTGCCGGTGATGGGTGCGTTATCAGATCGAATAGGGCGCTGGCCAATCATGGCTTTATTTTCAGCGCTGACACTTTTTACTGCTTATCCCGTGTTGAGCTGGCTGGTAGGGTCTCCAAGCTTTGAGCATATGTTGGCAGTGGAGCTTTGGCTGTCTTTCCTCTATGGGAGTTACAACGGGGCTACTGTAGTGGCTTTAACTGAAATTATTCCCAGCAATATTAGAACCACAGGCTTTTCTTTGGCATACAGCTTGGCAACAGCGCTATTTGGCGGTTTCACCCCTTTGGTTTCGACTTGGCTCATTGAAACGACTGGCGATAAGGCTTCCCCCGGGTATTGGATGGCTATGGCCGGTGGTTTAGGCTTGGCTGCCACATTTTTAATCTACAGGGGAATTGTTAAGGCCAGGAAATAGGTGGTTTTGGTTTTAGTTAGCCCTACTCTAAAGCACTAATAATAAACATTTCCCCTTAATATGTTGCTTTGCAGCAAATTGCCATTGCATGCATGATAAAAGTTAATTAATATGTTGCAATGCAGCAAAATTAACCTATAAGGAAATTCTATGTTTAAAAATCAATTTGCAGGAAATCAAGCCAAATCAATTGAAGCTGTTCGTGCTTTAGGTCAAACAGCTCTAGAAAATGCTCAAGAATTAGCCCAGATCAACTATCAAGTGGCGCAAGAGTTGGTTGCTAAGGCTCAGGCTAAAGCAGCCCAATTAATGAAAAGCCAAGATCCAAAAGCAGCGTTGGATCTTCTCCAAAGCGAATCTGTTCAAGAGGCTGTTGAGCAAATTACTGCCTATCAGCAGAAGGTGACCAACGTATTGCGTCATGGCAATCAAGAATTAGTTGAAGCAATTGAGGCGGTAATTAATCAATCACAAGATGATTTACAGGCTTTTATTGCTACTGCTAGCTCAAAAGCACCGGCTGGTTCGGAGGCATTTGTAAGCGCCTTTACTTCTGCATTTAATACTGCAATGCAAAACTTTAATCAAGTTCGCGCTACCGCTAAGGATGCATTTGCAAATCTTGAAAAAAGCGTTGAATCAGCATTTAACTCTGCACCAAGTCAATTTGGTCAGGTGGTAAAGGCCGCTCCAAAAAAAGCTCGCGCTAAGTAATTAAGCGTAATTAGTAAGTGCTCACTCATATATATATGACTATATTTAATATGAGGCTATGAAGAAGCGATTTAGAGAGTTGGGTATTGGCAGTTTTGGTGGATGGGATCAAATAAATTGATTCCATCCGCCTCAATCCTTTTAAATCAGACGATTTTTCACTTGCTTAGATTCAATGCATGTATCCTTCATTGCGGCAAAAAAACTACAATGAAGCTCCAAAAGTGATGGTTAACCAATAGATGAAGCAAGAAGCATTTTTAGAGAAGTTAGCAAAAGAGGATTTTCCGGATCCCGTATTCGTAGCTCGAGACCATGGAGGATTTTTAGATCTGCATTCACACCCCTATGAAGTGCTCGCGCTTGTGACTGAAGGTCAAATTGATATTGCTATAGAGGGGATTAAAAATATCTACCTTGCCGGTGATGTTTTTCATTTGCTCCCTAATCAAATCCACACAGAAAGTTATGGTGGTCGGGGCGTTAAATATCTAGCTAGTAGAAAAGGTATTGTTTTGCAGGAAGAGCTTGGGTTACAGGTTATTGGGCAAACTGAGTAAATAATTCAAAAAACCTTCTATAGGTTTTGCAAATTGATTGACCGCCTTTTTGGCGGTTTTTCATTTAAATGGTTTGGGTGTCCCCAATTCCCGGGGGTTATCTGATGAAGAGCCAGGCAGTTAATATCGCACCTACAAAAACAATAAAAATACGTAGCCATTTATCTGGGAGTTTATTCATGAGCCAGACTCCGCTGAACCCGCCCAAAATACCGCCAAATCCAAGGGCCAGAACGGCACCCCAGTTAATTGAGGGTGAGAACATGAAGATAATGACGGCTGATGCATTCATGGTCATAGCTAGGGCATTTTTCGTAGCTCCAGCCATTTTGACTTGTTGGCCCGCAAAGCTCAGTGCAGCTAGCATCAGAAATCCAATTCCGCCGCCAAAATAACCACCATATATGGCAATTAAAAATTGTACGAACAAAAGAATGTAGGGGGGTGCTTGGATTTGATGTGTCTGCGAACTGTTTTTTCTAAAAAAACTCCCCCAAGCAAAAACACTGGTAGCAAACAAAACTAGCCACGGTATGAGCTTGGTAAATACGCTAACTGGGGTGTAAAGAAGGAGAAACGCCCCTGAAATCCCACCCAAAATGCTAATGAGAAACAGTTGCTTGAAGCTAACGGATCCCACGCCACCTACAAGCTTGCGTCCAGCAAAGCTTGATGACATTTGACTGGGAAAAAGCGCAATCGTAGAGCTCATATTTGCAGCTAATGGATCTAGCCCAGCCAGAAGTAAAGCAGGAAAGGTGATAAATGAGCCGCCGCCTGCTAACGCATTTTGGATTCCCGCATATAAACCAACCGCAGCCAGTAGCAGTACTGTAGAAAACGGCAAGGAGAGCAGTTCATTCATTTCGTTGTTAACTCTTTTATCAAGTCAATGCATTGTAATGATTAAAGAAATAGCTCGTGTCCAGCCCAGGCCTGTTCATTTTTAATGACTTTTCATCAAATTTTTTAAAGGTCGCATAAGTATTTCAATATCCTTAGCGTCTAAGTATTAACAAACAAGGAGATGTAGATGAAAAGAACAATGCAAGGTTTGGTTATGGCGAGTCTGTTGATGGTCGGGGTAATTGGCCTTGCTAGCGCAGCGTTGCCTGAGCCACAAGATCCTCAGGCCGTTGCAAATATGACTTTTGATCAGCGATTGCAAATGTCTAAGGATTTGCGCGAGCAATTTAAAAATGCCACTCCTGAAGAGCGGCGTGAGTATCGCCAGAAATTGCATGCGAGATTTACCGCCTTAAGTCCAGGGGAGCGTAAAGCATTGCGTGACAAGATGCATGCTCAATGGGCGGCCCTATCCCCAGAGCAGAAGAAGCAGTTGCGCGAGGGTCGTAAAGCCATGGTTGCTGCGATGACGCCAGAAGAGCGTGCTGAAATGAAAAAAGAGCGCGAGGTATGGATGCAAAGCCACCCACAGGAAAGGGACCACTGGACTAAACCGATGACCAACTAGGAGCGAGTTTGAACTTGTTTTTTAGTGGGCAACGTCGCACAGAGCAGGCTTTATTAAAAAGGGCCGCTACAGGCGACCCTAATGCATCTAAAGAAGTCATCAGCTTATTAAATCTACCTGCCTATTCGCTGGCGTTTAGGATGCTGGGAAATAAGGAGGATGCACAAGATGTGGTGCAAGAGGCGTTTATTAGGCTTTGGAAGAGTGCTGATTCGTTTTCAGGAAAATCGAAATTATTCACTTACTTTTACGCGATTGTTAGTAACCTTTGTTTAGATCAACTGAAGTCTAGTCGCAACGGTATGTTTGAGGAGTTCAATGAATTGGTGCATTGCCGATCAGAAGATGTGTTGTTAGGGTTCAGTGGTGGCATTACTGCAGAGGAAATAAAAAAAGCAATGAATGTATTGAGTTCGAAGCAAAGAATGGCGATTTTGATGTGGGCTTATCAAGACTTGACCGCCGAACAGGTGGGCGTGGCGATGGGCATGAATAAAAATAGTGCCGATCAATTACTTTTCCGAGCCAAGTTAAAACTAAAGTCTGAACTGAAAAAAGGTGACGCTCATGAGGCCTGATGACAAACAAGTTTTGCTAGACGCTTTGGAGCAAATAAAAGTCCCAGACCCATCGGAAAATTTTGAACAACGTCTATATCAAGACTGGGAAAGGGTGGTGTTGACCTCGCCAGAAAAGTCAACTCGTGCAATCTCTGAGATTTTGATGATTGCCAGGGGGCATCATAAGCTTTTCATCTTTCTGGCCATGATGGCGATTCTTGCCTCTGTTTTATTGGGGCAAAGAATGGTGAATTCGACCGAGGATGAGCTACGCCGCATTGATGCGCTATCCGAACTTTCTTTATCTACAATCTGATGGGTAGAGTATTTCTTCTATTGCCCATCAATTAAATTGATTGGCCTTACTCATAATTGATGAATTTTTCGGTGAATATGTTTGTAGGTTTTAGAGGCATGTAGTAAGCTGACAAGAGCAATATTGCTGATGAGAGCCTGATGGCTGGGTGCCAAAATTTTTGGAGAAGTTAAATGATAAATATTCGTAAAGTTCTTTCGTTCTTGATTCTTAGCTTGGGACTTATCGGTTTTAGCGCTGGCGCTGCCGATGCTCCTAAGGTGCCATCCGGAACAGTAAGTATTAGTGAAACCCAATTTGCGCTAATTGTGGGTGGAAGTACGGGTGGCGGTGTATTGACCTATCAAGGAAAAAAATATCCATTCAAAATTGGCGGAATGAGCTTGGGTGCCAACGTTGGCGTTTCTAAGTTATCAGCAAGTGGTGAGGTTTATGATTTGGCGGATATCTCTAAATTCCCTGGCACCTTTACTAAACTAGAAAGCAGTATTACTTTGGGCGGTGGTGTTGGTGGTACGGTTCTTAAAAATGAAAATGGCGTGATCATGCGCTTAACAAGTACATCTGAAGGGCTGCAGCTCAATTTAAGTGCCAGTGGCGTAACAGTTAAGCTTGATAAGTAATCAAGGTATTAGGTTTTAGCTACTCCAGTAAGGGTGGCCGCTCACAAGAAATGCCTAAACCACCTTCGGGTGGTTTTTCTTTTCAGCGGGGCGATTCAGTCTTTTGCCCACTATTTGTTGGAAATTCTTGTCGGCTCGGTCTGTAAACAATTCAAAAATATATAAGACTTTTTAAGGTAAAAGTATCATTAGGGTAAAGTAAATGGCAATCTGGCTATTTTTAAAATATTAAAAGGAAGAAATATGACTCATCATGATAAGTTGCTTGAAGCATTCGAAGTTTATAAATCAGAGAATGAAAAATTTCACGGTAAGGGTGTAAAAGCATCTGCTGCTAGAGCTCGTAAAGCACTCCAAGAAATTTCTGGCTCTTGCAAAGAGCGTCGTAAAGAAATTACCGCTGAAAAAGAGGCCTTAGAGGGAAAGCCTAAGGGCGATGGTATGTCTCAAGATGCAGCGCGTCATGCCCACGTTAGAAAGTAATTCTTAAGTCTAGATAAGCCACCTGCGGGTGGTTTTTTCTTGCCCAAAATTTGGGATTTTACGAAATTCAGGCCTATTGAAATCGATATGCTAAGGCCACAAAAATATTATCTTGAAATGATCGCGTTACGACTGGGCTGTTATTGATTCCGCCCCCCATCCATTTTCGCTTTCCATAGATGTTGACATACCAGTTATCTACTACTGGAATTTCAATCATCATCCCAGCCAACAGGTTTGTTGTGGCGGGCACGGCATAAATGCTATATCCAGTGAGTTGAGAGTCCCCTGTACTAATACCGTAATAGTAGTTGGCGTATTGACTAGATTGTCTTTGAATGCCAAGTTGCGGATAGATTTTGATATCTCGATAAGTATCAACTTCCCCAAAATAGGATGCCTCATATAGTGCCCCTTGGGATTTTCCAAAGTCGTGATATGCGTTTACAAAAAATCCTCCAATAGGGGTTTCTTGAAATGTCCCAAGGCCTAATGGGATGGGATCACTTTTATTAATTAAAGCACCATTGATCACGGATCTTATTTTGTAGTTGTCTAAATTTATTTTTCCACCAAGTTCAAAATAGCCGTAACCCATTTTGAAAGTTTTAAAACCTACCTGATCTATCCGAGCAAAAAAACGTTGATAGTCAAAAAAGGCATACGGCATTGCGATGGACTGCGTTCCTTCGCTACCTGTGTGAAGGTTCGTTGAATATAGGGCCACTCCGAGATCTCCAACAATATGATCTGGCAGGCTATCGGGTACATCATCTAATGCATATGCGGGTAGAGATTGGAGGCACAGGATGAGGAGGGGTAAAAGAGCTGAAAACCTTATGAACTTGTTAATTTTAGAGGTCCACGTTGTCTAGGGCAGCATCCATAAGATGACTTGTATCGGCCCACTTCTCAATCATCCATCTTTGTCCGTCATGAGCTATGTGATTTAAGGAGGCGTTGGGCACAGAAGCAACGCGATGGGTATTAAGCGCTTGCTGGCTAACAATGCGATAGATCATATCAAGTACTCCACCATGACTAACAAGACAAATTATTTTTCCAATGTGGGCCTGTTTGATTCTTTCGAGTGCATGCTCAATCCGAATAGCGAATTGAGAAATACTTTCGCCACCTTCTAGATCATGGTCAAGATCACGTGCTAAATGGGCCTCCCAAATACTGGGGCGAATTCGAGACGCTTCGCTGATTTTGAGTCCTTGTAAGGCTCCAAAATGCCGTTCTCGTAATGCCTCATCTAAAACGGCGGGCTTGCCAAATAGCTTCACGATGGCGTTTGCTGTGTCGGCCGCTCTTTGTAGGTCGCTGGTATACAGCACATCAAAATGAAAGTTTATAGTTTTAAGGGCCCTCGCCATCTGAGTCGCTTGTTCTTGGCCGTGGGAATTTAAGGGAATGTCGGTGTGCCCCTGAAGACGACCTTCGGCATTCCAAGGGGTTTCACCATGACGAATGAGGCAGAAGTGGGTTGTACTCATCTGGCAATAATAAAACGAGATGACTCACTCTGGCGCTATGATTGGCCAATGCTCAATTTATCTATGTTTAATGGGCCGTATAGCTTTATTGGTTTATTAATGCTTTCAAATGTCTTTATGACTTTTGCTTGGTATGCCCATTTAAAGAATTTGTCATCAAAACCGTGGTGGATAGCGGTTTTGGTGAGCTGGTTCATTGCGTTTTTTGAGTATGCACTTCAAGTTCCCGCAAATCGCTTAGGCTTTGAGCATTTCAGTCTTGGGCAGCTCAAAATTGCACAAGAGGCAATTACATTGAGCGTATTTATACCTTTTGCGGTCTTTTACATGGGTGAGCCGTTTAAGTTGGATTATCTTTGGGCTGGTACTTGCTTGTTGGGTGCTGTCTACTTTATGTTTAGATCGTGATGCTTTTATGATATCGAGATTCTTAGAAACTATTAAGGTCAATTTGTGAAAAAATATTTAGCCGTAGCAATACTTTCCTGCATGGGTTTGACGGCTTGCGCAGCGGTGTATACCGATGCATCTGATGCTAACCATGTCACATTTCTTAACAGCGATGGCGACTCTATTGCGCAATTGACTCCAAAGGCAAATGCTTATTGTGCTCAGTATGGAAAAGTAGCACTCTATCGAAATAGCGATAGTTCTTTGGTTGCCGTCTTTGACTGCAAGCCTGCCAAATAATCTACATTTAACCTGCTAGGTTTGATTGATAGATTAGGCCGGCATGCTCTCTGAGCGCGTGGAACTGAATAGATTCCCAGCGTTGCTGAGCAACATCTAACTCAGACTTATGAGAGGCTAGAAACACGGCCGCTCCCACAACATCTTCAGCCATGCGGTGAAGGTTTTCTTGAGTAAATTTTTTCAGGGCAACTGGATCATCAGAGCTCACCCAGCGAGCTAGGCTATAGCGTGCTGGAAGGAGTCTGACTTCGGCACCATATTCTGTTTGTAGGCGATGGCTAACAACTTCAAATTGAAGTTGTCCAAACGCTCCCAACAGCATGGTGCCGCCCCCCATGGGGCGGAAGACCTGTATCGCGCCCTCCTCTCCAAGCTGCATTAGACCGGTCCGCAATTGCTTAGAGCGCAAGGGATCGGCAGACTCCACCATGCGGAAGATTTCTGGGGCGAAAAATGGCAAGCCGGTAAATTGCAATTGCTCGCCTTCTGTAAGGGTATCCCCAAGACGTAGTAAGCCATGATTTGGTAAACCAATGATGTCTCCCGGAAAAGCTTCATCCAAAATATCACGGCGTTGGGATAAAAAAGAAAGAGCATTATTAGTTCTGACTTCTTTACCGTTACGGCAAATTTTTAATTTCATGCCGCGCACAAAGTGCCCAGAGCAAATACGCAAAAAGGCAACACGATCTCGGTGTGCGGGATCCATGTTCGCTTGAATCTTAAAGACAACGGCCGAGAATTTGTTTTCAGCGGGACTAACTTCACGTTGCAAAGCCTTGCGTGATCCAGGTGATGGAGCTAATTCCACTAAGGTATTGAGAATTTCTCTTACGCCAAAATTATTGATGGCTGATCCGAAAAAAACTGGCGATTGCCGGCCCGCTAAAAACGCCTCGCGATCAAAAGCTGGCATCGCATTTTTAATAAGATCAACTTCGGCTAAAGCGTTTTCTAAGTCCACGCCAAGACGCTCTTTTAGGGCTGGATCGTTAATATCGACAATGGCATGGGAATCTTCGGTAACTCGATCTTCACCAGACTTAAACATGCGCATCTGCATGTTGGCAATATCAATAACCCCTGCAAAAGATCTACCCATCCCAACTGGCCAGGTAAAAGGGACTACCTCAATACCTAATGCAGTCTCAATTTCATCCATCAGTTCCATTGGAGGCTTAACTTCGCGATCCATTTTATTAATGAAGGTAACGATAGGTGTATTACGGGCGCGACAAACCTCTAATAAGCGAAGGGTTTGTGATTCCACTCCATTAGCCGCATCAATCACCATAAGGGCTGAGTCAACCGCAGTTAATACACGATAAGTATCTTCAGAGAAATCTTGGTGACCTGGGGTATCGAGCAAGTTAATGATGCAGTCCCGATATTCCATTTGCATGACAGAACTTGCCACAGAAATACCGCGTTGCTTCTCAATCTCCATCCAGTCGGAGGTGGCATGTCTCGTAGCTTTTCGGGCTTTAACGCTACCAGCAATTTGAATGGCTCCCGCGTAGAGCAAAAGCTTTTCCGTAAGCGTGGTCTTACCTGCATCTGGATGGGAGATGATGGCAAAACTACGGCGTCTTAAGACTTCTGCGCCGGGGGTGCTGGAGGAAATGGTGTCGATGGTAATTCTGCGCTTAATAATTTAGGTTTGAACAGAATTATAAGCGGGGATCAGCTACTTAGAATTGCTCATCAGGACGGACAAATCGCCATTGTCCTGGTGGAAGGGGCCCTAGGGAAATACGACCCATGCGAACCCGTTTCAAGCCTAAAACCTTTAATCCGACCATCTCACACATGCGACGGATTTGACGTTTACGACCTTCGCGCAATACAAACCGGAGTTGATCTTCATTCTGCCAGCTTACTTGCGCTGGTTTTAGTTCAACTCCGTCTAAGCTTAGCCCGTGTCGTAGGCGATCTAAATCTTCAAATGAGAGCCTGCCCTCCACGCGAACTAGGTATTCTTTTTCGATGGGGCTATTTTCTCCAATAAGGAGTTTGGCAATACGACCATCTTGGGTTAGCACCAGCATTCCTGTGGAGTCAATATCCAATCGTCCAGCAGGCGCTAAACCCTTGGTATTAAATCGTGGGCTACGTCCCCTGTCCAATGGACTGGGGAAATAGTTTTCTGGGGTAACGAGAGATGCCGCGGGCTTATATTCCTGCTCATCATCAAAATGAGAAATGAAACCAACGGGCTTATTGAGGATTACGGTAATTCTTGAGGCTTGCTGGGCCTTAGCAACGGACTGCAGTTCAATCTTTTGATGGCGGAAAGCTCGCACACCTAATTCGTTTACTACCTCTCCGTCAACCGTTACTAAGCCTTGCTCAATGTAGCTATCAGCCTCGCGGCGTGAACAGAGTCCGAGCTCAGATAGTAATTTTGAAACGCGTACTTTTTCTTCCATGTTCCTATTATCGGGCAAATCCTCGAATTGGATATTGGATTGTTAGGGGTTTTATGTGCGCACAATATGTACGCTGCAAGGGGCTTCTTCAACGATTTTGGTCATCGAGGTGCGCCACGGGGTCACTTTGTTGGGCGATTTACGTGATGCGCCAATCAGAATTAAGGAGGCATCGTTATCTTTTGCAAAATCAACAATGCGAGTTGCCGGGTCAAGAGCTTCGAGCACATGATAAGAAATTCTTTCTGGCGGGAGTTTTAGGGGTTTGGCCCACTCCATCAATTGGACTAAATGACCGCGCACAATACCACTTGCGGTTTGGCTTTCTACATTGCCTTCAAATGTAGGGGTATTGGCGATGGTACTCAGGCACACAAGTCTCCCCTCGGGATAGACCAGAAGTACATTTTTCGCCGTTGTTTGCATGCGTTCACGCAAATTTTCGTCTGATTGACGGGTATCAATTGCTGCGATGATTAATGGTGCATCTTGGTTTCCTCTGCTCGGCCGAGGGCTTGGAGAGGGTTCATAGCCAGCTGCACGAAGCCAGCGCTTCATGCTCTCCCAAAAACTTAAAGGCTCTACGCGCTCTGAACGCTCTGTTAACTTTACGCTCTCTGGTTCGCGCAGTAATTGTCGAAGACGGGTTGCGCTTTGGTAGCGATCATCGGCCCTTGCCTCTAGGCAGCGCAATACCACCTCTTGAAGCCAACGAGGAATCTCTTTGCGTATAGCTCTGGGCGGAAAAGCTTCAGCCCATGTGCGCTTGCGAAGACCACTCATGGTTTGCGGATTACCAAAAGGTAGCTGGCCAGTTAAAAGCTCATAGAGAATGACGCCGATGGAAAAGATATCGCTACGGTAATCAGAGCGTATTCCAGATACTTGTTCTGGCGAAATATAAGGCGCTGAACCAATGCCCTTGCGCATCTCTTCGGCAAGCAAATCAGGAAAGCGCTCATGATGTGAAAGGCCAAAATCAATTAAGGTTAATTTACCGTTGGCATCAATCAGTATATTTTCTGGTTTGATATCAAGATGAATCGCATCTTGAGCATGCAATGATTGCACTGCTTGCGCTAGATCTGCGCCAATGCGAATTACCTCATCAATCTCAAATTTTTTCCCCTCTTTAATCAGATCTTCGAGGGGCCTTCCTTCCACGCGTTCCATGGCGATGTAGGGGCGCGTTGCCATATTTCCAGAGCCCAGATATTGGGGTACATAAGGACTTTTAAGGGCGCGCAATATTGTGAGTTCAGTTTCAAAGCTAATTAAGCTTTCAACAGGCTGATCTCTTCCAACCCGCGGAATTTTTAAAAGGATGGGTATATCAATACCCTCTTTCGTTGCAGAGAATAGGCTGGCCATTCCCCCGCGATGAACTTCTTTGCCTAAAACAAATCCATCAACGACTTTTCCTTCTTGGAATATATCGTCGACTGCTTCAATTCCAGGTGCAATGGCCATGGCTAAATCATCTGCCAGTGATGAGTCGGTTGGCGAGCTCTTCGGGGAGGCCTGCTTGTCTCACCTTGTTAGCCGCTGCAAAGTAGTCATAAGGAGTGCGATGAAAGGTGAGTACTGAAAGCTCAGGTTCAAATATAGCAAAGCACGCTTCGGGATTGCCATCTCTTGGTTGACCAAGAGATCCGACTACGCCAACCCATTGTCGATGACTTAACACTGGCACCTCATCTCCTGGATGGGGTGCAAACCGAATGAGTTTGCCAACCGCGCTTTGATAAAAAAGAGCCTGCTCATGAGCATGACCTACAAAGGTGTAAGTTTTTCCAGAGCTTTGTGCGCAACGCCATGCACTCATGCTATCGGTCACATAGTTCCAGTCTGATGGATTGTGAGCGGAGGCATGTACAAAGCAGATTTGCTCTTCGTTAATGATCAATGGCAAACCTTGCAAGAAGTCAACTTGGGAATTGTTGAGTTGGGTTTTAGTCCACTCAATCGCAGCATTCGCATTCGCATTCATTTGATTGCGATAGTCTTTAAAGATAGCTTCATCATGATTGCCAACAACTGCTAATGCTTTTTTAGAAGCAACTAATTCGGCAATGCGGTCAATTAAGGCGCATGGATCTGCGTTGTAGCCAACAATGTCGCCTAAAAAAACCATACGTGTGACGCCCAGCTCTCTGGCTTTGGCCATGCAGGCCTCAAAGGCCTCTAAATTGCTATGAAGATCGGCAAATAGCCCAATACGCTCACTCATCCCTTAATGATAGGGCATAACCGCTAATGGCTAGTAGGGGCTTAATTCTTGCGAAGGGCGGTTCTTAAAGCGTTTATGAACCCAATAGTATTCCGCTGGCCGCAGGCGGATTTCTTTCTCAAAATACTCATTTAGTAATGCTGTATCAATGACTGGATCATCAGTAGGAAATGCTTTGATTGGCTTGCTGATAGCGCAGATATAGCCACTCTCATCGGGTTTTAGGGCTGTCACCATCATGCACACTTCGGCCCCAGAAATTTTTGCCAGTCGAGAAACGGCGGTAATGGTGTTAGTTGAGATATTGAAAAAGGGAACAAAAGCAGAGTCTTTGGTTCCCAAATCAATATCTGGGGCGATGATGATAAATCCACCCTTTTTAATTTCTCTGATGAGCTCTCGAGAATTGCCTTGACGATCAATGGAGTTTCCACCAAAACGATTACGCCATTCAATTATCTTGCGATTGAAAAATGGATTCTTCATGCGCTGAAAAAATCCGGATGTACGCGGCCAATTTTTTTCTGCCGCAAGGGCGCTCAAAATAATGCTACCTTCAATCCCAGTGAAATGCATATTGACCAGAATGCGCGGTTTTTGATCAGAAAGATCCACCTCTGATTGCACCTCAATCATGTTACTCAATTGTTTAACACTGCCGAGCCAAATAATGCTTTTCTCTACAAGGCTTCGACCAAGTAGGCGCCAGTGCTTTTTGCTAAGAGCGTCAATAGCATTTTCATCTAGCTCTGGAAAGCAGAGGTGCAAATTTGTTTTAACAACGCGATTTCTATCGCTCGGAATTCGCGCGGCGACATAGCCCAAACCATAACCAATCGATACTAATAATTTGTAGGGAAGGATGGAGAGGAGTTTGAGAAAGACAACTCCAGAGTAATTGATTAAAGATTTGAACAAATTAGCTTTGCTATGTATCGTAACGAGTTAAAGCTTCTTTATATTGTGAGCTCAACTCACTAGAAGAGCTGATGGACATTCCTAGATCATTTACTAGCCCTGTCTCTAGGCGGTATGCCCATCCATGAACCGATAGATCTTGTCCTCGTGCCCAAGCATCCTGAACGATGGTTGTTTCACAAACATTCACCACCTGCTCAATCACATTGAGCTCACAGAGGCGATCTTGCCTTTTTGGCGTAGCAATACACTCACCCAGATAACGTTCGTGCTTTTGATGCACATCTTTTACATGGCGCAACCAGTTGTCTGCTAGCCCTACGCGTTGGTCGCTTAAGGCAGCATGTACACCAGCACAACCATAATGACCGACTACCAAAATATGCTTAACCTTAAGAAGGTCAATGGCAAATTGAATAACGGATAAGCAATTTAGATCGGTATGCACAACAACATTAGCAACATTGCGATGAACAAATAACTCACCAGGGAGTAGGTCAACGATTTCATTTGCTGGAACACGGCTATCAGAGCAACCAATCCAGAGATATTCGGGGGCCTGTTGAGAAACTAAGCGCTTGAAAAAGTCAGGGTCCTTGGCAACCATGCTTTCCGCCCACTTGCGATTATTCGTAAATAGCTGTTCTAAAGGCTTGGAGTTCTTCATAATCATGCTTTGAGTTTAAAGTACTTTGATGACACCTATTTGGTTAAAACAAACCCCTACTGGAATTGCGCTAAGCATTCATTGTCAACCTGGCGCCAAAATCACTAAGGTGGTTGGCCTGCATGACGGATGCCTAAAAATTTCCCTGCAAGCTCCTGCGCTTGAGAACAAGGCCAATGAGTTTCTGTTGGCCTGGCTTTCTAAGCAACTGAAGATTCCCCAGAAGCAAATTCAGTTTCTATCTGGACAAAATAGCCGTAAAAAACGAGTGGAGATTTGGGGGTCCATTACGCCTGAACAAATTGCGGAAATCTTAAGTCCTTAAGATTTTCTTAGGCATTTGCTTGAACCTACCAAAAAATTGCCCACAAGATTCCTAAAATAAGTACCCATTTGCCAATGTAATAGACAGAGCGGTGTTTTGCCTTTAGTTTCTTAGCTTGTGCTCGCAGGTGATAAAAATAACCAAAAAGGATATTCACAAAGCCAACTTTTTCGCCGGCAACGTTTTGTGAAGATGCCGCGCTCATTACATACCGGCCAAACCAGCGATTCAGTACTTGCACAATTTTCGTGTGTACAGGGCGTTCAACATCGCAAAATAAAACAATACGTTGGTGATCTGTTTCATTGGCTGCATAGTGAATATAGGTCTCGTCAAACATGACTGGCTCGCCATCTTTCCAGAAGTAGCGCTCACCATCTACATCGATAAAGCACTTTGGATCATTGGGGGTTACAAGGCCAATGTGGTAACGCAAGGATCCTGCGTATGGATCACGATGGCGAACTAGAGTTGCCCCTGGCGGCAAAGAAGAAAACATCGCTGCTTTAACGGTGGGTATAGCTTTTAGCAAGGCGACTGTTTTAGGGCACTTTTCCTGGGCCGAGGGCATTTCTTTGCCATACCAATACAAGTGAAAACGTTTCCAGCCAGTACGGAAAAAGGAATTAAAGCCAATATCGTTGTATCCCGTAGCGGCGGCAATGGCGCCGTCACTATTAAGAGAGAGAGCTTCATCACGAATAATTTCCCAGTTATCTTGCAATAGCTTCATTTCCGGGAACTGCTCAACCGGTATAAAAGCGCCTTTTTTTACTTTAGAAAATAAATAAAGAACAGTATTGATCGGAGCCAAAAGAACTTGATAGTCGGTAAGAGATCTGACTACCCCAAAGCGCACTCTTCCTCGAAAGTAGACAAATATTGCCGAGGCTATAAAAATAAAGAAGACGACATGTCGCAATTGCATAAGAATTACCAATTAGTATTAATACCCGTATTTTATTTCTTTGTGAGTAGAAGTTGAGGAATTTCTAGGGCTCATATGTCCATGCACTTAAAATGGTGAAAAGAGGGTTTTTGGCAGTAGGCACCTTATTGGGGCTTTGACGCTAAATGAAAAGGAAAAATACGCATGAACAAATTTGTAAAATGGCTTCTAAGCCTTATTTTGATTGGGATTATTGGAATTTCTGTCTATACCTGGGCGATGCTAAGTTGGAGTTATGGCAGTGGCGAGCGCGCTGGATATGTTCAAAAGTTCTCTAATCGCGGGTATGTTTGCAAGACCTGGGAGGGTGAGTTGGCCATGGTCTCCATGCCAGGCACAATGTCTGAGAAGTTCTTTTTTACTGTCCGTGAAGATTCTGTAGCGCAAAAAATTAATGCCAATTTAGGTAAAAAAGTTGCCCTCACCTATCAACAGCACATTGGCCTACCAACCACTTGTTTCGGGGATACCGAGTATTTTGTGTCTGATATAAAGGTTTTAGAGGAATAAAAGACGCTTGATAGGTACTTTGCTGCCTCGCAGCTTTATTTTTATAATTTTTTGTGGTTAAAATCATGTAAGCGCAGTGTGCGCTGACATCAATATCTATAAGGAGCTTCACTTGAACAAAGCAGAACTAATCGCAGCGATTGCTGACGACGCTGAGATTTCAAAAGCCAAAGCTGAATTTGCATTAAATTCTGCTATCGCGAACATCATTAAAGCTGTTACTAAAGGCGACTCAGTTCAACTGATCGGTTTCGGTACTTTTGCTTCTGGAAAGCGTGCTGCGCGCATGGGTCGCAACCCAAAAACTGGCGAGCCACTCAAAATTGCTGCCGCTAAAACTGTTAAGTTTTCTGCTGGTAAAGCATTTAAGGATTCAGTAAACAAGCGTAAGAAGTAATTCTTGCTTTGTTGAGGAAAAGCCCGGCATGCCGGGCTTTTTTCTTTTTGTATTTAAGGTTTTTTGTTTAGCTTTGCACTAGTCTACGATGACGATGAATGCTCATTAATATTCCTGCTCCAAAACCTAGTGTTACCAATGCAGTTCCACCATAACTAATAAAAGGTAGCGGTACACCAACAACCGGCAATAAGCCACTTACCATTCCAATATTGACAAAGGCATAGGTAAAGAAAATAAGCGTTACTGAAGCCCCCAATAAGCGCGTAAATAAATTGGGCGCGCTGGCTGAAATTGCTAAGCCTCTCTTAATTAGGGCAAAAAAGAGGGCCAATAAAATCAAGTTGCCCAATAAGCCAAACTCTTCTGAATAAACAGCGAAAACAAAGTCGGTATGTTTTTCTGGGATGAATTCCAAATGCGCTTGTGTTCCTTGAAACCATCCTTTGCCAAAAAATCCGCCAGAGCCAATCGCAATCATCGATTGAATAGTATGAAATCCTTTGCCAAGTGGATCGCTGCTTGGATCTAGCAAGGTACATACGCGATGCTTTTGATAGTCTTGAATGAATGGCCATGCAACATCATGAGCACAAATCGTGGTTCCAAAAATCACGATGAGCAAAATCCCGACTACGCCAATTCCAACAAAAGGCAGAATCCATTTCCATGGTAGCCCAGCCAAAATAATGACATAAAGGCCTGCTGCAAAAACGAGCAGCGCGGTGCCAAGATCTGGTTGACGTGCGATTAGCAAAACAGGAATACCTAAGATGATGGCGGCAACACCATAGTCCCAAGATTTTTTAATGCCCTCTCGCTTTTGGAAGTACCACGCCAACATTAAGGGCATCGCAATTTTCATAATCTCAGATGGTTGAATGACAATACCAATATTGAGCCAACGACGCGCCCCTTTTTTAATTAAGCCAAAGGCGGCAACAGCAATCAATAAAAGTACACCAAGACTATAAATCCAGACTGCGGCGAGCTCTAACCATTTTGGTGGGATGCGTGACACCAGCCACATCACGACAAAGGAAAGCGCAAGATTGCGCAATTCATCTTCAATCAGCACCGGGGTATTCTGGCTGGCGGAAAGAAAGGTTAGAAAGCCAACCGTTGCTAAGCTCAATAGAATAAAACTTAGCTGGCGATCTAGGCCAGAGAAAAGATGTAAGAAAGTTTTCTGAAATTTTTTCAGGGAGCTCTTGTCCATTCAGGAACCTCCTTAGGCCATTTACCTTCAAGGTAGAAATCTAGCGCCTTACGCGCAATTGGCGCTGCATATTGTGCGCCAAAGCCGGCATTCTCCACCACCATAGCAATCACAATTGTTGGCTTATCTGCGGGTGCAAAGGCGACGTATAAAGCATGGTCACGTAAAAATTCTGCAGTAGCACCATGCTTGTAATCTTTATCATTCAAACTAAATACTTGAGCTGTACCAGTCTTGCCACCAGCAACATACCCGGCACCCTGAAATGCTGCAGCTGATGTGCCCGATCGATTCACTTCAATCATTGCATTTTTAATGACCTCAATATTTTCTGGTTTGAGATCGATGCGATAACTTTCCTTAGGCGTTGTCAGCGTACGATTTCTTGTAAAGGGGTCCTCAATGGCTTTGACCAAATGAGGTTTCATGACAACGCCATTATTTGCAAGATTCGCCATAGCGTGTGATAGCTGCAAGATTGTAAAAGCGTTGTAGCCCTGACCAATTCCCAAAGAAATGGTTTCACCTTCATACCATTTTTGTTGCTCAGGCTTTTTGAAGGTATTCTTTTTCCACTGCGTAGAAGGTAAAACACCTCTAGATTCACCTTGCAAATCAATGCCGGTAACTTGTCCAAAGCCAAAAGGCTTCATAAAGCCTGCAATCATATCTACACCCATATCGCGAGCAAGCATGTAGTAGTAGGTATCGCAAGACTCAACAATAGACTTCTGCATGTCTACGGTGCCATGACCGCCTTTTTTATCATCGCGGAAGGTGTGATTTCCAAAATCAAAATAACCAGGATCAAAAATAGTTTGAGATGGCGTACGTTTTTTATTTTCCAGAGCAGCTAAAGCCATAAATGGTTTATAGGTCGAACCTGGTGGATAGATGCCTTTAAGGGGGCGGTTATAGAGTGGCTTTTGCGGGGAATCATTTAGCTCTTTCCAGGTAACTGAATCGATGCCTTCAACAAAATCATTCGGGTTGAAGTTGGGTTTAGATACAAATGCCAATACATCACCAGTTTGCGGCTCGATTGCGACAAAAGCGCCACGAAAATTTCCATATAACTGTTCAACTAAATATTGCAGCTTGATGTCGACAGAAAGAACTACGTTCTTGCCTGGTATAGATGGTGAACTTGAAAGAGTGCGTACAGGTTTTCCGCCCGCAGTAATTTCTACTTGGTCGTAACCGGGTACTCCACGTAAAACAGATTCATAGCTTTGTTCCAGACCAATTTTTCCTACATATTGAATGCCAGGAAGAAATGAGGTTTGCAATGCATCTGGATCATCCGCTTTAGAGTTCTCAATTTCCGCTTGCATGCGCTCTTTATCTTTTTGAGAGACTCGACCGATATAGCCAATAAGGTGGGATGCCAATTCGTTGTAGGGATATTCTCTGAAACTGCGGGCGCGAATTTCTACCCCAGGAAAGCGATAGCGATTGGCCATGAAGCGGGCTGTTTCTGCCTCTGTCAGCATCGAGCGCAAGGGAATGGTCCCCATTTTTCGCGAGTCCTCTAGGGAGCGCTTAAAGTTGCGCCTATCTTTTGGCGAAATGAGTACGATTTCTGAAATCTGATCAATTAACTCATCCACATTCCCCTTGACCTCTTCCGCATTAACGTCCAAGGTGAGGGCGGAATAATTTCTTCCGATGACGATACCATTGCGGTCGATAATGAGCCCACGGTTTGCTGGTGCCGGCACAAGAGCAATGCGATTATTTTCAGCGAGAACCGCATATTTACTATGGCTAACAATTTGAAGCCACACGAGGCGGGTTACTAGCAATAACAAGCAAAAGGTGACAAACAAGGTCGCAATATGAATGCGCTCTTGAAATGAATCTAAATCCGGCTTTTTAAAAGAAACCATGCTGCTTATTTACAGCGGACGATTGTGGTCAACATCGATTGCGCGACGTTGTGGTGCAAGCAAAAGACGTGTTGCCATGGGCCAAAGTAAAGCTTCAATAGCTGCCTGAACCGCTCCCGTTAATGCCCACCAGTAAAGCTCCCCACTAAGTATCCAATGCATTAGGACAGGAAATAGAGATACTAGTAAAAAAATCGGCAGTAAATGTAATGCTTGGGGTAGCACGGTGAGGGCTGCAATACGTCTATGCCAAGAGATGGCGATATAGGCTACCAGCGAGTAGCTAAAAGCATGCAAGCCCAAAAGATCTGAGTTGTGAACATCCATCATGAGGCCAAGTAAGAAAGCCCATATAACCCCAACATAGCGGTGTTGATGAATGTTCCAAAATAGGATACAAATAATGAGCCAGTCTGGCACCCATCCATAGTTACCAATGGGTATCAAATTGAGGAGCAAGGCGCAGAAAAGGCTGAAGTAAATAAAGAGCGGATTTACTGGGCGCAGAATATAGCCGCTTTGAAAATCAATCATTGCATTCCTCGTGCGCGAGTTTGGCGCCTACCTGGCGCATTCGCCGCAGGTATTCCGCTACTGGGAATGGTTTTTGAGACCTTTGCATCCCATTGCGGATCGTAAAGGAGTGCCAATGCTTGGCGATAGCGGTTAACTGGTGCGACTGGCACGCAAAATACATTTGATGAATTTTGATCTGCACTACGCTCAATGCGACTGATTACTGCCACTGCAAAGCCAGGCGGGTAAACACCATCTATACCGGAGGTAATCAAAACATCTCCCACTTCAAGGTCGCTTGCAACAGGTAGGTAGCGAAGTTCAAGGGGGTTACCGCGACCCGCTCCAAATACAGCCGCTCTTAAGCCATTGCGGGCCACCTGAACAGGCACTGCAAAATCACGATCCTCTAAGAGAGATACTTCAGCCGAGTTGTCATAAATACGCACTACTTGACCTAAAATTCCTGCATCATTAGCAATAGGGTTGCCGAGTTTCAATCCATCGTTGCTACCGCGATTAATAACGATTCGCTGTGAGATGGGATTCGGTGGATTAAAAAGAATTTCAACGGGAAGTGTTTTGAACGAAACTTGTTTTTGCAAGTCCATTAGCTGACGTAAATTTTGATTTTCAACTAAAAGATATTCCGACTGATTTGCTAAGAGTGAAAGCTCAGCTTGGCGTACTCTCATCTCTTGATTTTCTTTGTCAAGCGTTCCGCGTGTAGTGAAATATTCAGAGCTAGCCTCGAACACATTGCGAGGCGCCATCATGATGTATTCAAGGGGGCGCAAGATCCAGTTCACATTGTTGCGAATAGGGTTAAGAGTTTTGAAGCGATAATCGATCAGCATTAAAGCAATGCTGATCGACAGACAGATAATAAGTTTTACTAAGGCGGGGATGCCCTGTCTGAAAAGTGGAGGAGCGCTATGTCGCAATGTCCTGGCCGACGTATATGTCGCTTACTCGTGCGAAAAGACTCCGCCTAACTTGTCCATACGCTCAAGTGCGGTACCGCAACCACGAGCTACGCAAGTGAGGGGGTCTTCTGCGATGTGAATAGGAAGACCAGTTTCTTCCATGAGTAAACGATCGAGGTCGCGCAAGAGAGCGCCACCACCAGTGAGCATCATGCCGCGCTCAGCAATATCTGAAGCCAGCTCAGGAGGAATTTGTTCGAGTGCAGCTTTTACTGCAGTCACGATTTGATTCAAGGGGTCAGTTAAAGCCTCTAGTACTTCGTTGCTGGTAACGGTAAAGCTACGCGGAATACCTTCGGATAGATTGCGGCCCTTAACTTCCATTTCGCGCACTTCAGCCCCAGGGAATGCGGAACCAATTGTCTTCTTGATTAGTTCAGCAGTTTGCTCGCCAATTAACATTCCGTAGTTGCGGCGGATATAGTTGGTAATAGCTTCGTCAAATTTATCGCCACCAACGCGAACAGAGCCTTTATAGACCATGCCGCCTAAAGACATTACGCCAACTTCGGTTGTGCCGCCACCAATATCGATCACCATTGAGCCCGCTGCTTCTGAAACAGGAAGGCCTGCACCAATCGCAGCAGCCATTGGCTCTTCGATCAGAAATACTTGTGATGCACCGGCACCCAAAGCCGACTCACGAATTGCACGGCGTTCAACCTGGGTGGATCCACAAGGCACGCAAATAATGATTCTTGGGCTAGGCTTTAGCAGCTTGCTCTCGTGAACCATTTTGATAAATTGCTTGAGCATTTGCTCGGTAATGGTGAAATCGGCAATAACACCGTCTTTCATAGGGCGAATGGCCTCAATATTGCCAGGAACACGTCCCAACATTGCCTTCGCCTCCTTACCAACCGCCAAAATGGTCTTTTTACCGCTTGGGCCACCTTCTGTGCGAATTGCCACAACAGACGGTTCATCAAGCACAATACCCCGTTCACGCATGTAAATTAAGGTATTTGCGGTTCCTAGGTCGATGGCTAGGTCATTGGAAAAGTAGCTGCGGAAAAAACCAAACATGATGTAGTGGGAAAATAGTAAGTGTTAATAAATATATATAGGAATGATACTCTAGCGCCCCATGAAACTTGATGATGTCCAGCGCATTGCGCACCTTTCCAGGCTTGAATTAAATCAGGCAGAAGCTGAGGCGGTTTTGCCTCAATTGCAGGCTATTTTTTCTTTGGTAGAAGAAATGCAAGCTGTTGATACAAAAGGCCTTGAGCCCTTGGCCCACCCAATCCTCTTTATTAGGGATTTAGCCCAGCCCCTGAGGGTCGACCGGGTGTCCGAGTCAGATCAGCGAGCTGAAAATATGCTTTCCGCCCCTGCACAGCAGGATGGGTACTTCTTAGTTCCGCGGGTGATCGAATGAGTTGGCACAATACCCCTATTGCCTTAATGGCAAAAGCATTGGCGGCTAAAGAGGTCTCTAGTACGGAGTTAACAGGCTACTTTTTAGATCGAATTGAGGCTGGAAAACGCTGGAATGCATACCTTGATGTGAATGCTCACTTAAGTTTAGAGCAAGCAAAGGCAGCTGATGCTCTGATTGCTAGTGGTAAAGGCGGAAAATTAACCGGTATTCCGGTTGCCCATAAAGACGTATTTGTAACTCGGGGCTGGAAATCTACTGCCGCCTCCAAAATGCTCGATGGTTACCTCAGTCCTTTTGATGCCACGGTTGTTACTAATCTGGGTATCCCTAGTGAGACTAACCCCTCTGGCGCAGGCATGGTTTGTCTTGGAAAAACCAATATGGATGAGTTTGCCATGGGCTCATCTAATGAAAATTCAGCTTACGGCCCAGTTTTAAATCCTTGGAATGCCCAATATGTCTCAGGCGGATCTTCTGGTGGTTCTGCCGCCGCTGTTGCTGCTGGCTTGGCTCCTATTGCCACTGGCACCGACACTGGTGGTTCTATTCGTCAACCAGCCGCTTTTTGCAGTTTGACGGGAATTAAGCCTACTTATGGGCGTGTTTCGCGCTACGGCATGATTGCCTATGCCTCATCTCTTGATCAGGCTGGTCCAATGGGTAAGACCGCGGAAGATTGCGCCATGTTGCTTAGTGCGATGTCTTCTCATGATCCACGTGATTCCACGTCTTTGGCGGATTCGGGTGAGGATTATGGTCGTTACCTCAACCAGCCTTGGAAAGAAGGAAATACCAACCCTGGGAAGCCTTTAGAGGGCTTGCGCATTGGTTTGCCAAAAGAATTTTTTGCGGATGGCTTGGCCCAAGATGTAGCTAATTCTGTAAATGCTGCTGCAAAAGCATTGCAAGACTTGGGTGCGACGCTGATTGAGGTGAGTCTGCCCAAGACAAAATTGTCGATTCCGGTTTATTACGTCTTGGCGCCAGCGGAAGCTTCAAGCAATTTAAGTCGTTTTGATGGTGTGCGTTATGGTCATCGGGCTAATGAGTACCGCGATCTAGGTGATATGTATCAAAAGTCACGCACAGAGGGGTTTGGTGCAGAGGTAAGGCGGCGTATTTTGATTGGTGCTTATGTCTTATCGCATGGTTATTACGATGCATACTATTTACAGGCACAAAAGATCCGTCGCATTATTGCTGCCGATTTCCAGGCGGCGTTTAATCAGTGTGATGTCATTCTTGGTCCCGTGGCTCCTGATGTTGCATGGCGCTTGGGTGAAAAATCGAAAGATCCTGTGCAAATGTATCTAGAGGATATTTATACCCTTTCCACAAATTTGGCAGGTTTGCCTGCGATGAGTGTTCCTTGCGGTTTTAGTCCCAACAATTTACCTATTGGTTTGCAATTAATCGGAAACTATTTTTCGGAGGCGCGCTTATTACAAGTTGCTCATCAATATCAACAAGCAAGTGATTGGCATTTGCGTCAAGCAAGCGAGGTGGCATGATGCAATGGGAAGTCGTTATCGGGTTAGAAACCCATGCACAGCTGCAAACACAGTCGAAGATTTTTAGTGGCGCTAGTACTCGCTTTGGAGCAGAACCAAATACTCAGGCCTGTCCAGTCGATTTAGCGCTACCCGGTGTATTGCCGGTTTTAAATCGAAAAGCTGTTGAGCATGCTATTTGTTTTGGTCTGGCGGTAGATGCCAAGATCACACCGGTAAGCATCTTTGCTCGTAAGAATTACTTCTATCCAGACTTACCAAAGGGTTATCAAATTAGTCAATTTGAGATACCGGTGGTCTTGGGTGGTCATTTAGAAATTTTGGTTGGTGACGAAGTGAGGGTGATTGAATTAACACGCGCCCACCTGGAAGAAGACGCAGGCAAATCAGTCCATGAAGAGGGGTTTATTGGCCCTCATGGGGAAGCCTCTAGCGGCATTGATTTAAATCGTGCGGGTACTCCCTTGTTAGAAATCGTGACTGAGCCGGTGATGCGTAGTGCTGCCGAAGCAGTAGCCTATGCAAAAGCCTTGCACACCTTGGTGGTTTGGTTGGGTGTTTGTGATGGCAATATGCAAGAAGGCTCGTTTCGCTGTGATGCAAACGTATCAGTAAGGCCAAGAGGCCAGGTAGAGTTCGGCACTCGTTGCGAGATTAAGAATTTGAACTCTTTTCGCTTCTTAGAAGAGGCGATTCAATATGAAATACGTCGTCAAATTGAGCTCATCGAAGATGGCGGAACTGTAGTTCAAGAAACTCGTTTGTACGATCCCGATCGTCAAGAAACACGTAGTATGCGTAGCAAAGAAGATGCTAACGACTATCGTTATTTCCCAGATCCTGACTTATTGCCTGTAGTAATTGATGACGCTTGGATTGACGCTGTTCGTAGCACTATGCCGATGCTTCCCGCACAACTGCGTGAACAATGGCAAGTTGAATTTGGTCTGAGTGCCTATGATGCGCTGCTGTTGACGCAAGATCGAGACACCGCAAAATTATTTGAAGAGTTATTGGCGCTTGTTGATAAGTCGCTAGTGAAGGCTGCTGCTAATTTACTGACAGGGGAATTTGCCTCTGCATTAAATCGTGCGGGGATTGCTACTGCAAGCGCCCCTTTAAAGGCGGAGCACTTAGCCCCACTCTTAAACCGTATTGCTGATGGCACCATTTCTAACAAGATTGCAAAAGATATTTTTGCGATTCTTTGGGAGGATGCTCTTGCTGGAAAAGTACTGACCTCTGTTGATCAAATTATTGACGCTAAGGGTTTAAGGCAAATCAGTGATAGCGGCGAACTGGAAGTCATGATTGATAAGGTCTTGGCGGCCAATGAAAAGTCTGTTGAAGAGTTCCGCTCTGGTAAAGAGAAAGCCTTTAATGCTTTGGTGGGTCAAATTATGAAGGCCTCTCAGGGTAAGGCCAATCCAGGACAAGTGAACGAACTGCTTCGTAAGAAGTTAGGTTAAAACTGATTCAGTATTTAAGTACTCAAGAAAGTAAGAAAGAGATAGATGAGCGCGATTGATCCAAAACAAGCAGAGCAAGAAGAGTTAGTTGCGGAGTGGTTGCGTGCAACCCCCGGCTTTTTCGAACGCTATGCAGAGCTCTTTAATGAAATTCGCATTAAGCATCCGCACGAAGATCGCGCCATCTCTTTGCAAGAACGTCAGATGAGAGTATTGCGTACGCAAAATCAAGAACTCAATCGACGCTTAAGTGAAATGCTGCATTTTGGTAGTCGTAACGATAAGACCCAGCAAAGCTTGGTTGCTTGGTTGTTGCGTTTGATGAAAGCTAACAATAAGGCAGATGTTGAGGCTGCAGTAACTGTTGGGTTGGCCGATGTGTTTGAGGTGGAGGCCGCCCAAATTTTGACCCCAAATTCTGCATTTGGTCCTTGGGTCGATACCCCATTGTGCGGTTCGGCAAAGGAATTGGCCGCATCAAGCGTGGATTTGTTGGGAGCACAAACTACCATTGAGCCAGAATGGCACAGCATGGCTGCTATTGGTTTGCCATTGGGCAAAAGCGTGGGCATTCAACAATCACCCGCAGTGCTTTTATTGGCAAGCAAAGATGAGTCTCGATTTACCGCAGATATGGGCGTATTTTATCTACGTCAGATTGCTGAATTAACTGCGGCTGCTATGGATCGTATCCAGGCTTATGAAGCTTCAGCCGACTGAACTTCACCCGCTTGTGCAAGAGTATTTGCATGAGCTACACGTGTTGCGACAACTCTCCGCGCATACGCTCAAAGCTTATCGTATGGACCTAAGCGAGCTTCAGTCTTTTGCCGCGGATGACGCTGTTGAGTTGCTAAAAGTAACTAATGCCCATGTCCGCCGGTGGGCTGGGCGCTGGCACTCTAAGGGCAAATCCTCTCGCAGTATCGCTAGGGGATTATCTGCTTGGCGCGGATGGTATTCCTGGCTTACCGAAAAAGATGCCAGGCGCGAGGCCAACACTGAAAAGCTCACTACGCATTTAACGGCCAATCCGGTTGACGATGTTAAAGCCCCAAAACGCTTGAAGTCTTTACCAAAAGCATTATCTGTTGAGCAGGCGATTGCATTGGTAAGTCAGGCGGTTCAAGAAGCTCGGGAGAACCAGGATTTAGAAAGTTTACGTGATGCGGCCATCATGGAATTGCTGTATTCCTCAGGCTTACGTTTATCTGAGCTTTTGGGTATTGATGTAATGCCGAGCAAAGATCGTCAAACTGAATCCGCTGGCTGGCTGGATTGGGATGCCGCTGAGGTGACGGTTTTGGGCAAAGGTGGCAAGCGTCGCTCTGTTCCGGTTGGTGGTCCAGCCATGCAATCTTTGCGATCTTGGCGGGATGTTCGGAATGCTTCAGAGCATGCTGTTCAGTCGAGCGCTTTGTTTATCTCTGCCACTGGAGCTCGTTTATCCCCCCGTACTGTACAAGCGCGCTTGCGTGTTTTGGCGATACGGGCAGGTTTGCCTACCCATGTGCACCCTCATATGATGCGACACAGTTTTGCCAGCCATGTTTTGCAATCTTCACAGGATTTGCGCGCAGTACAGGAAATGCTGGGGCACGCCAGCATTTCTAGCACCCAGATTTACACCTCTTTAGATTTTCAGCATTTAGCTCAGGCATACGATAAAGCGCATCCTCGGGCAAAGGCTGGTAAAGCCTAAGGAACTCGGTAAGATATAAGATTTCCCCCTTTGGGGATGAATTAATAGATTTTGATTGGATCGATCATGGCACTAATTCCGGTAACAATTCTCACGGGCTTTTTAGGTAGCGGTAAAACTACTTTGTTAAAACATATCTTGACTGAGGCGCATGGCAAAAAGATTGCTGTGATTGAGAATGAGTTTGGTGAGGAGAATATTGATAACGATATTCTTGTTCAAGACAGTCAAGAAACCATTGTGCAAATGAGCAATGGCTGCATCTGCTGCACCATTCGTGGTGACTTAGTTGAGGCTCTCAATACGCTTTGGGAGCAACGAAAAGAGAAAAAAATTCATTTTGATCGTGTGGTTATTGAAACTACCGGTGTAGCCAATCCTGGTCCGGTGGCTCAAACCTTTTTCATGGATGATGATGTGGCCGATCATTATGTTTTGGATGCTGTTGTGACCTTAGTTGATGCTAAGCATGGTCAACAGCAACTCAATGAGCATGAAGAGGCTCAGCGCCAAGTGGGTTTTGCCGATCAAATCTTCATAACCAAGACAGATTTGGTAGGCCCTGCTGAGGTCGAGGCTTTGCATAACCGCTTGATGCATATGAACCCACGGGCGCCAATCCAGGGGATTTCCAAAGGGGTGGTACCACTTGAGGCAGTTTTGGATCTCAAGGGCTTTAATCTGAATGCCAAATTGGATATTGACCCCCATTTCTTAGCGCAGGATGACCATGATCACAGCCACGATCACCATGACCACAGCCAATGTGGCCACGATCACAGCCACGATCATCATGGGCATTCTGGCCATGCGGATCGCATCCAATCCTTCGTTTTTCGTAGTGATAAACCCTTTGATCATAAAAAACTGGAGGACTTCCTTGGGGGCATTTTGGAAGTGTTTGGCGAGAAAATGCTGCGCTATAAGGGTGTGCTTTATGTGAAGGGCAGCAACCGAAAAGTGGTCTTTCAGGGGGTTCATCAGATGATGGGAAGCGATTTAGCTGGTCCATGGGGGGCAGAAGCCAAGCAAACCCGTATGGTCTTTATAGGCATAGACTTGCCTAAGGACACCCTGCTGGCAGGGCTTGAGGGCTGCTTAGCTTAGAAAAAATGCGAGTACAATCCGGCGCCACGGTCAGTATTGATAAAAGGCTGTAAAACTTTGGCAGAATGAAGTAATAATGCTTCAAACCAATGGAAAGAATGAGATGACGGTAAAAACAGCAACAAAACCTGCGCCCGCTGCAAAAGCAAGCACAAAGGCTGTCAGTAGCAAGGCCCCAAAGGGCGCGCCATTAACTGAAGCTGAATTGCTCGCAATGTCCGAAAAGGACTATATGAATGCGGCTCAGCTGGATTTTTTCCGTCAGAAGCTTTTGGGTTTAAAGGACGACCTGTTGAAGAATGCGTCTGAGACTACCGAGCATCTTCGTGAAAATATTTTGGTGCCAGATCCAGCGGATCGCGCGACCATCGAAGAAGAGCATGCGCTTGAATTGCGTACGCGTGACCGTGAGCGCAAGTTGTTGAAAAAAGTTGAGCAAGCATTAGCTCGCATTGAGTCCGGCGATTATGGATGGTGCGAGGAGACTGGTGAACCTATTGGTTTAAACCGTTTAATCGCAAGGCCAACTGCAAATTTATCTCTTGAAGCGCAAGAGCGCCGCGAACTCCGTCAAAAATTATTTGGCGATTAATTCGATTAATGAATTCTGCCTCAATGACTAAGCATCTACCTTCTATATCTGATATTCCTCCTTTATTAAAGGCGGAAATTTTGGCTGAGGCCTTGCCTTATATTCGCGCTTATCACGGTAAAACGATTGTGATTAAGTACGGCGGAAATGCGATGGTTGAGGAGCGCCTTAAGGAAAGCTTTGCGCGTGACGTGATATTGCTCAAATTAGTGGGCATGAATCCCGTAGTGGTACATGGCGGTGGTCCGCAAATTGATGAAGCTTTGAAAAAGATCGGTAAGACCGGGACTTTTATTCAGGGTATGCGCGTTACTGACGAAGAAACCATGGAAGTAGTGGAGTGGGTTCTCGGTGGTGAAGTGCAGCAGGATATTGTGATGTTGATTAACCACTTTGGCGGTCAGGCCGTAGGCTTAACTGGTAAGGATGGTGGTTTAATTCGCGCTAAAAAAATGTTGGTTGCTGACGAATCAAAAGTTGGTGGAACCATTGATCTTGGCTTTGTAGGTGAAATTGAGGCTATCAATCCAGCGGTTGTGAAAGCTTTGCAGGATGATGCATTTATTCCCGTAATTTCTCCTATTGGCTTTAGCGAAGAAGGTCAGGCCTACAACATCAACGCAGACTTAGTTGCTGGCAAGATGGCTGAGATACTTCATGCCGAGAAATTGGTCATGATGACCAATATTCCTGGTGTGATGGATAAGAGCGGCATGCTTTTAACCGATCTAACTGCGCGTGAGATTGATGGATTATTTGCTGATGGAACTATTTCTGGCGGCATGTTGCCCAAGATTTCTTCGGCATTAGACGCTGCCAAGAGTGGTGTTAACTCAGTGCATATTATTGATGGTCGTATTGAGCACTCCCTGTTATTGGAAATTCTGACTGAGCAAGCATTTGGTACGATGATTCGTTCTAGATAAGTATTTAATGAGTGATATAAACATGCGTGATTCTTTAGGGCCGGCAGCAGAAGTCGAGAGCAGTAATGCTGACGCTGGCAAGACGCGCAAGCGCCCACGTCCCGGGGAGCGCCGATTACAAATTTTGCAGGTGCTTGCCGAGATGTTGCAAAACCCTAAGGGTGAGCGCGTCACTACCGCTGCTTTAGCAGCAAAAATTCAAGTGTCTGAAGCGGCGCTCTATCGTCATTTCGCCAGTAAGGCGCAAATGTTTGAAGGTCTTATTTCTTTCATTGAGCAGACGGTATTTGGTTTGATCAATCAAATCAATCAAAAAGAAGAGTCTGGTTTGGCTCAGGCACGCAGTATTTTGCAGATGCTTTTATTTTTTGCTGAGAAAAACCCAGGAATGACTCGAGTGCTTCTGGGCGATGCTTTATTGCAAGAGGATGACCGCCTTCAAGAGCGAATTTCTCAGGTGTTGGATCGTGTTGAAGCATCCCTTAAGCAGGCATTGCGAATTGCTCAAAGCCAAGGTGGCGCATGGGCGCAGATCAATCAGGATGAGGTGAGTATCCGCGCTGCCTTATTGATGAGTTTTGTTTTGGGGCGCTGGCATCGCTTTGCTCGTAGTGGTTTTAAAAGATTGCCAACTGAAGCGTCTGACATTAGTCTTCGCATTCTTCTTTCCGAATGAGCGAGTTACACCTCTCTAGAAATACCATTCATTTTGCCGAGCCCTTGCCTTTGCAAAGTGGCGCCGTGTTGTCGGGCTACGATTTAGTAATTGAAACTTATGGCAAGCTCAACGCAGATAAAAGCAATGCGGTATTAATCTGTCATGCTTTAAATGCTTCCCACCATGTGGCGGGCGCCAATCCAGACGATCCTACTGATATTGGATGGTGGGACAACATGATTGGTCCAGGTAAGCCTGTCGATACTGATCATTTCTTTGTTATTGGTGTCAATAATTTAGGCTCATGCTTCGGCTCAACTGGTCCTATGAGTCTTAATCCCGCAAGTGGGAAGCCATACGGTGCTGATTTTCCTGTAATCACCGTAGAGGATTGGGTGAATACCCAAGCCCGGTTGGCGGATAAGTTGGGCATACGCCGTTTTGTCGCTGTCATGGGCGGCAGTTTGGGTGGCATGCAGGCAATGGCATGGGCGATACAGTTTCCAAAGCGTATAGAACATTGTGTGGTGATTGCATCCACGCCTAAATTAAGCGCCCAAAATATCGCTTTTAATGAAGTGGCTCGTAACGCTATTCTTTCTGACCCTGATTTCCATGGTGGTAATTATTATGAATATGGAGTGGTGCCTAAGCGTGGCTTGCGATTAGCTCGCATGGTTGGCCACATCACTTATTTATCCGACGATGACATGGCCGAAAAATTTGGTCGTGAGTTGCAGCGTCCAAATGGTGAGTCCCATGACTATCGGTTTAGCTTTAATGTTGAGTTCGAAGTGGAGAGTTATCTGCATCACCAAGGTGAAAAGTTCTCAACTTACTTTGATGCTAATACTTACCTACTCGTTACTCGAGCATTGGACTATTTCGATCCGTCAAGGCGCTATGGTGGCAGCCTTAATCGCGCCTTAGCCGAAGTGCAGGCTAAATTTTTGGTAGTCAGTTTTTCAACGGATTGGCGTTTTCCGCCAAACCGTAGTCGTGAAATAGTTCAGTCACTCTTAAGTAATAAGAGTGAGGTCAGTTATGCTGAGATTGATGCGCCACATGGACATGATGCCTTCTTACTGGAAGACCCTAGGTACCATAATCTGATTCGTGCTTATTTTGGGCAAATGCAAAGGAGTCGCAAATAATGGTGCGCGCTGACTTTGCCGCTATTGCTAAATGGATTTCACCAAATACTCAAGTGCTTGATCTTGGGTGTGGCGATGGTAGCTTCTTGGATTATTTGCAAAAACAAAAACCAGTCCATGCATATGGGGTGGAGATAGATGATGCGCGCGTACTGTCTTGCGTGCAAAAAGGTTTAAATGTAATTCAGCAAAACCTCGAAGGGGGCTTGGCGCTCTTTGAAAATGACAGTTTTGATACGGTGGTCCTATCTCAAACATTGCAAACAATTCATCAAACGGAAAAAATTCTCCGCGAAGTAGTGCGCGTAGGAAAAGAGTCGGTGATTTCCTTTCCGAACTTTGGGCATTGGTCGCATCGTTTATCGGTTGGTTTGGGACATATGCCGGTTTCTAAAAGCCTTCCTTACCAGTGGTACAACACGCCAAATGTGCGCGTCTTAACCGTTGCCGATTTTGAGAAACTGGCATCTAGCTTAGGACTGAAGATTATTGACCAGTGCATTTTGCATGAAGGTCGTGAGGTAACTCTGTTGCCTAATCTTTTTGGTAGTCTTGGTTTGTTTCGTATTCGTCGCGCTTAGTTTTAATCATAAACATCGTTGAGCGATTTCACTGCGCCCCTCAAAACCCCAAGTAATGCAAAGGCTTTAATCGCCTGTGGATTTTTGGGTTTTTCTAGTGGACTACCGTTATTTCTTCTTTATAACCTCCTTTCTGCTTGGTTGCGCTCTGAAGGGGTGGACCTTAAGGCAATTGGCTTATTTGCCTTGGTGGGCTTCCCATACACCTGGAAATTTCTTTGGTCGCCATTTTTAGACCGTTACCCTCTTCCTTTTTTAGGAAGGCGACGTGGTTGGATGCTCGTTACCCAAGTCATTACGATGGTTGCTGTAATGGCTATGGGCTTCTTTAATCCAGTTACAGAAATTTGGGCCGTAGTAAGTTTGGCCGCCGTAGTAGCTTTCTTTTCTGCAAGCCAAGATATTGTGATTGATGCCTATCGGCGCGAATGGCTGACGGATTCGCAATTGGGTTCTGGGACAGCCGTCTTTGTAAATGCTTATAAGCTCTCTACTTTAGTTCCTGGCTCCCTGTCTCTTATTTTGTCGGACTTTATGCCATGGTCGACGGTATTTATGATCACGGGCGCGTTTTTGTTGATAGGTGTTTTTACAACTCTTCTTCTTCCAGAGCCGTCATTGAGGGGTGAGCCACCGCACTCATTACGAGATGCGGTAATTGAACCTTTTAAAGAATTTGTAACACGTCGTGGCTGGAGGTTTGCGCTGACGATTTTGGCATTCATCTTTTTGTATAAGCTTGGCGATTCTATGGCGACAGCGTTGGCCACGCCGTTTTATATGGATATGGGATTTACTCGTACTCAGATTGGCTTAGTGGCTAAGAATGCTGGTCTTTGGGCTAGCTTGGGAGGCGGCTTGCTTGGTGCCTATTGGTTGCAAAAGATGACGATTGCACGTGGCCTATGGATTTTTGGAGTTTTGCAGGCTTTTGCAATATTGGGCTTTGCCATTTTGGCTAAGGTAGGCTTAAGTCCTTGGGTGTTGGCGTGGGTGATAGGTTTTGAGGCATTTGCAGTGGGTTTGGGTACTGCTGCATTTACTGCCTTCATTGCTCAAACAACTGACCCGCGCTATACCGCTACACAATTTGCTTTATTTACGAGCCTTGCGGCTGTGCCAAGGACTTTCATTAATGCGATGACCGGTTACATCGTTGAAGCGCTGGGCTGGTTTAATTTCTTTGTTCTATGTTTTGCCTTGGCCCTTCCTGGAATGCTCTTGTTAATAAAAATTGCCCCCTGGCATCACACTACTGAATTGCACCCGCCATACGAAGGTTAAACAGACCAGTCATAATCCACAATCAACGGCGCATGATCTGAAAACCGCTCTTCTTTGTAGACTGAGGTTGTCAAAGCGCTAGCTGCAATGCCCGGTGTGGCAAGGTGATAGTCAATGCGCCAGCCAACATTTTTGGCATAGGCTTGGCCCCTATTGCTCCACCATGTATAGCAGGCCTCACTCGCCTCAGGCTCCAGTTTGCGATACACGTCTACATAACCCACCCTATCAAAAAGGTTGGTGAGCCACGCGCGCTCATCTGGTAAAAATCCAGAGTTTTTTAAATTACCCTTCCAATTTTTGAGGTCAATCTCTTTGTGAGCAATATTGACATCACCACAAAGGATGATTTCTCGGCCAGATTTTTTAAGTTCAATGAGGTGCGGCAAAAAAGCGGCAAGATAGCGGTACTTTGCTTCTTGTCTTTCGGGTGAGCTTGATCCAGAGGGCATATAAACTGACAAAATTGAGAGTTTATTAAAGCGCGCCTCGACATAGCGCCCTTCCGCATCAAATTCTTCATTGCCAAATCCATATAAGACCTCATCAGGCTTATGGGGGGTGTAGATCCCGCAGCCGCTATATCCTTTTTTCTCGGCATGGTGAAAAAAGCCGTGCAATCCATCTGGATTGAGAATCGCATCCTCTAGATCATCGCTTTGCGCTTTAAGCTCCTGCATACAAACAAAATCCGGCTTTTGTTTTGTAACCCAGGGCAAAAAGCCTTTTTTGACCGCGGAGCGGATACCGTTGAGGTTGGCGGAAATGATGCGTAACATATAGGCCTATGAGCTCAGAAAATACTAATCAAGTTAACTTTATTCGTTTTGCCCTTGAGGCAAAGGTTTTATCGTTTGGGGAGTTTAAAACCAAAGCGGGACGACTATCTCCTTATTTTTTCAATGCTGGTGAATTTAATGATGGTGCACGTTTAAGCGCGCTTGGGCGTTATTACGCTAAAGCCTTGCAAGAATCTAACATTCACTTCGATATGCTTTATGGTCCAGCTTATAAAGGCATCACTTTAGCTGCTGCTACAGCCATTGCGTTGGCTGATACAGGCCGTAATGTGCCTTATGCTTACAATCGTAAGGAAGCTAAAGATCATGGTGAGGGTGGTACTTTGGTGGGTGCGCCTGTTAAAGGTAGGGTTGTGATTATCGATGATGTCATTTCTGCGGGAACATCAGTGAGAGAGTCCGTGTCTCTGATTCGCGCGGCAGGAGCTGAACCGGCCGCTGTTTTAATTGCCTTGGATCGCATGGAAAAATCAGGAACGGCAACTGAGATTGGTGATAAGTCTGCGGTGCAAGCGGTGGAGCAGGAGTTTGGTTTGCCAGTTATCGCCATTGCGAATTTAGCGGATTTAATGGCCTTCTTAACGGCGTCTAGCGATCCTCAACTGACAACCTATTTACCTGCTGTTAAAGCCTACCGCGCTAAGTACGGTATTTAAGTTAAAAAACGGATTAAGCCGTTGGGTAATCGGTTTCGCCTTCAAATACGGTAATTGCTGGCCCGGTCATGATGACGGGTTGAGCAATCTCATTCACCATTCCACCCCAAGCAATTTCTAGATCGCCACCACGTGTGTGAACTTTGACTGGAGAGTCGAGCATGCCACGACGAATACCGGATACAACTGCTGCGCAAGCGCCCGTCCCACAAGCCAAAGTTTCACCTGCCCCACGCTCAAAAACCCGCAATTGAATTTCATTGCGATTGAGTATTTGCATATAACCTGCATTAACGCGCTTGGGAAAGGCTGGGTGACTTTCAATGGATGGACCCTCCTCTAAAACGGGTGCACTATCGACATCCCCCACTACTTGGATGGCATGCGGATTACCCATAGAGAGCACACCAATCCAATCATCATGGGTTGCAGGGCGATTCATTGGCAAGGCATACAGCATTTCATGAAACTCTTGTTTGCTAGGTAGACCATCGGCTTTAAAGGGTATGCGGCTATGCTCAAAAATCGGAGCACCCATATCAACTTCAATTTGTCCGTCGGGATGGGATTTTAGAGTCAGCACTGTATGTGCCACTTCAACACGCAGAGGATTTTTTCTTGAGAGACCCTGATCTAAAACAAAGCGTACAAAGCACCGAGAGCCATTGCCGCATTGCTCAACTTCTCCACCATCTGCATTAAAAATGCGATAACGAAAATCCGCATCGGGGCGCGTAGCTTTTTCTACCAACAAAATTTGGTCTGCGCCAATACCAAATTGACGGTGCGCCAACTTCTTCCATTGTTCGCGAGTAATTTCACTCAGATCTTGATCTACCCCATTGAGCACAATGAAATCATTGCCGGCACCATGCATTTTGGTGAAGCGAAGTTTGCGTGCAGGTATGTTCAATGTGCTGGTCCGATAAATGCTAGTGGTGGTGAATAATTTAGAGCTTAATGTTTTTGATAAAGACTTGGCTCACCAGGTGGCCTATGTTTAAAGCGCTTATGTACCCAATAGTACTCTGCCGGTCTATCCCGAACCATCTCTTCAATGTACTGGTTAAGTCGAGCGGTATCCTCTTGCACATCATCAGTTGGAAAGTTGGGGAGTGGCTCGCTAATGTTGCATGTATAGCCTTTGCGATCCTTATTAAGGGTTGTGGTCATCAAACAGACTTCAGCCCCGCTCAATTTGGCTAAGCGAGAAACTGAGGTGATCGTATTGGTTTGAATGCCAAAGAAGGGAACAAAAACAGAGTCGCGTGGGCCGAGATCAATATCGGGCGCAATAAAAATAAAGTTGCCGGTTTGGATCTCCCGAATAAGATCTCTTAAGCGACTTTGCCGTTCAATTGACTTTCCGCCAAAGCGATTTCTCCATTCAATCATCTTTTGATTGAAGAAGGGGTTCTTCATGTTTTGATAGAGACCCGCACCTCGTGGCCAATCATGTTGACTTGCCAGTACGGACAGTGCCATGAAGCCACCTTCAAGGCCTACAAAATGGGGATTGATTAAGAGGCGCGGCTTGCGATCTCCTAGGATAATGGCTGAATTAATGGTGACGATATCGGTAATTTGTTTGCCGCTCCCCAACCAAATGCGACTTCTTTCCATGACGCTTCTGCCAAAGAGCTTCCAGTGCTCAAGTGCTAAGTCGTTAATTTCTTTTTCGGTTAAATGCGGAAAGCAAAGGCGTAAATTGGTTTTAACTACCTGGGCGCGATCATTGGGAATATGGGCGGCTAACCAGCCTAGGCCATAGCCAATATGAATTGTTAGTCCATAAGGAAGAAAAGCGAAAAGGCGCAGAAGGTTAAGCGCAAGAAAATTAAAGAAGTTATGAAGCCAAGTCATCTTGCATTAATTATAAATTTGTTAATAACTAACTAGGTGGCAATTCTGCTCCGCTGGGATGTTTATAGCGGTTATAGGCCCAGATAAATTGTTCTGGTGCTTTGAGGATGGCGTTTTCAATGGCAACATTTAATTCGGATGCGGCGAGAGTGGCATCCTCAGAAAGTGGCGCTAAGCGGGTTGCTTGCATAAGCCATCCCTTGCCAATACTCTTGCGCTTGGCGGTGAACATGACTACTGGCGTGTTGTTTCGGTTCGCAAGGCGAGCGGGTAATGGCGTTGTGTAGGCGGGTCGATTAAAAAAAGGTACCCAAACCCCTTCCCCACCGCTAGGGACTTGGTCGGGCAAGATGCCAATCGCTTCACCACGAGAAAGAGCGCGCGTCATCTGGCGAACGCCATGGAGGTTGGTGGGTACGAAATGCATATTCGGATAGGCGCGACCCTCTTCCACAACTTCATTAAGCCACTTTTGACGTGAAGGGCGATAGAGGATGGTTGCGGGGAAGTGTTGGGCCAGCACGCGGGGAATGATTTCAAATCCACCCAAGTGAGGGGTGAGCATGACTAGGCCATGACCTTCGTTTATTGCCTCCTCTACAAGGCCCCAGTCCTGCACTTCAACTAATTGAAGTGCCTTTTTGGGGTTGCGCCAAATCCATAAACTATCTGAAAACAGCATTCCAGATGCCCTAATTGCCGCCCAGAGTCGAAAAGGAAGGTGATGGCTTTTAATTACTGCTTGGTACTGGGGGCGAAATAAAGAGCGATATTGCTTTGATCCAGCAAAAGCAAGCATTCCTAAAAAAGCACCAAATACCTGTACCGGCGCGAGAGGAAGCGCAGCTATCGCCTTAAGGGTTGTATTGAGTAAAAATTTGCGCACCCCTAATGATATTCAATGCCGGGAATGAGGGCGCCAATTTAATTCCCTATTTGATAAATTTCGGGTTTTTCGGATAGAATTACCGTATCGCTGAGTTAAGGCAACTTGCAGAGCGATTCAAAAATTCTGCTAAAGCGTCGCCGTTGTAGTTTCTGGCACGTCGAGTTGTCCCATGGATCGTGTTATTAACTAAGGACTTGCAATGGCAAATGATTATTTCTTTACCTCAGAATCTGTTTCTGAAGGCCACCCCGATAAAGTCGCGGATCAAATTTCTGATTCTATTCTGGATGCCATTTTGGCCCAGGACCCTACTGCACGGGTTGCAGCAGAAACTTTATGCAATACCGGCTTGGTAGTTTTGGCTGGCGAAATCACCACAAACGCAAATGTCGATTACATCCAGGTAGCACGTAATACGTTGCGTGAAATTGGTTATGACAACACTGATTACGGTATTGACCATAAGGGTTGCGCTGTATTGGTTGCTTATGACAAACAAAGTCCTGACATTGCTCAGGGCGTGGATAAGGCTCACGATGATGGCCTGGATCAAGGTGCTGGTGACCAAGGTTTAATGTTTGGTTATGCCTGTGATGAAACCGCTGAGCTCATGCCTTTGCCTATTCATCTGTCTCATCGTTTGGTGGAGCGCCAGTCGCAATTGCGCCGTGATGGCCGGTTGAACTGGCTGCGCCCTGACGCAAAGTCACAAGTCACCTTACGTTATGTCGATGGCAAGCCGGACTCAATCGATACGGTGGTTCTCTCGACTCAGCATGATGAAGACATCTCTCTTGAGAAATTGCGTGAAGCTGTTATTGAAGAAATCATCAAACCCGTATTGCCTAAGCATTTGATTAAGGGCGCGATTAATTTCTTGGTAAACCCAACTGGTCGCTTTGTGATTGGCGGCCCACAGGGAGATTGTGGTTTAACTGGGCGCAAAATTATTGTCGACACCTATGGTGGCGCAGCTCCTCATGGCGGTGGTGCATTCTCAGGAAAGGATCCTTCTAAGGTAGATCGTTCTGCTGCATACGCAGGCCGTTATGTAGCTAAGAACGTTGTTGCTGCTGGCTTAGCTAGCAAGTGTCTAATTCAAATCTCTTATGCCATTGGTGTAGCAAAACCCACTTCCGTAATGGTGAGCACCTTTGGTACAGGCAAGATTTCAGATGAAAAAATTGCTCAATTGGTTTCTGAGCATTTTGATTTGCGTCCAAAAGGCATTGTGAAGATGCTGAACCTCTTGCGACCGATTTATCGTAAAACTGCAGCTTATGGCCACTTTGGTCGCGAGGAACCAGAATTTACCTGGGAGCAGTGCGATAAAGCCCCGATTTTGCGCGCCGCAGCAGGTTTATAAATACTCAATCAGCTGTTTATTGAGGTAGTAAAGCCAAATATGGCGAAATTGATTACAATTTCGCCATACCTTCAAGGAGCGTTGCAAGGAATACTGTCAAACAGTGTTTCCCCAGGCTTGAAGGGAGTGAATCTCTAATAGGGTTTGCTAATTGCAACTGCGCTCGCTAACCCATGATTCAATGGCTAGCGAGTCTTCACTCCAGCATTGAATCGTATTTAGCTGGAGCATTCATGAACACCGTTTCTGATTTCAATTTACAAGACTTTGTCGCAACCCGTTGCGCAATTGCTGACATTTCTTTGGCAAATTTTGGCCGCAAAGAAATCGCCATTGCCGAAACCGAAATGCCAGGTCTCATCGCTATTCGCAATGAATTTGCTGCGGAACAACCATTGCGCGGTGCACGCATCACAGGTTCTTTGCACATGACCATTCAAACCGCAGTGCTGATTGAGACCCTTGAGGCCCTTGGCGCAGAAGTGCAATGGGCTTCATGTAACATTTTCTCCACACAAGATCACGCTGCAGCTGCAATTGCTGCGAACGGCACACCGGTGTTTGCTATCAAGGGCGAAACCCTTGAGCAATATTGGGATTACACCCACCGTATTTTTGAATGGGCTGATGGCGGCTTCACTAATATGATTTTAGATGATGGTGGCGATGCTACTTTGTTGTTGCATCTTGGTGCTCGAGCAGAGAAAGATCAAGCTTGCTTAAATCATCCAACGAGCGAAGAGGAGACTATTTTATTTGCCGCGATTAAAAATAAATTAGCGCAAGACCCAACTTGGTACTCCACGCGTTTGGAAAAAGTTAAAGGTGTTACCGAAGAAACTACAACAGGCGTACATCGCCTGTATCAAATGTTTGCTAAGGGTGATTTGAAATTTCCAGCGATCAATGTGAATGACTCGGTGACTAAGAGCAAGTTTGATAATTTGTATGGTTGCCGCGAATCTTTGGTTGACGCTATCAAGCGTGCAACTGATGTCATGATTGCCGGTAAGGTTGCTGTAGTTTGTGGTTACGGCGATGTGGGTAAGGGTTCAGCACAAGCATTGCGCGCTTTATCTGCTCAAGTTTGGGTTACTGAAGTTGACCCAATCTGCGCATTGCAAGCAGCCATGGAAGGCTATCGCGTTGTAACAATGGATTACGCTGCTGATAAAGCGGATATTTTTGTTTCCGCAACAGGCAACTACCATGTGATTACCCATGACCATATGGCGAAGATGAAAGACCAGGCAATTGTTTGTAACATTGGCCACTTTGATAATGAAATCGATGTTGCTGGCATTGAAAAGTATCAGTGGGATGAAATTAAGCCGCAAGTCGATCACGTAATTTTCCCAGCAGCTAATGGCTTGCCTGAGAGGCGCATCATTATTTTGGCTAAAGGTCGTTTAGTTAATCTTGGTTGCGGTACGGGACATCCTTCTTACGTTATGAGTTCTTCATTTGCAAACCAAGTGATTGCACAAATTGAGTTATGGAATGCTGTAGGGACAAGCAAATATCCAGTTGGGGTTTACACGTTGCCCAAGCATTTAGATGAAAAAGTTGCGCGTTTGCAATTGAAGAAGCTCAATGCGCAGTTGACAGAACTGACAGATCAACAAGCGACATACATTGGCGTAACGAAGGAAGGCCCATACAAGGCCGACCACTACCGTTATTAATCTACTGCAATCAATACATAGGCCAAAATCATGGAATTAAGCGTCGAATTTTTTCCTCCTAAAACACCAGAAGGTGAGAAGAAGTTACATCTCGTGCGCGAGCGTTTGAGTCAAGAGCTTAAGCCAGCATTTTATTCCGTGACTTTTGGTGCTGGTGGTTCTACGCAATCAGGCACATTAAAGGTGGTTGGCGATATTCATGCATCTGGAGCTCCGGTTGCCCCCCATCTTTCTTGTGTTGGTAGTTCACGCGAAAGCGTGCGCGAAATACTGAAGCAGTATCAGGCTCTAGGGGTGAATCGTATTGTGGCTTTGCGAGGTGACTTACCCTCAGGAATGGGTCAGTATGGCGAGTTTCATCATGCCAATGAGCTGGTTGAATTTATTCGGACAGAAACTGCTGATTGGTTTCATATTGATGTTGCGGCTTATCCTGAAATGCATCCTCAAGCCAAGTCTCCGGCCAGTGATGTGGACTTCTTTGTGCAAAAAATGAAGGCCGGCGCAAATTCAGCAGTAACGCAGTATTTCTATAACAGCGACGCTTATTTCCGTTTTGTTGATGAAGCGTATGACTTGGGCGTTACTCAGCCTGTTATCGCGGGCATTATGCCGATTACTAACAGCACCCAGTTACTTCGGTTCTCAGATGCTTGTGGTACGGAGATCCCTCGCTGGATTCGCTTGCGCCTGCAATCTTATGGCGATGACACTGCTTCTATACGCGCCTTTGGTGAAGAGGTGGTGACAGATCTTTGCGATCAACTTTTATCAGCAGGTGCTCCTGGCTTGCATTTTTATTCGCTTAATCAAGCGGACGCGGTTTTGGCAATTGCCGATAACTTAAGTCTGGCGAAACAAGGCTAACAAAAGCCCTAAGAAGGCGAGATGGATTCGGTTATGAGGAGATCTAAGGGCTCGTCATGTGTTTGAGATTGCCATTGCTGGTCATTGAGTTGTTGCCAGTCAAATCCAATGCCTACGCAAAGTAGGTGTGGATTATTTTTTCTTAATTGGGCCAAGGTGCGGTCAAAATAGCCGCCGCCATAACCCAGACGCCAATAATGGCTTTTTCCGGCCCGTGAAGACTGAGACCATCCCACGCAAGGTATCAAAATGCAGTCGGGAGTAATTTGGGGGCGCTCAAGGTTATTTGGGTTGGGCTCTAGAATCCCATGCTTGCTTAAGATTAGGGCGTCATTCGACTGCCATTGGTAAAACTCGAGATGTTTATCTGCTCTAGCAAAAGGAAGAGCCAGACACCGATTAGGCTTACTTTTTGCCCATTCCAATAAGACGGGGCGCAAATCAAGTTCGCCTTGAATAGGGTAATAAAGGGCTACTGATGAGACACTTTCCTTCTTGTTAGCCATGAAACGACTCAAATTTACGAGCAGTTTGATCTCTATTTGAGCAAAGCCATCTTTTTTAGCGAATTCCTGCCGTTTGCTTAATAGATTTTGACGAAGGGTTTTTAGCGAATTGCCGTGCATATCGTTCATTATCAGGCGAAAATTAAAAGATATAGTGAGTAAACCAGCGCAAAACCCCTGTTTTTAGATAAGGTTAGATAGTGAAAAAGAAGTTTGATATTCAAAAAAGCAAATTTCAGCAATTAACTGGAGTGGTATTTCTGGGTTTGCTGTTGAGCGCCCCTTCCATTTTTGCTCAGCAAAGTAGTAGAGTAAATTCTGCGGCTGGAGCGTATCAAAGCAGAATTACTGCGGCCGATTTAAACGACAGTGACCGTGCGTTTATCGAGTTGCGTGAGGCGGCTAAAAAGAATGATGTGTTGCGTACGCAGCAATTATCAGCGAGTTTAGCTAGTTATCCCTATGATGATTATGTGACTTATTTCCGGATTAAACCTCAGTTGTTCGATAGCGCTGGCGGTGCTCGAGCTGATTATGGAGCCGATGCGCAGGTTATTAATTTTTTGAATCAATATGAAGGTAGTGCGCTCGCTGATCGCATGCGTAACGATTGGTTATTGGTATTGGGCAGGCGTAAAGACTGGTCTCGTTTTGATGCCGAGTATGCGAAGTTTGTTTTAGATGACGATACTCAAGTGAAATGCTATGCATTACTCTCTAAATTATCTCAAGGGGAAAATCCTACAAAGGTTGGCATAGATGCGCGTTCAGTATTAATTGACCCCCGCTATTTTGGTCAAGCATGTCAAGAGCTGGTTCCTTCTTTAGTTGGCGCTGGTGGGATGAGTCCGAGCGAGGCTAAAGCAATTGGACGTGCTGCTAGTGAAATGGGTTTTGACACGATGTCGCGTCGCTTGGGCGGGGATGATCCCATTGCTGATGTTGTTAAAAATGCCAAAGCAGATCCTGCTAAGGCATATAAAGATTTTTCTCAGGTCGCATCTCGTTATAGCAAAGAAAATCAAGCGGTTGCTTGGGGTGTTATTGGGCAATTCTTAGCGAAAAAGTTAGACTCCAATGCGGATGACGCCTATCGCTTGCAGCAAAATTTGGGCTATAACGAGCTACTTTCAGCTGAGAGCCAAGAGTGGAAAGTTAGATCTGGCTTGCGTGCAAAGGATTGGGCTCTTGTCAAAAATGCGATTGAAGGGATGAACCCCGCCGTGCGAAGTCGAGATCCAGCCTGGACTTATTGGTATGGACGTGCTTTAAAGGCTGACGGCCAAAATGATAAGGCTCGTGAAAACTATGAGCTCATTGCTGATCAATTTAACTTTTACGGACAATTGGCGCGTGAGGAGCTCGGTAGACCTAATCATGCGCCTGTGCGCACTAGGGTTACCGAGCAAGAAATAGATGCCATGGCAAATCGTAAAGGTTTTGTTAGGGCTGAACGTTTGTACGCCATGAATTTGCGGTTCGAGGGTAATCGTGAGTGGAATTGGGAGTTGCGCAATATGAGCGACAAACAATTATTGGCATCTGCAGAATTTGCGAAACGTATTAATTTGTATGATCGTGTTGTGAATACGGCAGACCGGACCAAGCAGGAGCATGACTTTAATTTGCGTTATCCAACGCCATATCGAGATGAGCTTTCCCCAATCGCTAGGCAAATTGATTTGAATTTGGCTTGGGCTTATGGTTTGATTCGCCAAGAATCGCGCTTCATTATGAATGCTTCCTCTTCAGTAGGAGCATCTGGCCTAATGCAAGTCATGCCAAATACCGCTAAATACGTTGCCAAAAAAATTGGTATGACTTCGTATACCAATGAGCAGCTCGGGAATACTGGTACCAATCTAACTTTAGGCAGCAACTACTTAAATATGGTTTTACTGGACCTAGATGGATCGTGGGTTTTAGCGTCCGCAGCATATAACGCTGGTCCTGGGCGCTCTAAGCAATGGCGCGAAAAATTGACCAGTCCAACTGAAGGGGCAATTTTTGCAGAAACTATTCCATTTAACGAAACACGTGCATATGTCAAAAACGTTTTGGCGAATGCAACCTATTACTCATCTGTTATACAGGGCCAAACTCAATCATTAAAGCAGCGTTTAGGGGTTATTGCGCCTAAGGCAGCAGCCCAATCAGAACTACCTTAAATTTGAATCGAGCAATTTCTATGAAATATGACATCCTATTGATTGGCGGAAATGGCTTTGTGGGACAAGTACTCGCCGCCCAATTGCAATCAAGAGGTTATACGGTGCTATTGCCTACTAGAAATTTAGTGGGCGCACGTGAATTGCGTATGCTGCCCAAAGTTCATGTGGAGGAAGCCAATGTGCATGAGTTTGATGAATTACAAAATCTTTGCTCTCGCATTAAGGTTGGTGGCGCGGTAATTAATCTGGTTGGGGTGCTGCACGATAAGACTGCCAAGCCCTATGGAAAAGTTTTCAAGAGTGCTCACGTGGATTTGCCTGGCAATATCATTACTGCAATGCAAATGCATGGCTTAAAGCGCTATTTACACATGAGCGCTTTGGGTGCTGACGCCCAAGGGCCGTCGATGTACCAGCGCAGTAAGGGTGACGGCGAGGATGTGGTGAAGGGTAGCAATTTAGACTGGACCATCTTTAGGCCAAGCGTGATTTTTGGCGCACAAGATCAATTCATTAATTTATTTTCTAAGCTGACTAGGCTCTTGCCTGCAATGCCTTTAGCTAACTATCAAGCAAAGTTTCAGCCTGTGAGTGTTGATGATGTTGCTACTGCTTTTGCTAAAGCGCTTCAGATGCCACAAACAATTCATCACTCTTATGATTTGGTTGGTCCAACGGTTTACACCATGAAAGAGATTGTTCAATTTGCTGCACGCAAGGCCAAGACTTCTTGTGCAATTATTCCAGCGCCAGCTTTTATTGGATATCTGCAAGCATTGGCGTTTGAGTTTCTTCCTGGCCCAACGCTGATGTCGCGTGACAACATCGACTCTATGAAATTGCCAAATGTCTTGCCTTTAAATAGCATCGATGCGCTTACTTCAATATTTTCGATTAGCAAGCGCTCACTAGAGGGCATGAAGTAAGCGTATGAAGGTTTATGCCGTTGGCGGAGCCATCAGAGATACGCTGATGGGTTTACCTGTTCATGACATTGATTATGTTGTGGTTGGGTCGAGTATTGAAGAAATGCTTGCTAAAGGGTTCCGTCCAGTTGGCAAGGATTTTCCAGTTTTTCTGCATCCGCAGACGCAGGCGGAGTACGCCCTAGCGCGTACCGAACGCAAGACTGGTAAAGGCTATAAGGGGTTCATGTTTTACGCCGACCCATCGGTCACGTTAGAGCAAGACTTAGAGCGCCGAGATTTAACAATCAATGCAATGGCACAAGAGGTTGGTGAGGGTGGCGCACTAATAGGTCCGATTTTGGATCCTTACAATGGGCAAGTAGATTTAGCATGCAAGGTGTTTCGTCATGTTTCCGATGCTTTTGCTGAGGATCCTCTGCGGTTATTGCGCATTGCTCGTTTTGCAGCAAGATTTCCGGACTTTATTGTTGCTGCTGAGACCCTTAAAGCTTTAATAGAAATTGCTGATGCCGGTGAGTTAGCGCACCTTTCTCCAGAGAGGATATGGCAAGAGCTAGCTCGAGGACTTACCGCAAGCAAGCCAATGCGCATGTTTCAAATATTGCTAGATACTGGGGCTGCTAAAAAAATTCTGCCACTACTCTTGGTTGATGAATTAGTGCAAGAGTCTTGCCGAGAAAAATTGATAGCCCATTTGCATTTGGCTTCTAATAACTTGGAAGAGCGGTGTGCAGTCGTGTTGATGAACTTGCCAGCAAATGAAATTCGCGCTTGGTCAGAATGTGTACGCATGCCAAATGAGGTTCGCGACTTTAGTGAAATTTTTAGTGAGTTAAATCAATCTCTAGCTAAAGCTAAAGGTCGCAATTTAGCGCCCAAAGAAATATTGGCATGGTGCAATCGTGCGGATGTATGGCGCAAACCTGAGCGTGCAAAAGCCTTGCTAGACTTGGCGAAAAAAATTGATCTAAATGTTGAAGTCTTGATGCAAGCAATACAGCATGCCCAAGCATTAAATCTGCCAACAATCATCGCAAGTCTTTCGCAGGCAGATCAAGGTATTGGCGAGAGAATTCGAGAGGCGGTGGAATTAGCCAGACTTCAGGCTATTTCAACTGCGGGAAACTAAAGCCTATTTCTACCATTCAGACCGGGTAGATCTTCTAGGGTGTAGTCCGGTAGTAGAGCCCCCAAGTTTTTGGAGAAGGCAAAGGCCTTAAAGAGTTCGCCCATTTCCGCTTCAGAGAGTAATTTCTGCATGGCATTAGAAATGGGGAGAAAGGTTTTTGGATTGCTGGGGTCGCCAATCTCTAGGGCTATATTGCCAATCCCTGCATCTAGCAGGTAGGAGGCTTGATTGGTGAGAAAGGCATCATCAATAGGCTCCTCTAGGGCATTTCGTGCAATTTGTGACCACTCAACATGAGTTGTGATGTCGCACAAACCTGGTAAGTGAAATGGATCTTGTATCGCATGGTGACGATGATGGGCCATTAGGGTGCCCTCAAGTCTCTGAGGGTGGTAGTACTCGCTCTCTGGAAACCCGTAATCAAAAGTAAGAAAAAGACCTGTATGCAGTTGCTTGGCTACATGTCGTATCCATGCATTTGCTTGTGTGTGGAGTTCTGTGACATAGCCTTCAGAGAAGCTTTCGGTTAACAGACTTTCTGGCAAAAGATCTTGACAGACGGGCTTTCCAATTTTCCAAATGAGCCTATTGTTTTCAAGGGCTACGCCATGCCAATACCAAAAGCCATTTTGATAAATGATGGCGTCACAAGGAATGGCATCAATTACCTCATTGGCAATAATGACGCCTTTAAAGTTTTCAGGTAAAAAGCTGGGCCATGTGCAATGAGTCGCTAGGCCCAAGCTCTTGGTTGTCCCAGCCAATCGCTCTCTCTGCCTTTGAGCCAGATCTGGAGAGATCTCAATAACTTCATAGCTGTCTAAGGAGAACTGAAGATCATGCAGTCGGCTCAGAATAGATTCGGCTAATTTACCGGTGCCAGCCCCGAATTCTAAAATTTTTGTAGGCAAACCTTGTGCTTGAAGTCCCTCAAGAATGGGCAGCAGGGTAGAAACCATGGCCGCTCCAAATAAGGGGCTTAGTTCTGGGGCGGTAGTAAAGTCCCCGCCCGCTCCTAATTTATGGGCACCAGCGCTGTAATAACCCATGCCAGGCTCGTATAAAGCCATCTCCATGTAGCGAGAAAAGGGTATCCAACCCCCTTGAGAGGCTATTTCAGCGGTAATTTTGTTGTACAGGAGCAAGCTATGCTCCGTTTCGTGGCTGGTCAAGGTAATATCCATAATTCGCTAGTCTAAGAGAATTTAAGTGAACTTGAGTTCAATCATCCCATCCCGACCAAATAAGGCAGTTTTAGTGACTGGCGCAGCCAAGCGTCTAGGTCGAGAAATTGCTCTCCAGTTCGCGCGTCAAGGTTGGGATGTAGCGGTCCATTACGGGCAATCTGAGGCAGAAGCCCTAAGGACTGTGGTGGAAATTGAGCAGCTCGGATCTCGGGCCCTACCCTTTCATGCTGACTTGGTTAATGAAGATCAAATTACAGCACTTTTTTCTAATGTCACTGCGCAATTTGAAAATCTACATTGCCTGGTAAATAGTGCCTCAATTTTTGAGTTTGACCGAGCTAATTCAGGTGAGAGGCTGACAAGTAAAAAATTGCAAGATCATATGCAGGTCAACTTAGTTGCGCCTATTTTATTATCTCAACTGATGTTTGAGTGGCAGAAGGAAAGAGTAAATATAGGAGCCAATAAAAACGTGGGGGATGGCCTTCCTTCGGTGATTCAATTGCTCGATCAAAAATTGATCAACCTCAATCCAGACTATCTTTCTTATACATTGTCGAAAAGTGCCTTGCTAACTTCGGTGGAATTATTGGCAATCGATTTCGCGCCTGTTTTACGTGTAGTAGGTTTAGCCCCAGGCATTTCTTTGCCGTCGGGCGATCAAACGATTGAGGGATTTTTTCAGGCGCATCAAATGACACCTTTGGAAAAGTCTTCCACTCCAGGTGATATTGCCAAGGCCGCAGTATTTTTAGCGGACTCCAATGCAATTACTGGCACGACTTTATATGTTGATGGTGGACAGCATCTTTTGCCCTCATCGCGTGATGTTATGTTTAAAACAAATGAAGTTCAATAGGTTTAGTTAGGTCAATACTTTATGCACGCTATTCTTTCTCACCCAGCCTTAGTAGATTGTCGCCGTTTATTTTTGCGCGACTATGAGATTTATATCAATATAGGTGTTCACGATTTTGAAAAGAAGGCGGAGCAGCGCGTTATTTTGAATGTCGATTTGTATATTCCCCTTAATCAAAATACTCCTACTAAAGATCTATTGGAAGAAGTGGTTGATTATGACTTTATGCGCGAGACCATTAAAGGTAGGGCTTCCCAAGGACATATCCATTTGCAGGAAACATTTTGCGATGACATTGTGATGGCTATGTTGCTACATCCTAAAGTACTAGCTGCCCGGGTGAGTACTGCTAAACCCGATGTCTATCCAGACTGTCACTCCGTAGGGGTTGAAGTGTTTCGTATGAAACAAGATTAAATAGAAGAATTTATCTAAGCTATGAGCGATATTCGTAAAGTGGTTTTTGAAGAGAATAAACTCGAGAAAAAATTATGCCGATTAGTTGGTCAGGCCATCGGTGATTTTGGCATGATAGAAGACGGCGATAAAGTCATGGTGTGCGTATCAGGCGGTAAAGATAGCTATGCCATGCTCGATGTTTTATTAAAGCTCCGTGAACGTGCACCTATCAATTTTGAAATTGTTGCTGTTAACTTAGATCAAAAGCAACCAGAATTTCCCGCTGAGATATTGCCAAACTATTTAAAAGGTTTGGGAGTTCAGTTTCATATTGAAGAGCAAGATACGTACAGCATTGTGAAGCGCGTTATTCCTGAGGGAAAAACAACCTGCGGATTATGTTCGCGTTTGCGTCGGGGAATTTTGTATCGAGTTGCTGATGAATTAGGCGCTACCAAAATTGCTCTCGGACATCACCGCGATGACATATTAGAAACACTTTTATTGAATATGTTTTATGCGGGAAAGCTCAAGGGAATGCCTCCTAAATTGCGCTCCGATGATGGGAAGCACATTGTTATTCGCCCTATGGCTTATGTTCCTGAGAAATTACTCGAACGTTATGCGGTTGATATGGACTTTCCCATTATTCCTTGTAATCTATGCGGGAGTCAGCCCAATTTACAGCGCGGTGCGATGAAGCAAATGTTGCGCGAATGGGAAAAGGCATTTCCGGGTCGGGTGGAGAATCTATTTCGATCAATGCACCACATCGTCCCTTCTCATCTCATGGATCGAGAAGCCTTTGATTTTCGAAATTTAGAGGTCTCTACAGAGCTATCTGGGATTGCCGCCAGATCGGTTGGCGATAGGGCAATTGATGAGTCTGAATTAGATGAAATAGCCTGCGGAACCATAATCCAAGATCGTTATAATTCTTTAATATGAATATAGTAATTTTGGCCGCGGGGCAGGGAAAGCGGATGAAGTCCGCTCTGCCAAAGGTTCTGCAAACTCTAGCTGGCAAGCCACTGCTTCAGCATGTCCTCAGTACGGCTTTATCACTGCAGGGTAAGTTGGCCAAGGTTGGCCCTACTGTGGTTGTTGGCCACGGTGCAGCAGATGTAAAGGAGTTCTTGGCTAAAGCAAGCAAGGATGATATTGCTTTTTCTAGGGTTGGCACTGTTTTGCAGGCAGAGCAAAAAGGGACTGGTCACGCCTTGTTGCAGGCGCTATCTAAATTAGATGTCCAGGAGCCAACTTTGGTTCTTTACGGTGACGTACCTCTTACTAGCAAAAAGACCTTGAGTAAATTAGCTAAATTAGCCGATGGTGTGCGTGGACAAGATTGCGCTTTAGCGCTCCTGACCCAGAATTTAAATAATCCCACTGGATATGGGCGGATTGTTCGGGATGCCGATGGCTCTGTAGCAGAGATCGTTGAAGAAAAGGATGCGACTGCCGTACAAAAAGCTATTCAAGAAATTAATACCGGCATCATGGTTTTGCCAACGAACTCGCTGAAGAGGTGGTTGAAGTCCTTGCGCTCAAGTAATGCCCAAGGTGAGTATTACCTAACGGATGTGATTGCGATGGCGGTTAAGGATGGCGTACCCATTCGCACTGCTCAGGCGGATGCTGAATTTGAAACGGTTGGCGTGAATAGCCGTGATCAGTTGGCTGGTCTTGAAAGAATTCATCAATCCAATCTGGCCAGTCAATTAATGGACGCGGGCGTATCCCTAGCTGATCCTGCGCGAATTGATATACGCGGAAATTTAGAGTGCGGCACAGATGTTTTCATTGATGTGGGTTGTGTCTTTGAGGGTGAGGTGACTCTTGCGGCAGGAACAAAGATCGGCGCTTACTGCGTTATTCGAAATAGTAGTATTGGTAAAGACGTAGTAGTACAGCCCTTTAGCCATATTGATGGTGCCAAGGTAGGCAATCAATCAGTCATCGGGCCATATGCACGCCTGCGTCCAGGCGCCGACTTAGCGAATGATGTACATATTGGCAACTTTGTAGAAATCAAAAACACTAAGATTGCTGCCAATAGCAAGGCAAATCATTTGGCATATGTGGGTGATGCTATTGTGGGCTCTAGAGTCAATATAGGTGCCGGTACCATTACATGTAACTATGATGGCGTAAATAAGCATCTCACCGTAATTGAGGACGATGCCTTTATTGGGTCCGATACACAATTGGTTGCACCTGTTCGCGTAGGTCGTGGGGCCACCTTAGGTGCTGGAACGACGCTTACTAAAGATGCGCCAGCAAATCAATTAACAGTGTCCAGGGCAAAACAAATATCTCTTCAGTGGCAGCGCCCAGTTAAGAAAGAGAAAAAAACTGAAATAAAAAAATCGCCATTGAAAAAGGCAGTATTAGCAGTCAAAAAGAAACCTGCGCCAAAAAAAGTAGGTGCTAAAACTCTAAGGGGCAAGAAGTAATGTGCGGAATCGTTGGCGCAGCATCGCGTAAGAATATTGTAGAGGTCTTGGTTGAGGGTTTGCGCCGTCTTGAGTACCGAGGTTATGATTCTTGTGGTTTTGCAGTCATTAATGCAAATGATTCTAAGCATCTTATTGAGCGCGCACGCACAACGGCGCGCGTTGCTGAATTGGCTGAACAGGGAAAAGAATTTATTGGCACCCTAGGCATTGCCCATACGCGTTGGGCAACTCACGGTAAGCCTGATACCCACAATGCGCATCCCCATACCTCCAACGATCTAATTGCGGTAGTGCACAACGGCATTATTGAGAATTATGAGTCTCTGCGTAATGACTTAAAAGCTGCGGGCTATATCTTTACATCGGAGACTGATACAGAAGTTATTGCGCATTTAGTACATCAGCAATATGTTGCTGGCGGTCAAAAAGATATTGCGCTAGCTGTAAGAGGAGTTCTTCCGAGGTTACATGGTGCTTATGCCATTGGCGTCATTGCACAAGATGCTCCTGATATTTTGGTTGGCGCTCGAGTTGGTTCGCCTCTGGTGGTGGCATTAGGTGTTGATGAAAACTTTCTTGCATCTGATGCGCTTGCGTTGGCGGGAAGAGCGCATTCCATGGTTTATTTGGAAGAGGGTGATGTTGTTGTTCTCAAGGCGGAGTCAGTCACGATTATTGATCAGGCTGGTCAATTAGCGCGGCGTGAGAGTAAGCCTATGCCAGCTCAGGCTGATGCAGTAGATCTTGGACCTTATCAGCATTACATGCAAAAAGAAATCTTTGAGCAACCAAGGGCCATCGGCGATACATTGGCTAATATTACGAGTTTTGGCCCTCAAATTTTTGAGGCAAGTCTCCAGGACTGGAAATCCTTTGATGAGATTTTGATTCTGGCTTGCGGGACTAGTTACTACTCGGCATGCGTGGCTAAATACTGGCTGGAAGAGATCGCCGGCATTCCTACTCAAGTCGAAATTGCTAGCGAATACCGTTATCGTAAAACCGTATCCAAACCGAATACTTTGATTGTTGTGGTTTCTCAATCTGGAGAGACTGCTGATACCTTGGCGGCGTTACGGCATGCCAAGACTCTGGGTCATCGATTTACCTTGGCGATTTGTAATGTCGCAAGTAGTGCTATGGTTCGAGAAACCGATTGGCACTTCTTAACAAAGGCTGGTACTGAGATTGGCGTTGCCTCTACTAAAGCATTTACTACGCAGTTACTTGCGCTATATCTCTTGGCGATTTCAATTGCTAAACGCGAAGGGAGAGTTTCTGCTGACCAGGAGAAGGAAATTCTTCGTGAATTGCGCCATTTACCCAAAGCACTGCATTCGGTATTGGCCCTTGAGCCGCAGATTATTGCTTGGAGCGAAGCATTTTCTAAATGTGAAAATGCTTTGTTCTTGGGGCGCGGCTTGCATTACCCAATTGCCCTTGAGGGTGCCCTCAAATTAAAAGAGATTTCCTATATACATGCGGAAGCCTATCCTGCCGGTGAATTGAAGCATGGACCTCTCGCATTGGTTACTGAACAAATGCCAGTGGTGACCGTTGCTCCAAATGATGTTTTATTGGAGAAGCTTAAATCCAATATGCAGGAAGTGAAGGCGCGTGGAGGTAAGCTGTATGTTTTTGCTGATCAGGATACTGAGATTGTCAGCAGTGAGGGCATCAATGTCATTCGTTTGCCAGAACATTATGGGAATCTATCGCCTATCTTGCATGTAGTGCCTTTGCAACTTTTGGCCTATCACACAGCATGCGCTCGTGGTACGGATGTGGACAAGCCAAGAAACTTAGCGAAGAGTGTGACGGTAGAATAAGGTCGATTAGATATTTGACTTCTCTTGCAACTTGTGAACAAATTTTACTTGATAAATCAGGGCTTTACGAAGCCCTGATTGCATTTTTGTGTTCAAATAACTTCTTGTAGAAAAAGGATATTTGTTGCAATTTATGTTTTTTCCAAAAGCACTTCCCCCATTGCGTTTACCTTTACTTCTGTTGAGTTGTGCGGGAGTACTTTCTGCTTGCGCGGTTGGGCCTGACTTTAAACAGCCGGATGCACCGAATACCTCTGCTTATACAGAAGACCCTTTATCTAAAAAGTTAGCTACTGCCCCAGGGGTTCCAGGCGGAACGAATCAGGAGTTTGTCGAGGGCGCTGAAATAGAGGCGCAGTGGTGGGAGCTGTTTAAATCCCCCGAGCTTGATGCCCTGATAAAGAAGGCTCTTCAACAAAATCCCACTTTGGGCGCTGCTGATGCGGCCTTGAGGGCTGCGCAAGAAAATGTCAATGCTCAAATTGGCGGCCAATATTTTCCTGCTGTGGGTCTTGGTGGAGAGGCGATGCGACAAAAGCAACCTTCTGCTGTTTATGGCATTCCTTACGGCTCTGATACTTACAATCTTTACAACACCTCAGTGAATGTGACATACAAGCTAGATGTGTTTGGTGGGGGACGTCGCACCGTTGAAAATGCGAGAGCACAAGCAGAGTTTCAGCAGTTTCAGTTAGAGGGTGCATATCTCTCCTTGACGGCTAATATTGTGACGGGCGCCGTTAAAGAAGCGGCTTTACGGGCTCAATTACAAGCCACAGCTGAAATTTTGAAGGCTCAGCAAAATTTGGCTGATGTGACCGAGAAGCAATTAAAAATCGGTACCGTGAATAAAGTGGACTTAACATCCCAGCAAACCTTAGTTGCAAACTCTCAAGTGGATTTATTTAATTACGAACGTAACTTGGCTTTTGCGCGCAATCAGTTAGCAGTCCTCACGGGTGAGCTTCCAAGCAATGCCAATATTACGAAATTTGATTTAAGCGCCCTGCATTTGCCCGAGAAATTACCTCTTTCAGTTCCTTCAAGTTTGGTACGTCAACGGCCTGACGTGCGCGCAGCAGAAGCCCAATTAAAAGCTACCAATGCCTTGGTGGGTGTTGCCACGGCAAACTTATTGCCGCAATTTAATATTACGGGCGCTATTGGATCAGCTGCGCTTACGAGCAGCGCCTTGTTTGGTCCTAACGCGGCATTGTGGTCTGTAGCTGGTGGAATTTTTCAGCCCTTATTCCAGGGTGGCCAGTTGTTAGCTCAGCGCCGTCAATCAGTCGCTCTTTATGAGCAGTCTGTATATCAATATCAGGCCACTGTACTGAAAGCCTTTCAGGAAGTTGCAGATGCATTGCGTGCCCTAGAGACTGGCGCGCAGGCTCTTAAGGCCGCCTCAGATGCTGAGCGTTATGCCTTTGAAACCTTAGATTTAGTTCAGCACCAATATAAGTTGGGTACTGCGAGTTATTTGGCCGTGCTTTATTACCAAAATCTATATCAGCAAGCCAAAGTAAAGTCAGTTGCTGCGCAAGCGGTACGCTTCTCTGACACGGCAGCCTTATTTGCGGCATTAGGGGGTGGTTGGTGGAATCGTGCCGGCCCTGCGTTTCAACCAAAAGATGTAGTCAATAAAGATCTCAATGAAACTTCTCGAGACAATTAAATCCAAAGTCATTGCGGCAGCACTTGCACTTAAAGCTTGGTCACTAAAAAAGGCTGAAGAGTGGAGGTTGCGCGAAAAGCTTATTGCCGTTTTGGAAAAAGCAAAAGGACTGTGGATTCGTATCGGTCAAAAATTACGCCCACGCGAACGTTTTATGAAAACCCGGGCTTATGCAAAACTACAGTCAATGACGCCTTTGCATCGACGTATGACGATTATGCTCTGCGGAGTATTTTTATTGCTGGGTTTGATTTTTGGTTTTAATCAGTTCAAGAATTTCATGATTAAGCATTTCATTGCGGGAATGGGTTTGCCTCCCGCAACTGTATCAACCATGGTGGTAACTCTGACAGAGTGGCAGCCAAAGTTATCAAGCGTTGGAAATATCAGAGCATTTAGAGGTGTGGATCTGAGTACTGAAATCGGTGGCTTGGTTCAGACGGTGCCAATTAAATCTGGCGTGGATGTAAAGGAAGGCGAATTATTAATTAAGCTCAACGATGATTCTGACGTAGCCCAACTTCACTCTTTGAGGGCATTGGCAGATTTGGCGAAGGTGATTAATGAGCGCGATCGACAACAATTAGCGATCCAAGCGATCAGTAAAAATGTTTTTGATACGAGTAAAGCGGATGCAAAGTCAAAACAAGCCCAAGTTGAGCAGCAGACGGCTTTAGTTGCTAAGAAGAATTTAAAGGCTCCCTTTAGTGGTCGGGTGGGTATTGTCATGATTAACCCTGGTCAGTATGTTAATCCAGGGGATAAATTGCTTACGCTCCAAACACTAGACCCTATCTTTGTAGATTTCAATTTGCCGCAAAGTAATGCCGAGGCGATCCAAGTTGGACAAGAGGTTCTGGTGACAACAGATGCATTTAAAGATGCAAGCTTTGCTGGGAAAATTACGGCCGTTAGCCCTAAGGTTGACACCAATACTCGGAATATTCAGGTTGAGGCGCAAATTGCCAATCCAGATAAAAAGATTCTCCCTGGTATGTTTGCTAATGTGAATATCAAAATTGGAGACCAGGTTAAATATTTGACCTTGCCACAAACTGCGGTTACTTATAACCCTTATGGCTCAACAGTGTTTATTGCTAAATCTACGGGTAAGAAGGATAAGCAGGGTAATCCTGCTTTAGAAGCACAGCAAGTATTTGTCACCACTGGATCTACTCGCGGCGATCAGGTGGCAATTTTGAAGGGGCTGGAAGATGGAGCAACCGTTGTAACGAGTGGTCAACTTAAGTTAAAGAATGGCACGCCACTCATTATCAACAACAAAGTTCTTCCTGCTAATTTACCCGATCCTAAGCCACAGGAATGAGTCCTAAATGAAATGGACTGACCTATTTATACGTAGACCAGTGTTATCACTGGTTGTGAGTGCGCTGGTTTTGATTTTTGGTTTGAAGGCAATCGGATCCTTGCCGGTAAACCAGTATCCAGAAACCCAAAATGCCGTTGTCACGATTACAACCGCCTACTATGGTGCCGACCCAGAAACGATTGCGGGTTTTATTACGCAACCACTTGAGGCATCCGTTGCTCAGGCCCAGGGAATTGATTATTTGTCATCCGCTAGCGTAAGTGGAGTTTCAACCATCATTGCTACGCTGAAGCTGAACTATGACTCTAATGCTGCTTTAACGCAAATTCAAACCCAAATTAGTGCTGTTAAAAATCAATTGCCTACCCAGGCACAGCAACCAATATTGACAGTACAGCTCGGGCAGTCAACTGATGCGATGTACATGGGGTTTTATAGCGATGACATCCCAAACAACGCTATCACTGATTATTTACTCAGAGTCGTAAAGCCAAAGCTTGACTCGGTTGAGGGCGTACAAAACGCAGAAATTATTGGTGGTAGAAAATTTGCTCTGCGAGCTTGGTTAGACCGAGAAAAAATGGCGGGCTTGGGTGTTGGTGCAGACGATGTATATAACGCCATGTCTGCCAATAATTATTTATCCGCCGTAGGAAGCACTAAAGGTGACATGGTTGCTGTCGACTTGGTGGCTGGCACTGATCTTCATACGTTAGATGAGTTTCGTAAGTTGGTTGTTAAAAAAGATGGTGTAAATATCGTTTATCTTGACCAGGTTGCCAATGTCAGCCTAGGTTCAGAGGACTACAACACTAATGTAGCTTTTAGCGGGAAACAATCCGTCTTTATTGGTATTAAGGTAGCCCCTAAGGCAAACCTATTGGATGTAGCTGAGCGTGTGCGATTAGTCATTCCAGGCATTCAAAAACAATTGCCTGTTGGAATGACTGGGAAAGTTGTCTATGACTCAACGCAATTTATTACGAGTTCAATTAGCGAAGTAATACATACCCTTCTTGAGGCTTTGGTCATTGTGACGGTAGTAATTTACCTTTTCTTGGGTAGTTATCGTGCTGTTGCCGTTCCTGTAATTGCGATGCCACTTTCATTAATTGGCACCTTCTTTTTAATGCAAGTATTAGGTTATTCAATTAACTTGCTGACCCTGTTGGCTTTGGTGCTGGCAATTGGGTTGGTGGTTGATGACGCCATCATTGTGGTAGAAAACGTAGATCGCCATATGAAAGAGGGCAAGTCTCCTTTAGAGGCCTCTCTGATTGCTGCCCGAGAGTTGGGTGGCCCTATTTTGGCTATGACCGTGGTGTTGATTGCGGTATATATTCCGATTGGTTTTCAGGGTGGATTGACTGGGGCTTTATTTACGGAGTTCGCGTTTACTCTGGCTAGCGCTGTTGCAGTCTCGGGCTTGATTGCCTTAACTCTATCGCCAATGATGTGTTCTCGGATCTTTACCGAGGCACAAGAAGCATCACCATTTGTGCAAAAAATTGATCGTATTTTTGATAAGGTACATCACAGCTACCAATCCACATTACGTAATCTTTTAAGTACTTGGCAAGTCATTATCGTGATGGGAGCTATTCTTCTCGGAGGCGTGGCGTATTTATATGCCACAGCGCGTGCAGAGTTGGCACCAACAGAAGATCAAGGCATTGTGTTGATGCAAGCTTCTGGGCCGCCCAATAGCACCGTTAACCAAATGCAAACCTATGCAGATCAGATTTACCAAATTTCTGCTGCTGAGCCTGAGTATGAGCAAATCTTTCAAATTACTAGTCCAACTACAAGCTTTGGTGGAGTGATGCTGAAGGACTGGGGTGACCGCAGTCGTAGCGCTACCTCCTTTCAGCAAGATATGCAGAATAAGTGGAATAGCATTGCTGGCGCGCGCGTAGCAGCATTTCAATTCCCGGCTCTGCCTGGGGCGCAAGGTTTGCCAGTGCAAGTAGTTATTAACACTACCGAGTCATATGAATTGCTCAATGAGGTTTCGCAAGCGGTATTGGATAAGGCTCGTCGTAGCGGCAACTTCTTCTTTGTGGACTCCGATTTAAAAATCGATAAACCACAGGATGTATTGGTAATTGATCGCGAGAAAGTTGCTGCTTTGGGAATGACGCAGCAACAAGTTGGCGCGGCTTTAACTGCCGCTCTTGGTGGTGGTTATGTGAATTACTTCTCTGTATCAGGCAGATCATATCGCGTGATTCCACAGGTTAAACAGGTTGACCGACTTAACCCTGAGCAAATTCTTGACTATTACATTCGTACTCCAAGCGGAGCGATGATTCAGGCACGGACCTTCGCCTCAATTAAGCAGAAAGTTGTTCCAGAATCCATTAACCACTTTCAACAATTAAATTCGGCAACGATTTCTGGGGTGAGCACACCATTTATTTCGCAGGCGGATCTGTTGGAATTTATGCGTCAAACTTTAAAAGAGGTCGCGCCTAATGGGTACACTATGGATTACGCTGGACCGTCACGTCAATTTATGGCTGAGTCTGGTGGCTTCTTGGTGACGATGTTCTTTGCGATTTTGATTGTGTTCTTGGTGCTGGCCGCACAATTTGAGAGCTTTCGCGATCCCATTGTGATCTTGGTTTCTGTGCCCCTTGCTTTATTCGGTGCTTTAATTTTCATTAATTTGGGATTCACAACGCTAAATGTGTATACGCAAGTCGGCTTGGTAACGTTAATGGGTTTAATTAGTAAGCACGGCATTCTTATTGTTGAGTTTGCTAATGAATTGCAAGTCGCTGGACGAAGTAAGTTAGATGCCATTGTTGAGGCTAGTAGCGTGCGTTTGAGGCCTATCTTGATGACGACCGCTGCGATGGTGTTGGGTGTTCTGCCATTGGTGATTGCTTCCGGTGCTGGTGCTGCCGGTCGTCAATCAATGGGGATTGTGATTTTTACAGGCCTATCGATCGGTACGCTGTTTACTTTATTTGTAGTGCCTGCAATGTACCTATTTATTGGTGCAGATCATCACGCCAAGAAATTTAAGCAAGAATAAATTAGGGTGAGCGATGAGCTCACTCTAAATATTTATCTGACAATAATATTTAGTTCTGTATCGGCGATTTCGTTAAATCGGGTTTCTTCTGTAACTCGCTGCATCCAGTTATCAATATGAATGAGTTGTGTGCGAGGCCCAGTTTTTTCGGGAAAGGTTTTGTTTAGCAAAATCCATCGATGCACACAAAGCGCAAGCACAATGTCGCCAAGATGAAATTGATTTCCCGAGCAATATTTTTGCCCGCTTAATACTTGGTCCAATGCTTCAAACTTGAGATTAGAGTCTTGATAATTTTTTCGGATGATGTCGTAATTACGTTCCATCTCGGGAACTCGAGTTAATCCCAAGAAGGCTGCTCTTAATTGTGGCCACATGTCGCTTAACTGCCAATCCATCCATTTTTCAGAGTGGTACTGGCTTTTTATATCTGTTGGGAAGTGATGATTTCGATCATGTGTTCGAGCCAAATACCGCATGATCGTATTGGACTCCCATAGCGCCATATCTCCATCTTCGAGGGTGGGCACCAAACCATTGGGGTTGAGTTTTAGGAATTCAGGGGTGTGATTTTTTCCAAACTGCAGACCAGCATCAATTCGTTCAAAATCTTTTCCCTCATGAAGGCCTAGCTCTAAAAGGCACCATAATATTTTTTGAACGTTAATAGAGTTTTTTCTACCCCAAAGTCGCATCATGATATTTCCTTGTAAAGTATAGGCTTAATCAGCCTTGGAATTACAGGCTTGGCATATCTAACCCAACAAATTTGCTGCGAGCAAAAATGAGTGGGTCTCTTTCGGGATGATTTTTTAAATTTAATACCTTGGCAACAATAATGTTGTGATCTCCACCCACATGAACTGAGACGGTTTCACATTCATAGTAAGCCACGCAACCGTCAACTTGAGTTAATCCGCTATCTGCTAGCTTATGGGGGATAGTGATAAATTGATTTTCTTTGACGGTAGCAAAATGCATCGCCATTGCTTCCTGCGAGCGTTCAAGGACATGAATTAAATGTTTATGGCCCACCTCAACATTTGCCATAAATCGCGAGTGTTTTTTCAGGCTCCACAAAATTAAAGGTGGCTCCAGGGAGACGGTATTAAATGAGCTGATTGTGATGCCGTGAGCCTGCATATCTGCATCCAGGCTGGTAATGATTGTGACCCCAGTAGCAAAGGAAGAAAATCCTTTGCGTAAGTCTTGGGAGGTAAATGGGGTCATCGTAAGATCTTATTTAGGCTCTGTGGCTGGGGTGGCAATAGCTGCTTCGCCAGTAATGGTGGTTCCTGGAATTGGGATGAGAACTTCCTTCTCTTCGGCTTTCACGCATTTAAAGCGATATTCTTTACCCGCTTTGGATAAAAAGCTAGCGCCTTCATAAAAATCATCCTTACAAGTCTTGGTCGCAAAATCCATAACATCTTGAGGTGCGGCGCTAGAGGTAATCAAACGCATATTGCCCATAGACATATTTAATTGCGTGGAATAGCACCCTGCCAACATCGAGCTAGAAATGGCGGTTAAGAGTAGAATTTTTTTCACGGAAACCTCTATAAGTAACAATGCTCGTTAGGATAAACCTATTGGGCATTTGGGGTGGCGAATACCAATATTTGTAAAAGGAAGAGACATGTTTAAAGCAATTTTAGTAAATAAGGATGATCAGGGGTATCGGACGCAATTGGGAGAGGTTGATGAAGCCAGCCTTCCCGAGGGGGAGGTTAAGGTAAAGGTCTTATATTCCACCTTGAATTACAAGGATGGTCTAGCTATAACGGGAAAAGGGCCGGTGGTGCGGAGTTTTCCCATGATCCCCGGGATTGATTTTTCTGGTGAAGTCATTGAAAGCGGTAGCCCTGACTTTAAGGTTGGGGATTTGGTGCTTCTGAACGGCTGGGGTGTAGGTGAGGGTCATTGGGGTGGCCTGGCTCAACAAGCTCGTGTAAAGGCCGATTGGTTGATCCCTTTGCCAAAAGGATTTACGCCTAAGCAGGCCTTGGCAATTGGGACTGCTGGCTATACCGCCATGCTTTGCATTATGGCCTTACAAAAACATGGTCTTAAGCCTAATGATGGCGAAGTATTGGTAACTGGTGCTGCAGGTGGAGTGGGTAGCTTTGCTATTACCCTCTTGAGTAAGCTTGGATTCACTGTAGTTGCTAGTACGGGTCGCTTGGGGGAGGCTGACTATTTGAAAAAATTAGGTGCTACTGAGGTGATCGATCGTGCCGCACTATCAGCCCCAGGAAAGCCTTTAGCCAAAGAGCGTTGGGCTGCTGTAGTAGATAGCGTGGGGAGTTATACCCTCGCCAATGCTTGCGCACAAACCAAGAGCGATGGTGCGGTAGCGGCATGTGGTTTAGCCCAAGGCATGGATTTTCCATCGACTGTTGCGCCATTCATTTTGCGGGGTATTACTCTATATGGCATTAATAGTGTCACGATGTCACGTGCTACTCGCATTGCCGCTTATGAACAGCTAAGTAAGTTGGTGGACGTCAAAACCTTGGATGAGATCTCTCATGAGATTGGCTTGGAAGAGTCTTTGAAGTATGCTGCGGAGTTAATGGCTGGAAATGTACGCGGCCGAATTATTGTGGACGTAAATAAATAGAGTTTGAAGAATTATTGGATCTAATGCCCTTGTTCGAGTCTGCGTTCATCAAGTTGCACGCAGACTTTGAGCTTATCTGATTCGGGGAGTTCTGACCATTGAGCAATTTCAGCAAGCGTTCGATAGCAACCACGACAAAAACCATTTGTTGGGTTAATTTCACACCAGTTAATGCAAGGCGATGGAACGGTAGTCAAAATGAACTCAGTAAAAAATAATTTATTAGAAAAATGAAAACTCAAATTCAGTCCAGCAATGAAGGCGTCATCCATTATCCCTTAGGTGAGAAGGTTCCTGAAGCTGGTGCCTGTGTTGAGGTAGCCCCGGGTGTGCGTTGGTTGAGAATGCGCTTGCCCTTTGCGTTGGATCATATAAACCTTTGGCTATTACGTGACGAAATAGACGGCGTTCAGGGTTGGACTATCGTTGATTGTGGCATTGCCAATGATGAAACAAAGTCGGCGTGGGAGCAGGTATTTGCTAGTCAACTTGAGGGATTACCAGTGTTGCGGGTGATCGTGACCCATATGCATCCTGATCATGTGGGTCTCTCACAATGGCTTTGTGAAAAATGGAATGCTCCGTTGTGGATATCCATGACGGATTATTTAACTGCCCAGTGGCTCAGTCATAAAGAGGGTGGTGCAGCTATTGGCGTGCGTGCTGGAAGCGGTGGATCTGCCGACCATTTTCAGAAGCATGGGTTAAGCGCGCCTGAAGATTTAGAAAAAATCCGGGCACGCTCTAATTACTACAGCAATATGGTTCCTGGAATTCCACGTCAATATCGCCGAATTATGGATGGAGAAATGATCTCTATTGGTGGGCGCAATTGGCAGGTAATCATGGGTTATGGACACGCCCCAGAACATGCATCTTTATATTGCAAGGATATTGGGGTATTGATTTCTGGGGATATGTTGTTACCCCGTATTTCTACAAATGTGAGTGTCTACGATGCGGATCCAGACGCCGATCCGCTCGGATTGTATTTAGACTCTCTGGATAAATACTTACCGTTGCCAGATGACACTTTGGTTCTGCCATCTCATGGCAAGCCTTTTCAAGGAATGAAGTCTCGCATTAATCAGTTAAAGGCGCATCATGAGGATCGCTTGGCTGAGACTCTTGGGGCATGCAAAAAACCGGCACATGCTAGAGAGATCGTGCCGGTTCTTTTTAAACGTGAATTAGATATTCACCAAATGACATTTGCGATGGGCGAGGCTATCGCTCATCTGAATTACCTACTTCGTCGAGGTAAGTTGAATCGCCGGCTTTGCGACGACGGCGTGTTGCGGTTTTCTGTGAAGCAGTAGTTCGGGCAGTTCTTTTAGTTCTGGTGCTCGATTCTTCAGTTGAGCCAGTTGCCGCCGCACCTGCGGCAGAGACAGCATCACCAAAAGACTTGAGCGCCATCATGGTGGCGTGCTGCACCTCTAAGCCTTGAATAGTGGATTTAAGGATGTTGAGGTTGAGGTTTAGCCAGTTTTCAACACTCTTAAGATCTTTAATGCGTTTTTCAAGTTCATCTACATCTAGACCTGGAAAAGCTGCCCCAAACCCACCGCCAGGCTTGGAGGTATCGGTGGTAAATGGAAATTGTCCAGGCATTTGCCCGGCAGCTCCCTGTCCCCACATGGTTTTAAACATCTCAAGACTTTGATTGAATTCAGGAATGGTTCCAAACATATGGGCTCCAGGTTAGATAAATAGTGGCTTTACCAATAGAATAAGGGATTCTAGAGATTTAACATGGTTAAAAATGCAATCTAATGGTTTATCCCAGCCTTATACGCGTGGCCAGGCGCTGCCTGAACTCCTAAAGCAGCGCATCCTTATATTGGATGGGGCAATGGGCACCATGATTCAGAGATATAAGCTGTCTGAGGCGGACTACCGAGGTCAGCCCGGCAACAATCGATTTGATGATCATCTGAGTGACGTTAAGGGAAATAATGAGCTTTTGGTGCTGACGCAGCCACAAATCATTAGCACCATTCATGAACAGTATTTGGATGCTGGAGCGGACATCATTGAAACCAATACTTTTGGAGCTACCTCAGTGGCCCAAGAGGATTACAAAATGGCGGGTTTAGCTCGTGAGATGAATGAAGTTTCCGCCAAATTAGCGCGTGAAGCCTGCAATAAATACAGCACTCCTGATAAACCCCGTTTTGCCGCGGGCGCGATAGGTCCAACACCGAAGACTGCGAGTATTTCTCCTGAGGTAAATGATCCAGGCGCCCGAAATGTAACATTCGATGCCTTGCGCTTGTCTTATCGTGAGCAGATTGAGGGCTTGTTTGCAGGTGGCGTAGATTTGTTTTTGGTGGAGACCATTTTTGACACCCTAAATGCTAAGGCGGCTCTCTTTGCTCTAGACGAATTCTTTGAAGAAACGGGTGAGCGTTTGCCAGTAATGATTTCAGGAACGGTTACCGATGCCTCTGGGCGCATTTTATCTGGCCAAACAGTTGAAGCATTTTGGAATAGTTTGCGCCATATTAAACCGCTAACGTTTGGATTGAATTGTGCTTTAGGGGCTGCATTAATGCGCCCTTATATAGCTGAGCTTGCTCGTATTTGTGATGCTGCAGTTTCTTGCTACCCCAATGCGGGTTTGCCTAATCCGATGAGCGATACCGGATTTGATGAAACCCCAGAAATTACTTCTAGCTTGGTAGATGGTTTTGCTAAGGATGGTTTAGTCAATCTAGTGGGTGGTTGTTGCGGTACAACCCCTGACCATATTCGCGCAATTGCGAATGCTGTTGCAAAACGCAAGCCACGTGCTTTTTATCGCGAAGCTTCGGAGGCGGCAGCATGAGCAAGATAGCGAATCAAAAAGTGATGCCACCCATGAAACTTTCTGGTTTAGAGCCCTTCAATATTACTGCCGATGTTGGTTTTGTAAACATTGGCGAACGTACGAATGTTACCGGTTCAAAAGCATTTTCCCGGATGATTTTGAATAATCAATTTGATGAAGCACTTGCGGTAGCAAGGCAGCAGGTAGAAAACGGCGCGCAGGTTATAGATATCAATATGGATGAAGCAATGTTGGATTCTGAAGCGGCAATGACGCGCTTTTTGAATTTAATTGCATCCGAGCCTGATATTGCTCGCGTACCTATCATGGTCGATTCCTCTAAGTGGAGTGTAATCGAAGCGGGTTTGAAGTGCATTCAAGGTAAGCCCATAGTGAACTCCATCTCCCTCAAAGAGGGAGAGGAATCCTTTAGAAAGCAAGCACGCTTAATTCGTCGTTATGGTGCTGCAAGTGTAGTCATGGCATTTGATGAGGCTGGTCAAGCTGACACCTTTAAACGGAAGACGGAGATTTGCCAACGCTGTTATGAAATCTTGGTAAATGAAATTGGTTTTCCTGCTGAAGATATTATCTTCGATCCCAATATCTTCGCAATTGCAACGGGCATTGAAGAGCACGATAACTATGCAGTAGATTTTATTAACGCTACTCGTTGGATTAAAGAAAATCTTCCTGGCGCAAAAGTCAGTGGTGGCGTTTCTAATGTGAGCTTTTCATTCCGCGGTAATGATCGTGTCCGCGAAGCTATTCATACAGTATTCCTATATCACGCAGTTCAGGCCGGAATGGATATGGGCATTGTGAATGCTGGTCAGTTGGGTGTGTATGCTGATTTGGATCAAGAGTTGCGCGAGAGAGTTGAAGATGTTGTGCTCAATCGCTTTAAAGAAAAAGAAGGAAAAACACCTACAGAGCGCCTACTGGATATTGCCGACCAATTTAAGGGCGGCGGGGCTAAACAGGTTGAGAATTTAGTTTGGCGTGAGGCCCCCGTGCGCGAGCGCTTAACCTATGCTTTGGTACATGGCATCACGGCTTTCATTGAAGGTGATACTGAGGAATTGCGTGCTGAGATCATGGGTTCTGGTGGTAGACCTATTGAGGTCATCGAAGGTCCACTAATGGATGGTATGAATGTTGTTGGTGACCTATTTGGTGCTGGCAAAATGTTCTTGCCTCAAGTGGTTAAAAGTGCGCGCGTGATGAAGCAGGCTGTTGCCTTGTTGATTCCTTACATTGAAGAAGAGAAGCGTCAACATATTGCTGCCGGCGGTGAAGCTAAGGCTAAAGGTAAGATTGTCATGGCCACTGTTAAGGGTGACGTGCATGACATTGGGAAAAATATCGTCACTGTAGTTTTGCAATGTAACAACTTTGAGGTTGCAAACATGGGTGTGATGGTTCCTTGTGCGGAGATTTTGAAAAGAGCCAAAGAAGAAAAGGCTGATATTGTTGGCCTCTCTGGCTTGATTACACCTTCGCTTGAGGAAATGACGTATGTAGCACAAGAGATGCAACGTGATGATTATTTCCGAAAGCGTCAAATTCCATTGATGATCGGTGGAGCAACGACATCACGCGTTCATACCGCCGTGAAAATTGCGCCTCATTACGATGGGCCGGTAGTTTATGTGCCCGATGCATCGCGCTCTGTATCGGTTGCCTCTAGTCTGCTTTCTGATGAAAGCGCTAAAAAGTTTATTCAAGATTTGCGAGATGACTATGTGCGCATTCGTGAGCAGCATGCCAATAAAAAAGCCCTGCCTACTATTTCTCTTGAAGCGGCTCGTAAAAATCGTGAGTTAATTGATTGGTCGACTTATGTGCCAGAGAAGCCCAAATTCATTGGTCGCCGCTTATTTAAAAACTTTGCTCTGAGCGATATAGCTAAATATATTGATTGGACACCATTCTTCCAAACCTGGGATTTGGCTGGAAAATTTCCCGCTATTTTAGATGATGAGGTAGTGGGTGTTGAGGCTCGAAAAGTATTCGAAGATGCGAAAGCATTGCTTGATAAGCTGATAAAAGGCCAATGGCTCCAGGCTGATGCAGTTGTTGCTTTTTACCCTGCCAATACCATAGGTGATGACATTGTCTTGTATAGCGATGAATCTCGCGAGCACCCTTTATTTGTTTGGCACAACTTGCGTCAACAAGGCGAGCGACCTGTGGTTGATGGCATTCGTAGGCCTAATCGTTGTTTGGCAGACTATGTGGCTCCAAAAGACTCTGGTGTTGCCGATTATTTAGGTTGCTTTGCAGTAACTACTGGCCACGGTGTTGAAAAGAAAGTGGCTGAGTTTCAGGTCAAGCATGATGACTACAGTGCAATTATGTTGAAGGCATTGGCAGATCGATTGGCGGAGGCTTTTGCAGAATTAATGCACCATCGGGTGCGTACCGATCTCTGGGGTTATGCAACCGATGAAATTCTGAGCTACGATCAAATGGTTAATGAAGAATATCGCGGCATACGTCCTGCGCCTGGATATCCCGCATGTCCAGCTCATGAGGTTAAAGAAGACTTACTTCGGGTGATTGGTTCTGAGGATATTGGCATGACGTTGACTGAGTCCATGGCTATGAATCCTGCCTCAAGTGTTAGTGGCTTCTACTTAGCGCACCCAGATGCTCGTTATTTCAATGTTGGAAAAGTCTCTACAGATCAAATTGAGGATTTGGCAAAACGTCGAGGTGATTCAATTGAGAATGTCCGCCGCCAACTGGCTAGCTCGACTGATTAACGGCTGACTATCGGTGGGGTGCTTAGACGCCCCACATAACAGGCTCGTTTTTTGCTTTAGCCTGCTTCATCAGTTCTAAAAACGGATAAGCCCGTTGCCCAAGTCTGTCCGCTAGTTTGGGTTTTTCAGGTTTATCCTCATTTCCATCTTTAGCTTGAGACCGCTCCTCTAGGTCTTTAAGTATTGCAGTTTCAAGGGTGATGATGAGTTCTGGCAGTTGTTCTACTGTCAGAATTCCCCTAGACTCGAGGGGGCGACCCAAAATATCGAATATCCTCTTGGTTAGATCGGCCAGCATGATGACATCTGGACCCGCTTTGGAGCGAAATTGATAGATCATTTCGATAGCTTACCACCTGATAAACTCACTGTTCTATGTTGTTAACCAATAAAAATCATTTAATTGAAATGTTGAGCGCTGCTCTTCAGGGTATTGCTCAAGAGCGTAGCTTGGGGGAAGCCCCGCAACCTCGTTTAGAGCGTCCCAAGGCTATTGATCATGGCGATGTTGCCTGTAATATCGCGCTTCAGCTTTCAAAGGCTTGGAAACTTAATCCACGGGAATTGGCGCAGGAATTGGTTGAGCGCTTACAAAAACAACCTGGTTTCAGCGATTTGATAGCCTCTTGTGAGATAGCTGGCCCTGGATTTATTAACTTTCGTTTAGCTAATGCGGCTAAAACGGCAGTAATCCAAGAAATTCTAAGTACTGGGCCAACGTTTGGCGAGCTTGCCAAGGGTCAGGGATATGTAGCAAGCGCCATGATTGAGTTTGTTTCGGCAAACCCTACGGGTCCATTGCATGTTGGCCATGGCCGCCAAGCTGCCCTGGGCGATGCTTTGGCAAATTTATTGGCTACTCAGGGCATTGACGTGCATCGTGAGTTTTATTACAACGATGCTGGTGTGCAAATAGCCAATCTTGCCTTGTCTGTTCAAGCGCGCTTACAGGGCCTAAAGCCTGGTGATGCAAAGTGGCCCGAGCAGGCCTATAACGGTGAATATATTGCTGATATTGCCGTGGCATATAAGGCCCATCCAGATTATCGAGCTGATTTATCTGAGCAACAGCAAGTTGAAGAAATTAGGCAGTTTGCCGTAGCCTATTTGCGTAATGAACAAGATATTGATTTAAAAACTTTTGGCGTCAAGTTTGACTGTTATTACTTAGAGTCCTCTTTGTATACGGATGGCAGTGTTGGGCAAATTGTTCAGGACTTACAGGGCATTGGAAAAACCTATGAGTCTGAGGGAGCCCTGTGGTTAAGAACTACTGATGATGGCGATGATAAAGATCGTGTCATGCGCAAAACAGACGGAAGCTTTACCTATTTTGTACCCGATGTGGCATATCACGCTAGCAAGTGGCAACGTGGCTTTGAAAAAGTGATTAACGTCCAAGGTAGTGATCATCATGGAACTATCGCTCGTGTGCGCTCTGGCCTTCAAGGAGTTGCTCATAAGCGTGGTTGGGAGATTCCAAAAACCTATCCAGAATATGTCTTACATAAAATGGTTACCGTAATGCGTCATGGCGAGGAAGTCAAAATTTCTAAGCGTGCAGGCTCCTACGTCACCGTTCGAGACTTGGTAGAGTGGTCTGGTGGGGTTACGCCTGAGATGGATGCTGATCAACGTGAATTAGCATTGCAACGTGGTCGTGATGCCGTGCGTTTCTTCTTAATCTCACGCAAAGCTGATACCGAATTTGTTTTTGATATTGATTTAGCGCTGCAGCAAAATGACGAAAATCCCGTGTTTTATGTGCAATATGCACACGCACGAATATGTTCGATCTTGCAACAGTGGGGCGGAAGTGTTGAGGATTTAAAGCACGCTGACTTGTCCTTGCTGCAAAGCAAGGCCTCCGATCATTTATTGCGCCGCCTAGCGGAGTACCCAGAGGTGTTGGCGGATGCGGCCGCTGAGTTGGCTCCACATGCTTTGGCCTTCTACCTTCGTGATTTGGCTGGCGATTTTCATACTTTCTATAATGCTGATCGTGTGTTGGTAGATGATCAGGCTTTGAAGTTGGCTCGCCTAGCGCTTTTATCAGCCACTCGTCAGGTTTTAGAAAATGGCTTAAAACTGCTTGGGGTATCCGCACCTGCGAAGATGTAACGTGCAGATCATGAAGTGAAAATGTAAGATGAGGACATGATGAAAAAACCGAATCAACAAACTGGCTTCATTAAGGGCACAAGCTCCGAGTACGGCGGCACTATTCTTGGCTTTATTGTTGGTTTAGGTGTTGGTCTTGGTATTGCGTTTGTCATTGCTTTTTATCTTTCTAAAAATACTCCCCAAGAAAGGCCCGGAGTAAGAGCGCCCAATCTACCTTTGACTATTAAATCTGGTCCTGCCCCAGCCGAGGGTGAGGCCCCAGCGCCAGCAGGGCCCTTGGATTTAAATAAACAGTTACAGGGCAAATCTTCTGCCGCATCTGCAGCCAACTCTTCTGACCCAATTGGTGATTTAGTAAGAGGCAAAAAATCCGCAGAAGATTCAGCTAATTCTGGTGCCCCTCCAGTTGCCTCAAAAGCAGAGTCAATCTATTTCCTGCAAGTGGGCGCATTTAACAAGCGTGCTGATGCTGATGCGCAAAAAGCCAATTTGGCTATTCAAGGAATTCAGTCGCAGTTAAGCGAACTAACTAGTGATGGCAACACATTATGGCGCGTGCGCGTTGGCCCTTTTAATACGGTAGAAGATAGCAATGCTGTGCGGGATAAGCTTAATGGCATGAGTATTAAATCAACCCTTATCAAATCTAATAAATCATGATTTCTTTTCAAAGACGACTTTTTACTTTTTTCACCCTTGTTCTTTTAAGTGGTTTAGCAGGCGCTCAAAGCGCAAAGATTGAAGAGGGTTTTGAATACCGCGTTCTTCCTGTTGCTCAGCCAGTTGAGGCTAAAGGCAAGATTGAAGTTATTGAGTTCTTTTGGTATGGATGCCCTCACTGCTATGACTTTGAGCCTGATTTGAGTGCCTGGGTAAAGCGCCAACCTAAAGATGTGGTATTTCGTCGGGTACCAGTAGCATTCCGAGAAGACTTTATGCCGCATAATCAACTTTTTTATGCGCTTCAAGCAATGGGCAAAGGTGATGTTTTAAATGAAAAGGTGATGTATGCCATGCATAAAGAAAATAAGCGCCTTCTCACAGAGCCAGAGATTGCTGATTGGGTCGCTTCACAAGGGATTGATCGCAATACTTTCTTAGCCACTTATCGTTCTTTTGCGGTTGTATCTAAATCCCGTGCGGCTAAAGAGTTAGCTGATGCTTATCGTATTGATGGCGTACCAACTGTTGTCATGCAAGGCAAGTATGTCACTTCACCTTCAATCGCTGGATCTAAGGCTAAAGCACTTTTAGTAATGGATTATCTAGAAGAGAAGATCCGTAAAGATAAGTACAAATAATTTCTAGCTTCACTTATCAACTCACCGCTCTTAAATCCTAACGAAGCGGCGCACAATCCAAAAGTACAGCGGGTACGGCAAGATTCTGAGAAATTTTAAGAATCTTGTAAATCGTTTTGGAAAATGAATATCAAATTCACCCCTTTGAATCCCCCGCAGAATTTCCGTGGCAGCTTGCTTTGCGGTAATTAAAGCGGGCATTTCAAAATCATTTGTAGCGGTGGCTTCAGTGGCTACGAAGCCTGGGGAAATCATATGTACGCTAATACCTTGGGGTAATAAATCGTAATAGAGGGTTTCGCAAAAATTAATCAATCCTGCCTTGCTGGGACCATAGGTCAAGGCTTTAGGTAGACCACTATAGCCCGCTACACTTCCAACAATAGCAATATGACCGGAGCCGGCTTTTAGCATGGTGGGTAAAACGGCAGCTACGGTACGCATTGGCCCCAAGAGATTGGTATTAATGGTTTTTTCTGCTGCTTCAATAGTCAAGTCATTAGCCCGCATTGGGATGTATGCCCCAGAAACAAACAACAATAAATCTATTCCGCCCCAGCTATCTAGGATGGATTTATGGGCTTCTATAATTTCCAGTGGATTGGTTACATCAACGGGAATGATTAAGGATTGATTTGCTCCTGCTATTTTCGCTATCTCAATCAGTCGCTCAACTCGACGTCCGGAAAGGGCGACTTTTGCTCCTGTTAGGAGCAGACTTTGTGCGCAAGCCTCCCCAATGCCGCTAGAGGCGCCCACTATCCAAATACGTTTCCCGGAGAAGTTGTTTATGCCCGTTTGATTCATGCGCTGAGAGTGTTATTTCCGCCTGAATTGGCTTTATGACTAAGGGTAAATTGAACCACGTCAATATTGCGCTCAGAAAATCCCACCGCACAATATAAAAGATAGAAATTCCAAAGACGAATAAAGGCTTCATCAAACCCGAGATTTTTCACATCTGAAATTTTGCTATTAAAAGCGTCCCGCCAAATACAAAGCGTTTTGGCATAGTCAATGCCAAATGCAAAATGTGAATCTATCTTTAGCCCCGCACGTTCTGCACCGGCCTTAAAGCTAGCGATGGATGGAAGCATCCCGCCTGGAAAAACATACTGTTGAATAAAATCAGTACTATTGCGGTAGCGATCAAATAAATCTTCAGCAATCACAATGGTTTGAATGCAAGCCTTGCCACCAACCTTGAGTCGCTTAGAAATAGTTTGAAAATATTCTGGCCAATGTTTTTCGCCAACAGCTTCAAACATTTCTACTGAAGCAATGCCATCGTATTGTTCTTGGCAATCTCGATAGTCCTGTAGGCGCACTTCAAAGGCTGGTGAATTCTCTTTTACTGCTTGATATTTCTGTAGGCGAGCTTCTGCAAAAGCTTTCTGCTCGGTGGAGAGTGTTAAGCCGGTAATCTTGTGACCATTAAGCAAGGCTTCTTCCATGACACCGCCCCAACCGCATCCGATTTCTAAAATGTTGCCACCAGGATTTAAATTTAATTGCTCAAGAATGCGGAGGATCTTAGCCCTTTGGGCATCAGCAAGAGTTTGTTTGTCACCCTGCGAAAACCAAGCGCTAGAGTAGCTCATTGTTGGATCCAGCCATAAAGCGTAAAAAGCATTGCCTAGATCGTAATGGGCATGAATATTTTTGCGACTTCCCGCTTTAGAGTTATCTCTGAGCCAGTGCTTGAGCCGGTAAACCAATGAACCAAGCTTGCTTCCATAAATCACCCTCTCTAAAATAGAGCGATTTCGAATGGCAAGCTCCAAGACGGCCTTCAGATCTGAAGTATTCCACTGTCCCCGAATATAACTTTCTGCAAAACCAATATCGCCATGAGAAAGCACCTGCTTAAATACCGACCACTCCAATATTTGAATATCTGCACCAGGCTTGCTATTAATATCTCCAAATTTTCTGATTTCGCCATTCGGTAATGTAAGCGTCAAGTAGCCAGTTTGAAGTTTAGATAGCAGACGTAATAATGTTTCCGTACTTAGGCGATGTGGATTTTGAGTGCGATTGAATTCAGAGCCCTGTCTTTGGGGTCTTGAAAAAATGAGGCGGGAAAGTAAAGATTGACCGGGACGATTCATTTGCTAACTTCGAATTTTGGTGGTGTAGGTTTAGAGTGAAAGGGTACACCTTTTAACCATAACCTCAAAGCCTGCCAATGGATTCTATACATGATTCCCAGACTCATCAGGGGGTAGCGTAAAAAAGCCAGATACAAGGATGATCGCGTCAAGATTTGGCTGGCCCCGCTAATGCTCGTGGAGATAATGGGTAAACCATCTTCATGAAGCTCAATTCGACAAACCGAGTGGGTTTTTGAAGTGCTTTCTTGGGGAAACAGAAACCGAAAATGGTATTCGCCTCGTGTCTCGCAAAAAGGGGAGACGTGAAAAACTTTATTGCTTACCAGCGTTTCGCCAGAGCGCAATACTTCACCAGAATCTTTGTGGAGTAAATAACAGTGACGCTCCCCAAAGGTATTATTCACTTCAGCTAAAACTGCTTGGACTTGACTATCCTTCCTTGTGCAAATCCAAAAGCTGACTGGGTTAAAAACATACCCTAGTACCCTTGGAAAGGTTTGTAGCCAAATCTCTCCACCGGGAATGAGAATTTGGTTTTCTCGTAATATGTCTTCTATCCATTCAAGGCAGTCGCCAGAACCCCTTCCATGGTCTTTATCAAAAAAGGCGAATAATTTATTTTTGTTATCACCTAAGCCATGTTTGCTGAGTAAATCCGCTTGAGTCTTTCTAGTGCGCATTGGAATGGATATAGTGAAGACGCCATACCCAAATGCATTTTTAGCAGGGCGCCAACGTTGGTGCTTAACAAGGCCAAAATTAATAGCTACTCGATGCATTTATTGAAAATCTTGTGTGGAGCTGGATGTTACTGGAGAGTGAATGCTCTCCAGTAAGTCTTTTGCTACTAGTTCTCCTGAGCGCAGGCCATCCTCATGAAATCCAAAGCCTGTCCATGCGCCGCAATACCAAATCGAATGATTGCCCTGGATGAGGGGTAATTTCTTTTGAGCCTGGATGGCGTTCATATCAAAGACGGGGTGAGAGTAATGAATCTCTGCATGAACCAGTTTGTGATCGGGCTCGGTCAGGGGATTCAGGCTTACGATGATTGGCGTCTTCTCAAGCGCTTTTGGTAAAGGTTGCAATCGATTAATAAAATAATTGACGCTGACATGTTGTTGAGATGTTGGGGAGACGCCTGATTTAGCAGTGTAATTCCAGGCTGCCCAACAATGCTCAGCTTCAGGTAAGAAATTCCTATCTGTATGAAGAAGGGCTCGATTCTTTTGGTACGGAATTGCCGCTAATATATTTCTGGCATCTTGATGAATGCCATGCACCAAATCTAGTGACTGATCACTGTGACACGCCATCACGACTTCATCAAACCATGTTGAACCATCGGAGCTGATAACTTCAACTTGAGATCGATCATCTGTGCTGGCATTAACCCGCACTACAGCAGCGCGAGTGATTTTGACTTCATGCTGCTCAAGAATACTCACAAGGCGCTTGACATATTCGCGTGATCCACCTGCTATGGTTAGCCATTGCGGCCGATTTTGGATTTGTAGTAAACCATGGTTATGACAGAAACGCACCATCGTATGAATCGGAAACTCTAGCATCTGCTCCACCGAGCATGACCAAATTGCCCCAATCATGGGAAGAAAGTAATTTTCTTTAAAGCTTTGGCTAAAGCGATGGCGATTTAAAAAATCAGCAATACATTCATCGGGCTCTAAAAAATCTTGATCTGCGCCAATCTTTTTATGTGCAAGTTGGGTGGCTAGTTTATTAAAACGTAAGATGTCATAGGTCATTCTCCAAAAGGAGGGTGAGAATAAATTAGATCTTTGTCCAAAAAACGAATTCAGATTGTTTCCTGCCCATTCAATTTTCTTTTGTTTTCCGGATTTTTTTGTTGTCGCTATGGATACCGAGAAAGACATTTCAGAGTCCACAACAGGGGCGTGAATTTCCTCAAAAAGGCGTACAAGGCGAGGGTAGGTTTTGCGATTAAACACTAAAAATCCAGTATCAACCCCATGAGTCATTTTTCCATCGGGAGTTTCTAAAGAGAAATCTACGGTATTGCTATGGCCGCCAATATGATCCCCGCCTTCATAAACGGTAATTTCAATATTTGGATCTTGTCTGAGTGCATATGCACATCCAAGGCCAGAGATTCCAGCCCCAACGATCGCAATCTTTTTCTTTCCCACTAATTTCTCTCTTCTAATAATTTTTCGATAGCGACCGTAATGCTTTCGCTGGTGGGCTTGGTGATGCTGCCAAATGAATCCACAACATTGCCATTGCGATCAATTAAGTATTTGTAGAAATTCCACTTTGGCGTTGTGCCAGTTTTAGTAATGAGCATCTTGAATAAAGGGTTTGCATTGGCTCCGCTCACAACGCTTTTTGCAAACATCGGAAACTTAACGTCATAGGTATTTTTGCAAAAGTCAGCGATTTCCTTATTGTTACCAGGCTCTTGTTGTCCAAAATCATTAGAGGGAAAGCCGAGAACTACAAAGCCTCGATTTTTATATTTCGCATAAAGTTTCTCTAGGCCCTCATATTGACTGGTAAAACCACAATAGCTGGCGGTATTGACCACCAAAATTACTTGTCCTTGGTATTGACATAAGCTTTGGGGCTGCTCATCCTGCAAACGAGGGAAGGTATGTGAAAGTAACGCGCTACAGGATGTTGGGGCAGCGATTGCCTGGCTCATTGTTGGTGGCAAGAGCATAAAGGCAAAAATCCATAGTACGAAAAAGCGCATCACGTAATGCCTTGTTGTTGGGGTTGGGATGTGCTTAAGTCTAAGACATTCTGAGGATTATCGTTGGGCGTGCTGCAAAGCTATTAATATTGAGCAATGAACACATTACCCCCGCCATCTTTTGAGTCTAAAGTTTGCCATCTTGAGGAGTTGCAGGCTCGTATTGCGAAGCTCCCACGACCCCTAGTATTTACAAATGGCGTGTTCGATATTTTACATCGTGGACACGCTAGTTACCTTGCTCAAGCCCGTGAGTTAGGGGCGAGTTTGGTTGTTGGTGTGAATTCTGATGCCTCTGTGAGAATGTTGGGAAAGGGTGACGATAGACCCATTAACTTAGAAGGTGATCGCCAGGCTCTATTGGCCGCCTTGGCTAGTGTTGATCTCGTGGTTGAATTCACCGAGCAAACGCCTGTCAATCTGATTGCAAAAATTCGCCCAGATATTTACGTTAAGGGTGGAGATTACGAGATTGATTCCCTGGAAGAAAGTCGACTTGTAAAAACCTGGGGAGGGAAGGCGGTGGCTATTCCCTTTGTTTATGAGCGCTCTACAACTACCCTGCTCGGTCGAATTCGTTCTTAAGGATTTTGCAGTAACCAAGCCCAAATACCACGAAGGACTAGATTTTCAGTGTTTTCAATCGATGGCAGGAGTGGTTCGGTCAGTTTTTTGAGTTCAACCGCTAAAACTTTACTGTTGCCACCATCTAAGCAAATACTCCCAATGGGATGATGCATCTCTTTAGCAAGTTGTAGGGCACGTAAGATTGCGCCGATTTGGGCTGCTTCACACCCTTCTGTGATGGCGTTATTGGTATTGAGGCCAAATGCAAGGGACGGCTTTAAATCATGAACCTTTGTAGCCAGAGGAAGTTGCGCCGTATTACTTTGAAGGCTATCTAGCATCAAACTGAGGCCTGGAAGTATCCAGCCGCCGTAATGAACCCCATTACCACCTAGTAAATCGATTGTGGTGGCGGTACCAGCATTGATGATGAGGGTATTGCCGCTGGATAGGGCGCGCGCGCCAATTACGGCCGCCCAGCGATCGGCGCCAAGTTTGGCGGGATCTTCATACAAAGTACGCATTCCCTTGTATTGACTATTTCCACTAAATTGTTTCCATGAAACATCCTCCCACTGAGGAAAGAGCGTCTGGAGCTTGTCGATTGCAGCGGTGCCTGCAACACAACAAAACCCAATGGCATCTGGCTTAGGCATCGTTTTTGCAATGTAATCCGCTAATTCGGCGCAATGGGCTGGTGATTGGAGAGATTTACTGCTAATAGAGCCAGAATAAGACCACAATTTTTTATTACGATCAGAGGGGTTTTGAGTTGATTCAACAGCCGCCCATTTCAAGCGTGTATTTCCTATGTCAAATAATAGATAAAAACTCATGATTGAACTCGCATGGAAACGTCACCTGCATGGATTGTGAGCATTTTCCCGTTTTGGTCCAAAATAAGAGCGCCAGTTTTATCTACACCGGCTGCCTGACCATAAATAGATTCTTTGCCTACCCCGGTAATGTTTACCGCTAGATCTTTGTAGGCATCCCACTCATTCCATTGGGCTTGGTAGGCATTAAATCCAACCCGTTCAAATTCGGGCAAATATCTTTCAAAGGCTTCAATAAGCTTTAACCATAAAACTTCAATATCTGGGAGTGGGGCATTTTCTCGTTGCAATTGATCAACTGCGCTTACTTTTTGAGCTGATGAGCCCTCTAGGCGGTTTTCAATGGATGGAGCATTACGTAAGTTTAGGCCTACCCCAATGACCATCCAAGTGGGATCATTGGCTTTAGCCTGGCCACCCTCTATTAATATGCCACCGAGTTTGGCATTGTTTAGCAATAAATCATTAGGCCATTTGAGTCGCAGGCCTTGTTCATAAAGTTGAGATTGTTCAAGATGGAGTGCTGCGGCAATTCCGGAGATAACTGCTAGACCCACTACTAAACTCAGACCCGATAGGTCCTTGGGACTTTGTTGGAATGGGTAAGCATAAGAAAAGCATAGCGTGTCATTGGGGTTAGCAAGCCATGATCTGCCAGCCCTCCCCTTGCCTGAGGTCTGTTTATAGGCAATTCGGGCAATAGGATCGGTTAATTGACCTGCGCGCCAGCGCCCCAATAGATCGTCATTGGTAGATTGTGTTTCTGCCACTCGTTCAAGGATGCAATTCATGCTCATTTCGCCATTGTAGAAAGGTCTGACCTAGAATTAGGGAATGCATCAAGAAGATCAGCGTCCGCGTAAGTTTATATGGCCCCATCAGGCCATGCCTTTAGCTAGGGCTATCAGCTTAAGTTATGCCATATTGATCTTATATGTCAGTTTGAATCCTTTTGATTTTGATTTTCAGAATGGCGTTTCATTTTGGGCGTGGTTAGATGCTCCTTTACCGCGATTTATTACCCTATTTGATGTTTCCGTCAATATTCTTGCGTATATTCCCTTAGGTTTCTTATTGGTTTTTGCCGCCTACCCCCGTTGGCGTAATTTTGTCGCCTTGGGGATAGCCATCACCTTTGGTGCCATTTTGGCTTTTAGTGCTGAAACTCTCCAAACATGGTTACCAACCCGTATTCCAAGTCAAACGGATTGGTGGGCTAATGTTCTGGGTACTTTGCTTGGGGGCTTGCTGGCAATACCTCTAGGCCCACAATGGTTATCTGGAAGCGCTATACGTCGTCGCTTTGATAAATGGTTTGGTTTAAATTGGACCGCTTGCGCTCTATTCCTCCTGTTTCCTTGGTCACAAATTTATCCACAAAGTTCTTGGTTAGGAACGGGTGTGTGGGGACATCATATTTTTGGATCCATTGACTGGGGGACTACCGCAATCAATCAGGTGGCTCAGGAGACCTTGATTACCGCCACATGCTGGTTGGGCGCAGGCTTGCTACTCTCTTTAGGAATGCGCACTAAAGCGCTTCAATGGCGCATCTTAAATGGCCTTCTTTGCCTTACGGTTTTACTTAAAATCTTGTTTACAGGGCTTCAGTTTGGGGTGGAATTTAGTTTTCTTTGGCTAACCACTGGTGCTATGTGGGGCATGGTCATGGGCAGCATAATTTTGAAGTGGGCACTGCAATTGTCAAATGCCACCAAATTTTGCATGGCTTTGTTCTGTCTCATGAGTGCCACTATCGCAGTGAATCTTCTGCCTGATAATCCTTACTTTATATTGACCATGCGACATTGGCGGCAGGGCCGCTTGCTTCACTTTAATGATCTTATGCAGTGGGTTTCAGTAGTATGGTTGCCTATGGCTTTATTTTGGGTTATCCGAGATAAATTGATCTATAAGTCTCACTCCTAAATTTTTGATAAATATGAGCTTCCAACACCACTTATTTTTTTGTTTGAATGAGCGCAGTAACGGCGAAGATTGCTGTGCGCAACATAATGCATTTGCTTTGTTTGACTATGCAAAAAATCGTGTAAAAGAGCTTGGACTCTCTGGACCAGGAAAGGTTCGGATAAATAAAGCGGGTTGTTTAGATCGCTGTGCTGATGGCCCCGTCTTGGTAGTTTATCCGGAGGGAGTTTGGTATACATTGGTAGATGCGGAAGATGTAGAAGAAGTCATCCAGTCTCACTTAATTCAGGGGCGCCCAGTAGAGCGTCTAAAGTTGGTTTAGAAAGTTGCATCATGAATAGCCGTACAAAATTAATTTACATTGATGGTGTGGTTGGTCAAATTGAGATGTCTATTGATCTTCCTGATGAATTGAAAATCAATCCTGATTTTGCAGTCCGTGGATTGGCTTTAATTGCTCACCCTCACCCATTGATGGGTGGCACCATGGATAATAAAGTAGCACAGACCATCGCGCGTACCTTCAATCAATTGGGCTATATCAGCGTTCGCCCTAATTTTCGTGGAGTGGGCGGGACAGTTGGCGTACATGATGATGGCGTGGGTGAGTTAGATGACCTATTGCATGTCACGGATTGGATGCGCACCCCTTCGAGCTGGTCTCAATTTTCGGCAACTCAAAACCAGGCTTGGATTGCTTTTGCAAATACTCTTCCTTTGGTTGTTTCAGGGTTTTCATTTGGTAGTTTTGTGGGTAGCCATCTCGTTCAGCGTTTGGCCGATCTAGGACGTCCAGCAGAGCGATTGGTGATGGTTGGTAGCGCTGCTGGCAAGTGGGTGTTGGCCCAAGTGCCAGCTGATACGATTTTGATTCATGGTGAAGTGGATGAAACAATTCCATTGATTGATGTATTGGATTGGGCAAGACCTCAAGAACTCATTGTTCAAGTTGTTCCCGGTGCCGATCACTTCTTTCATCGTCGCTTGCATTGCATTCGCAACATTATTACAAGTGCATGGTTAGGGATGACTGACCATCGCAAAAATTAAAGATATAGGAGCAAAAATTATGGCTGAAGAAAAATCTCTCATTGAATATCCGTCTATTTTTCCAATCAAGGTTATGGGAAAGTCTCACCCCGATTATCTTCCTGCGATCTTGCATATTGCACATCAATTCGATCCTACATTTGATGAGAGCAAAGTTGAGCAAAGGCCTTCAAAAGATGGAAACTACTTAGGTATCACCTTGCCAATTAACGCGACAAGCAGAGAGCAGTTGGACGAGCTTTATCGAACTTTATCTACCCACCCAATGGTCAGCATGGTTTTATAAAGCTCCATGACAATTGCTCATTAAATGGCGATCTTAGTAAAGCATCTAGGTCTTGCGGATTACGCTTCAACATATGAAGCAATGCGATTATTTACGCAGCAAAGAACCAGTGATACTGCTGATGAGATCTGGGTCTTAGAGCATCCTCCTGTCTTTACGCTTGGTCTTGCAGGTAATGCAAGTAATCTGCATTCACCTACTAATCAGATCCCTCTGGTACAGGTAGATCGTGGCGGCGAAATTACCTATCATGGACCAGGGCAAATCGTTGTATATCTTTTATTGGATCTTCGCCGTTTATCTGTTTTTGTTAAAGAATTGGTTTTCCGAATAGAGCAAGCCGTGATCAATACCCTTTCTGATTTTGGTCTTTTGGCTGAACGGCATCTGGGTGCACCAGGTATTTATGTGGCAGATCAAGTTGGAGTGCCATTGGAATGGCGCGGGGCAAAGATAGCTGCTTTGGGTCTAAAAGTGTCAAAAAGTTGCTCTTATCATGGCTTAGCCCTGAATGTCGCAACAAATCTAGAGGCTTTTGGGCGTATTCATCCCTGCGGATATCAGGGTTTGAAGACGGTTGATATGCAAACTCTCGGGATCAAGGACAATATAGAAATTATTAGTCAAACGCTTTTAGGGCATTTACAAAAGCAACTTATTTCATCATGACCATAGATAAATCAGAAAAAGAGACAAACGCAGAAATACGGCAGGATTTGAATTACGATGCTTCTCGTAAACAGAAGTCGAGTGAGAAAACTGCACGTATTCCTATCAAGATTGTTCCGTTGGAGCAGGTGCTTAAAAAACCTGATTGGATTCGGGTGAGGGCTGCCTCAGGTAATTCGCGTTTCTCCGAAATTAAAAAGATTTTGCGCGAGAATGATTTAGTGACCGTTTGTGAGGAGGCGAGTTGCCCCAACATTGGTGAGTGCTTCGGCAAAGGCACCGCTACTTTCATGATCATGGGTGATAAGTGCACTCGACGCTGCCCTTTTTGCGATGTTGGTCATGGTCGCCCAGATCCCCTGGATCAAAAAGAGCCCTCTAATTTGGCGCGAACTATTGCCGCATTAAAGCTGAACTATGTGGTGATTACTAGCGTGGATCGAGATGATTTACGCGATGGCGGTGCAATGCATTACGTAGATTGCATTTCTCAATCAAGAGAGTTATCACCAGCCACACGTATTGAGGTATTGGTTCCTGATTTTCGTGGGCGCTTAGATAAAGCCTTGGATATTTTCTCCGAGCATGCGCCCCAAGGTTTGCCTGATGTCATGAATCACAACTTAGAAACAGTGCCTCGCCTTTATAAACAAGCGCGTCCAGGCGCCGATTACGCACATTCCCTTAAGCTCTTAAAGGATTTTAAAGAGCGCTTTCCAGGTATTCCTACTAAGAGTGGTTTGATGGTTGGCTTAGGCGAGACGGATGAAGAGATTTTGGAAGTCATGCGTGATATGCGTTCGCACAATATAGATATGTTAACTATTGGCCAGTATCTAGCACCATCGGGCCATCATTTGCCCGTGCAGCGCTATGTACATCCTGATGTCTTTAAGCGTTTTGAAGAAGAGGCTTATGCAATGGGCTTTTCGCATGCTGCTGTTGGTGCCATGGTTCGCTCTAGCTACCATGCCGATCAGCAGGCGCATGAGGCCGGAGTTGTCTAAAATTAGCGTACTGAAAAACTGCTTAGTAGTTACAGCTTTATTTTTATGTGTTGCCTGTAGCCCTAAATTAGATTGGCGTACGGTTCAATCCCCTCAAGAGGGCTACGTCGCATTATTTCCAGGTAAGCCCGATAGGCTTGAGCGTCATATTCAATATCAGGATCAAGATGTGCTTCAGACTTTAGAAGCTATCAAAATTGATAGTGATATTTATTCAATTAGTGCGTTACATCTAAATCAAGGTCAAATTAGCCTTACGCCGCAACTGCTGAGTCAGCTAAAAGATAATCTTTTAAAGCAGGCTGGCGCCGATGATTCAGGCCTGACGACTGCGCAATCCTATTTTCAGACAGTAGATCGCCAGCGTTTACCTGTTGAAGATTATTATTTGAAGTTCAAGCCTAAAGATGCCTCGCCGCAATCGATACGTGTGCGCTGGATAGTAAGAAAAAATCCAAGTAAAGGCGCTTGGATTTATCAAGTTTCAGTATTGCACCAGGAACCTCTGGCGGTAAATATTCAAGAATTCTTTTCCCAAGAGGCATATGCCAACTTCTTTGAAGAATTTCATCCTGAATAGCTATGCATTCACATTGGCGTTCAAATAAATCCCAAGTTATCGTCCTCCCCTTAAAAGGAAGGGCTGCATGCACAGTCTTTTTAAGTTTTGCATTTGCATATTTAATCTCTTATGCCTTTCGTTCTATTAATGCGGCTATTGCACCAGAGCTGATGAATGACCTGCATTTGAGTAACGCACAGTTGGGCTTGTTATCTGCCGCCTATTTTATTGGTTTTGGCGTCACCCAAATTCCTGTAGGACTAAGTTTGGATCGGTTTGGCCCAAGGCTTACTGAGATGACTTTGATGATATTTGCTGTAGTGGGGGCCCTTTTATTTTCTTGGGCGGACGATTTTTCAAGCTTGGTTGCCGCTCGATTTTTTATAGGGGTTGGTGTCTCCGCTTGTTTGATGGCCGCCCTCTCTGGTTTTAGGGTTTGGTATCCCTTAAATCAGCAGGCTCCTTTGGCTTCGGGCATGTTAGTTTTCGGTACTTCCGGCGCATTGTTAACTTCATGGCCAGTGCATGCTGTATTGCCTTATTTGGGGTGGCGCGGAATATTTGTGGGAATGTCCCTTCTCTGCCTGTTGGCAATGGCGGGGATCTTCTTTGGTTTGCCGATCAAATCAAAAATTTCACCCCATAGTGAGGTAGGGCAGGATCTCCAACGCGGGCGTGCTACCTTTTCTTGGGCAAGTTATCGACCGATTTTGACAAATGCTTTCTTTTGGAGGGTATTTCCAATTGGGGCATTTTGTTATGGAGGGTTCATTGCCATTCAAACCCTTTGGATGGGTCCTTGGCTAATTGGGGTGATGGAATTTTCCACTCATGAGGCCGCCAAAATTCTGTTTTGTTTTAATGCGGTTTTGTTGTTCGCTTATGTTTTAAATACTTTTTTACTGCCTCGCTTGGCAAAGCATGGGCTGACTACGATGCGCTATTTGAGTGTGATGGTGGGTGCTGGTTTGGTGTTTCAAGTCTGCGCTTTTTATCTTCGCACCCCTTGGGTTTGGGTTTGGTGGTACTTGTTTGCTTTTGCTTGCGCCTCTTATGTGCTGGCACAAAGCTTGATCGTGACCTATTTCCCCAAATCCTTCGCTGGGCGCGTCAGCACCAGTTTTAATTTAGCGCTTTTTATTGGCGCATTCATCGTACAGTGGGGAATTGGATACTTAGTTGACGCAGGCATGCAGGCTGGGTGGCCCAAAAAAGATGCCTTTGATTTAGCTTTAGGTATTTATCTTGGTGCGCAGGCGCTTGGATATATTTGGTTTTTGATTTCCCCCAAATTCTTTCCAAGCCATCCGCTGCCGCAAGATTAAAGTTGTTTTACAAACTGCTTTTTTCTAAAGCAGTTACTTTTGCTTCTAAAGCCTCAAGCTTCTCCCTAGTCTTAGAGAGCACCTTGGACTGCAAGTCAAACTCTTCCCGAGTCACTAGATCCATCTTCTGAAAACCTTGGTTCATCATAGCGCGCACACTTTTTTCAATTTCTTGTGCTGGTGAATGACGGATAGCATCGCCAACCTTGTTTTGCATATCGCTGGCAATACGTTGGATTTGTTCGAGGATTTCGCCTGGTTTTTGCATGATGGGGTTAACCGTTCTAAAAAGAGTTGCGTAAAAGACACACTTTACATTTTAAGTTGAGGCCAGAAATATGTCCAAAAAGGCCTCAAATGAGAGAAGTTTCCCTAAATTCACGCTTCTGGTGCAATTTATTGCACCAATGAAGTGCATAAGCATTAATAAGGGGAATGACTGGAAATCAAAAAAAGCTCAAACATTCATCATCGACCCATGCAATAAAGCATTTAAACCATTTTTTATTACAACCAGTAAGGAGCATTTTATGAAATCTTTCCACAAGACAGCAATCTCTGCCGTCGTCGTTGGTTTGTTGACTGGCTTAGGATCTATGTCAGCGTTTGCTGAAGAAGCGGCGGCCGATGCAGCTGCAGCACCTGAAGTTAGCCCTATTACTGCTAACGTTACTGTAACCAATAACTACATCTATCGTGGTTTATCACAATCAAACTACAAACCAGCTATTCAAGGTGGTTTTGATTATGCACACGAAAGCGGTTTCTATATCGGTAACTGGAACTCATCAATTAGCTGGGTTTCTGATGCAAATATTGCGAAGAGCGCCCCAATTGAGATGGACTTCTACGGTGGCTTTAAGAAGGAATTAATTGCGGAAGGCTTTGCTTCCGACGTTGGTGTTTTGCAATACTACTATCCAACATCACAGATTACTGGAACCAATCCAAATACAACTGAAATCTACGTAGCTCAAAATGCGACTTTTGGTCCTGTTACTGGCTTTTTAAAGTTCTCTTATGCATTAAGCAATACTTTTGCAACTCCAACAAGTACTGGCTCTAACTACAGCGATTTGACCGCAAACTATGACACTGGTTTCTACGGCATTACTTTAAATGGCCACTTTGGTTATCAAAAGATTGCTGGTCAATACATCAATGCTGGTCAAGCTTCAGCTAGTTATGCTGACTGGAAATTGGGTTTAACTAAAGACTTTGGTGGTGGTTTATCTGCGTCAGCGGCATACATAGGCACCAATGTTAAAGAGGGTAGTGGTAATTATTCCGGTGTGTATGCTTATGCAACACCAACTGGCAGAAATATGGGCGGCCAAACAGGCGTAGTTTCTTTAACCAAAACTTTTTAATTATTTCCCTGAACGGAGAAAAGTATGAAATTAATTACCGCAATCATCAAGCCCTTCAAGCTTGACGAAGTGCGCGAAGCTCTCTCAGAAGTGGGAGTTTCGGGCATCACCGTCACTGAAGTTAAAGGCTTTGGTCGTCAAAAAGGTCACACCGAGTTGTATCGCGGTGCCGAGTATGTTGTTGATTTTTTACCGAAGGTAAAAATCGAAGCTGCTGTTGAAGACGGCATCTTGGAGCGTGCGATTGAAGCAATTGAAAAAGCCGCGCGTACTGGCAAGATTGGTGATGGCAAGATTTTTGTCTCCCCAGTTGAGCACGTCATTCGTATTCGCACCGGTGAAACCGGCGCGTCAGCACTTTAAAGAGAGGTTCAAAATGTTAACTTGGATGAAAAAACTCCTAGCTGGAAGTGCGATGGCCTTGGCTATCGGTACAACTGGCATTATGGTTACTTCACCAGCTTTTGCTGATGATGCTAAACCAGCAGCTTCTGCTCCAGCAGCAGCTTCTGCAGCCGCCGCTGCACCCGCAGCTCCAGCTGCCGTGCCTAACAAAGGCGATACCGCCTGGATGTTGATTTCTACAGCTTTAGTGCTATTGATGACACTTCCTGGTTTGGCTTTGTTCTACGGTGGCTTGACGCGTAGCAAAAATATTTTGTCTATCTGTATGCAGTGCTTCATGATCTTTTCAGTAATTACCGTGTTATGGGCGCTTTATGGCTATAGCATCGCCTTTACTGAGGGTGGGGCATTCTTTGGCGGATTAGATCGACTCTTCTTGGGTGGAATGACTCCAGACTCAGTAGCGGCTACCTTTAGTAAGGGTGTTGTTATTCCTGAGTATGTATTCATGGCTTTCCAAGCAGTGTTCGCTACGATCACTTGCTGCTTGATCATTGGCTCTTTTGCTGAGCGCGCTAAGTTCTCTGCAATCTTGGTATTTATGATTATTTGGTTCACATTCAGCTACTTGCCAATCGCTCACATGGTTTGGTTCTGGCCTGGTCCTGATGACATCAAAGATGCTGCTTCACTTGATGCAATGACAGCTCGTGCTGGTTGGTTATTCCAAAAAGGTGTTCTTGACTTTGCTGGCGGTACCGTTGTTCATATCAATGCTGCTATTGCTGGTTTAGTAGGTTCTTTCGTAATCGGTAAGCGTTTGGGCTACGGCAAAGAAGCAATGAAGCCACACAACATGGTTTATGTAATGACCGGCGCTGCTCTATTGTGGTTTGGTTGGTTTGGTTTCAATGCTGGTTCAGCACTCGAAGCAAACGGCAGCGCAGGCTTGGCATTCGTCAATACTTACTTAGCAACAGCAGCTGCGGTATTGAGCTGGTCATTCGCTGAATGGGTTCACAAAGGTAAGCCATCCATGTTGGGCGGCGCATCTGGTTGCGTAGCTGGTTTGGTTGCTATTACTCCCGCTGCTGGTTTTGTTGGCCCAATGGGTGCATTGGCAATCGGAGCTGCTGCTGGCTTAGTTTGCTTGTGGGGCGTTACTGGCCTCAAGAAAATGTTGGGTTCAGACGACAGCTTGGATGTATTTGGTGTGCATGGCGTAGGTGGTATTTTGGGCGCATTGTTAACAGGTATTTTTGCTGATCCAGCTATGGGCGGCACAGGTGTTTGGGATTATGTTGCTAACGCTGTTACTCCTGATTACTCAATCTCCAGCCAATTATGGATTCAGGCTCAAGGTGTGATCACTACTGTTATCTGGTCTGGCGTAGTTTCTTTCATTGCCTTCAAATTGATTGACATGGTTATTGGTTTACGTGTCAAAGAAGATGAAGAGCGCGAAGGTTTGGACATCAGCTCACATGGCGAGTCCGCTTACGAGTCTTAATCAGTAGATTTACCCCTCACCGGGCGACTTTGGTTAGTTGCCTGGTTTTTAAGCGCGGGATCCTAGGATTCCGCGTCTTTCTTTTAAAAATCTTACAATGGTGAAATGGTTCCACATCTCATCACTGCCCTTAGCGGTCCCTTGCTCGATCTCGAGTCCAAGGTATTAGAAGCAACCCCAACCATTGAGCGCTGGTTTAGGCTTGAATGGCAAGAACATACCCCGCCTTTTTATTGCTCGGTAGACTTACGCAATTCTGGATTTAAGTTAGCCCCAGTGGATACCAACCTTTTCCCAGGTGGTTTTAATAACTTGTCCCCTCAAATGCTGCCACTGGCAGTGCAGGCCGCGATGGCTGCGATTGAGAAGATCTGCCCTGAGGCTAAAAATCTTCTTTTAATTCCGGAGCGCCATACTCGTAATACCTTTTACTTGCAAAATATTGCGCGCCTTTCTTCAATTTTGCGTCAGGCTGGTTTACATGTTCGTCTTGGTACCCTGTCTGATGAAATTAAAGAGCCTACTTGGATTGAGTTACCAGATGGCAACCGTCTTTTGATGGAGCCCTTGTCTCGTACCGGACTAAAAAAGCAGCGCTTAGGGCTAAAAGATTTTGACCCTTGCTCTATTTTGTTAAATAACGATTTATCTGCAGGCATTCCTCCAATTTTGGAAAATTTGCACGAGCAATATCTTTTGCCGGGATTACATGCTGGTTGGCATGTTCGTCGTAAGTCAGCGCATTTTGCTGCATATGATGATGTCGCGAAGAAGTTTGCCAAATTTATCAACATTGATCCATGGATGATTAATCCTTACTTCACTAGCTGCTCGAATATCAATTTTCATGAACGCAAAGGTGAAGATGAATTACAAACTGCGGTAGAGCAAGTACTTAAGAAAACCGCAAAAAAATATCGTGAGTACGGCATAAAAGAGAAGCCTTATGTTGTTGTTAAGGCTGATGCAGGTACCTATGGTATGGGTGTAATGGCGGTGAATGACCCAGCACAGCTTAAGGGTTTAAATCGCAAAGACCGCAATAAGATGAGTGTGGTTAAAGAGGGTTTAGAAGTCAGCGATGTGTTGATTCAGGAAGGTGTATATACCTTTGAAAAGGTAAATGAAGCAGTAGCTGAGCCAGTGGTATACATGATTGACCGTTATGTCATTGGGGGCTTTTACCGCGTTCATACCGACCGTGGTCCAGATGAAAATTTGAATGCACCGGGCATGCATTTTGTGCCTTTAGCATTTGAGCAAAATTCAATGCCAGATTTAGGCGCTAAGCCTGGAAGCGCAGCTCCAAATCGTTTTTATCTGTATGGAGTTGTTGCTCGTTTAGCTTTGCTTGCAGCATCACTTGAGCTTGAGCGTACTGACCCAAATGCAGAATCCGCATGAATCTAATGTTCACGTACCTAAGTAGATAAAAATGGATTTTTTATTCATTGCCGACCCGCTCGAATCTTTTAAGGTTAAGAAAGATTCAACCCTAGCAATGATGCGCGTTGCACAAGAGGCTGGGCATCTTTTGTGGTTCTGTCAGAGCAAAAATATTTTATGGCGAGATAGCTTAGTCGTGGCCGACTGTCAGAGTTTAGTCATTAAGCCATCGGGAACTTCTTGGTTTGAGGTCGGCGAAATTGAGGCTCGATCACTGAATTCTTTTGCTGCAGTTATGATGCGTACCGACCCCCCATTTGATATTGAGTATCTCAATACCACCTGGCTGCTGTCAGCCGCCGGGAGGCAGGGCGCAAAAGTCTTTAATAATCCAGCAGCCATACGTGATCACTCTGAAAAGCTATCGATTACGGAATTTCCTCAGCTTATTCCACCAACAATCGTTACGCGAGAGTTAAGCGCTATTGAGGTTTTTCATCATCAGCATCGCGATATTGTGATTAAGCCTCTTGATGGTATGGGGGGTATGGGAGTATTTAGAGTCGGTGCGGACGGCCTAAATTTAGCCAGTATTGTGGAAACATTGGGTGAGAACGGTATCAGAACATTGATGGCACAGCGCTTCTTGCCGGAGATTGCGCAGGGTGATAAGCGCGTCCTCATTATTGGCGGGGAAGTAGTTCCTTTTGCTTTGGCACGTATCCCTCAGGGAAGTGAGATTCGCGGCAATCTAGCTGCGGGTGGCAAAGGCGTTGCAATGCCTTTGACTGACGATGAAATGAGGGTTGCCCAAGAGTTGGCACCAGTTTTGTATGAGCGCGGTTTATTTTTAGTTGGCCTAGATTTAATTGGCGGTTACGTTACTGAAATTAATGTCACTAGTCCCACCTGCTTTGTAGAGATTACAGAGCAAAGCGGCTTTGATGTACCCCAATTTTGGTTAAAAGCTCTTGAAAAGGCATTGCCATAGATATGACTGGAATTGTTATCGTTGCCCACACTCCGATCGCTAGTGCCATGCTGAGTTTCGCAGAGCATACGTTCGGGGTTGTACCGGAGCGTGTAAGAGCAGTCGATGTACCCCCGCATGAGGATACGAAGGTTAGTTTTGATCGAGTGCTTGAGGCAGCCAATGGTGTAAGTACTGGTAATGGGGTATTAATTCTCACGGATGTCATGGGCGCCACTCCTGCAAACGTAGCCTCTAAGCTTGAGGCTATGGGGGCTGCTGCTGGCTTATATTCTCCAGTAGTGGTTCTCGCTGGATTGAACTTGCCTATGCTGATGCGTTGCATATCGCATCGAGCTGAAAATCTTGAGGAGTTAGCCCATAAGGCGCTTCAAGGTGGTCAAAATGGGATTTTACGTTTGGGTTCAAAAGTACATCCAGAAAATATAGGGGGATAGATTTCAACATGCCAGTAGCTGAAATTCAGATTATTAATAAATTGGGTTTGCATGCACGCGCCTCGGCAAAATTCTCGCAGCTGGCTACTGAGTTTCCTTGTGAAATATTGTTGTCACGTAATGGGCGTCAAATTAACGCTAAGAGCATTATGGGTGTCATGATGTTGGCGGCGGGACTTGGTAGTACGGTGACATTGGAGACTGTAGGCGAAAAGGCGGATGAGGCAATGCAAGCTTTAACGGAGTTGATTAATCACCGTTTTGGTGAGGGTGAATAACGATGACTTTTGCTCTGCATGGGATTCCAGTATCGAAAGGCATTGCCATTGGTAAAGCCGTACTCATTTCACGTGCAGCGCTAGAGGTTAGCCATCATTTAATTGAGGCCGGAAAAGAAGAGGCTGAAGCCAAAAGGCTTTTAGATGCATTTGAGCAGGTTCGACTAGAGCTTAATCAGTTGCGCCATGGATTGCCTAAAGATGCCCCTCAAGAAATGGCCGCATTTTTGGATGTGCATGGAATGATCTTGGCGGATCCCGCGCTAGCAGAGAAGCCGCTAAAATTAATTCGCACTCAACGTCTCAATGCTGCATGGGCTTTAACAACTGAGCTCAATGATCTTTTGGAGCAATTTTCAGAGATTGAGGATACGTATTTAAAAGAACGTGCAAATGATATTCGCCAAGTGGCAGAGCGCGTACTAAAAGCACTTAATACTCAAGAAAAAAATTCCTTAGAGAGCCCCGAGTTTTCTTCATTTGGTGAGCCTGGTATTGAAGCGATTATTGTGGCGCACGACATTGCCCCACATGACATGCTCCGTTTTAAAGATCATGCGTTTACAGGTTTTGTAACTGATTTGGGCGGAAAAACATCGCACACTGCTATTGTTGCGCGAAGCATGGAAATACCTGCGGTTGTAGGTGTGCGGCATGCCAGTGAAATGATTCGTCATGGCGACTGGTTGGTTATCGATGGTGAGCATGGTGTCGTCGTCGTTGCTCCGGACGAACAATTGTTATCAGAGTATCGTTTGCTTCAAGAACAAGCCATTGAAGAAACTCGGAAATTACAGCAGCTCAAGTTTTCGAGAACCTGTACTACCGATGGTGTATCGATAGAGCTTTTTGCCAATATTGAATTACCTGATGATGCTATTCATGCTGTAGAGCTTGGTGCGGTAGGGGTGGGTTTATTTCGTTCTGAATTCTTATTCATGGACCGCAATCAAGCGTTACCAGATGAAGAGCAGCAGTATCACGAATATCGTCGCGTGGTTGATTTGATGCATGGCTTGCCGGTGAACATCCGTACTATAGATGTTGGGGCCGACAAGGCCTTGGGTGCGGGAGCTGATCTTTCTCAGACGGGCACTTCACCTTTAGGTTTGCGCGCTATTCGTTGGTCCTTAACAGAGCCAGAAATTTTCTTGACACAACTTAGGGCAATCTTACGAGCCTCTGCTCACGGTCAGGCGCGGATCATGATTCCGATGCTAGCGCATGCCAAAGAGATTGATGAAACCTTACGCTTGATTGAAAAAGCGAAGCAGCAATTGCACCAACGTGGCCAGGCGTTTAATCCCAGTATTCAAGTGGGCGCGATGATTGAAATTCCGGCGGCGGCTTTAGTGCTACCGTTGTTTATTAATCGTTTTGATTTCTTATCCATTGGTACAAATGATTTAATTCAGTACACGCTGGCAATTGACCGGGCTGATCATGCGGTTGCGCATTTATATGATCCCTTGCATCCGGCGATTCTGATTTTATTGGCCAATATTATTGGGCAGGCCAAACGCGCTAATGTTCCCATTGCGATATGTGGCGAGATGGCTGGTGACCCTTCATTGACTAAGTTATTACTAGCTTTAGGATTAACGGATTTCTCGATGCACTTTAGTCAGCTATTGCTCGTTAAGCGGGAAATTTTGAGGGCCAATGTTGGCGTACTTCAGTCGCGGATCTCTCAAGTATTGGAGGCGATTGAGCCTGTAGCGCAAGCCGAGGCCTTAGAAAACTTGTTCGCTTAGTCTTTTTTGCCACAAACTGGGCATTGAGTATTACGGGTAAGGCGTATCTCATCAATTTGGGTGGCGCGTGCATTCCATAACAGCATCCTTCCCACCAAGGGCTCGCCAAATCCAATCAGCATTTGTAAGGCCTGAGCTGCTTGCATTGCGCCAATAATACCAACAAGCGGTGAAAAAATTCCCATGGAGGAGCAGTTCATTTCTTCAGGGGATTCCTCTGGAGAAAAGACGCAGGCGTAACAGGGGGATGTTTTCTGGCGCGAATCAAAGACGCTGATTTGACCATCAAAGCGCAAAGCAGAACCGGAGACGAGCGGGACTTTATGCTGCACACAACTAGTATTAATTATCTGGCGAGTAGCAAAGTTATCCGTGCAATCTAATACGATATTGATTTGCGGCAAGAGTGCATTCAGAACGGAGGGGGTTGCCTTACTCTCAATGCCATTGACTTCAATTGTGGAATTTAGTCCTTGGAGAAAGGCTTTACCAGAGCCCACCTTGCTTTTGCCAATCTTTTCTTGGGAGTGCATGATTTGGCGCTGTAAATTTGTGAGCTCTACCTTGTCGTCATCCAATAAGGTAATTTTTCCAACGCCTGCAGCAGCAAGATAGGGCGCGGCTGCGCTACCTAAGCCACCAGCCCCAATAATGAGGGCATGGGAGGCCAAGAGTTTTTCTTGGCCGACCACATCAATTTCCTCTAGAAGTAGATGCCTTGAATATCGAAGTAACTGCTCGTCATTCATATACAAGATTGAGGATTGAGCTTAATTTATTCAAGCTTAGAAGAGGAGCGCTTAACGGGTTTGCCATTAATAAACGCTACTGCTTGGGAGAGCATAAAGTCGTCTGAGCTACCAAGTTCAATCGGCTTCTTACCCTTCTCTTTGTCTTTCTCTTTTTCCTCAGGAGTCTTCTTGGCATTTTTTTCTTCAATGCGTTGCAACTCTTCCAGACGGCGTTTTTCACGATCAGCAATCAGCTTTTCTTCAGATGATTGTTTATTGCGCAAGTGTTTTTCGCTATCCACTTCGCGTGTAATCAAAACATCATCTGGATCGCCATCTTTATTTTGATCTACTGGGATATCTGGCTTAATGCCAAATGCTTGAATGGATCGACCATTAGGCGTGTAGTAATAGGCTGTGGTGATTTTTACTGCTGAATCATTTGTCAGTGGGCGTACGGTTTGAACTGAGCCTTTACCGAAAGTTGTCTTACCAATAACAGTTGCCCGTTTGTAATCTTGCAATGCGCCTGCAACAATTTCAGAAGCTGATGCGGAATAGGCATTTACTAACACGACCATAGGTAATTTTTTAAACATCTCAGGAACACCTGCAAGTGGGTCGCCAGGTTCGCTTAGGCGATACATTTCAGGAGTAGCATTAAAAACTTGCTTGGAGTCGGGGGATTGCCCTTTGGTAGAGACAATCGCTGCATCTGCTGGCAAGAATGCTGCAGCTACGCCTACTGCGCCCTGCAACAAACCTCCACCATTGTTTCTTAAGTCAAGAATTACGCCTTTGAGCTTGGGGTCTTGTGCGGCCAGTTCAGTTAATTTCTTGGCTAGATCTGGAACGGTACGCTCTTGAAAGCTGGTGACGCGAACCCAAGCAATATCGTTATCCAGAATTTTGGCCTTAACCGATTGCACTTTAATTTCTGCGCGAGTAATGGTCACTGGGAAGGTGCGCTCTTCACTCTTACGGTAAACCGTCAGGGTAATTTTTGTACCAGGCGTGCCACGCATAGTACGTACCGCTTTATCTAGGGACATTCCGCGAACAGGCTTGTCATCCAAGTTGGTAATCAAATCCCCAGCCTGGAGGCCGGCACGTGCAGCTGGACTGTCTTCGATAGGGTTTAACACTTTAACTAAGCCATCTTCAGAGGTAATCTCAATGCCTAAGCCGGCAAATTTACCGGAGGTTTGTTCTTGCATCTCATCAAAATCTTTTTTATCTAAAAAGGTGGAGTGAGGATCTAGGCTGCTCACCATCCCTTTGACCGCTTGTGTTAAGAGCTGCTTATCATCAACTGGTTCAACGTATTCACGTTTTATTTGGGCAAAAACATTCGATAGCGTACGCAACTCGTCTAAGGGCAACGTAGCGTTTTGCTGAGCCGTTGCAGAAAGTTGAATGGTTGCCGCCACACCAGCAATAAGGCCAACAGAGACAAGTGCAAAGTTCTTTAAAAATTGACGCATATTTTGTATTAAGCCTGATCCAAATAAAAGTGTCGAATTGGCTTGAGGTTGTCATCCAATTCATAAACAAGAGGAATGCCATTAGGAACGTTAATTTCCATAATGTCCGCATCTGAAACTTGGTCTAAGTATTTAATTAAAGAACGAATACTGTTGCCATGCGCCACCAATAAAACACGCTTACCCGCTTTCAGGGCTGGGGCGATAGATTCGTTCCACAGGGGAAGTACACGTTCGACGTTGTCTTTAAGGCACTCACCAAGAGGGATGTCTGAAGATTCTAGCTTCGCATAGCGTCGATCATTTTGTGGGTTACGTTCATCATGCGCCTCTAGTAATGGTGGACGTACATCATAGGAGCGACGCCAAATGTGAACTTGTTCATCGCCATACTGAGCTGCAGTTTCTGCCTTATTTAGGCCAGTCAATGCTCCGTAATGGCGTTCATTCAGTCTCCAGCTATGCACTACAGGAATCCACATTAAATCCATGGTGTCCTGAACATGCCAAAGAGTCCGAATAGCCCGTCGGAGAACCGAGGTATAGGCGACATCGAATTCATAGCCAGATTTACGCAGGTTTTCACCAGCAGTTAAGGCTTGCTCAGCCCCTTTTGGGGTTAAGTCAACATCCGCCCAGCCAGTGAAGCGGTTTTCAAGGTTCCAAGCGGATTCGCCATGACGAATAAGGACAAGTTGTTTCATAGAGCCATTCTATAATCCGGTGATGAACTTTCTCACGCAAATTGATAATTTAGCGCTTATTGCCCTATTGGTAGTTTCGGGCGTAGCGCTTTTCCTCCCTACATTATCTACACTTATTAGTGGAAAAGGCTTATCGCCTACAGAAGCTACTATTTGGATAAATCGACGTAAGGCCTATGTATTTGATTTGCGCCCAGAAGAGGCCTTTAAAGCTGGCCATTTGCCAGGCGCCAAGAATCTAGAGGCCGCTACGCTTACCGTAGGTCTAGAGAAAACAAAATTGGACCGTAAACACCCAGTTGTTTTAGTCTGTGAGACGGGTGCTGACTCTCGGAAAGCGGTTGCACAGGTAAAAAGCTTGGGTTTTGCCGAAGTTGCTATTCTTGACGGTGGTGTCAAGGCCTGGAAGGCTGCTGCCCTTCCCTTGATTAAATAATAAGGTAGAGCCCATGCCACAGGTACTGATGTATAGCACCCAAGTCTGTCCTTACTGCGTGATGGCGGAGAAACTGCTGCAGAAGAAGGGCGTAGCCAATTTGGAAAAGATTTTAATTGATCGGGATCCGGCGCAACGGGAGCTCATGATGACACGTACTGGACGCCGTACGGTCCCTCAAATTTATATTGGGGAAACCCACGTTGGCGGATATGACGATCTCGTTGCATTAGACCGTGCCGGTCAGCTTGATCCTTTATTAGCCTAATTTACAAAAATTAAGAAAGAAATTTTGCGATGACTGATAAAACTTCTGCTCCACAAGAAAATAGCGACAAACCAAAAGAACCTGGATTTCGGATTCAGCGTATCTACCTCAAAGATTTATCTTTAGAACAGCCCAATGCCCCTCAAATTTTACTGGTGGCAGCAGAACCTCAGGTTGAAGTGGAGATTGATGTGGCGGTTAATCGCTTAAGCGAAGAAATATTTGAGGTTGCTTTAATTTCTACTGTGACTGCTAAGGTAGATTCAAAGGTGCTCTTTTTGGTTGAAGCCAAACAAGCTGGTATTTTTGAATTTAGCAATATTCCTCCAGAGCAAGTCGATCCAATGCTGGGTATTACATGCCCAACAATCTTATATCCATACCTTCGCTCGAACATTGCCGACACTATTAGTCGCGCAGGTTTCCAGCCGATTCACTTAAATGAAATTAACTTTCACGGCATGTACGAGCATCGTATGATGCAAGCACAAAAAGCCGCTGAAGAAGCTGCGCTTGCTGAAAGTAAGGGAAGTCTTCCTAACTAATACATTATTAAAAAGCCCACAGATCATGAAAGTGACGCTGCTTGGAGCTGGTGCTTGGGGAACTGCTATGGCTGTGCAGGCAGCTCGCTACCTAAAGGATGGCGATGTTTGTTTGTGGTTGCGCAGCACCAAGCAACTTGATGAGATTCATCAAAGCGGGCAAAACCAAGTGTATTTGCCTGGGGTGACATTCCCTAAGGGTTTGAAATTAGAGGGTGACTTCGAGAAGGCTATTAACAGGCTCTCTACTGATGATCTCTTGGTGATTGCTACCCCAATGTCGGCTTTGTCTGAAACGATTTCCCATGCCCTAAAAGTCGCCAGGCACCCATTGAATATTGTTTGGTTATGCAAGGGCCTTGAGCCTAAAACTTCCTTATTGCCACACCAAGTAGTAGAGCGTGAAATGCAATTGCATAGTCATGGTTTACAGCATGCTCATGGCGCACTTTCAGGACCCAGCTTTGCAAATGAAGTTGGCAAAGGAATGCCGTGCGCTTTAACGGTTGCCAGTAAATCCAGTCGCCTTTGTGACATTGTTCAAGCCGCTTTTCATCACGGCAATATGCGTATTTATGCCAGTGATGATTTGATTGGTGTCGAGTTGGGCGGGGCCATTAAAAATGTCTTGGCTATTGCCGCTGGTATTGGAGATGGCCTTCATTTGGGGTTGAACGCACGCGCAGCGGTTTTAACGCGTGGTCTGGCAGAAATGATGCGCTTGGTTAAGGCGGCTGGCGGTAAGCCTGAGACATGCATGGGGCTAACGGGGGTGGGTGATTTAATTCTTACTGCTACAGGAGATCTTTCCCGCAATCGTAGGGTTGGGCTTTTATTGGCCGCAGGCAAGCCTCTTCAAGAAATTCTCGGTAGCTTAGGTCACGTTGCTGAAGGTGTTCTATGCGCCTCTGCCGTTGGAAGCTTGGCTGTACGCTTAGGTGTGGAGATGCCAATTACCGCCATGATGGGCGATGTCTTATCTGGAAATCTGACGCCTGAAGAGGCAGTGAAAAGATTAATGGGGCGCGACCCCAAGATTGAAGCTCAGACTTAATTTCCTCCGGTCAAGTCGTTTTGACGCCAGGCTTCATAAACAACAATTGCCACGGTATTGGAGAGATTTAAACTTCGACTACTGTCTTGCATTGCTAAACGCATTTGATTATTTTTTGGGATCGAGGCCCTCACCTCATCTGTAATACCCTTTGTTTCTGAACCAAAAATAAAATAATCATTTGGCTGGTATTTGCCTTGATGAAACTTGCCTAAGCCCTTAGTGGTTAAGGCAAAAATACGGTCAGAAGATGGTTTTTCATCTTCTAAAAACTTTTCCCAGTTGGCATGTATTTTCACCCTCGCAAACTCGTGATAGTCCAAGCCTGCTCTGCGTAATTTCGCATCCTCCATGGGGAACCCTAGGGGCTCTATTAAATGGAGTTTTGCGCCCGTATTGGCACATAAGCGAATGATGTTGCCTGTATTGGGGGGAATTTCCGGCTCGAATAAAACAATATTAAACATGCAGTACTCAACTTTATTGGGGCTGTTGGGTTCTTAATAAAACCCAATTAATGACACGTGATGCTCCATTGTCCTTCAGAATGCGGGCAATCTCGTTCAAGGTAGCTCCGCTGGTCATAACATCGTCAAAAACAATGATGGTTCGGTCTTTAAAGATTGGAGCATACCTGTGTTCAAGATAAAACATCTCTTGAATAGTTTGATAGCGCATCACTTTGCTTGCGAGGGCTTGATGTTGATGGTGATGATGGCGTAATAGGGCGCGTGGAAGTTTCTCAATATGATTTCCACAGTCAATACGCTTAGCGATTTCCCAGCTTTGATTAAATCCCCTTGTACAGAGTTTTTCTTTGCTTAGTGGAACTGGAAGCAAAAAATGGGCGTCAATATGCTCTAGATGGTTCCCCATAAAGAGATTCCAGGTATAAGCAAGACCATTTCCATAGGCGAGTCTTTTGTGATATTTAAATTGATGAAGGCAATCTTGCAGTAGGCCATCGTAACGATCAAGGCAATAAGTCGCGTCAAAATAGGGCGACTGTTTCTGACATGAATGACAGCGTTGATGAAGTATTTCAAGCTTGCTGAGGGTGATGCCGCATTGTTTGCAGCACTCATAATTCAATAAACCCCCAACTTGAATGGTCTTTTCGCAGGACTTGCACAACATCAGCTCTTGAAAAGCGCTGCAGGCTATGCAAGAAGTTGGCAAAATATTTGCACAAATAGACTCTAAAATATTCTTTAAAAATCGCATAGGGCGCTGAGTATACTGAGCGAATGACCCAATCAATAAGATGGCTTCAGTACGAAATTGCAGATCGTATGCTCCAAAAGTTGGATATCGTTAAGCTGCAAGCTAAAGATATTCTGATCGTTCCGGATTTTCCTGGCGTACATGCTAGTTTTCTTCGAAATCGCTTTCCAAAAGCAAAGTTACACACCGCCCCAGAGCTGGGCATGACTGCTGTAGATGCCTGTCGATATAAAGCGTCCCGCATATTGGATGCAATTTTGTCTTTTTTTAGGTTTGGCTCAATAATTTCTTTAGATTCTTACCGTAAAACCGGAAAACTAGATCTACCTGATAACTCCATAGATTTAATCTTTAGCGATCTTCTTCTGCAGGATCTACCCGATCCCAAGCATTTCTTAAAGGAATGCTGGCGAGTCTTGAGGGAGGGGGGGCTTTTAACTTTTAGTTATTTAGGTCCCGATACAGGAAAAGAATTGAAGCCGATAGATTGGCCTGAAGAATATTTGCTTAAAAACCTGCTTAGCCCCTGGGATATGCACGATATGGGGGATGCACTTATCAGCGAGGGGTTTTCAGATCCGGTGATGGATATGGAATTCATTAACCTCACTTATGAGCCCGATACCACTGCGCTTGCGGATGCAAAAAACCTGGGTCTAATCCAAGCGCCCGCTAATGACGCCAATTCTTCATTACCCCCCAAACTTTCAGACAGACTTACCCTTGAAGTTGTATATGGACATGCCTGGGCCATTGGAAAGCATCTCGCTAGAGCACAAGATCATGTGGCCTATATTGATCTAAATCAAATTCAACGTAAGAGTGGCCTTGATCCTGCTTGAGTGTAAGTGATTACTATCATTTAAACCATTATCAATATTGACTGAGGTCTGGTTTACCCTGTTTGTTCTTGGTTTTAAATAACCCTATAATCTTCGCTAGATGTATTGGCTTGAGACCGCATTTTGAACATTTTGGGGCGTTATTGCCACAATGTTCGGGACAATAAACAGAGAATAAGATGAATTTATTTGGAAAAGTCACTAGGGCTTCGCTCTATTTAGCAGCAGCGTTTGGCACTGCTCTTGCATATGCTACGGAAAATATGCCGGGCGGTCCTGCGGTTAATCAGTTGAATTTCACTCCCCCGGCAACCAAAATCATGCAAGAAATCCACTGGTTGCATTGGATGATGCTGGCAATCTGCTTGCTGATTTTTATTGGTGTTTTTGGGGTAATGTTTTATTCGATCTTAAGGCACCGTAAATCTTTAGGTGCCAAGTCTGCCTCTTTCCATGAGAGTACTACCGTAGAAATTATCTGGACAGTTATTCCTTTGCTGATTGTTATCGGTATGGCTTTGCCTGCAACTAAAACAGTTGTTGCGATGAAAGACACCACCAATTCAGATATCACCATTAAAACTACTGGTTATCAGTGGAAATGGGGTTATGACTATATTAAGGGTGAAGGGGAAGGCATCAGCTTCTTGTCAACTTTGTCGACATCCCGTGAAGCCATTAATAACTTGGCTCCAAAATCGAACACCTACTTAATGGAAGTAGATAACGAGATGGTTGTGCCAGTTGGCAAAAAAATCCGCATGATCACCACGGCCAATGACGTCATTCACTCATGGGCTGTTCCAGCTTTTGGCGTTAAGCAAGATGCTATTCCAGGGTTCGTTCGGGATACTTGGTTTAAGGCCGAGGCCATAGGGACCTATCGCGGCCAGTGCTCTGAGTTATGTGGCGCTGAGCATGCCTTTATGCCGATTGTGGTTAAGGTAGTCTCTGCTGAGGATTACACCAAGTGGGTTGAGCAGAAGAAAAAAGAAATGGCAGCAGCTGCCGACGATCCAACCAAGGTTTATACATTGGACGAGCAAAAGGAGCGTGGCGCGAAGGTGTATGCGGCAAATTGCGCAGCCTGTCACCAGCCTAATGGCAAAGGTGCGGGTACATTCCCAGCTCTAGATGGTAGCAGGGTGGTTTCTGGCCCAAAAGAGGCTCAGATTCGTCTTATTCTTAACGGCAAAAATGCGATGCCCAAGTGGGTCGGTGTAATTTCTGACGGTGATATTGCTTCTGTGATTACGTATGAACGTAATGCTTGGGGCAATAAAACAGGCGAAGTTATTCAGACTTCAGACGTAGTTTCTGCTCGTGCAGCAAATTAATAAATTCATACAGATATAACTAAATCGGAGTAATCCATGAGCACAGTCTCTACCACCCACGATCACGCACACGATGATCACACGCCACACGGATGGCGTCGTTGGTTGTTCGCAACCAACCATAAAGATATCGGTACGATGTACTTGATCTTTTCGTTCATCAGCTTATTGGCTGGCGGCATGATGGCTTTAGGTATTCGCTTGGAGTTATTCCAGCCTGGCTTGCAGTTCTTCCGTCCTGAGTTCTTTAATCAGCTCACTACGATGCATGGTCTGGTGATGGTGTTTGGTGCCATCATGCCGGCATTCGTTGGCTTTGCTAACTGGATGGTTCCCTTGCAAATCGGTGCTTCAGATATGGCCTTTGCGCGTATGAATAACTTCAGCTTCTGGATTTTGCCGGTTGCCGCATGTTTATTGTTTGGGTCATTTTTTGCTCCGGGTGGCGCCCCAGCTGGCGGATGGACGCTTTATGCTCCATTGACTTCGCAAATGGGCCCTGGCTTAGACATGGCTATTTTCGCGCTCCATCTCTTGGGCGCCTCTTCCATTATGGGTTCGATCAACATCATCGTAACCATTTTGAATATGCGCGCCCCTGGCATGACTTTGATGAAGATGCCAATGTTCTGCTGGACCTGGTTGATTACTGCTTACTTATTGATTGCCGTTATGCCTGTGCTGGCCGGAGCAATCACCATGGTATTGACTGATCGTCACTTTGGTACCAGCTTCTTCTCTGCTGTTGGCGGTGGTGATCCAATTATGTTCCAGCATATTTTCTGGTTCTTTGGTCATCCAGAGGTTTACATCATGATTCTTCCAGCGTTCGGAATTGTCAGTGAAATTATTCCAGCGTTTTCTAGAAAAACATTGTTTGGCTATAGCTCAATGGTTTATGCGACAGCCTCTATTGCGATTTTGTCGTTCATTGTTTGGGCTCACCATATGTTTGCTACTGGCATGCCTGTAACTGGCCAGTTATTCTTTATGTATGCCACGATGTTGATTGCCGTACCAACTGGCGTAAAGATTTTTAACTGGGTAGCAACAATGTGGAAAGGTTCGATGACCTTTGAAACCCCAATGTTGTGGGCAGTTGGATTTATTTTCGTATTTACGATGGGTGGTTTCACGGGTTTGATCTTGGCTATGGCGCCTATTGATATTGGCGTGCAAGATACTTATTACGTTGTTGCTCACTTCCACTATGTATTGGTGGCGGGTTCACTGTTCGCAATGTTTGCTGGTTTTTATTACTGGTGCCCTAAGTGGACTGGCTACATGGCTAATGAAACTCGTGGCAAGATCCATTTTTGGGCTTCCATGATTTTCTTCAACATTACCTTCTTCCCAATGCACTTCTTGGGCTTGGCAGGGATGCCACGTCGCTATGCGGATTACCCAACACAGTTTGCTGACTTCAACATGATCGCCTCTATTGGGGCATTAGGTTTTGGCCTGGCTCAAGTATATTTTCTGATTTTCGTTGTGATCCCAGCATATCGTGGTGAAGGCGAAAAGGCTCCAATGAACCCATGGGATGGTGCTAAAGGTTTGGAATGGACCGTGCCTTCGCCAGCGCCACACCATACCTTTGAAACTCCCCCACAAGTAGATTGATTTCATTCGCAATGCAAAAAATCAAGATAACCCAAAAGGAAGCCCTAGCTGCCCGCAATCGCAGATTAGGGCTCAGCCTTTTTAGCATTGTCTTAGTATTTTTTATCGGCATTGTGATTAAGCGGAGCGTTTTGGGTTAATTCCCGAATGTCATCTATGGCCGCCCTTCAGTCCCTCAATCGCCAGATCCTGTTGAAGCTTTTAGTAGCTGCGGTCATGATGTTTGGGTTTGGTTACGCTTTAGTTCCTATGTATAGGGCTTTATGCGAAGTAACCGGCATTAATGTACTTACCAATAAGAATGACTATGGTGTGCGAGCTTATAGCGCTAACAAGGTCGGTAATACGCAGATAGATTATTCCCGTGTTGTAACAATTGAATTTGACTCCAACAGCCGTGGCCCATTTACATTTCGCCCTTTGAAAAACTTTTTGGAAGTGCATCCGGGTGAAATGACTCAAATTGATTATCAAGTTTCGAATACCTTAGACCGTACGGTTCAGGCGCAAGCTATTCCAAGCTACGCACCTAAAAGTGCGACTGAGTATTTTACGAAGCTCGAATGTTTTTGTTTTCAGCAGCAAACTTTGGCAGCCCATGAAACAAAAAAAATGCCCGTGGTATTTGTGATCGATGCTGGATTGCCAGAAGATGTAAAAACCATCACCTTGTCTTACACTTTCTTTGAGGTTGGCGCTGGCCAACCCACAGTTCCTGCAGCCCCTAAATCCAAGGTGGCATCATGAAAAAGAAAAGTAGTTTTTTGCAGTCCATGGTCGCTGTGTTGTGGGCCTTTTTGGGTGTACGTAAGAAGTCTGGATTGCAAGAAGATGTTGCTTCATTGAGTTTTGTACATATTATTATTGCCGGAGTAATTGGTGCCTTAATTTTCATGGGCACTCTCCTTTTAATAGTTCACGCAGTTGTTTCCCCTTGATTATTTTTTGATTGAATAGAGAGAATAAGATGTCATCCAATTCAACCCCACACTATTTTGTTCCAGGGCTATCTCGGCATCCTGCTATGGCAGCCCTTGGCTTACTCGCTTTTGGTTATGGCATGTCAGGGTGGGTGAATCAGGCTCCCTGGGGTGGTCCTGTTGCTGCTGTTGGCGTCTTATGGGTATTGTTTGTGCTTTACCACTGGTTTGGCGATACGATCGCCGAGTCTAATGCTGGTAAGAATGGTGTGAACGTAGACGTTTCATATCGCTGGTCGATGGCATGGTTTATCTTTTCAGAGATTATGTTCTTCGGCGCTTTCTTTGCTGCCTTGTTTTATGCGCGCAATATTGCGATGCCTTGGATGGGTTCTGTGGAAAGCAAGCTTATCTGGCCTAATTTCACAGCAGTTTGGCCTAATGCTGGTCCAGCAGGTTTAGTGCAGAAGTTCACCACTATGGGCCCATGGCCTATTCCCACAATAAATACTTTATTACTCCTGAGTTCTGGTGTAACAGTAACGTATGCTCATCATGCTCTTCGTGATAATCGCATGAAGCAAGCAATTATGGGTTTATCAGCGACGGTAGGCCTTGGCTTTATTTTCTTGTGCTTCCAAGGTTTTGAGTATTACCATGCCTATCACGAGCTCAATCTGAAATTAACCTCTGGTATCTATGGCTCAACATTCTTTATGTTGACGGGTTTTCACGGCTTCCACGTATTCTTGGGAGGTCTAATGTTGGCGATTGTCTTGCGTCGCGCAATTCGTGGAGACTTTACTGCAGAGCATCATTTCGCATTTGAGGGCGCCGCTTGGTATTGGCACTTCGTTGACGTAGTTTGGTTGGGTCTTTATATTGCCGTATATTGGATGTGAATAACAACAGAATCGGGGCGTAAAGCCCCGATTTACTTTGTGGACTTAGTAATGGATTTAACGGGTCTTAATAAGTTCTGTTTTAATTCACTCCAACCCTGATCCCTGTTGCCTCAATGTAGCCAAAGTAGTGGGCAATAAGGATCCCGAGAAATAATGCAATAGATAGGCCGATGCGGAGCATTAGAGAGTGAATCATTCTTGAGCTGCCTCCCTTATCCTTCATCATGAAGTAAAGTGCCGAGCCTAAGCTGGCAACAATCATTAGCAATGCAATTGGAATAACCCACTTCATCCTCATATCCTCATTTGAATATTATTTCCACCCTGATTGGCTCACGCTTAGTTGCTACTGTATCAGCCCTTGTGGTTGTTGCGATTGGTTGTGCTGCTGGTTTTTGGCAGCTGAGTAGAGCACAAGAAAAAATTGCTCTGGCGCAGAGTATGGCCATGAGACAAGAGATGGCTTCATTAAGTCTTAACGAACATCATTGGACCTTGGATGAGGTGGTTCAACGCCGGGTCCTGGCTAAGGGCCGCTACTTATCAGGTGAAACTATTTGGCTTGATAATCGACCACGTCCAGTACCTGCAGATGGTCCTGAAGCGGCTGCTCAGTCGGGATTTTATGTAATGACGCCTCTTAAGCTAGATGGTTCCGATATGGTGATTTGGGTGAATCGAGGATGGGCGCCTCGTAATAATGAGAATCGTACTGAGCTACCCTTAGTAAGCACCCCAGCAGGATCTATATTGGTTGAGGGTGTTGCGTTGGTTAATCCAGGGAAAGTTTTCGAGTTGGGCAAAAATGAGGGTCTCATCACAAAGCCACGTATTGAGCAAAATTTAGATTTAGAAAAAGAGGCTCGGTCACATGAGTGGCGACAGTTTCCTTTTATTTTGCGAGAATCAAATGTTGATGGTTTGGATGGTTTAGTCAGAAGTTGGGCTCCCATCACAAATGGAGTGGATCGCCATTATGCTTATGCTTTTCAGTGGTTTGCATTGGCTTTATCCGGTTTTCTATTTTGGCTGGTAAGTGGCCTCATGCAATATCGGCAACAGGGTGGTAATAAAGGTGAGTGATAAAGAATTATTAATTCCAGCGTCTCAAGTGGACGCCTCAGCTATTAATGCGCAGACTCGTCGTGGCCGCATACAAATGCTGATTCTTTTATTGGCATGCGCGGCGCCTGTGATTGCCTCTTATTTTGCTTATTACGTTTATAAGCCAGCGGGTGGCAAAACCAACTATGGCACTTTTGTTCAGCCAACCCAGGAAACTAATCCGGCATGGTTTACTTTGCCTTTGTTTGGTAAGTGGACCTTGTTGGTGGCTCGTCCTGCGGGAGAATGCACAGTCAAAGACGGGCAATGTCTTGAAGCTTTATTTCTCATGCGACAGTTGCGCGTTGCTATGGGCAGGGAGAGTGGCAGGATCCAACTTCTCTGGGTCAATATTGATGGCAAAGCTATTGATTCTGAGGTGGCACATGCATACGATCAGGAAGTGGCAGGTTTTACGGTGGTAAATCTACCCGCGGACCCAAAACTCAGGTCAGAGTTTTTTCTATGGCTGAATCGTGAAGGTGCTGCTCAACAGATTCAGTTGATTGATCCTAGCGCAGAAAAGATGATGTATTTCCCAGTGACCAATTCTCCCAAAGAGTTTTCTAGTATTAAAAAGGATTTAGAAAAGCTATTACGTCTAAATCACAAGGGTGAAAGTTTGTAATGGCTAGTGCCATCTTATTCCTGGAGCTAGGCGCAATTGCGATTATTTTTGCAGGGCTACCTCTAACTTTTGTCTGGACCAGGCGGGGTTATGGCTTTTTTGAAAAGCTTAACTGGGTATTGGTCTTTATGACCTTCGATCTCATTATTTTTGGGGCTTTTACTCGTCTTACAGATTCAGGGCTTGGTTGTCCTGATTGGCCTGGTTGCTACGGCACATCAAATCCTTGGCACGCTATTAGCGACATTCAATTAGCCCAATCCATTTTACCGTCAGGCCCGGTGACGGTTATGAAGGCATGGATCGAAATGATTCATCGATATTTGGCCATGACCTTGGGGGCTTTGATATTCATTCAGTTGGGCATTGCTTGGAGTAAGGTAAGGGCTTTGGGGATGACCCCTGTGTATGCTAGCTTGGGTTTATTAGCCTTAGTGCTTATTCAGGGTGCTTTTGGTGCCTGGACGGTCACTTTAAAATTACAGCCCATCATCGTCACCACCCATTTAATGTTGGCTTTAATATTGTTGGGCTCATTAACTGCTTATGCTCAGCAATCATGGCGAGATAAGAATGCTACTGTTCTGCAATTGCGCATCAAACCACTCTCAGCCAAGTTTCTTTTTGTGGGATTTCTTGCATTGGGCATGCAAATCTTCTTGGGTGCTTGGGTGAGCACGAACTATGCAGTTTTGGCTTGCCCAGATTTTCCAACATGCTTAGGTGCATTTTGGCCGGAGACTCAGTGGCAAGAGGGCTTTACTTTGTGGCGGAAGTTAGGCCTAAATGCGCAAGGTGATTTTATTTCCCCTGTAGCTTTACAAACTATTCATTGGGCCCATCGCCTCTTTGCTGTAGTAGCATTTTTTACTCTGACCATTTTTGCGATTAGTGTATTGAGCATGGCTAGAGCTGTTCAACCTCAGCTCAAGGGTCTAGCTACACTCTTGCTTGGTTTATTGCTGCTGCAAGTTTTAACAGGCATTTCCAATATTGTTTTTCAGTGGCCATTGGGTGCTGCTTTATTGCATACGGCTGGATCGGCTGCTTTGGTATTTTGTTTGGTTCGCATGAGCCATTGGGCTTCATGGAAATCCCCCCTTCAATTAAGATGGCAGTCATCATGAGTAGTTCACAATCCAATACTTCAGTGGCAATGCCACGTTGGCGCCAATACTGGGTATTGACCAAACCTCGGGTAACTCAATTGGCTGTTTTCTGCGCGGTGATTGGGATGTTCTTGGCAACCCCAGGAATGGTTCCTTATCCCGTGCTTCTTGGTGGAATTGTAGGGATTTGGTTATTAGCAGGAGCCGCCTTTGCTGTGAACTGTCTGATTGAGCAAGCTATTGATGCAAAGATGAAAAGGACTTCATGGCGGCCGTCAGCAACAGGTTCTATCAGTCCCTTAAATATTGTGATCTTCTCGATCGTATTGGGTTCTCTAGGTATGGTGATTTTGTGGAACTTCACCAACCCTTTAACAATGTGGCTTACCCTAGCCACCTTTGTCGGGTATGCAGTCATTTATACCTGGTTATTAAAGCCTGCTACCCCGCAAAATATTGTGATCGGTGGCTTGTCGGGAGCCATGCCACCAGCGCTAGGTTGGGCTGCTGTGACCAATACTTTGTCCGCTGAAGCATGGTTATTGGTATTGATTATTTTTGTTTGGACACCCCCACATTTTTGGGCTCTAGCCTTATATAGGCGCGATGATTATGCTCAGTCTGGTTTACCTATGCTTCCGGTTACACATGGTGAGCGCTTTACGCTTCTGAATATATTGCTCTACACGCTGATCCTATTGGCAGCTACATTACTCCCTTATATCTATGGCATGAGTGGCATCATTTATTTAGCCTGCGCGATTATTTTGGGTTTGATGTTTTTAGCTTATGTGATCGCTTTATTTATTTCGTACAGCGATGCTTTGGCTAAGAAAACATTTCGGTTTTCTATTACATATTTATCGCTCTTATTTGCAGCGCTTTTAATAGATCACTATTTCATTTGAGCTCATCATGAAAACATTAGTTAGATCATGGATATGCCTTTTGGCGGTTTTGGGATTTGCTCTATTTTTAGCTGCATGCAGTCCTAAGCAAAGCTTTAAGAATGTAGACATAACTGGTAGCAGCGCTTTTGGAAACGACTTTAGTCTGATTGATCCAGATGGTAAAGTCAGAACGCTTGCAGACTTTAAGGGTAAAGCCGTTGTGATGTTTTTTGGCTATACCCAATGCCCCGATGTTTGTCCTACCACTCTGACTGAGATGGAGCAAGCAATGGTTTTATTGGGGCCTGATGCTGATAAGGTGCAGGTGCTGTTTGTGACTTTAGATCCTGACCGTGATACCGCGACAATTCTCAAGCAGTATGTACCCGCCTTTGATCCTCGCTTTTTGGGCTTGCGCCCTGCTGATTCTGCTGCTTTAGAAAAGGTCACCAAAGACTTTAAGATTTATTACAAAAAAGTGCCAGGCTCAAGTCCTGGCTCATATACCATTGATCACACTGCAGGAAGTTATGCGTTTGATCCGGAGGGACGCTTACGCTTATATATTAAGCATGCGCAAGGTTCGGAAACCTTGGCGCAAGACTTAAAAGAACTACTAAATTAAGAGGCTAGCTGAGTCGGGCTGCTTTATGCAACTTGCGCTTGTAACATCCCACGCATTTTCTTGAGGGCAGAGGTTTCAATTTGACGAACGCGCTCAGCTGAGATGCCATATTCGCTAGCAAGATCATGTAAGGTTTTTGTACCGTTGCCGTCCGCATCCATCGCCAACCAGCGTGATTGCACAATATTGCGGCTACGTTCATCTAGGGCCATCAGCGCTTGATCCAATTTTGGACCTTGTAATGCATCTGCATCTGCAGAGGCCATCATTTCAGTAGGCTCTTGACTGCTGTCGGCTAACCACTGAATGGGGGCATAAGTTGACTCATCATCATTGTCATCACCTTCTAGAGCAATATCTCCTCCAGCCAGACGCATTTCCATTTCTTTGACGTCTGATCCTTTGACATCAAGTGCTTTTGCTAGGGCTTCTACTTCACTAGGAGTCAGTGCGCTCAGTGTGGGTTTATTACTGCGCAAATTAAAGAACAGCTTACGCTGTGCTTTGGTGGTGGCAACTTTCACGAGACGCCAGTTTTTCAAAATGTATTCGTGAATCTCAGCCTTAATCCAGTGGATAGCATAAGAAACTAAGCGTGCACCCTGTTCCGGATCGTAACGTTTAACGGCTTTCATGAGGCCCACATTGCCCTCTTGGATTAAATCTGCATGCGGGATGCCGTAACCAAGGTATTGACGAGCAACAGAAACTACGAGACGAAGGTGTGAAAGCACCAAGGTTTTAGCGGCATCCACGTTTTCAGAGCGACGAAATTCTTGCGCAAGATGTAACTCTTCAGCGGCACTTAGCATGGGTACGCGATTGACATATGAAATGTAGGCATCGAGTGTTCCAACCCCAAGAGATGGCAACATAGGAAAGGCAAGCGACGCCGCAGCCTGCGCCGCTGGCAGTGTTTGCCGTGCTTGCATTTGCGATTTGAAGACTTTCTTTCGAACCATTTTCTGTATATATATTTTAGGTTTTAACAGTCTCATTTTAGCACTCTTGTCAATAGACTGCTAATGATTTTTTTGATTCCTAACTATATGATTTAATTAAATAATTCAGATGAATATTGCTTGGCAGTAAAGGGGGCTAAATCGTCAATTCCCTCTCCTTTGCCTAGTGCCAAAATAGCCGGTTTTACCCCATCTTGGAGGGTGTGTGCCAAAGCACAAATGACACCACCTTTGGCTGTTCCATCCAGCTTGGTTACGATGATTCCTGAAAGGCCTAAGGCTGCGTGAAAGGCTTTTACTTGGTTTAAACCATTTTGGCCGGTATTCCCATCAAGAACGAGCAAAGTCTGGTGAGGTGCCCCAGGAAGCGCCTTTCCGATGACGCGTTTAACCTTCTTGAGCTCTTCCATGAGGTGATCTTGGGTGGCAAGGCGGCCAGCGGTATCAATAATCAAAATATCGGTTTTACGAGAAATGGCTGAATGGATAGCATCATGGGCAACTGCTGCTGCGTCTCCACCTTCTTGGGTGATGACATCAACCTTGTTGCGCCCGCCCCATTCTTGTAATTGATTACGGGCAGCTGCACGAAACGTGTCGCCTGCTGCCAATAGGACTGATTTGCCTTGGGATTGAAACAGTCTGCAAAGCTTACCAATAGTTGTTGTTTTGCCAGCACCATTTACCCCTATGACCAGCCAGACTTCTGGTTTGATAGATTCATCATGGCTATAAAGTGGATTCGGGAAGGGCTCTAATACGGTCAAGAGGGTCGCTACCTCCTGAATGAGGAGTTTTTGTAGGTCTTCTGGGCTTGATGCTTTTTCAGACTTAGCTGCCTTGCGCAATTTAGCAATCAGTTGCTCGGTCGTTGGCATTCCTACATCGCTTTGAATGAGAGACTCTTCTAGGGAATCGAACCAGGCTTCATCAGTCTGATTGGATTTAAATAGGGATCCGAGGGTTTTACGTAGGCCGAACATAATCGATACAATTTAAAACTTGCATCTTATCAATTAAATCTAGGAATATGGAGATCTTACAGATGCGGTCTAAATTTTTAATTATTTTCCTCTCGTTTTTATTGTGTTGCCAAGTAGTTCTAGCCGCAGATACCAATGAGCAAGTTGACACGCATGAATATCGACTCTCCAATGGGATCAAGCTTATCGTACGCGAAGATCATCGTGCGCCCACTGTAGCGCATATGGTTTGGTACCGTGCCGGCTCTATGGATGAGACCAATGGACGCACGGGCGCTGCTCATGTACTCGAGCATATGATGTTTAAGGGCACCGACAAGGTAAAGGCTGGAGAATTTTCGCGCTTAGTTGCCGCAGTAGGCGGACGTGAAAACGCATTTACTTCGCGTGATTACACCGCTTACTTTCAGCAAGTTGAAAAATCCAAGTTAGGTGATGTTATGAAGTTAGAGGCAGATCGTATGTCTAACCTCAACTTTGATGATGCAGAGTTCTCAAAAGAAATTCAAGTCATCATGGAAGAACGTCGTTTGCGCACTGAAGACAATCCCTCCAGCCTTTTAAATGAATCTTTAATGGCAACCGCGTATATGAGTTCTCCATATCGTCATCCTGTGATTGGTTGGATGAATGATTTGGTGAATATGAAGGCGGTAGATGCTCGAAATTGGTATGAAAGTTGGTATACGCCAAATAACGCCACCGTTATTATTAGTGGTGATGTTGATCCCTTGCAAACTTTGCAAATGGTTGAAAAGTATTACAGTGGGGCTACCGTGCATGCATTGCCAGTTCGCAAGCCACAGGTAGAGCCTGAGCAAAAGGGTATAAAACAGGTTCAAGTAAAGGCGCCGGCGGATAGTGCGCAATTGGTGATGGCTTGGAAAGCTCCGACATTAAAGCCCGATATGATCGATGATCCCGAGCCTTATGCGCTTGAGCTTTTATCTGCTGTTTTGGATGGCTATGATAATGCGCGTCTCAATAGGGTCCTTGTAAAGCAAGAGCGTGTAGTAAACGACATCAATGTTGGTTATGACATGATTTCTCGTGGGCCTGAGTTATTTATGATTAGCGCAAACATGGCTAAAGGAAAGACGGTTTCCCAAGCACAGGAGAGTATTCGGAAGGCCTTAAATGATGTAATTCAAAATGGAGTTCTTGAATCTGAGCTTAAGCGTATCAAAGTAAGAATTCTTTCAGAGCAAATATATAAGCGAGACTCCATTTTTGGTCAAGCTATGGAAATAGGCACCATTGAAATGGCAGGATTTTCTTGGCGTGATATTGACCCAATATTAGAAAGAATGCAATTAATTACGCCAGCTCAAGTGCAGGCCGCTGCCAAAAAATATTTAGTGGATGGTGGCTTAACAATTGCCACCTTAGATCCTCAGGCGCGTAAATCTGCTGACAAAGGGAATCAATAATGAAAGCAGTTAAGCAAATTTTTTTTACTGCATCCTTGGTGCTGGGATTGCTCCAGTCGGCTCAGGCTATTTTGCCAATAGAAAAATTAGATTCTGTAAAAGGCGCCAAAGCGTATTTAGTGCAGACAAAAGCTTTGCCTATAGTGGACATTGAAGTCAGTATTGATGCAGGTAGTAGATATGACCCTATTGCAAAAAGTGGTCTCTCATCTATGGCTGCTGAACTTATGAGTTTTGGTGTGAAATCCAGCCAAGGTGTTTTAGGGGAAGCGCAAATCGCTGATGAAATCGCTGATCTTGGTGCAAATATTGGGGTATCGGTAAGTGGCGAGCGTGCCACTATGCGCATTCGAAGTTTAAGTAGAAAAGATTTGCGTGATCGCGCTGTTCTCCTTGCGTCTCTCATGCTGAGTTCGCCAACCTATGATGAAAAAATCCTTGAGCGTGAGAAGCAGAGATCTATTACGGGTTTGCTTGAGGCTCAAACAAAACCTGAATTTGTATTAGAGCGGCGCTTTAATAAAGCGGTTTATGGGAATTACCCTTTAGCCAATTCCCCAAGTGTGAAGTCTATTGACGCGGTGACTGTCGGTGATTTAAAAAAATTCCACAAACAGTTTTATCGTGGTGATCGGATGATCGTCAGTATTGTTGGGGATGTGACATCGGCAGAGGCTTCGGAAATAGCTCAAGCTTTGTTAAAAGGGGTCCCAGAATCTGGAGATGCAATTCCCTCGCTTCCAAAATTTGAGCGTTCGCCTGTTGAGTCGCTAGCAGATCGCGAAATAAATATTCCTTTTGATTCACAGCAAGCGCATATTGCAATGGGTATGACTGCTATCACTCGTGAGAATTCTGATTACTTTCCCTTGATAGTTGGTAACTATGTTTTAGGTGGCGGTGGTTTTGTATCCCGCCTCATGTCTGAGGTGCGTGAGCAGCGGGGTCTTGCATATAGCGTCTTTAGTTATTTTGCACCAGGAAAAGATGCGGGCATTTTTCAAGCAGGCTTGCAAACTAAAAATGATCAAGCCACTTTGGCGCTTGAAGTAATGAGCACGACAATGGCGAAATTTATCGAGAATGGTGCAACACCTACTGAGCTTGCTGCTGCTAAAGATAATTTGATCAATGGTTTTCCATTGCGCATTGATAACAACCGCAAATTGCTCGATAACGTTTCTTCTATTGCCTGGAATGGATTGCCACTTGATACTTTAGACGTATGGACTAGCAAGGTGCAGGCTGTTACCTTGGAGCAAATAAAGACGGCATTCCAAAAATATTTATCCATGGATCGTATGAAGATTGTCGTGGTAGGAGGTCAAAATAAATAAGCCCCCCAAAAAAACTATCGCCGGATCTCATAGCTATCGGACTGAGCCTCCTAAGAAAGTTCGTATTATTGGCGGAGTTTGGCGTAGCCGTTTATTAACAGTGTTGGACCTGCCTGGATTGCGTCCGAGTACCGATCGCATTAGAGAAACTTTGTTTAATTGGTTGGGCCAGGATTTAAGTGGAATGCGTTGTTTGGATGTATTTTCGGGCACTGGTGCCTTGGGTTTTGAGGCTGCCTCACGACATGCTCAAGTAGCTGTGTTGATAGAAAAAGATAAAAAAGCTCATGCAAATCTATTAGCAAACTTTGCTTTACTGCAATCTACTCCCGCTCCAGGAGTAGTTGAGGTTATTCATGGCGATGGTTTGGAGTTTTTAAAGCGGCAAGCAAATCAATCTTGTGACTTGATCTTTATTGATCCTCCTTTTCAGGATGAGGCACTATTTAAACAGGCGGTACTTGAGGCCGGTCGAGTTTGTGATGACCGTGCTGGCGGTGGAATTTACATTGAGTTTCCTTCTGCTCGCAGACAAGATGATGTAGAAGCCCTTATCCCAGAATGGCATTGTGGAAAGTACCTAGAAGCTGGCCTAGTAAAAGCCTGCCTATTCCGTAGCAGAAGAGGCTAAACTCTTGCCTGTAGCTGTTAAAGCACTAGGAGACTTATGACTATCGCTGTATACCCAGGAACATTTGATCCATTTACTCGTGGTCATGAGGATTTAGTTCGTCGCGCATCTAGCATTTTTGGCCAATTGATTGTTGGCGTAGCAGATAGTCGTAGCAAACATCCATTTTTTACCTTAGAAGAGCGTATTGAGATTGGTAAGGAAGTTCTAGGGCATTATTCCAACGTCAAGATTGTTGGCTTTTCTGGCTTACTGAAGGATTTTGCGAGAGAGCACAAGGCCCGCGTGATTGTTCGGGGATTGCGCGCAGTCTCTGATTTTGAATATGAGTTTCAGATGGCAGGTATGAATCGTTACCTCTTGCCCGATGTTGAAACGTTGTTTCTAACACCTTCAGATCAATATCAATTTATCTCCGGAACATTTGTGCGTGAAATCGCTTCAATGGGCGGTGACGTTAGTAAATTTGTTTTCCCATCAGTGGAAAAATGGCTGGCAAAGAAAGTCATCGTGCCAAAGCAAGATAAATAATAGGTTTTGTAAAAAAGTGCCATGGCTTTATTGATTACGGATGAATGCATCAACTGTGATGTATGTGAGCCAGAGTGCCCAAACGATGCGATTTATATGGGTTTGGAGATTTATGAAATCGATCCCAATAAATGCACAGAGTGTGTGGGGCACTATGATGTGCCGCAGTGTCGTCAGGTTTGTCCGGTTGACTGCATTCCTCTCAACCCCGCTTATGTAGAGTCAAAAGAGCAGTTAATGGATAAATATCACCTATTAACTGCTGTAAAAAAGGTTAAATTTAAGCAGCCTTAGAGTGCAGTTCAAGCATTGCTGATTGTGTGTCACCCTTTAAAAATAAGGGAAGAATTTGTAGGCCATTAGCAATGCTTGCATCGATGAGTGTTTGCTCTGCAGCTTGAGGCTTTCTCAATACATAGTCGGCCACATCCATAGGGCGTCCGTCGCCAGCTAAATCACGTGGGTGTCCAATACCAAGTCGTAGTCGCCAGTATTCAGGGGTTCCGAGATGGGCTTGTATGTCCTTTAGGCCATTGTGGCCACCAGTACCACCACCAAGCTTGATACGCGCGGTGCCGGGCCTAAGATCCAGCTCATCCTGTACTACCAGAATATCTTTAGGTAAGATTTTGTGAAAACGACACAAGGCGCCAACAGACTGTCCACTGAGGTTCATGTAAGTGCTAGGCTTGAGTAGCCAGAGGTCTTCCGATTCCCATTTGGCCTTTGCTGCTTTGCCATGAAAGCGCTTTTCAGTTTCGAATTTCGTGCCTAATTGTTTTGCTAATGCATCAACAAACCAGAATCCTGCATTATGGCGATCATATTCGTGATCATCACCTGGATTACCTAGGCCAACAATTAATTTAGTCATGATGTAAGTTTAAAGATAACAGCGTTTCTACAAAAAAGAAAACCCGCCAAAGCGGGTCTTCTTACATGCAAAATATGCGGCTTTAAATGATTAAGCTTTATCTTTTGCAGCATCTGCTGCTGGAGCTGCTGACGGAGCTGCTTCAGTATCAGAAGATCTAACAGTTGGAATGCGTGCATTAGCGAGAACTGGATTTTCTTGTTCAATATGCAATACCAATGAAACACCTTTTGGCAATGCGATATCTTTAGCGTGGATAGCGTGACCAACTTCAATCTTGCTCAAGTCCACTTCAATGAACTCTGGCAAATCTGCTGGTAAGCATGAAACTTCCAATTCAGTTGCAATATGGCTAACTACCGCACCTTGCAATTTCACAGCATCTGACGCATCAGCATTTGTGAAATGTAATGGAACGCGCATATGAACTTTCTCAGTAGCTGAAACACGCTGAAAGTCGATATGCAATACCAATGGTTTAAAAGGATGCATCTGATAGTCGCGCAATAACACTTTTTGTGCTTTGCCATCAACTTCTAGATCAAGAATAGAGGAGTGAAACGCTTCCTTACGGAGAGCATGGAACAGCGCATTGTGATCCAACTCAATTGCGAGTGCTGGGTCATTGCTACCGTAAATAATTCCCGGAGTTTTACCGGAGTTGCGCAGACGGCGGCTCGCACCCGTTCCCTGTACGCTTCTTGCAAAGGCTACTACTTTCATATTGAATTCCCAAAATTAAGGTTAATTTCCGTTCGCGACCAAACAGAAAAGCCTTTGATTATATCGTGGGATTGCCCATGGGCCCTGAAGAGGGCATCAAAACCGCTATAAATGGGATAAAAAACGGGATTTTTTAACTTATTCAGCAAACATCGACATTACTGAATCACCCTTGCTAATCCGAGAAAGCGTTTCGGCTAGAAGAGGGGCAACGCTTAATTGACGAATTTTGGCGACTTTCATCGCCTCAGGTGTCAAAGGAATTGTATCGGTAACGACTAGTTCATCTAATTGTGAGGCAGCAATACGAGCAACAGCTCCGCCCGACAGGACGGCATGGGTACAGTAGGCGGTAACGCCCTTAGCACCACGTTCTTTCAGAGCTTCTGCGGCCTTGCAAAGGGTTCCGCCGGTATCAATGATGTCATCCATGATGACGCAGTGACGGCCTTCTACTTCGCCGATAAGATGCATCACTTCAGATACGTTGGCTTTAGGGCGGCGCTTATCAATAATTGCCAAATCAGTGCCCAATTGTTTTGCCATCGCACGGGCGCGAACAACGCCTCCAATGTCTGGAGAAACAATGATGAGGTCTTTTTGAGTTTTTTGAGCTTGAAGATCATCAAGCAATACTGGGGAAGCGTAAATGTTATCCACGGGGATATCAAAGAAGCCTTGAATTTGGTCGGCATGCAGATCCATTGTCAGAACACGCTCAACACCAGCGACTGATTGAAGCATGTTGGCAACGATTCTGGCAGAGATAGCAACTCGCGCCGAACGTGGACGACGGTCCTGTCTTGCATACCCGAAGTAAGGAATCACTGCGGTTATGCGCCTTGCAGATGCTCGTTTTAGAGCGTCAATCATGATCATCAGCTCCATCAAGCTGTCATTTGTCGGCGCGCAGGTCGACTGAATAACCACGACATTCTTACCGCGAACGTTTTCTTGAATTTCTACTTGAATTTCACCGTCGGAGAAGCGGCCAACAAAAGCCTTTCCCATCGGAAGGTTGAGTTCTTTAGCAACTGCCTGCGCTAAAACGGGATTTGCGTTGCCTGTAAATAGAGTCAATAAATCAGCGTTCATGGGGGCGGACATAGGCTATTTTGGAGTTTTGAAAGGGTGTTGAATGGGTGTCTTATTGGTGTTTCAACAGTATTTGGCAGGGGAAGAAGGATTCGAACCTTCGCATGCTGGAATCAAAATCCAGTGCCTTAACCAGCTTGGCGATTCCCCTACAGGTCATTCTGAAGAAATCAAATTGTAAGCGGGATTTTTATTTAGCCCCCTAACAATTCGACCTACCCATCCCTTTGGAAGATTTTGCAAAAGATTTTCCAGTTTTGCGGTCTCTGTCTCAGGCTCTAAGGCAGTAAATACGCTACTTCCAGATCCAGACATGCAAGGTGCTGATTCTGGCAACACCTTGGCAATCCAATCTAATGCTTGCTTCACTTCAGGATATATCCGCATCGCTACCGCCTGACAATCATTTGATTGATATAACAATGGCGATGCAAGAAAGCGATCTATTGTAATCGGAGCATGATCTCTGGTCAATTGAAGGTCCTTAAAAATATCAACGGTGCTAATGCCTTTATTCGGGAAAATTACTAAAAAGTCCCTAGCTGGCAAGGATATTTCCTTGATTTTCTCTCCAATCCCCTCTACAAATGCATTTTCTCCGCAGATAAAGAAAGGCACGTCGGCCCCAAGTTTTAAGCCAATTGTGCTCAAAGTAGCCTTATCAAGCCGAAGATTCCATAAAGAATTTAAGCCAATGAGGGTGCTGGCTGCATCTGATGAACCACCCCCTAAACCTGCTCCTATAGGTATTTCTTTTTTGAGTCTAATTTCAACGCCACTACTGATGCCGCCAAGGTCTTTAAGAAGTTTGGTTGCGCGCACGACTAAATCTTCCTCTGGGAGTACGCCAGGAATCGGATTAATTCGTCGGATCTCATTTTCTGGAATTAACGTTAAATTGACCGTATCGCACCAATTAATTAATTGAAAAGCAGATTGGAGTAGGTGATAGCCATCTGGACGACGGCCAATGATGTGAAGAAATAAATTGAGCTTGGCTGGTGCCAAAAGCTCCAATGATGCATTTACATCACTCATTGGGGTTATCAAATATCAGACGAATATCAACAGAACCCACATTTGAGCTGCGGGTCATATTGAGCTTTTCCAAGCGATTTGAGGCGCTCCAGTTATACGTGAGACTCCAACCATCTTGTGAGATCTTGCTTACTTGGCCCTTGTCATTACGTTCAACGCTCGCATTACTTCCAGGCCGTACTTGGCCACGCAACCAGTCTGATAGCCCACGGGCAGGAAGAGGGAGTCCTAAAGTATTTTGAACTAAGGTATCAGCATCAACTGCGGTTACTGTTTGACCATCGCGCTCTAAAGTGGCTTCGCCAGGGGTGATAGTGATCTTCGCAATTGAGGTGCCAATAGGGTTGCGAATTTCTAAAATATCCTTCAGCGCATCTTGGGTCAAGGTAAAACCACCTGAACCACCTTGATTTTTAGTATCTGTGAGACCGGTTACTTTGACGGCAAAACGGCCATCCCATGAGCCCTGTGGAGCTTGGGCAACTAATGACCAATCGGGTTTTAAGCGTTGTAAAGTTTCTTTAAGGGTGGGATTATTTGCATCAAGTTTTTGACCTTGGCGCCATACATCCTCTGCTTCAGCGGGGCGGTTCATGACCCATAGAACTTCACCTAGATGGGCTGCGATATCCGCTTCGGGTTGAGTATTGAAGGCTTGTTGCAGATCTTGGAGTGCAACTGAATTATTACCGAGTCTGAAGTTCACCCAACCTAGGCTATCCAAAATAAAAGCATCTTTTGGTGAGAGTTGGTGTGCTTTGCTGATGAGCTTAAATGCTTCGGGTAAATTTTGATTTCGATCTGCCAATGAATAACCTAAAGCATTAAGGCTATTTACATCATTAGGGTTTCTTCGCAAGATTGAACGAAGTATTTTTTCCATCAGATCGGTATGCCCTGCCTTTTCTGCGGACATAGCGTAGGTATAAAGCGTCCCCAGGTCTCGTGGTTCAGGCTTGAGGGTCGACACAATGTCATAAAAAGCGAGCATAGCCCCTGAGTCATCTGGAGCCTTTGACATCAAAACTTGCAACTGCTGCAAGGTTTTTTCACGCTCAGCAGGGTTTTGTTGTTTAAGTAGGCTTATAGTAGGCTGAACAATGTCCGACCATCGTTGATTCACAATCAAGAGTGTGATGAGGACTTCTTTGGGTTTAGTTTGGGAGGGTCCAGCCAAACTTTCCCAAGTTTGCGCTGCTTGAAGTGCTAACTCAGGCGCACCTGCTGCAATGGCAATCTCCATGGCTCTTTGAGCTAAGCGCGGATCATTAAGCTCGCGTGCGAGATCAAGGTAGGTTTTGTACGCCAAGCCAGCCTCACCCCTCTGTAGGGCGATTTCTGAGGCCAGAACTTCAAATACAGCTTCACCACTTTCCAGGCTATTTGTGCGTGCTAGGGCTAAAGAGGATGAAAAACCGATAAGCCCTATGGCGCTAGCAAGTAAAAGGCCTCTAACAAGTGGCTTGAATATGAATTTGGTCATAAGCACATTCTAATCCGCGAATCTACAATGGATCGATGCCAGAACTTCCAGAAGTAGAAGTCACTCGATTAGGAATTTCCCCCCATTTAATGGGGCGGACGCTTAGCGCAGTTCATGTAATTGATGGGCGTTTACGTTGGCCCGTCCCAAATTTATTGGAAAAAATCCTGCCAGGCCAGAAGGTTAGCTCAATTAAGCGCCGTGGAAAGTATCTGCTTTTAGAGATGGACACTGGTTATCTTTTATTGCATTTGGGGATGACGGGAACCTTGCGGGTACTTCCCACTAGTGATCCATTAAAAGTGCATGATCGAGTGACTTTTGATTTTGGCAACATCAGTTTGCGTTTACATGACCCCCGAAAATTTGGGGCAGTCTTATGGCATCCTAAATCTAAGGGGCCTATTGAGCAGCAGGTTTTATTACAAAAGTTGGGGGTAGAGCCTTTTTCTGAAGAGTTTTCTGGCAATCTTGGGGCGGAAGTGTTGTATCGCCATTCTCGGGGTCGTAGCATTTCCGTAAAACAGTTTTTGCTTGCTGGCCAAGCTGTAGTGGGTGTCGGCAATATTTATTGTTCCGAAAGTTTATTTGTAGCCGGTATTCATCCAACGAAAGCTGCGGGAAAACTAACGAAGCCTCAGTGTGTTCGTTTGGCTCTTGCAGTGAGATTAATTCTTCAAAAAGCGATCGATACTGGCGGTAGCTCCCTCAAGGATTTTGTAAATAGCGAGGGTGATCCTGGGCATTTTATGGTGCAGTCCAAAGTCTATGACCGTAAAGATCTCCCATGTAAGGAATGCAAAACACCGATTAAAAAAATTGTGCAGGGTCAACGCTCTACTTATTACTGCCCTCAATGTCAAAAGCGCTAATTTTAGAATTTTCAAAAAAGTTAATTGCTTGGCATGCCTTAGATGGCCGCCATGGCTTGCCTTGGCAAGGTAACCGTGATCCCTATGCAGTATGGGTTTCTGAAATCATGTTGCAGCAAACACAAGTGGCAACGGTATTAGAGCGCTACCCACGTTTCATGAAGCGCTTTCCCACCGTCAAGAAATTGGCTGCTGCAGATATAGATAAAGTATTAGCGGAGTGGGCTGGTCTTGGTTATTACTCGCGTGCTCGCAACTTACATGCCTGTGCAAAACAAGTGATGGTGGAATTTTCTGGGCAGTTCCCAAAAGATCCTGTATTGCTTGAACAGTTAAAGGGCATTGGTAGATCAACTGCTGGAGCGATTGCTGCTTTTGCATTTCATGAGCGCGCACCAATTTTAGATGCTAATGTGAAACGCATTTTGGCTCGTATTTTTGCTATTGAGGGCGCGTTACAGGAAAAAGCATTTGAGAATCAGTTATGGGAATTAGCTACAGAACTTCTCCCAAAAAAATCTCAAGATATGCCCGTCTATACCCAGGCATTAATGGATTTTGGTGCCACCTGGTGCTCCTCTCGTAAGCCCGTGTGTCTCAGTGGGTTACAAAAATGTGTCTTCGCAAAAAATTGCCAGGCTAACCTAAGCGATCAAGTGCTTTCTTTTCCGAAAAAGGTGATTAAAGCTAAGTCACCCGAATTTGATTGCGACATGCTTTTATTGCGACACGGTGATTCAATACTTTTGCAAAAGCGTCCAAGCAAAGCCATTTGGGGCGGTCTATGGTCTTTACCTGAGTCCATTTGGCGAACCAAGAGTAGAGGCGAGCATGCTGAAGAGCAGAGTAGCGCTGAACTCTTTGATCTAATATTACCCAACGAGGCCAAGGCATTACAAAAGCAGTGTCAGAAAATCCACCGTGGCCCGCATATAAAACATGTTTTTACGCACCGACGTTTATGGATGCAAATTTGGGAGGTTCGTATCAAAGATCTCTATGATTTTGCTGCTGTAGATTTACGATGGATACCGCTACGAAACTTAGGAGCTTATGGCTTGCCTCAGCCGATTAAGTTGCTTTTGCAGGGATTGAGTCCAGTTCGCGATGGCGATCTAAAAAATTAATTTGCAGGGTGCTTAACCCCTTTTGCGCCTGAAAATGCTCGCAAAGACGATTCACTAGATATACGGAGCGATGCTGACCGCCTGTGCAACCTACAGCAACCGTCAAATAACTCCGACCATCGGCAATGTAATGTGGCAGCCATTTTTCAATAAACTTTGTGATGTCAGACTCCATGCTGATCACTTCAGGAATGATTTCTAGAAATTCTTGAACAGCTTTGTCTTTGCCTGTTAGTGGGCGCAATATTTTGTCGTAATGTGGGTTGGGTAAGCAGCGCACATCAAATACCAAGTCCGCTTCGCTGGGAACGCCCTTTTTAAATCCAAAGGATTCAAATACAACGGTAAGACCTAAAGGCTTATCTTTAAGTAAATCCTGAATCCATGAGCGTAGAGCATGCGCTGGCAGATTGCTGGTATCAATACTGTGTGCTTGAGAGCGTAAAGGCTCCAGTAAGTTACGCTCTTTATCAATAGCCTCGATCAAGGTAGCGGATTGTGATTGGTGTTTGTTGGCAGATAGGGGGTGACGACGTCTTGTCTCTGAAAAACGTTGTACCAGGGTATTGGTATCGGCGTTGAGAAACAGAATTCGCACTTCATGAGTGCGTCGTAGGTTTTCTAGAATGAGCGGCAAATCTGCGATGGACTGACCGCGCCGAGCATCGATGGCAACCGCTACTCGCTCGCTTTTTTCCGCTTCTAGGGTGGTAATAAGACTTTCCAGAAGAGAGACGGGGAGATTGTCGACGCAGTCATAGCCCGCATCTTCGAAAGCTCGTAGCGCTACCGATTTACCTGAGCCGGATATGCCGGTAATCAGATTAATTTGCATACTACAAAAGTCGCCCTTGAGACTTGCTTGAATCTGCCTCAATATTCATTTGAATACGTTGACGCTCCATAAATTCTTTTAGGGTATCAATGCCTCGTAACTGTAGGATTGTGTTTCGTACTGCAGCCTCTACCAATACCGCAATATTTCGACCTGCTGCCACCTGAATTTTTACCGTACGGATCGGAACTCCTAAAACATCAATGTGCTGGGCCTCTAGGGGCAAGCGTTCAAATTCCCCATCAGTTCTACGCATCAGCTGAACAATTAAACGCAATTTCAGTTTCCGTCTTACGGCTGTTTCACCAAAGATGGTGCGAATATCCAATAAACCTAGACCGCGGACTTCTAGCAGGTTGCGCAAAATCACAGGGCAACGACCCTCAATATAGTCTGGTCCAAGGCGGGCAAAGTCAACGGCATCATCCGCAACAAGGCCGTGGCCACGAGAAATTAACTCTAATCCTAACTCGCTTTTTCCTAAGCCAGATTCACCCATAATTAAGACGCCTAGCCCTAAGATATCCATCAATACCCCGTGCATAGTTATTTGGGGTGCGCCAATCTTTGTGAGATAGGTGCGGAGATGGTCAATGACTGCGGCAGCAGAAACGGCTGTAGTAAATAAGGGGGTGGAAGATCTTTGGCAGAAAAGCTGTAGGTCAGGGTCAGCTGGCTTTCCGTCCGCAACAATGACGCATGGGGGCGTCTTTGAAATCAAGCTCGAAATCTGTTCTTGTTTTTGTTTTTGATCTAGGTCCGCGTGATAACTCACCTCTTGTTCGCCAAAAATCTGTATCCTGCTAGGGTGAATCAGATTCAAATGGCCCACTAAGTCAGAGCTCGCGGCTGCAGCCTTTACAGCCTCTGGTGGAAATGTGCGATCAGCACCTTCAAGTCCACCAATCCAAGAAAGTTTTAACTCTGCAACGTTATCGTCAAAAATCTGCTGCGCATTAACGCCCTCTAACAGCAAAGGCTGGGTCATGCAATCGATCCCCATTGCTGAAGTAACTGGCAAACCTTCTCGGGATTAGTTTCGGAAGCAAAGATCTTGCGTGCGCTTGGATCCGAGAGGAGTTGGGCAATCGAGGAAAGAATTTCAAGATGCTGCTGCGTTGCCTTTTCAGGCACTAGCAGAAATATAAAAGTAGAAACTAGTCCGCTATCTGGAGCTGCAAACTCGATAGGATCTTTGAGTTTGATAAAAGCGGCTATGGGTTGTTTGAGTCCTTTTACTCGGCCATGTGGGATTGCTACTCCAGCCCCTAGAGCGGTAGAGCCTAAATCCTCACGAGCATTCAGGAAGCCAACTACGGCATCAAGATCGATACCTGCTTGCTTGGCAAACATAGCCCCAGCGGCTGCAAAGACATCAGCCCTGCTTTTCGAAGGGTTATCTAATGCAATGCAGTCGAGGGTAAAAAGATTGGTCAGGGCATTCATGTCTATTGATTATAGGTGTCCTGACTTAAGCATTACTCAAAATGCTTTTCGTGATGGTGATCTTGAATCTTCTCTTTGTGTTTTGTAACCTGGCGCTCAAGTTTATCAACCACTGCATCCATTGCGTGATAGAGATCAGCGTTATGGGCTTCTGCAAAAAGTTCTTTGCCTTTTAGGTGAAGGGTAATTTCCGCGGTTTGGCGCTTATCTTTTTCTTTCGCATTATCAATAATGAGAAAGGCGGAGGCATCTAGAACATGATCAAAGTGCTTGCGAATTTTACTTAACCCCGTTTCAAGGTGGGTACGCATAGCTGGGGTAACCTCAATATGACGGCTATTAATTTTTAAATTCATCAGCAGCTCCTTTGAAATGTACATACGCAGGCGTATTAGCAGGGGGCCTTGCAAACCCCTGTAATCTTGGTAATGATTTTCCTAAAGCAATTTCATGAACCTCCAGCGTATCAGCGATTTGCCTTAAAACCAAGAGGGAAAAGAAATTTTATTTTTTAATCAGCTAATTTCTATTAGCCTTAGGACTACATCCGGAAATTTTCGCCTAAATAAACTCTTCTTACGGCGTCATTTTGGATGATTTCATCTGGCTTGCCGGCAGCTAGAACGCTACCTTCACTAATGATGTAAGCGTGGTCACAAATGCCCAAGGTTTCCCGAACATTGTGGTCGGTAATTAAAACGCCGATTTGACGATCTCGTAGGAATCGCACAATGCGTTGAATTTCTCCAACCGCAATGGGGTCGACACCAGCAAAGGGCTCATCTAGCAAAATAAATTTAGGCTGGGATGCCAGTGCTCTAGCAATCTCAACGCGACGCCTTTCGCCCCCAGAAAGTGAGAGGGCTGGATTGTTTCTGAGGTGGCTAATTTGGAGTTCGCCCAAGAGTTCGTTCAAGCGATGCTCAATCTCCGCTTTGCTGAGGCGTTTGCCGCCTTGAACTTGCAATTCCAATACCGCTTGAATATTTTCAGCAACATTGAGTTTTCTGAAAACAGAAGCTTCTTGTGGCAAATAAGAGAGGCCCATACGGGCACGCTCATGGATCGGTAAATGGGTAATATCAGCGCCATCAAGATTAATGTTTCCGCCATCCAAGGGAACTAGCCCGACGATCATGTAGAAGGAGGTAGTTTTACCTGCACCATTGGGCCCAAGTAAGCCTACAACTTCACCGCATTTCACCTCAATGGAAACATCGCGTACAACCGTTCTCGAGCCATAACGCTTTTGAAGGTGGTGCGCACTTAATATGGCGGGGCCGTTAGCGATAGCTGAATCTACTGTCATTTCTCTAGTGTGGCTTTTCGTCTTGGTGAAAGGATGGCTCTAGCCAAGGGTAGGTCCTCTGGTTTTGCATTTTCAGGCGGTGACACACGATAGTACTGCTTCACATCATCGTACTCAATTTTCCAGCCACGTAATTGATCTAATAATTGCATTTGCAATAGGCGCTTTAAGCTCGCATCACCAGTTAGGTTAAGCAGTTCTGTTTTAGCATTGTATGAAACTTGATTGCCACGGCCTTGCATAAACTCGTCGGCTAAGCCTTCGCGTCGCTGTCTAAAAGTTGCCGCTGTTTCAGGACTACCTTTGACATCCACATACTCATAACCCTCAGGGTCAACTTTGATATTGCCTTGCTCCCCGGTGACGACAATACTACCTTTGATGAGTAATACTTGGCCATCAAGTTCATAGACTTGTTGAACATCATTGACAGATACTTTCTCGGCCTCAAGAATAATTGGCTTATCTTGGTCTGCCTTTTCAGCAAACGCAATAATAGGATTGGTAGCAATGAGAAGGAGGGCGGCAGCAAGTAAAAACTTCACGGTTGACCTCCTTTGGGTAGACGCTCTATTCGCCCTCTTACTTGTCCGGAGAGAATCATGCTTTGCTCGACGTTATTAAATATCCCGCCTTCGGTAGAGTTCATTACTGACATGCCTTGTTCAAGCGTGATAGGTCGATCTGTTTCGATGACATCATCGTTAATCAGCACTTTAAAATAAGAGGATTTGGCAAGCATCCGCAGGGTTGCCGGTTCTGTTTCAGTAGCAGGTTGAGCTGGACGAAATATTTCAGCGTTATCCACCAAATCTAGAATCGTGAGGTCACCATCAAGGTGACCGGTATCGGATTTCACAGTTACTGGTGCTTTTTGGGCTTGGAAAAGGCGCATTCTTGGGGTCTGAATATCAATCGAGGCATCGTCATCATAGTGGGTAACTTTTTTCCCCAGAAGTCGATATTTGGTGTTCCCCAATTCGTTCAAGGCTGAGAGAGACCCATCTTTAATGGTGTAGTCAGGCTCATGAAGTCGAACCCGTTCTATGGCGGGGCCATCTGGTGGCGCACTCTTCTTAACCAGCCAAAAAGTCGACAAGGTCAGGATGCCCATCAAAATCAAAGGGGTCAAGCGTAAAAGGCTACGCAAGATTCCCGTTTTGATTTTCCCCGAATTTAATTGCATTGTTAACTACGCGCCTGGTTTAGCAATTCCTCGTATCGATTCTGCGCTTTAAGGATGAGGTCACATACTTCACGAACAGCGCTACTGCCACCTGCATTGGTGGTGACATAGTGAGCATCTTCTTTTACCGCCTGATGCCCTTGAGCTGGGCAGACCTTCAGTCCAGCTCTTTTCATCATCTTCAGGTCCGGCCAGTCATCACCCATCACTGCGCAGTCTTCATGCGATAGGGATAGGGATTGCAGAACTTTATCTAAAGCTACTGCTTTATCTCCCACACCCATTTGTACATGCTTAATACCCAATTCTTCACAACGCCCTAAAACCATCTGGGAGCTGCGTCCGGTAATGATGGTGGTCGGTATACCAATTTGCTCCAATAACTTGATGCCCAAGCCATCTTGAATATCAAAAGCTTTCAATGTTTCTTTGCCGTCGGCCCCGATAAACACTTGGCCATTGGTTAGCACGCCGTCTACATCCAAAACAAGGAGCTTAATTTTGCTGGCGCGATCCCAAGCTTGGGGATGTTGGCTGGAGGGATTGGTTTTGTGGGTATTAAAAGCGTTAGACATGAGAATAAATTAAATAACTTTGGCTGCGAATAAGTCGTGCAAATTAAGTGCTCCGAGCAGGGCGCCGTTAGGGTCGGTAACAACCAAATGGTTGATGCGGTGTTTTTCCATCATCTCAATGGCTTCTTCAGCGAGTAGCTCCGGAGGAATGGTGCGAGGTGCTGCGGTTGTTGCTTTTTGTAGCGTAACGCCATCTAAATTGGTACTCTTTTCCAAAAGGCGACGTAAATCCCCATCTGTAAAAATGCCGGCAACTCTTTGGTCTTGATCTAAAGTTACCACCATACCCATCCGTTTGGCAGTCATCTCTAGTAGAGCCTCTTGCAATGAAGCCTGGAGTGATATTTTTGGTGTTTCATCAAGATTGCGCATGACTTCGCTGACATGCATCAATTGCTTGCGGCCAAGTCGGCCACCAGGATGTGAGCGTTGAAAGTCTTCCGCTTGAAAGCCCCTAGTATCCAGTAGCGCAACGGCCAAGGCGTCTCCCATAGCAAGAGCTGCAGTAGTGCTGGTAGTGGGGGCAAGGTTGAGTGGGCAAGCCTCTTTCTCTACACTTGTATCTAAATGTGCATCAGCCAGTTTTGCTAATGAAGAGTTGGGTGCGCCAGTTAGGGCAATCAGCTTTGCGCCAGTGCGCTTGATAATTGGCACAATAGTTAGCAATTCATCGGTTTCCCCAGAATTAGAAAGCGCTACAAAAATGTCATCCCGGGTCACCATCCCCAGATCACCATGACTAGCTTCAGCGGGGTGTACAAAAAAAGCGGGGGAGCCTGTGGAGGCAAAGGTAGCGGCAATTTTACGAGCGATGTGGCCAGATTTACCAATTCCAGAAACGACAATGCGACCCTTGCAACTGTGTAAAAGTTCAACAGCGAGTACCAAGGCATCTGCATTGGGTCCCTCAAGGCGATCACGCATAGTTTGCAGTGCAGCAGCCTCAATAGTGAGGGTGTCACGCGCAAGCTTTAGGGTTCGGTCACGAGTCTTAGCTATCATCGGGTAAGTATATGCCGTCAGTCCTTCAATTAACTCTCATCTTGCTGGCCTCTGGAGTGGCCGGGGTGGTTATTTTCCGCTATTTTGGTCTACCCCCCATTCTGGGCTACTTGGCTATTGGCGTCTTAATTGGCCCTAATGCCCTGGGCTTGGCCAACGATTCGGCAACCGTGAAGTATTTAGCCGAATTTGGCGTGGTTTTTTTAATGTTTTCGATTGGCCTGGAATTTAACCTCCATAAGCTCAGAGCCATGCGTACGATCGTATTTGGTTTGGGGGGTAGCCAGGTTATCTTGACCATGCTGCTAGCTGTACCAGTTAGCCTCCTCATGAATTGGATTTACCCCATTTCATGGCGCGCAGCTATTGCTTTGGGTGGTGCCCTTGCGATGTCTTCAACGGCGATTGTCACAAAACTGATTTCCGACCGGTCCGAGCTTGAAACCCAGCATGGGCGTAATGTAGTCGGTATATTGCTATTTCAGGACTTGGCCGTGGTTTTTCTCCTGATTCTGTTGCCTTCGCTAGGTAAGAATCCAGGTGATCTGTTTATTGCCCTAACTGCAGCTTCTATCAAAATCACGATTGCCCTGGTGTTGATCTTTTTTATTGGTCAAAGCTTGATGAGTCATTGGTTTAGATTGGTAGCAAAACTTCGTTCTCAAGAATTATTCATGCTCAATCTTTTACTGATTGTTTTGGGTATGGCAGCCTTAACAGAGCATTTTGGTTTGTCATTAGCGCTTGGTGCATTTTTAGCGGGAATGTTGATCTCTGAAACTCCCTATCGTCATCAGGTTGAAGAAGATATCAAACCATTTCGGGATGTGTTGTTGGGATTGTTCTTTATCACCATTGGAATGCTGCTGAACTTCCAGGTCATTTTTGAGCAATGGCTATTGGTGTTGGCATTGCTGATTGGACCGCTGGTATTTAAATTTGGCTTAATTGCACTTCTTGCACGATTTTTTGGGTCAACCCCTGGCATTTCTATTCGGACAGGCCTCTGCTTGGCGCAGGCAGGAGAATTTGGTTTTGTTTTACTCAATCAAATAGATGGCTTAGATTTAATTGCTCCTGCATTAAGTCAGGCGATCTTGGCGGCAATGCTTCTATCAATGTTCGGCGCGCCTTTCCTCATTCAATATAGCGATCGTATAGCAATGCGTTTTTCTAGTAATGAGTGGTTATTACAATCGCTTGCCTTGACACGCGTTGCGGCCAAAAGTGTATTAACGGAAAACCATGTCGTGATTTGTGGATTTGGGCGCTCAGGACAGAGTCTAGCCCGTATGCTTGATCAGGAAAAAATTCCTTACATTGCATTGGATATGGATCCCGATCGAGTGAAAGAGGCTGCAGCTGCTGGTGATAACGTGGTCTATGGGGATGCAAGTCGCGAAAACTATCTTATAGCAGCCGGCTTATCTCGCGCCAAGGCGGTGGTGATTACTTATGCGGACACCCTAGCCTCATTTAAGGTATTGCATCAAGTGGAGCGCTTGCGTCCAGGTATGACTGTTTTGGTGCGCACTAAGGATGATTCAGATCTAGCAAAATTGCAGGCGGCTGGTGCGACGGAGGTTGTTCCAGAATTAATTGAAGGCAGCTTGATGATGGCTTCCCATGTTTTGCTGATTATGGGCGTGCCTATGCGTAAGGTTGTGCGGCGTATTACGAATGCTCGGGAAGAGCGCTATAGCTTGCTTCGGGGTTATTTCCGGGGAAATACCGATGGGGACTTCGGATCAAATGAATCTTGGCGTTTGCACTCCGTGACTTTGCTGCCTCAATCAGTCAGTATTGGTAAAACACTCGCAGAATTACATCTTGAAAATGAAGGCGTCAGTATTCAAGCAGTGAGGCGCAAGATAGGAGGTGCTGACTATGTGAAGCTAGAGCTTACTCCGGACTTGCGGTTAATGGCTAACGATATTTTGGTGCTCTCAGGCAATTCAGAAGCGACTGATTTAGCCGAATCTAAATTGCTCTGAGCAATACCTCACAAGATAAATAAATTACTTCTTCTTACCAGTAGGCGACTTACGTTTTAGTAATGGCGCCAAATAATGACCAGTAAAACTCGCCTCATTTTTAGCAACTTCTTCTGGTGTACCAGTGGCGATAATTTGGCCGCCACCTGCACCACCTTTTGGACCCAAGTCAATAATCCAGTCAGCCGTTTTGATCACATCCAAATTGTGTTCAATGATGACAATCGTATTGCCTTGTTTCTTGAGGGTCTGAAGCACTGTAAGTAGTAGTTGAATATCATGAAAGTGCAAACCAGTGGTTGGCTCATCTAAGATATAAAGAGTTCTACCAGTGTCCCGTTTAGATAATTCAAGAGATAACTTCACTCGCTGTGCTTCACCGCCTGATAAGGTAGTTGCGCTTTGGCCCAGCTTTACATAACCTAAGCCGACATCTAGCAAGGTTTTGAGTTTGCGTTTGACTATAGGAACTGCTTCAAAGAATTCATGCGCTTGCTCGATAGTCATCGATAGCACTTCATGAATATTTTTGCCTTTATAGCGAATATCTAAAGTCTCGCGGTTATAGCGTTTACCATGACATACATCGCATGGTACATAGACGTCCGGTAGGAAATGCATCTCTACTTTTAATACACCGTCCCCTTCGCATGAGTCACAACGACCACCTTTTACATTGAAAGAGAATCGACCGGCTTCATAACCGCGTTCGCGTGATGCTGGAACTCCGGCAAATAATTCCCTAATGGGGGTAAAGAGTCCAGTATAGGTTGCGGGATTAGAGCGTGGTGTTCTGCCGATGGGGGATTGATCTACGCTAATAACCTTGTCGAAATGCTCGAGGCCTTTGATGGCATCGTGCGCTGCAGGTTCTGCAATGGAGCCATAAATATGTTGAGCAACTGCATGATGCAAAGTGTCATTAATGAGGGTTGATTTGCCGGAGCCAGAAACACCAGTGACACACGTTAATAAACCTACCGGTATCTCAGCATGAACAGATTGGAGATTATTTCCACGTGCCCCAATGATTTCTAAAAAACGATCATTGACGGGAATGCGATTTTTGGGAACCTCAATCGCTGTTCGACCAGAAAGATAGGCCCCAGTGAGCGAGTTGGGGTCAGCTTCCACTTGCTCAGGCGTACCTTGTGAAACCACTTCGCCACCGTGTACACCGGCACCAGGGCCAATATCGATGACGTAGTCGGCGGCCCGGATCATGTCCTCATCATGTTCGACTACCAGAACGCTATTGCCTAGGTCTCGTAAATGCTTGAGGGTGCCAATAAGGCGATCGTTATCGCGTTGATGCAATCCAATCGAAGGCTCATCTAGGACATACATCACGCCGGTTAAGCCTGATCCAATTTGTGAAGCTAAGCGAATCCGTTGCGCTTCGCCTCCCGAGAGGGTGTCAGCACTACGATCAAGTGAGAGGTAATCTAAGCCAACATCATTCAGAAAACGTAGCCGTGATCCAATTTCCTTGACGATCTTATCGGCGATTTCTCGTTTGGCACCTTTTAATTCAAGCGCCTCAAAGTAGTCTTTTGCTTCTTTGAGGGGTAATGCACTAATTTCATAAATAGCGCGAGATTGTTCGTTATCACCCACTTTGACAAAGCGAGCTTCTTTGCGAAGGCGGCTGCCACCACAATCTGGGCATGAGTGAACATTTTGGTAGCGCGAGAGCTCTTCACGCACTGTTGCGGAATCTGTTTCGCGATAACGTCTCTCAAAGTTCGCGATGATTCCTTCAAATGTGTGTTCACGAATGCTCGTCTTACCACGCTCGTTAATATATTCAAAAGGAATAGTTGTTTCGCCTGATCCCAGTAGAACCAAGTCTTGTGCTTTTTTAGTTAATTGTTCAAACGGTTTATCAACATCAAAACCGCCATGCTTGGCTAAAGTTTGTAAGAGCTTGAAGTAAAACTGGTTGCGTCGATCCCAACCCTTGATTGCACCAGAAGCTAGCGATAAATCGGGGTGGGCAACAATGCGTTTTGGATCAAAAAAAGCAAGATGACCCAAACCATCACAAGAAGGGCAGGCGCCCATTGGATTGTTAAAGGAAAAGAGGCGTGGCTCAAGTTCTTGTAGTGAGTATGAGCAAATAGGGCATGAAAATTTGCTGGAGAAAATCATCTCCTTGCCGGTGTCCATGTCCACAATCATCGCCTTACCATCTGCCAAGCGTAAAGCAGTCTCAAATGACTCTGCTAAACGCTGCTGAATGTCAGGGCGCACTTTAATTCTATCTACGACCACTTCAATTGAGTGCTTATCGTTTTTCTTAAGGGCGGGTAATTGGTCGATTTCAAAAATTTCCGCTTTGGCAGTATTGGTCGTGCCACCACCCGAGCGAACACGAAAACGCACAAATCCTTGTGCTTGGAGATCTTCAAATAAATCTACAAACTCACCTTTACGCTCGCTTACAACTGGAGCCAAAATCATGAGCTTAGTTTCTTCAGGCATTGCTAAAACCGTATCTACCATTTGAGAGACGCTTTGGGCTTCTAGAGGTAGATCATGGTCTGGACAATGCGGAGTACCTGCACGGGCATATAGAAGGCGTAAGTAGTCATGAATTTCCGTGACGGTACCAACTGTGGAGCGAGGGTTATGGCTAGTCGCTTTTTGCTCAATAGAAATTGCTGGCGAAAGTCCTTCGATAACATCCACATCGGGCTTTTCCATCAACTGTAAGAATTGGCGGGCATAAGCGGAGAGCGACTCTACATAGCGCCGCTGCCCTTCGGCATATAAGGTGTCAAAAGCGAGGGAGCTTTTGCCTGAACCAGATAAACCTGTAAGGACGACCAATTTCTCTCTAGGAATGTCTAGATTGATGTTTTTGAGGTTGTGCGTACGTGCACCGCGGATCTTTATTTCAGTATTCATGATTTTTTAGCGTAACTTGTTAATATAGCTCTTTCCCATGAATCCATCTGAACTTCGCTCCACTTTGGCCTTAGCAGGCATTTTCGGCCTCCGTATGTTGGGCCTTTTTCTACTTTTGCCGGTATTTAGCATCCATGCACAGGGCTTGCCCGGAGGTGAGCATGCACTATGGGTAGGGCTTGCCTTGGGTATCTTCAATATTGTCCAGGCTTGCTTCTATATTCCCCTGGGCAGACTTTCTGACCGAATTGGTCGAAAACCAGTTGTTTTTTGGGGTCTTTCCCTGTTTGTGGCTGGCGCTCTGATTTGCGCCGCTCGTGATGACTTGATGTGGATTGCGATTGGCCGTGGCGTAATGGGGGCGGGGGCTATTTCTGCTGCCATTTCAGCTTGGGTTGCAGATCTAACTAGGGAGCAGGTTCGTACTCGAGCCATGGCTTTGGTTGGTGGAAGTATTGCCTTATCTTTTGCCCTCTCATTGGTTGTTGCAGCCCCCATTTATCGCGCAATTAGTCTAAGTGGCATTTTTATAGTTCTTGCAGTACTTGGCGTATTGGCAATGTTGGTGACCTATTTTGTTTTGCCAAATTCCAAACCGGAAAAAAGAGCTGTGCAAGCATCTATCAAAGAGGTATTTTTCCGGCCTGAGTTGATGCGTTTGAACGCTGGGGTTTTTGTCCTTCATGCAACTCAAGTTGCTATGTTTATGGTAGTGCCGCGCTTGCTAGTCGAGGCTGGTTTGCCACTCGCTTCGCACTGGGAGATCTATCTTCCAGTTGTTCTGCTCTCCTTCTTCTTGATGGCGCCAATATTAATCTTGGGCGAAAAGAGGCAGCAGTTACGTATTGTTTTATTGGTCGCGATTGTATTGCTGTTGATCGCTGAATGCGTATTTACCAGAGCATCCTCAATTGGTGTCATTGCGACTGCATTGCTGATTTACTTTGTCGGCTTTAATTTATTGGAAGCTTTGCAGCCTTCATTGGTTTCACGGTTTGCCAAAGAATCTAAGGGTACGGCTCTGGGCGTATACAACACCACCCAATCAATAGGACTGTTTTCTGGCGCAGCAATTGGGGGTTGGTTAATGGATAGCCATGGCGAATTATCGGTTTTTGCTATGGGCGCAGCCCTGCTTTTATGCTGGCTTATAATTGCTTGGTCGATGCAAGACTTGCCTGCGAAGGTAGCGGATTCAAAGACTTCAGAAGCAGCGACATAGCCGTAGCTTTACTTAATATATATTTTTAGCTGCACTTTAAGATTTAATACATATCATCAATTTTCTTCGGGAGACAACATGGCTTCGGTAAATAAGGTCATCATCGTAGGTAACGTAGGGCGCGACCCAGAAACACGTTATATGCCAAGCGGTGACGCCGTTACAAATATTTCAGTTGCAACATCAGATCGCTATAAAGATAAGCAATCTGGTGAAATGAAGGAAACCACAGAGTGGCACCGTGTTGCATTCTTTGGCAAGCTTGCTGAAATCGCTGGGCAATACCTGAAAAAGGGTTCACAGGTTTATGTTGAAGGTCGTTTACGAACACGTAAATGGACTGATGCTAGCGGCCAAGAAAAATATTCCACAGAGATCGTTGCTGAAAGCATGCAAATGCTTGGCGGCAAACCTGTAGGCGGTAGTGAGGGTGGCAGTGAAAGTTATAGCCGCTCTAAACCTGTTGAGCACTCCGCTCCATCAGGATCCTCTAATGCCGCATCATTGGGCGCAATGGATGACGATATTCCTTTCTAGGATGCCAGATATCAATTAGTCTATTTGTAGGCTAAATAACCCCAGTCAGATTTGATGCTTACTGGGGTTTTCTTTTTTCTTCAGAAGGATATTCGTCTTAAAATGACCTCATGAGAATTTGTGGGTCATCTAAATTATTCCTTTCAGTACTTTCGGCATGGTTTCTTTTGCCAAATACTGTTGTAGCCGCACCTTTTTTCTTTCCCGATATGAACCCTTCCTTTGCAAGGGGAGAATCGCCAGATTGGTTGCGTGATGGCAAAGGGAATGATGGCTACTTAACAATCACTTCTGAAGTGATTCCAGTGAGTAGTTGCACTCAAATGTCTAGCCGCAGTTTTTGGGGTTCTGATAAGACTCAGCTGGTTTTATCCCTTGTTACGCAGGGATTTAAAAGTAAGCTGGACAAGATAGAGATACCCATTGCAACTTTCGACGGTAGAGAGAATGGCTCGCAATGTGCGTCTTTAAGTTCTACCCCATTGCAAATTGTTTCAATGGCAAATTTAGGGGCCTATTCCATTTTCAATCCCGGCAATCTTTCTCTGGTTTTGAATGTGAAAAGTTCGAATGATTCAAACCAAGACTTTATAGGGTCGGCAAAGTTGTTATTGGGTGCTGCAGCTATTGTTGCCACTGGTGGTTCGGCTGCGGCTATTGGTGGTGTTTCTGCAACGGTTGGAAATTCCGTTTTATCTGACTCTCAAACTAAAGCAAATAGTCTTTTGCAGGGAATGATTGATGCCAAAGTTCCTGTTTCATTAAATTGGTCTGAGCTACGCAAAGGCATTCGAACAGTTGAGATTTCCGTTTATAAAGCCGATCAAAGTTTAAGCAGTATTTCTGACAAGCAAATACAGCAGTTACAAAAAGATCCTAAGGCGGATAAGCAATTATTGTTTACGGTCAAACTTGAATTCCAGTTCTTTAGAACTATGTTTTACCCAGCTATATCCAATATTGATGGACTGGCTACCCGCGAGAATCTCTCATCTGAATATGTTTTAAATTATCAGATTCCTGGTTCGGGTCAAAATTTCATGCAAGTTTTGAATAACTCATCACCAAGTTTTTTACAGAGAATTGGAAAGGCTGAAGGAGTAGATCTCACTAGAGCATGTGCTTCAGGTTTTGAAAAATTGAAAAAAGCCGGGTTAAATAATGTAGATATCGCAATAGTCATGAAATCCTTTATCGATGAAGCTAAAGGAGATTTAACTTGGTATACGAACCCTGTAATGGTAAAAAGTTGCTTTGCTCAAGCCCCTGGTATTTCAGCCTATCTTGAGCAAATTTATGATCAGGCGGCACCTAAACAGGATGGTAGCCAGCTCTAATTTTTTATTGTCTGGCGTGGCGTGTATTATCTGGCCACGGTGCATTGTGGTCAGTTCGGAATGGATTGATATCCAAGCCACCTCTTCTTGTGTAACGCGCATAGACAGAAAGTTTTTCGGGTTTGCATTGGCGTTTGATATCGCAAAATATCGTTTCTACGCAATGCTCATGAAATTCACCAAGCTGTCTAAAGCCAATGAGGTATCTCAGTAAGCCTTCTTCCAAGATGGGTCGACCTTGATAGCGAATTTGTACGCTAGCCCAATCTGGTTGACCTGTTACTGGGCAATTTGATTTGAGTAAATGAGAAACAAAGCATTGCTCAACAGGCCCAAAAGACGCATTCACTTCTAGTAGTGCTGGATCGGCAGCTAAGTAAGGGTCAATCTCAATATCCAGGCGGTCTAGCAAAACACCACTCATCTCTTGAATGCCTTTTTTAGCAACGAGCTCGGTGGAATTGATGCGAGTCAAAATTTTGCTTCCTGCAGCTGTTGATAAATCAGTTGTTATTTTTTCTTTGACTTCATTTGCATCCTCAAAGCGAGCATTGTTTAAGCTATTAAGATAAAGCTTAAAAGATTTTGACTCAATCATGTTTGGCGAGTCAGCAGGGATCTGAAACTCAGCCAAAGCAATCTGAGGTTTACCTTTTTGATTGAGCCAGCTCAACTCAAATGCATTCCATAAATCTACGCCGATAAAGGGCAACGCTTGATTCGGTTGAATGTGGAGCTTGAGGCGATTCTCGGATCGAGGTATCGGAAATAATAGACTTGGATCATATCGATCTGGATAGCTGGAGTTCTGACCAAGCGGTAATATAGCCATATAAAGAAATCTTTTTGCTTAGGAAGTTTTAGGGCGATTTGATACGCCAGAGACAACATGACCTGTTGGTGCCACGGAGGCGGCTGACTGGCAATGGCCTGTTTGATCGTCAAAGAAGAAGTCGGGTTCGAATTCGCGAAGAAATTCGCTCTTCGATAAACCGCCTAAGAACATAGCTTCATCTACATCAACACCCCATGCCATTAATGTGCGAATAGCGCGCTCATGTGCAGGCGCAGAGCGCGCGGTTACAAGTGCAGTGCGAATCCGCATACCGGTTTCACTAGTTGAGCGTTGTAGACGGTGAAGCGCTTCGAGTAGTGGCTTAAAGGGGCCGGGCGGCAAGGGAATATCAGCCTTTTTACTTTCATGATCGACAAACGCCTCAAGTCCTTTGTCCTGATATACCTTTTCAGCCTCATCTGAAAAAAGAACGGCGTCTCCGTCAAAGGCTATGCGAATTTCATTGGGGTGTGACTCAGCAGTTTTACTGGATTCTGGATAGACGCGCGCCGCTGGAAAGCCAGCCTCAATCGTGGCGCGGACATCATCTTCATTTGCAGATAAGAAAAGATTGGCATGCAATGAACGTAGATAGTGGTACGGTGCGCGGCCACGAGTAAATACTCCGCGCTCTAGTTGCAGGCCATGATGTTTAGCGGAGCGGAAAACACGCAGTCCACTTACAGGATCATTGCGCGAAAGAATAACCACTTCAACGCGCTGTTCCCCATCTTCGTTAAAGGCAAGAAGTTTTTTGACTAACGGAAAAGCAACCCCTGTCTGCGCAGCTTTAGAGAGTCTCTCTAGCTGTAACTTCATATAGGCGCTGTCATCGGTCGATTCAAAGATACGATTTTCTTCTTCGAAATCAAAGAGGGCGCGCGATGAAATCGCAACGACAAGTTTTCCAGTGAGGGTGTAGGACATCTTATTTTAGGAAGAGGCGATAAGCTGGATTATTGGTTTCATCCCAATGGGGATAACCCAAGGATGCCAGAAATCCTTGTAATTTTTTCTGTTCATTCTTGGGCACCTGAATGCCCACCAAGATGCGGCCGTAATCAGCGCCGTGATTGCGATAGTGAAAGAGGCTGATATTCCAGTTCGGAGCCATGCTCGTAAGAAATTTCATCAAAGCACCTGGGCGTTCTGGGAACTCAAAGCGATAGAGCCATTCATCATTTGCTAAGGCAGATCGACCGCCAACCATATGTCTTAGATGAGATTTTGCTAACTCATCATGAGTAAGGTCAATGGTTGCAAAGCCGGCCTTAGCAAAGTGTTTTGCAATCGTTTTGCTATCCCCAGCTTTTTGGGTGCCGATACCTACAAAAATATGAGCTTCGTTTTGATCGGCAATGCGGTAATTAAATTCAGTCACATTACGATTACCCAAAAGCTCGCAGAAGCGTTTGAATGACCCACGTTCCTCTGGAATAGTGACTGCAAATACTGCCTCGCGGAATTCACCAACATCAGCCCGTTCCGCCACGAAACGCAGGCGACTGAAGTTCATGTTTGCACCACAGGCAATGGCTACTAAAGTCTTTTTCTTGGTGCGATGCTTCTCAACATACTTTTTCATACCAGCTATAGCCAATGCGCCAGCGGGCTCTAGAATGCTGCGCGTGTCAGTAAAGACATCATTGATGGCCGCGCAGATTTCATCGGTATCAACGGTGATGATGTCATCGACAACGCGCTTACAGATGCGAAAGGTTTCTTTACCAACGAGTTTGACGGCCGTTCCATCTGAAAAGAGTCCAACATCTTTGAGTTCAATGCGCTTATTTGCCGCAAGAGATCTTTTCATGGCATCGGAATCTGATGCCTGTACTCCGATGACTTTAGTTTTTGGGCTGACAGCTTTAACGTATTCACCAACGCCGGCAATAAGACCACCTCCGCCGATTGCAACAAAGATCGCCTCAATAGGCTCTTGGTGTTGCTGAAATATCTCTTGAGCAATCGTGCCCTGCCCAGCAATGACATCTGGATCATCAAACGGGTGAACAAAGGTTAAGCCCCGTTTTTTTTCTAATATTTCCGAGTGCTTGAAGGCGTCGCTGTAGGACTCACCATGCAGAATGATTTCTACCCAAGAGCCCCCACGGGCTTTGACAGCATCAATTTTGACGCTAGGAGTGGTCACTGGCATGACGATGACGGCTTTGCACTTCATTTTGGCAGCTGAGAGGGCTACGCCTTGGGCATGATTTCCTGCAGAAGCTGCAATAACACCTCTTTTGAGTGCTTCTGGGGGTAGATGAGCCATTTTGTTATAGGCGCCCCGCAGTTTGAAGGAAAAAACCGGTTGGTTATCTTCCCTTTTGAGTAAAACCTGGTTACCCAATCTTTTGCTGAGTTCTGGAGCCAGTTCAAGCTCGGTTTCCTTGGCTACATCGTAGACGCGGGCCGATAAAATTTTCTTTAAATAGTTCGTTGCCATCCGATGAGCGTACCACGGATGATCTCTAAACCCTTAGATTTGAAAGGGTTTATCCCACTGACTGACAAGTTTTTGGGATTCCTGCCAATATCGGCATTGCTCAATTAAAATGCATATTTATCAAACATAACGCTATGAACGCACCATTGGCTTTGAATCAGTTGCTGGACGCCGAGGCGGGCTCACCCCGTTTACGCGAAATACCATACAACTACACCTCTTTTTCCGACCGAGAAATCGTCATTCGTCTATTGGGCGAAGAGTCTTGGCGCGTCTTAAATGAGCTCCGCGGAGTCCGCCGTACTGGACGTTCAGCACGTATGCTGTTCGAGGTATTGGGCGATATTTGGGTTGTTCAGCGCAACCCCTTTTTACAGGATGACTTATTAGATAGCGCAAAGCGTCGTAAGTTATTGATCGATGCACTATGGCATCGCTTAGGTGAGGTTGAAAAACGCTCAAATGGTGAATCTGCCAGCCAAGTTCAAATTTTGTTAGCTGCAGCCCGTCGAGCAGTAGAAAATTTTGAAAATGGCTTTGAAGAGGTTGAGAAATTACGTAAACGTGCTCGTAAGGAGCTCGGACGACATACTGCCAGTGACAATATTTGTTTTGATGGCGTATCTCGCGCATCTCACGTTACTGATGCTACGGATTGGCGCGTTGAGTTTCCGCTGGTTGTTCTCAAGCCTGATTATGAATCCGAAATACCGGGCTTGGTAAAAGCGTGTATTGAATTAGATCTAACCATCATCCCACGTGGAGGTGGCACTGGCTATACAGGCGGAGCAATTCCCTTGTATGCAAAATCTGCTGTCATTAATACAGAAAAACTCGAGAATATTGGTGGCGTGAAGAGCGCTCGTTTACCTGGTGTGGATCATGAAGTGCCTACCATTTTTACGGGTGCTGGAGTAGTAACTCGTCGTGTCTCTGACGCTGCAGAGCATGCTGGCCTTGTCTTTGCTGTAGACCCTACGTCAGCAGATGCAAGTTGTATTGGTGGCAATATTGCGATGAATGCTGGTGGTAAGAAGGCCGTTTTATGGGGCACTGCGCTTGATAACTTAGCTAGCTGGCGCATGGTTGATCCCGAAGGCAATTGGCTAGATGTTCAGCGACTAGATCACAACCTAGGCAAGATTCATGAAGCTGCCCAAGTTCGTTTTCAATTAACTTGGTCTGAAGGTACAAGTGAGCCTGGTGAACGTATTCTCAAGAAAGAAATTTTAGAAGTAGAGGGCAAGCGCTTTCGTAAGGAAGGCTTAGGCAAAGACGTCACTGATAAATTTTTATCAGGTTTACCAGGCGTACAAAAAGAAGGTTGTGATGGCTTAATCACCAGTGCGGAATGGATCTTGCATCGCATGCCTAAGTACATGCGCACTGTTTGTCTAGAGTTTTTTGGTCAAGCGCGTGAAGCGATTCCAAGTATTGTTGAAATCAAAGCGTATTTAGATGGTCTAAGCAAAGATGGTGGCCCGATCTTGGCTGGTCTTGAGCATTTGGATGACCGCTATTTAAGAGCAGTGGGTTATTCCACTAAATCGAAGCGTAATGGTTTGCCTAAGATGGTGTTGTTTGGCGACATTGCAGGTGATAACGAAGAGCAAGTGGCTGCCGCAACTAGTGAAGTTGTTCGTATGGCCAACTTGCGAGTGGGTGAAGGCTTTGTAGCTGTCAGTCCTGAAGCTCGCAAGAAGTTTTGGTTAGATCGTGCACGTACTGCAGCTATTGCACGTCATACCAATGCATTCAAGATCAACGAGGACGTAGTCATTCCA
>Ga0214235_1000008_pt1 | contig 207012 bp, 231 predicted proteins | sample TroBogypolimnion_2_FD_153073 | JGI IMG/M metagenome (GOLD analysis project Ga0214235, IMG submission 153073) | Freshwater microbial communities from Trout Bog Lake, WI - 15JUL2008 hypolimnion | ecosystem: Environmental > Aquatic > Freshwater > Lake > Hypolimnion/Profundal zone ... | reverse complement strand
ATGAACCAAAAACCATCGGTGGATTGTTTAAAGACCTAGAGTGTGAACTGTACACTCTTTCTATTGCGATGCAAGCTTTTATTGAAATTATGGACAAAATAGCTAAAATTGAAACGATTGTAAATAGAAATGAAGATTTCATGACCATAGTAGCCACGCTACGCAGTACGACTCAAGAATTGCTTGGATTTAGGTGCGAAAGTTGAGTTATAAGAAAAGTTGTTTCATCCGTTGCGGATTTGTAAACACGAAAACTTTTTACTTTGCCTAGATCATCAGCGTCAAACTCTGCATCACGCGCTAAGGGAATGGTAAGTGGTTTTAAAGACTCAAGTCTATAGAGTTTTTTCTCTTTTACGATGTATGTAACATAAGGGGTGATTCTTCCGTGAATAGAGTTTGAAGCTTGTAAAAAAACAGTATCTTTATCTTTTGTAATGTTTATAATATTCTGACTTGTAAAGAGTGCCAATGAAAAATCCAAAAACAACACTCTTTTTTTTGTCTCTATCTTTTTTATATCTTCGATTTTTGTTTTGTAAAAACTGTTTGACTCGTTTAGTGAAGCGTAGCTTTGGTACAAAAACAGCATCATGATAGATAAGATGGTAATAGCAATCATCATTTCGATAAGGGTAAAACCCTTTCTCATTTCACACTTCTTGTTGTAATACGTAAAAATGAGACGGAAGAGTTTTCTACTTTAAGCGTTGTTTTTCCGATATAAAAAAGTGAATTTTGCGAATCTACCGTGCTGTTTTTATCACTTATAGGAGCTTGCATACTATCTAACTGTTCATAAGAGAGAGTGATATTTAGGGCTTTGAGTTTTCTTCGAAGATCATCATCAAGGATAAAATCTTTTGTCAATATATCTGCACTCAGGGTTTTATTCTCATATCCATAATCAGGATTTGCTATCAAAAGCGATGGCAAGAAGCTTACATGTAAGCGCTCTTTGATATTTGTAAAAAGATGTGTAGAGTTGCCATGCATCTCAATAAGAGCCATAATAACGACCGAAATGATCATCACACTGACCATCACTTCTACCAAGGTAAAAGCCGCTCTTGCTCTATGCATGCCCTAAGCCGATACGCACAGCTTCATCCAAAGAAGTCTGGGCATGGATAAGCATTTTTTGAAGTTGCATGGCGATAGTCTGAAGTCCAGCTTCTTGAAGATGTACGCTAATTGCACGTTCATCTGTTGTGGTTTTTAGAAGATCCCGCACTTCATCATTCATGATCAAGAGTTCGCCGATGGATCGTCTGCCTGAGTATCCGCTATAGTTACACTGTTTACATCCGCAGGCTTTATAGATTTTAGTTCCCTGTGGCAGATTATAATCGCTCAAAAACTCCTCTGCAATATCATCCTGCTCTTTACACTCATCGCATAAAACACGCACAAGCCTTTGAGCCAAGATACCAAGTAAAGATGATGCGATTAAAAATGGCTCAACCTTCATATCTTTGAGTCTTGAGATCGTCGCCGCAGCTGAGTTTGTATGGAGTGTGGAAAATACTAAGTGTCCTGTGAGTGCAGCACGAACGGCAATTGCCGCTGTTTCTTCATCTCGGATTTCCCCTATCATGATAACATCAGGATCTTGACGGAGAATCGAGCGAAGTGCCGCAGCAAAAGTGAGTCCTACTTTTTCATTGACTTGAATCTGCGCGATTTTATCACTTTTATATTCCACCGGATCTTCAACAGTTATAAGATTTTTCTCAGGCGACTCGACCTCTCTTAAAAATGAGTGAAGTGAAGTCGTCTTTCCACTTCCTGTAGGTCCTGTCACTAAAATGATGCCATGAGAAAGACGTAAAATCTTCTTCATATCATTAATAAGCTCTTCATCAAATCCAAGCTCCTCGATATTTGGAATCTTCGAGCTTTGCATCAAAATCCGCATAACAACTCTCTCTCCATAAAAAGTAGGAAGGATAGAAACACGAACATCTAAAGTTTCTCCAGCAATGTTGATCTGAGTACGCCCATCTTGAGGAATACGCTTTTCAGAGATATCAAGATTTGAGATAACTTTTATACGGCTGATAATCAAAGCGACCACTTTTTTGTCAAGATCTGCATTTTTTGTGAGTATTCCATCGATGCGGAAGCGCACTTCGCCCTTGTTTTCCTGCACTTCTATATGGATATCCGAAGCATTTTTTTTGATTGCCTGATAAAAAAGTGCATTCACAAACTTGATAATCGGTGCCGATTCTTGTGAAGTCAAAATATCTGAAGAGGTACGTAAAAAATCGGTTAATGAAAGATCGCCATCTACAAATATCTCTCCAGAATCTTCTTGCATCGTCTCGATAGTTTTATCCGTGCGGAGTTCTAAAAAGCGATTATAGAGCCTATCATACGAATCTTCATCCAAAAGATACAGCGGATATGACGAAGAAAGCTTTGTGTAAAAGTTCGTTGCTTCTCCAAGATAACGCTCACATGTAAAAGCTGCAACCTCATCATCTTGGCGACTAAAGAGAAGATAGTTTTTAACGCTTAAATCCGTTGCAACATCTTGTGGCTCATAGACTTCAAGTTTCAGGTTATGAATGGGCTGGAGTTTTAGCATTAATGCTCTTTTTTTAGCTTACGTATTTTGTCAAAAATTTTATCATCATACTCTTTTTGAATCCCCTCTAAAGCTCCTAAATCTTTTTGAAGTTTTGAGAGTTCTTCACTATTGTCTATGACATAAGGTGTGAGTAAAACCACAATATTATCATCTTCTGTCGATGTTGATGTTGATGAAAAGAGCCAATCACCAAACCATGGAAGATCTCCCAAAAGTGGAACTTTTGTTTTATTGACCATATCATATTTTTTGACCAAACCGCCTATGACAATACTTTCACCGTGACGAAGGATCGCTTCTGTTTTTACTTGCTGTTTAGAAGTTATGGGCTGTCCTGTTTTGTTGTTTGCGCCATCATCTAACACATCTTCAAGCACCGCTTCCACATCAAGAGTGACTTTCTCTTTAGAAGAAACACGCGGCTTAATTTTTAGAGTCAAACCAACGTCAGCTCTTTGGTAAGAACTTGTTAAAGTTGTCGCTGTGGTGGCTGCTCCAAGACTCGATATTGCTCCCGTTGAGATGGAAATAGTTTTTCCCACATAGATCGAAGATTCTTTATTGTTCACACACAAGATTGATGGACTTGACAAAGATTTTGAAGCACCATTCGTTTCTAAGAAATCCAAAGTCGCACCAAGAGCAAAAGCACTTTTTGCCCCACTTCCGATAGCTCCAAGGTATGAAGACACACTTCCAGCTGCAGCACTGAGTAAATTCGCATCACCGAAATTTGCACTCATAGCATACAAACCGCTTGAAGAGATATTGCCCGCGGCAAAGCCATACTTCACACCCAAGTCTTGGGCATTTGCTCTATTTATCTGGATGATCTTCGCTTGAACATAAACCTGAAACTTCTCTTTATCTAAGGCGTCGATGATTGTTTGCATTCCTTCTATAACTGTAGGTTGACCTACGACAATCACCGCATTGATCTCATCACTCATAGAGATATTTGGTTTCATCTCAGGATCGGCAAAAGTCTGCTTTGTGATAATGGCATTTAAACTCTCAGAAACACTTTTTGCATCGGAATTTTTTAGAGTAAAAATCTTCACTGTTTTACTACCGTTTGATTCAACATCCAGTTTAGCCACCAAGGCACTAAGTTTAGCTACATTTTTTTGGCTACCAACGAGTAAAATTCCGTTAATATTACTATCTACTAAAACCTTTACTTTTTCACTTTCAACTTTATCATTGAAAATAGATGCAGCGATGGCGATGAGATTGGCTTGAAGTTTTTTGACTTCAGCGTGCGCAATTGGAATGATTTTTACAATATTGTCACTATTGTCAGTCATCTCTTTTATCACTTTTTTTATCGTTTGAATATTCTCAGGATAGTCAGTAATCAAAATTGTATTATTTTCTTTTAGCGTCATAATCTTGCCCGTTTTAGATACTAAATAGCCTATTTTTGAAGCAACAATATCAGCATCATTCCCTCTGAGCTGGATCGCTTGTGTGAGCATAAGAGATCCACCGAGTGCGCCATTTTTATCTACGACTTTTACATTGCTTTGTGCTGCTTCAGAGGACTTCACCACTTCATACACAGAACCGTTTTGAGTAAGAGTAAATCCTTTAGACTCAAGTGAAGAGATCAAGATACCTAGAAGTTCATCATCATAAATTGACTTACTGCTGATGAAATTCACATTGCCACTTATTGGATAATTGACTAAAATATTTTTATTTGTAATCTTTGAAACCATCTTGATAAAATCATTGATCTCCACATTTGAGAGATTTATATTGACCTTCTCCCTTGCATTGACACTCAAAACTAACAAACAAATAAAAAACACTGCTCTAATTAATCTCATATACAAACTCCTTCTCTTGATTATCTCTTTTAACAACGATCTGCAATGCAGAAAGTTTATCTATATTTTTATAAACACTTAGCACATCATTATAAGAGTTTAAGACTCTATTGTTGACCTTTGTGATGAGATCTCCCGTTTTAAGACCTAACTTATCAAACTTCGAGTTTGGCTCCACTCTCGTGATGCGATACCCTTGAAGCTTCGAACCTTGTTTCACTTCTTGAAAAGAGATACTTTTGGAGATCTGTGCAGGATTTTTCACATACTCGCTTATCTGTGCATGTGAAATTGATGTCTCACTTTCATTACCCACTGAGCCAACTATGGAACTACTGCGAACATCTTCAAGAGGCACATTATAATCTTGATTGTTTTTCATAAAAACAGCGCCATCATGTGCAATTGTTTTTAGGGTGTATCCTCCAAAAACTTCACCAACACCGACGATGCTTGTACTCATAGGAGCTGATTGCATCGATACTATGACGAAACCTTTATTTTTCGTACCATACAAACCTTTGAGGATAATCTCTCCATGAGAAGTACTAGCTCCCTCTGCACCCTCAGTTGGTGTGAGCATATTTGCAAAATCAATCTTGATATACTCAGTCGTATAATCGGTTTTTTCTTCTATGGATTCCCCTTTTTGAGGGAGAAACCAGAAAAGTCCAAGAGCGACAATATTTGCCACAACGACCAAAACAAGTAATTTTGTCAAAACTGCAAAAAAATGAGCGTTAAATATCTTTTTCATAAATATACTCCCCATTTTGATTTGCTGTGAACATATGTACCGTACTTGGATATTTTTGTAGCATGATGTATGAGGGGATCATCACACCTTTGAGATGACCACGAAGGATGTTGTACTGCATGTCAATCTTTCCAAACTCCCCTTGTGCCTTTACATGTAAGGCGAAAGGGTTCAAAATATTCTGTTTTATGGAGATATTATCGATTTTTGAAGGTAAAAATGGTGCAGAAATCTCATCTAATTCAATGTTTTGTATCTCTAAAGAGTTATAAACTAAAAGCGTTAAGAACTTAGCATGTGAGATATCAGCACTTTTAATCGACTCAAAATAAAGTTGCGCCTCATCGATTTCTAAAGAAAATGAACCCTCTTTTATTTTTTCATCTGCAATGATAAATCCATGCGTTGCCAATTTTTGCTCAAGTAAATAATAGAGATTTTCTTTGGGCGCAAAATAGACAACTGCTAAAAGAAAGAAAAGCAAGTACGCTATGAATAAAAATGCTTTTTTTACCATTTTATCTCCATCGCAAGCTTTGCTTTTTCATCACTTTGTTTTTTTATCTCCATAGTTTTTATCTCAAATGAACTATTTAGGAGTTTACTTACAAGACGATTGATGTTGGTATAGTCTATCGCTTGGGCTTGAAGAAGGATAGAGTTTTTCTTTATTTGTTCTTCTAAATCTGCACTTGTTCCCAGTAAAATCCGCTCTAAAGAAGCTTTGTTTGCTTTCTTAATTTTCATAAATATTTTTTAAAGAGGTGAGTTCACTCACAAGGGCAAGTGTCTTCTCGTAATTTTTTTGTGCACTACTAAGTTCATCTTTTGCATGCATCAACTTTATGGAGAAAAAGACTAAAAGCATCACCAATAAAATCAAGATATATAAAGGGTTGATACGGTTCATAATGCCACCTTTACATGTAAGGTATGGGCCACAACATCTGAAGTGAAACTCAGCTGTTTTGCATGAAGTGCTTGAACGATATTATCTGTTTGCATAACACCTACAAGATTAAAATCAGCATTGAGGTAATCCCCTTTAAGCACTAAGGAGTCTAGCTTTTGTGAGGGTAATAATTCAAGAGATAATATTTCAGCTACGGCATTTCGTAGTTGGCTTTGCTTTTCATAACGCTTTTTGTAAGTATCAAGAACAGACATATTTTGCATCATTGTCGGCTCAAGATTCGCTTTTTCAAAAAGCTGTGTTCTTCGTGAGTCTAGTTCATTTATTTTATGTAAAGTGATCATATATTTCGCTCCGACGAGAAAAATAAGAACTGATAAAATTCCAACTATTTTGTAAAGTTTAAAACTCTCCACAATATGTCCATACGCCCTAAGAGAGATTTTGTGTTTTGAGGGCGAAATTCTTTCTAAGTTCATCGGTATGCTTTGCTCAACCCAAGCTAAAGGAATTACCATAACCACACCATCTTTTACATGTAAAGCATTTTTTTCATCTATCGTCATACTTTGCTGTATGTCACCCAGCTCACTTTGTGCAAAATAAACACCCACAACATTAGACAAACTAATCCCGCTTTGCTCTAATATATTTATAATAACTTGATCATCATAGGCAAAAGCATAAAACTCATCTCCGTTTTTATACGCGCTGTAGCTGTATAAACCTTCAGGCAAAATATCTTCAAAAATGGAAGGTAGAAGTTTTTTGAACTCTCTAACACTCTTTACTGGTAAAGAGATTTTTTTAAACCAATAAAGAGAGGGAGAAAGAATGATATTAACTTTATTTTGTGTTACATGAAACTTTGGTGTAGAATCCAAAAATAGTGTTGAAGTTTTTTGTTTAAAGTTCATAAACATAATGAGATCCTTTCTTCGTTTTCATATCATACTCAAAATATATCAGCGCTTTTTGTTTAGTATTTTTGATTTCAAGACGCACCTCTAAAAAAGGCTCAAAAAAGGAGGTGTCAAACTTTGAGAGTCTCACTTTTTGCGCTGCATTTATATCAAGATCTTCGAGCTTTGTATATTGACCGCTCTTACTTGCAAGCGTTCTTGCTTTTAACGCATCTACTCCAAGGAGTAATTCCCAAACAGGTATTGTCGCATAGTTGAGATCTATGATATCTTTTCTACTTTGTCCATAAGAAAAGAGTGTGTCAAAATCGAATTTTTTTAAACTCTCATCATTATAATTACTTTCGTAATAATTCTCGATCTCTTCAAAATGTCTATTCGAGGCAATATAATCCCGAAAAAGCATTGGCTTTTCACTAAAGATTGCACTATTATAAGAAAGATCATCTTTTATTTTCCCCATATTATCTAACAATAAATCTATAAAGTTACTATTTATGTTCTGTTTATTCACAAACTCTTTTAACATCTCAACTCTTGGATTGTTCACAGTTGTATTGGCATCCATCAAGTTGTTGACGTTAAATTTTTTGCGCGCACTGGTGATCTCCACCTCTACATGATAGCCCTCAAGTTCCAGTGGAATCGCTTTTGTTTGGGATAAAAATGCATAAAGTTTACTTGGGGAACTCTCTTGCATAACCGTGTTAAGCTCCCCAGAATTTTTAAGGATTGTTAACACATCATCCAAAATCACTCGTGTCTGTAACAGAAAGTTTTGCTCTTGTAGTTCTTTAGAAGCATTGTTGATTTGCTTGAGTCCCAATCCTATCGAAGCAGTGATCGCCACAATAAACAAAAGAGTGATTAAAAGAGCTATCCCTTTTTTTTGCATATTAGTTGATACTCATGGAAAAGATTGGAAGTAGCATGGCACTTACTATAAAACCTATCGTTCCACCTACTAAAAGCATCAAAGCAGGTTCTAAAAGAGTTAAAAGTAAACCGATTTTATCTCTGTTTTCTTCAAAATAAAGTTCAGAAATATTCGTCAAAACACTTTGCAATCCTGAAGTTTCTTCACCAAGAGCAATAGCTTGAATGAAAGCATAGTCTATTTTAATATTTGAACTATTGAGCGCATTGGAGAGCAGTTTTCCCTCGACCACTTTTGTTGCCGCAGATTCAAAAAGTTCTTTAAGAACTTTATTATTTAAAATATTTGAACTGAGATTGACTGTTTGTACAAAGGGCACACCAGAACGTACCAAAAGCGAGGCAATATACGAAAAGCGTGCAAGTTCACTTTTTTGGGCTATCTCTCCAAAAAGAGGCAATCTTAAAATAAAAAGATGGATCATATAGGCAAATTTGTAGCTCTTTTGCATGAAAACAATAAAAGCACCCACTCCAAGAGTGAGTAAGACAAGTATCTCAACAAGATGTGTATTGAAAAAATCTCCAATAGCGATCACCACTTTTGTCGGTACTGGAAGTTCTTGATGCAAGTCCACAAAGATTCCCGTGATTTGGGGCACAACAAAAGCGAGCATAAAAGAGATCATTAGCAGTGCAACGACTATCATAAAAGTCGGATAGGCAAAGGCGCTTTTGATCTCTTTATTTATCTTGTACTGTTCTTTTAAAAACCGTGAAAGTTCAAGTAAAACTTCATCAAGAATACCACTGCTTTCACTCACTTTTATCGATTCTTTGTAAAATGGCGGCAGGATGACGATACTTTGTAGCTCAAGTGCTGTATAAAAGTTCTTTCCCTCATCAAGATGCGTACTGAGCGTTGTTAAAAAAAGTTTCATTTTTTTATTGTGTTCATAATGCGTTTGTACGATTTTGAGCGCTGAAACAATGCTGATCCCTGAACGGATATACATAGAAAGTTCTCTCGACAAGGAAGCGAGCTCTTTTGGCGTGATAGTATATTTTCTTGTAAAATTCAAACCCTGAAAAAAGAGTTCCCCTTCTTCTTGAATTGATTGATAAATGATATTGAGAGATTTGAGCTTATTTTTGGCTTCTTGCAAAGAGGAAGCCTCCACCTTTGCGTTTACTTTTTTGCCCGAGCTATCTATGCCCTTATATTTATATATCATTTTTGTACTTCTTGGATCAACTGATTTTTAGTATCACTAGCGTTGGCAAGTGAATCATAAACCTTAGTACCGTTGATGAAATCACTAAAGTCGTATACTTTATTTTTATATGCAACTAAAATCTGATCTCCAATGCCTGCTTTGTCTATAGAATAGGAAAAACAAACATCTTCACGCACACCATTTTTGTTAAAATAAGTATCACTAGAAGTTGCTACTAAGGCGTCATTTTGATCAAAGCGATACATCTTGACACTTTTATCAAGGATTCCATCATATTGCTCTGTTTTATTTCCATCTACTATCATTTCACATTGTGAGCAATCATCCATGCAGACAAACTTTACACTCTCTTCATACTTCAACCCTCGCATGTGAGCTTGAAGATTTGAAAGATTTATACTTCTTTGATTCGTTTTTTTATCATTAAAGTTCACGATAACAAGAGTATAGACTACACCAATGATAAGCACAACGATGATAAGTTCAAGAAGCGTAAAGGCTTTTCTCAAACTATTTACACTCACTCATTTTTAAGTCCGCGTATTCATCTGTTCCACCCTCTTTTTTGTCCGCACCCAAGGACATAAGCTCAACATTTCCAGCGTCATCGTTAATATATATAAAATTAGTACCCCAAGGATCTTTAGGGATTTTACCATCTTTCAAGTAGCCTTTTTTAGAGTAGTTTGGATATTTTTCTTCATCCGGATTTGTAGCAAGTGCCTTTAATCCTTCACTTGTAGATGGATACATGCCATTGTCGAGTTTAAACATATCCAAGGGACCATTGTAAAGACTCTTCATATTTACACAAACAAGCTTCCCTTTGGCTTCTTCGCCCTTACCCACAAGGTTTGGAACGACCATTGCCGCCAAAAGTCCAAGAATGACGATAACGATCATCAACTCTATAAGAGAAAAACCTCTTCGCATTGTTTGCTGCATAAATATTGCCTTTCATTTTTCAATTACACTATTATACTAAAAAACATTTATTTTAATATGACTTCAGTTTCGCATCTCAAATGATGTGCTAAAAGCCCAATCCGAACAATGAAAAACCTCTTCATAAAATCTTCATAAATATCATCTACAATAAATCATAAAAATTTACTTTAAAGGAGCAAATATGCGCAAATTTATGATTATGCTTTCTTCTCTCATGTTGATATTTATCTTAGTTGGATGCGGCGGGGGTGGCGGCGGTAGCAGTGGATCGTCTGGAAGCGCTAGTGTTTCCACTGCTACATTTATTGATGCAGGTGTGGTTGGATTGGAGTTTGATACCGCTTCACAAAGCGGAAAAACAGACCTCAATGGTAACTTTATCTATCAAGAGGGAGAATCTGTCACTTTCCACATTGGAAATCTTTACTTAGGATCTGCGAAACCCCAAAATGGCAAAGTAACTCCTCTGGATCTTATTGGAACATCTGACGTTCATGACCCTAGAATTGTTCGTATTTTACAAACACTTCAGTCACTTGATAGTGACAACAATACCTCAAATGGCATTACTATTGATCCTGTCATAGTTGAAACTCTTAAAACTCAAACACGAGTAGATTTAAGCAATAATGCAACAACAGATGCGGATGTTATAGGACTGATTGGAGCTTTTAAAGTTGATACATCAACAGCGATAGCTCACTTTCAACAACATATGAATGATCCATCAAATAACTCACAAGCTTATGTTCCGCCGACAACGGGAACTAGTGGAAGTGGCACGGGAGGAACAAGTGGAACTGGTACAGCGAGTAATATGGGGAACAGTGGTAACTACACGCTTATTGCATGGAATGATTTAGGAATGCATTGTGTCGATGGTGCGGATTACTCTATCTTTAGTATTCTTCCTCCATACAATAATCTTCATGCGCATCTCATCAGTAAAACTGCTATTAGCGGGAAAAACATTACAAGCGGAGTGACCATCACTTATGAATCTGTTGCTGATACGACTGGCTCTATCAATACTACAAGCATAGGCAAAACAAATCTATGGACTTATGTCCTTTCACTTTTCGGTCAATCACCTACGCCAAATCATGGGCTCAATCTTTCAAACCCTTTAATCTCAAATCCAGCACCGAGCTTAACTCCTGCTGCACTTACTTATAATTCAACCCTTGGATGGTGGGAAGCTGAGGGGATTCCAGCGCTTCCTTATGATGATCAAGGTAATAAAAACTATTACCCTATGGTCAAAGTTGTAGCAAAAGACAGTTCTGGAGCAGTCATAGCTACTACAAATGCTGTTCTTCCTGTCTCGGATGAGATGAGTTGTGTTACTTGTCATGCAAGCAATAGTGTTGCGGCGGCCAAACCTGCAGCAGGCTGGGTTAACGATGGTGTTATCTTAAAAGATTGGAAACGAAATATTTTAAGACTGCATGACGAAAAAAATCCAAATGCGATTGCAACTGCAAATATGAGCGGAAAATACAATAAAGGAACAACCCTTCTAGCAAACGCCGATGCAGGTCAACCGATCTTATGTGCCGAATGTCATAAATCAAATGCACTAGGCACTCCGCTTGTAGCAGGAATCAAACCTCTAACAGAGGCTCTTCACAGTAAACATGCGACAGTGACTGATCCAACAACGAACCTTTCTATGGACAGTAGTACAAATCGTGATTCATGCTACAAATGTCACCCCGGTTCAGCGACAAAATGTCTTCGCGGCGTTATGGGAAATGCAAAAACTTCTACAGGTGCAAATGCAATCGATTGTCAAAGCTGTCATGGCAAAATGAGCACAGTAGGTAAAACAGGACGGGAAGGTTGGTTAGACCAGCCAAATTGCCAAAACTGCCACGACAAAACTAGTGCGAGTGTAAATACTTTTTCAAGATTTACTTCAGTTTTCGCAAGTGGTACAACGGTAAAAACTGCCGTAGATACTCGTTTTGCAACGACTGCGAATACTCCAGCATCTGGCAAATCACTCTACCGTTTTAGTAAAGGACATGGGAATCTTCAGTGTGAATCGTGTCATGGAGCTACTCATGCAGAATATCCAAGTTCACATGCCAATGACAACGTCCAAAGTATGGCGCTCCAAGGGCATACAGGAACCATCGCAGAGTGCACGACTTGTCATACTACAGTCCCAACAACAACGACTGGAGGACCGCACGGAATGCATACAGTTGGCGATGGATGGATAAGTTCTCATAAAAATGCCGCTAAATTGGCAGGTGCAAACAAAGGAGCAGGAACTGATGCTTGTGCCACTTGTCATGGCACTGATTACAAAGGAACATCCCTTTCTAAAGCAACGAAAGCTAGAAGTTTTACCAAGGTAAACAAAACATTTGCAGCAGGTGAAATGGTAACTTGTTATAAATGTCATAGCGGACCAAGCGGAGACTAAAAATCATATTCTCACCCTATATGATTAGGGTGAGATATCAAACTGTCCAATTTCATCTTCTCCCGATTTCAATTCTTTACAAATTTAAGTTACTTTTATTATAATTATCTTTACTATCAAAAGGATGATGTTTGAATCTTAAAACTCAGCTAGAAAACGACCCTATTAGTCTTCCTGAAAACTTTTTTCACCTTGTACAAAAATACAAAGAGCATCTTTTTAAATGGAATAAGATTCATAATCTTACCGGCGCAAAAGATGAAAAGACTTTGGATGAGTTTATCTATGACGCTGTTTTGCCTGTAAAATTTTTGCCACATGTTAAAACGCTTATGGATATCGGAACGGGCGCTGGTTTTCCGGGAATGATTTTAGCTTTTGCACTGCCAAATACGAAAGTCACTCTCGTAGAACCTTTAGCTAAGAGAGCGAGTTTTTTACAGTTCATTAAAGCTGATCTTGGGCTTGATAATGTTGAAGTGAAGATGTGCCGCGTTGAAGAACTCCAAGAGGGAACGTTTGATATTATCACTTCTCGCGCGGTTACGGAAACAAAAATGCTGTTACAATTAAGTAAACCTTTTCGCCATGATGGCACGATGCTTCTTTTTTACAAAGGCGAAAAAGTTTATGATGAAGTGGATGAGGGTTATGAGCATGAGGTTATCAAAGCGCATAATCGTCACTATCTTCTTATAAAAAATATAGATTAGGAATATATAATGTTAAAACTTCTTCTCGTCATCGCAGTTGTATGGGGTGTTTACCACTACTTTATCAAGAAAAAACCGCTTTCTTCTTCGCGTAGAGATTCACAAGCACTTGAAGATAACGATATGGTTCAGTGTTCTACATGTAAGATCTACGTAGAAGTCAATGAAGCGATCCTCTCAAATGGAAAATATTACTGTTCAAAAGAGTGTTTAAGGAATGCAAAATGATATTCTTTGGACATAGATTTTTAGCAAGCGAACATTTTTATCATATAGAAAGTATCTATTGTATTTCAAAAACTCCCTCAAATTCCACCATTTATTTAACTTTTGACGAAAATAATCTTGATATCATTGACCATCTGTTTACCCATAATATAAAATTTGCTTTACATGTAAAGAATGTAAAAGAGCTTGTTTATGCCCATGCACTCGGCGCCTTATACATAACTGTAGAAAAAGAATTAGCAAAAAATGCTCAACGTGTTGCAAACGATTATCTTTTTGATGCTAAAATTTTGGCACACATAGATGATGAAGATGAGATCGAAGAACTCGCTCTTAATGGAGTCGATGGTGTTATATTTGCAAAGGGAATAATAAAAATAAGCACATGATAAAATTACTTACACTCTTAACATTTTTACTTCTATTTAGCGGTTGTTCGAAGCAGGTTTTATACCCCGCCAATTATCCCGGTATAACCCCTCAAGATTCAATCCAAACTTCACAAACAACTTCAAACTCACAAGACCAACTCGCTCAAGATGATCAGAAATCTTCACTTTTAGACAAACTCCACGCAGAATACAAAAAATGGCAAGACACTCCTTACAAATATGGAAGCACAGGACAAAACGGCACTGACTGTTCAGGTTTTGTACAGGCAATCTATAAAGAAGCTTTTGATATGGAGATTCCAAGAGACAGTAGCAATCAAGTGCTTAAAGGAACTGAAGTTTCGAGCTCTGAACTCCAACCGGGAGACTTAGTGTTTTTCAAAATAAATGCCCACCTCAGACATGTGGGAATCTATGTTGGAAATAACAGTTTCATGCATTCAGCTACAAAAGGCGGTGTTATGATCTCAAGTATGGATATGGGCTACTGGAAAAAAAGATACTGGACTAGCAGAAGAATGTTGACAGAGGGGACATATACCGCTCAAAACTAAGCTCGTTTCAAAGAGTTGGTAGTTACTCTTTGTACTAATATCACTCACAATCTTTCCAATATCAAATTCAATATCTGAAAACTCCCCACATTCTTGACACAATAAATGTCCATGCGACTCTTTTGCAATCTCAAATCTCGATTTTTGTTTTGGAATCTTCACTTCTGTTATGACAGAAGAAGCCATCATCGCATTAATATTTTTGTACATCGTCGCAAGTGAAATAGATGCAAATTTTTCTTTTATCTGCAGATACAGATCATCCACATTTATATGCCCCTTTTGATCCATAAGAGACAATATACCCAATCTCTGCGGCGTGACTTTAAGTCCATGCCCACGTAATAAGTTTTCGTAATTCATGTTGGAATTATAACTTTTAATATTTGAATATTTTGTAAATAAAGAATAATACTTTTATTTACATATAAAAATATCTAATTCATATCAAATAACGATGAAATAACATTAATGTTTAGATAACATCAAATTCGCTACAATTTACAAAACACACAAGGAGGTTCAGATGAAACGTTTTACAATCGCTAGTTTATTAATTGGTAGTTCACTTATGGCCGCGATGGGTGCTAATATGCCTTCGTTTAATGATTTTGATACAAACAAAGATGGAAAAATCACTCAACAAGAGTTTGAATCTACACAACAAGCAAGAATGCAACAAAAGGCAGAATCGGGAAAAATGATGAAAAATGCCGCAAATGCTCCTGCTTTCTCAGATATTGATACAAATGGCGATGGCGCAATCAGCAAAGATGAATTTGCAAATCATCAAAAAAACAATATGATGAATAAAAGAAGTCAAATGGGACAAGGGATGAGACAAGGGCAAAATAACTAACTATATCAAAAAGTCTCTATAATAGAAAAATCATTATTTAAGTGATCTTATATTAAAATTTCTACAATGGATAAAAATTATCCATAACTTTAAGGAGAAAAGATGAAAATAGCAATAATCAGTACAATCGTTGCCTCAGCCCTTATGGCAGCAACACCACTTATGAAAGATGCAAAAAATGCGGGTTTACTTCCGATTCCAGCAAAACAAAAAGAACTCTATAAACTTATTGATAATCCAAAAAATCCTATCACTTACGCAAAAGCAGAACTAGGAAAAAAACTTTTCTTTGATACAAGACTTTCTAAAAGTGGACTTATCAGCTGTAACACATGTCATAACCTTGCCACTGGTGGAGTAGATGGACTCCAAGCTGCTGTTGGACATAAATGGTCTCAAAATCCTCACCATTTAAATTCACCGACTGTCTATAATGCAGTATTTTTTAGTTCACAATTTTGGGACGGACGTTCACCTGATGTTGAAAACCAAGCGCAAGGACCAATCCAAGCAGCTCCAGAGATGGCAGCAACTCCCGAGCATATCGTTTCAGTTGTAACTTCTATGCCAGCTTATGTAGCAGAGTTTAAAAAAGCGTATGGTGACAAACCGATCACTTTTGAACTTGTAGCTGATACTATTGCGACTTTTGAGCGTACTCTTGTAACGCCAGCACCTTATGACAAGTTCTTGCAAGGTAATGACAAAGCATTAACTCCAGTTCAGAAAAAAGGATTAAAAACTTTCATCGATCTTGGATGTACTTCATGTCATACGGGAATCGCTTTAGGTGGAGAGATGCAAGCTTTTGGTGTTGTAGCTCCATATAAATATGCTCATATTGGAGATTTTGCAGGAAATAAAGATAAAATGGTTAAAGTTCCAACACTCAGAAACATTACTGAAACTGCTCCATATTTTCATAATGGTGCAGTAGCAACTTTAAAAGAAGCAATACAAGAGATGGGACGTATCCAACTCGGTGCGACTGTAACTGACGAGCAAGCATCTGATATCCAAGAGTTTTTCAAATCACTCGAAGGTAAAAAACCAAATATTGTTTATCCACAACTTCCGGCATGCAGTGCAACTACGCCTAAGCCAGACATCAACTAGAGAGTTTCTCTCTAGTTTCCATTTATCATATTGGAAATAATTCCCTTTTCATCTCTTATATCAGCTACGACAACACCCGCTACATGTAATGGTACAAAGATAAGTATGATGTTATAAACAGCTTCATGAAGCTCTTTTATATCATGAGCCGTCTCTTTTAATAATACCAACTCTTGATAGAAATGAATAATCAATCCGCTTAGTGCCATAAAAAACAGCGCTACATAAATCACTACATATCCAACACTGACAAGTTTATGATGCAAATCTAACTCTTTAAACTGGAAGCTTTGTTTGCCACTTTGTGTAAAAAATAAAGCAATACGATAAACAACTAAAAATGCAAGTGCATACCCCAAATATATGTGCCAATCCCACATCGGAGCAAAAAGTGATTTTGCAACTATTTTGGCTTGTTCATTTGAGATTGTTACACCGATTTTTATAAGTTGGTCAGCAATAGTTTGAGCATTTTCTCTGACATTTAAAAAAGTTTCTCTGAGAAAAATCGTCCCTAAAAGCCCCATAACGACAACAGCATTTACCCAATGCCAGATTCTAAAACTTCCACTCCATTTTTTCACACAATACTCCGTTTAATATATTCCCTCATCGAAGTCAGAACCTCATAACCGATAGTTCCACAGCTTCTCGCATATGTGTTTGCATCATCAAAAATACAAATCTCTTCCTCGGCACAATCGAGATTGACATTATCCATCGAAATACGACCGAGAATTTTGTGTCCTTGAGGCGTGGTGAAATTATTTGAGCCATTTCGAAGCAATCCATCTGCATAGCCGACATCATAATTGCCTACTTGCATATCAATCTCTGCTTCGTAAATGCCACCATAACCTATACGCTCTCCCGCTTTTAAAATACGTGATGAAAGTTTAGATGAGTGAAGAGAGAGAACAGGTTTTAGAGAATCTACATTCTTGTCTTTATAAAGTGTTTCGTTTACATCTAAACACCCATAAATAGCAATTCCTACTCTTACCATATCATGCAAACATTCACCCGCGCGAAAAAGCGCGGCAGAGTTTTGAGAGTGAAAACGAAGATGTTTTATTCCCATATTTTGGGCAATCTCTTGCGCTTTTTCTTTTATCTTTTTGAAATTTTGCTCCTGCACAAACCACTCTGTGGAAAGTTCATCCGCGCTTCTATGATGTGTAAAAACACCCTCTACATGTAAGCCATGCTCACGGCAAAGTGTAAATGTATTTTCAAGCTGATCAATACTCACGCCGTTTCTATGCATTCCGCTGTCTGTCTTTATCTCCACTCTTGTATTTTTTGGGAACAGTTTTATTGCATTAATGTCGTTGAGAGTATAAACAACATTAGGGATTGGAGTATCGGGAATCTCGGCAAGAACTAAGATATTCTCAAAAAAATCCTTTACATGGTAGGCTTCTTTTTGGTTTCTCACAACTGCTTTTTTGATCCCATATTCTTGACAAAGTGAAGCCATCTCGACGAGTCCGTGACCGTAGGCATTATCTTTTAAGACCACCGCTATTTTATCTTTAGCTGATGTGACTTGTGTAATAATGTCGAGATTATTAAAAAATGATTTTTTATTGAGGTTAATATGAGCCATAGCGAAATTATATCCGATTGCAAGCAAATAAAATGCTTCCCCGCAGAGTTTGAAAAACAAAGTTTTGTCCAAATTATCTTCCCCCACGAAAAAAGTGACTGGATCGATTACCTCGAAGAAGCAAGAGAGAATTTCGTCAATATCGCCAATGCGATTGCAAAGTATGAAAAGTGTCTTATCGTCTGCGATGATGTGGATTTAGTCAAAAGCTATTTTAGCGATTTCACAAATCTAGAGTTTGTACACTTTCAAACAAATGACACTTGGGCAAGAGACTGCAGTGCCATCTCCATTTTAGAAAACGGCGAAAAAAAACTGCTTGATTTTACTTTTACGGGTTGGGGCTCAAAGTTTGATGCTCACTTGGACAACGAGATGAGTCGTGCTTTGACAGAGCACTATAAAACGCCGATGAAGACTATCGACTTTATCTTAGAAGGGGGTGCGATTGAGAGCAATAACAAAGGACTTTTACTCACCACTTCAGAGTGTATGCTCAATCCAAACAGAAACTCTAGCTACACAAAAGAGCAGACGACTGAACTTTTAAAAAGAGAGCTGGGCGTGAGTGAAGTGTTGTATCTCGATTACGGCTACTTAGCGGGCGATGACACCGACAGCCACATTGATACGCTTGCTCGTTTTGTGGATGAGCGCACTATCATGTACCTTACATGTAAAGATGAAAACGATGAACATTATGAGCAGATCTCTAAAATGGAAGCGCAGTTAAAAGAGTTTGCAAAGCAATATGACTTAGACCTTATTGCTCTTCCCTTTACAGATGCAGTTTACTTTGATGATGAACGTATCCCCGCTACCTATGCGAACTTTCTCATTATAAATGGCGCGGTCATCGTACCGACTTACAGAGTTTCTCAAGATGAAGAGGCGTTACAAATATTTCGAGATTTTTTCAAAGAGAGAGATGTCGTTGCAGTTGATTGTTCCGTGCTTATCCGCCAACACGGTTCACTTCACTGTGTGACGATGCAGTGTATCTGACACATCCAAAGATGTGTCGTTTTAAAAAGGATTTAGAACTTCACGTTCACAGCCATATCAACTGATCTTCCCATTCCTTGGATTGGTGTAAGACTTGTTTTAGTGTAATTGACAACATCAACTCCACCTAAAGGCATAGCATATGCAAGGTTAAAGAGGTTCATCACAGCCAAATCAAAACGGATACTTTTGTTTATTTGGTATCCAGCACGCAGATCTACTAAAGTATAGGCAGGAGTTTGCGGTTCTTTACGCAATGAATCTATAGAATCTTTCGACGCAACAGCTTGCACATCTAAACCTATATTTGCCGCACCTTTAACCTCATCTAAACTCAGTTTTGCATGGAATGGCATCACATGATAAAGTGATCCGCCATCTTTACGCATTCCGCGAGTGTATCCCATCACTGTTTTTACAGTACCTTTACCGTACTGAGTGTTATCCCATGTCACTACATCACCTGAAAGATCTGCACCATACATGAGTGCGTCATGATTTACAAATCTTAAGAGCTCAATACCTGCATACCCACCTGCTGTTGCTGTGCCAAGACTTTCAACATCTATATAGTTTTGAATCATTGTATAGTAAGGTGTCAACTTCACATGCCATGATTTATCTGCTATGTCATGAAGTAACCAAGTCGCACTAAATGTGTTTGCAACTTCAGGTTTAAGATCAAGATTTCCTACATAGCCCGCACCATCACCAAATGTATTGATCATCGCCATATCCATGGCAATTGGACCATTGATCGTTGCTCCATATCCGCCTGCCCAAGTATAAAGCTCATAAAGATCTGGGGAGCGTGTTTTTCTAGCAAATCCCGCTTCGATCTCACCCATATCACTATACTCATATTTACCCATCAAAGTAAGATCATAATTTTTAAACTCTTTTTTATGATCTTTTGCATTAAATGCTGCCGCATCTACTGGATCATTAGCAGTGCCATTAACATTACTGTTATAACCTACAACATCTCCAGTATTCATTTTTACAATATCTGTTCTTACACCAATATTTGTAGAAAATCTTTTTGTCCACTGCGCATCATCTTCAAGATAAAATCCAATTCTATCTCTATGTCCATCATTGATGTTCACAAAGGTATTTGGACCCATACCGCCAGATGTTCCAGTCGGTGATGGCCACCAGTCATCAAGAGTGAAGAAATCACCATCACTTCCAAATTTCAGCGTATGCACATCACTCACAGGAAGGGACATTCTAAGGTTATATCCTGTCTCTTTAGACTCTGTATTCATCGGCATATTGCCAGTTCTTTCTGTCAAGATTTTATTCATATAATGTGCAGTATTTTGATTATAAAGATCTGCATCAATTGAGAGTGCTCCGATACGCCCTTTATAACTCACTTCTCTATTTGTAGCGCCATTTGCTAGCATATCCATATACTGGTTTGGAAATCCCTCATAAAACACATCTGCTTTTGAGATTTTTGCCGAAACCACATTGTCAGAGTCTATTTTATATGCTAATGAAAGTGATTGTTTTTGCTGATTAAACAGAGTGTCTTTGACAATATTGCCATGTCCATCTCTATAATCTCCCGATTTTTCTGCAAAACCTGAATACCCAATGTTGATCTTATCAGTTGCCGCATTTACATTGAGACCAAATCCAGTTGCTGAACCGTTACTATGTTCAAAACCTGTCATATCTCCATAAAAAATATAGCTCTCGCCATTTGTAGCAAATTTAGGCTCTTTTGATTTGACCACTATCGTCCCAGCGATGCTATCTCCGCCTTGGCTCACTGGCGTCAACCCTGCGATCACTTCCATTGTTGCTAACTCTGAACTGTCCACATAAGATAAAGCAGGATTCATGTGATTTGGACAAGCTGAAGTGATAGTCATCCCATCTACTTCCGTTTTGACTCTCGTATCTGCCAATCCATGAATCGAAGGCAGTGTTGCAATTCCTCCATTATAGTTTGTACTCACACCTGGAAGATCTTTGAGTAAAGATGCTGAGTCCCCTGTTACGTTAGTAGCATTTGGTAAAGTGACCATATCTGAAGACGCTGTACTTAAGCTTGTTGCATCAACGCTAACAGCAGGTATCACAACAACGTCTGAAGCAAGGACAGAGATCGCTGCTAAAGATAAAAAAACAATCTTATTCATTTTATTTCCTTAAAAAAATATTGTGTATTGTAGAAAAGGAGTGTTACAAAAGTGTTAAATAGATAAAAAAATATAAAACTAATCGCTTACATGTACCCTTTACATGTAAGCGATATTCATCTGCGTGTGATAAACTTCCTTAACTTATTTGCAACATAAAAAAGGCGAAATTTTGTCAGAAACTCCAGAACCACTCAACAATCAAAAAAAACGAAACAATATCCTTTTACTTTTAGCCTTCTTCTTTCTCCTTTGCGGCGGCGGATATGCCTATTATTATTACACTTATGGGCAATTTTATGAATCAACTGATAACGCTTATGTGGGGCAAAATATCGTTTATGTCACACCTCAGACCACTGGCAATGTCAATGCGATTTATGTAAGTGAGATGCAAAATGTTAAAGCCGGCGATAAACTCGCACAGCTTGATTCCAGAGATGCACAGCTTGCATTTTCAAGTGCGAAAATGGCTCTTGCCGAGAGTGTACGCCAGATCAAACAGACACAAATGCTCAAAGATGAAGCGAAAAATGCCATCTCAGTTGCACAAGTAAATCTCGATAAAACAAAAGCTGACTTAGAGAGAAACAAATTTTTACTCTCCAAAGGCGCGATTACGGGAGAAAGATTTCAAAATCTTGAATTTGCCAAAGACTCAGCAGATGCAACTCTTCAAATGGCAAACAAAAAACTGCTCTCTATCAATGCCCTCCTTAAAGACAAAGATATCTCAAAAAATCCCCAAGTCCAAAATGCCATCCTTCGTGTACAAAAAACTTATCTTGATCTCAAAAGATGCGATATTTTAGCACCCGTGAGCGGTATGATCGCAAAGAAAAATTTGAGTCTTGGAGAAAGTGTTACACCAAATGCGACGATTCTTTCCATCGTTCCCCAACAAGATTTCTGGGTCGATGCTAACTTTAAAGAAACACAGTTGCAACACATCAGAATCGGTCAAGATGTGAAACTTATCTCTGATCTTTACGGTAACGATATGACCTTTCACGGGAAAATCGAGGGGATCGCCGCGGGAACTGGAGCGGTATTTTCACTTTTGCCTGCGCAAAATGCGAGCGGGAACTGGATCAAAATAGTCCAGCGTGTGCCGGTGAGAATCACACTTGATCCAAAAGAGATACAAACTCACCCTTTACAAGTAGGGAGTTCCATGAGTATCACAGTCGATCTGCATAAACAAGATGGAGGATTTTTAAAGCGTGTTACTTCAAAAGATGAAAATAAGTTGAATTATAAACTTTACGACAACTCAGACAACGAAGCCAAAGCGCTTGTCAAAGAGATCATCGAGCAAAATTTGTGAATGTTTACGAGCCGCTTCGCACACCTCAGTTAGTTATCATCACTATCTTTCTCGCACTTGCGACATTTATGCAGGTGCTTGACACAACCATTGCAAATGTCTCCATTCCCGCAATTGCGGGAGAACTTGGTGTAACTTCTACGCAAGGCACATGGATCATCACCGCTTTTACAGCCTCTAACGCCATCGCTATGCCTCTCACAGGCTGGCTTGCCAAACGTTTTGGTGAAGTGAAACTTTTTGCTCTCTCTACCATTCTCTTTGCCCTTACCTCTATGCTCTGCGGTTTTGCTCCAAGCTATCCTTTGCTTATCGCCGCGCGTGTCCTCCAAGGCGCTGTTGCCGCACCGATGATGCCTCTTTCTCAAAGTCTTCTACTTGCAAACTATCCTGCACATAAAAAAGGTTTAGCGCTTGCTTTTTGGGCGATGACAGCAACCATCGGGCCAATTGCTGGTCCACTTCTTGGTGGTTACATTACAGATAATTTCTCATGGTCTTGGATCTTTTATATCAATGTGCCTATCGGGATTTTAAGCTCATTTATCGTTTGGCAAATGCTCAAAAATCGTGAAACAAAAACATTTAATTTTCCTATCGATTTTATCGGTTTGCTTCTTTTAATAGTCGGTGTCGGTTCGCTGCAAATTATGCTCGACAAAGGTAATGAACTGGACTGGTTTGCATCTCCTGAGATTATCATTCTGACCCTTATTACCATTGTGTGTGTCTCTTTTTTTATCGTCTGGGAGCTCTTTGATAAAAACCCCGTTATTGATTTGAGTCTTTTTAAAAACCGTAACTTCACCATTGGAACTATTACACTGAGTCTTGGATACACCATCTTCTTAGGCGGAGGTGTTGTGTTTCCACTTTGGCTGCAAACTCAGCTTGGCTACACCGCTTTTTGGGCTGGCTTTGCTTCTGCGTCTGTTGGAATCTTCGCATTTTTACTCTCACCTATTGTAGGCAATAATCTTCATCGTCTCAATCTTCGAGTTTTAGTCACGATCAGTTTTATCCTCTTTGCTATCAGCTACTTTTGGATGGCAAAGTTTACGACCGATATCGATATCATCCATGCTTCACTGCCTAGACTTATTATGGGAGTGGGAATGGCTATGTTCTTTGTACCTCTGACAAGCATTATCATCTCTCAGATCGAACCTTTTAAGATCGCTTCAGCGATGGGAGTTGTAAACTTTTTAAGAATCCTCGGCGGAGGTCTTGGAACTTCGATCGCTGTGTCCATGTGGAGTACTCGAGGAGATTATTATCATGCTATCTATAGCGAGCAGATAACAAAATTTTCTCATGCCACAGATCAGTTTATGACTGCCATTTCAAGTGCTTCTCTTCCACCACTTGCAGTTATCAATACTATCATCGACCAACAAGCCTCAACTCGGGCAAATGATGACATTTTGCTTCTCTCGGGAGTTATATTTTTAGCTCTCATAGTCTTAATATGGTTTGCAAAACCTCCCTTTATGACCACAAGAGCAAAGAAATAGCTTTACATGTAAGCTTCTTTAAGGCTCTCTCTTGTAAAATTAACCACTCTAACTAAAGGATCTATATTGAACGCACTTCTCAAAGAGTTCCAAAGCAGAAAAAGTGAAATCGAAAGAGCTGTAGAACTGCTCTTTAAAGCAAATATGAAAATTACAGACTGGGATATTCCTGAAGCTGATGATGAAAAAGCGGCAACAATCTTACTTGCGATCATAGAAGAAAAACTTGACGCAATCCGTGAAGATGTCAAATCTGGAAACTATAAAAATTACTAAAAGGAAAAACAATGAGTTCACACAAACATCACGAACATATACAAAGAATTAAAAGCGAAGTAGAGCAAGCTCCACAGCTAAGTGAAACAGAAAAATCTGCAACGATCAAACGTCTTGAAGAGTGGGTAACAGAAGATAAAGCTGAGGGAATTCTTTACGAAGAGCTTCTAGAGATAACACAAGGGATCAAACCTATTCTTGCAGAACTAGGTCTGATCTAAAACTTTTCCCAACTTAGCCTAAAGCTCGTGCCTTGGTTGGGTTTGGAAATCACTTCAACTTTTATCTTTGCTTCATCGCAGATTTGTTTAACGATACTAAGTCCTACGCCAAAACCTCCTGCTACATGTGAGCCTCGTTCATAAAGTTCAAATATTTTATCAAGCATTTCTTTTGCAATTCCTACACCTTCATCTTGTATGATAAAAGCATCTTTTGTAAGAGCAAGAGTAATACGTTTATTTGGCAGAGAATATTTTATGGCATTGGATAAAAGATTTGAAAAAAGTAGTTTTGCTCTCTCTTCATCAAGTTTTATAAATGTATTTTCCAAGTTTGAGATGATTGCTATATTTTTCGCAAAACAAAGCTCAGCATAAAATTCTATGACCTCTTCAACTATCTCCTTTAGATTTATCTCCTGCACCTCTCCCAGCTTTGCAGAGAAACTCAAATACACAAGTGATTGATAGATAGCATAAAGCTGTTTCGTGCTGATAGAGATATTTTTAAGTATTTTTTCGTCATAAACTCCTTTTTGCATCGCTCTTTTTGAACTCATCCCAAGCGCTGTGATAGGAGTGTTGAGCTCATGTGAGATATCTTGGATAAACGTCTCTATCTGCACAACTTTTTGATGGATCGGGCGCATAAAGAGTTTTGAAAGAAGTAAAGATATCAGCACGATGATAAAAAAAGCAAGTGAAGCAACGAAGAGAACACTCTTTTGTAAAGTCTCCAACTTTTTATGATACTCATCTGTTTTGACGACTACATACTCGATATCCAGATGCTCTTGAGGAGAGGAAGAAACTAAAACAGATTTGCCATCTTTTTTATAATAACCGCTATTAAACTCTCTTTTCTCCTCACTTTTAATTAAAAAATACTCATATCCCTCTTCAAGTTTTGGAAGGTTTAAAACAGTTCCATGCATCTGAGCATTGATAATAAGACCGCCGATAGTGTCACTGTAATGCTGGAGTTTATAGTAAGTCGTGTTTTCAAGAGCATTTTTTTGAGCGGTATAATACCAAAAGCTTGAAAGCATCAAAAATAAAAAAGAGGAACCGACATAAAGAGCCAAAAAGGAGTAAAAAGATTTTTTTTCCAGACTATTCAAACTTATACCCTTCGCCTCGGATGTTGATGATATGCTCACGTCCTACATACTTTCTCAAGCTTTTTATCAGTGTTCTTATCGCATCGGATGATGGAAGTTTGTCATATTGCCAAAGGTTTTGAAGCAGCTCATCTGTGCTTATGACACGATTGTTGTGTTTATAAAGATAGAGCAGAAGTTCACTCTCTTTTTGAGTGAGATGCTCTGTTTTATCTTTACATGTAAGTTGTTGGGTTTGAGTATTTAACTCCATATCATTGCTAAGTTTTACGATGTTGGAAAGCCCAAAATGTCTTTTGATATTTTCTATGCGTCCATAAAGCTCTTCAAGGTCAAAGGGCTTTCGAATAAAATCGTTTGCTCCACTCTCAAACGCTTTTTTAAGATACTTGATATCTTGAAATGCCGTTATAAAGATAGTCGGTGTTTCATCATGAAAACTACGAAGTTCACGCAAGAGAGTGATGCCGTCGCCATCTGGAACATTGATGTCGAAGATATACAGATCATAAGAGTTTTCTTCGCTTAGTGAGAGTGCCTCTTTCATACTGTATGTGTGTGTCACACTGTATGTCTCGCTTAAAAAATCAAGCAAAATATCTGCCAAAACCGTATCATCTTCAAGAAGTAAAATTTTCATAAAGTATTATAACTCATTTGTCACTCACAGATGACTCACAAACAGTTTGTATAATAATCGCAAGAGTAAAAAGGAGATACCATGAAATCTCATGAACACTTTCACAAAAGTGATCTTTCTTGTACAGATGATTCTTGTAAAGTCGGGGGTGTTTTTTATACCTGCCCAATGCACCCTCAAATAAAACAAAATCATCCCGGAAGCTGTCCCATCTGTGGTATGGCACTCGAACCCATCACGGTTCAAGCCGATGAGAACAGTGATGAACAAAGAGATATGAGTCGGAGATTTTGGATCGCTTTTGCCTTCTCTTTTTCTCATAGCGATGCTAAGTGACTTGGCTCCTATATATCTGCCGCGCGATATCAGTATGAAAAATGTTCAGTGGTTTGAATTCTTACTCGCCACTCCCGTGGTGCTCTGGGGAGGATGGCCTTTTTATGTAAAGGGTTACAACTCGGTAAAAACATGGAACCTCAATATGTTCACACTGATATCCATGGGCGTGGGCACTGCATATCTTTATAGCTTGATAGCACTTTTCTTCCCCGAGATCTTTCCTCCTATAATGCAGACAAAAGAGGGTTTGGTTCATGTTTATTTTGAAGCGGCTTCTGTCATTACCGCTTTGGTACTTTTAGGTCAAGTGCTGGAACTCGGAGCCAGAGGAAAGACAAACAGCGCTATAAAAAATCTGCTTATTCTTGCACCCAAACAAGCTCACCGTATAGAAGACGGCAATGAAAAAGATGTAGACCTTGAACTCATCCATGTAGGAGATAAACTCAGGATTAAACCTGGAGAAAAGATCCCAGTCGATGGGATCGTAATCGAGGGACAAAGCAATCTTGATGAATCCATGATAACAGGAGAGCCCATACTGGTGAGCAAAAGCAAAGGCGATGCGGTTATAGGAGCGACTATCAACAAAAACGGGACTTTGATCATGGAGGCTCAAAAAGTCGGCCGAGATACGATGCTCTCTCAAATCGTTGAGATGGTTTCACATGCTCAGCGCTCCCGTGCACCCATACAAAAACTCGCAGATAAAGTCTCCTCCTACTTTGTCCCCGCTGTCGTCGTATCTGCTGTTTTAGCGTTCGCAGTCTGGCGGATTTTTGGACCAGAGCCTCGTTTGGCTTACGCAGTCGTAGCCGCTCTGTTTTGATTATCGCTTGTCCATGCGCCCTCGGTCTTGCGACTCCCATCTCCATTATGGTAGGAACGGGACGCGGGGCACTTATGGGCATACTCATAAAAGATGCAAAAACTTTGGAGAGTATGGAGAAAATCAATACTCTGGTCGTCGATAAAACAGGAACTCTAACAGAGGGTAAACCAAAAGTCACTAGACTCATAGTCGCAGAGGGGTTTAACGAAATAGATATCGTACAACTCGCGGCCTCTTTAGAGCTAGCAAGTGAACATCCCCTTGCAGAAGCAGTCCTAGAGTATGCAAAAGAGAAGAATCTGGCTCTTTTACATGTAGAAGGTTTTGAAGCCGTCTTGGGCAAAGGGTTACTCGGCGAGATCGATAAAAAAAAGGTGGTAATGGGAAGTCAGGCATTTTTAGCGGATTTTGGTATCTTTGCCAAAGATGAAGCAGAAAAAGCCGACTCATTCGCAAGCGAGGGAAAAGGGGTTATCTTTATGGCGATAGATTCAAATTTTTGTGCGCTAATCGCTATTGAAGATCCTATCAAACCGACATCTGTGGCTGCACTTAGAGCGCTAAAAGAGGAGGGAATTCGACTCATCATGCTAAGCGGAGATAATGAGACTACCGCAAATGCAGTAGCAAAACATCTCTTTATCGATAAAGTTTATGCGAATGTCATGCCCGATCAAAAAGCTGATATTATTAAACAACTTCAAAAAAAAGGCGCCATTGTAGCGATGGCAGGTGATGGCATAAACGATGCCCCTGCTCTAGCGCAAGCCGATGTGGGAATTGCCATGGGAACGGGAACGGATGTCGCAATTGAGAGTGCAGGGATCACTCTGATCAAAGGTGATCTGCTGGGCATCGTCAAGGTCTTAAAACTCAGCCGTGCCACCATGAAAAACATCAGGCAAAACCTCTTTTTTGCCTTTGCTTATAATACTCTGGGAATACCATTGGCAGCTGGTATTCTTTATCCATTTTTTGGCATCTTGCTCTCACCCGTGATAGCTGCTGCAGCCATGAGTTTTAGCTCTGTATCTGTGATAACAAACGCACTTCGTTTAAAAAATTTAAAGATTTAAACGAAGTGCTCACAAACTCCTCACACTGCTAAATTATAATGATGGAAAATAAAAGGATGTCAAAATGAAAAAGCTACTCAAAATATTTACTCTGATGCTTTTAAGTGTCTCACTTCTTCAAGCTGCGGCGTTTGAAAAAACTGCTAACGGCGGAGGTATCACGGCTGTTATTAGCTCAGATAGACCTCTGACTACAGGAAATAACTCCTTACATGTAAGCATTAAAGATGCTCAGTATAAAGATGCTGGAGTAACCCTCAAAGTGTTTATGCCTGAGATGCCGGGAATGCCTCGCATGGAGATGCAAAGCAATGCAAAAGCTATCGGTAGCGGTATTTATAAAGCTGATATCAACTTTTCTATGAGCGGTACTTGGCAAGTTTGGATATTAATAGCTCCAAAAAGCGGACAAAAAATCCGTATAAAAACCTCTTTGAATATCTAAAGAGGTCTAATGAAAACTCTTCTCTTATGGCTTAGTATTGCAAGTTTTTTACAGGCTCAGACTCTTGATGCACTTATCTCTCACTCATTGGAAAATCATGGTTCGCTAAAGAGTATACAACAGCGTCTTGAAGCACTAGAGAATGAAAAAGAGATCTCAAGAAACTTCTCAGATCCAGAGGTTTCACTCACCATCAACGATATCCAGTTTGCAAATCCCACAGACCGTACAATAGAACCTATGCAGTTTAGCTCCCTCAATATCAAACAAAAGATTCCCTACTTTGGAAAACGTGATGCGCAGACACAGATGGTCGAGTCTAAAAAAAGATTGTTAAATATGAATCTTGAAGAGTTAAGAACCGAGCTTGCAAAAGAGATAAAAGTTACAGCCTACTCTGTCTGGGAAACAGAACAAGAGCTTCTTATCACTGATAGTAATATTGATATTATCAAACAGACTATCTCACTGAACGAAGCATATTACATCACTTCTGGCAATACACAATCCGCTTTGATGAATGCAGAACTTTCCCTCAGTGAACAAAAAATAAAAAGAAACTCTCTTCTAAGCGAGCAGAACTCTCTGTATGAAAAGCTCTCCTATCTTGCAGGCGAAAAGATAGAAAATCTTGAACTCTCACTAAACGTCCAAGAACCTAAATCTCTTCTCTTTTACCAAGATAAAATAGGAGACTCAAGTGCTTTACATGTAAAGGATGCAGAACTTGGTATTGCTAGGTCAGATCTTCACATCAAAGAGCTCTCACAGAAGATCGATCCTTACATTCAGGCAGGATACTACTACAGAGAAAATCATCCCGACTATGCGGCCATCACAGTGGGTGCGTCTTTGCCACTTTATGGGACACAAAAGGCAAGCGAAGAGGAAGCTAAAAAACTGCTTCTTGCAAAAGGTTTTGAAGAGAGCGACTTAAAAGAAAAACTCAGCTCAGAGATAGCACAGCTCTATGAAAAGATGCGAAACGACTACTTAAGCTACAAAATCCTAAGCGATGAATCTATGCCAAAAGTGGAACATCTTTTTGACCTTGTTGCTAGCTCAGCAAAAAGCAAAGACTCATCGCTGGAGTATCTAGCAATGCTGAGTAAAAAACTCAAACTTCAAGAAGATATCATAAAAGTAACAGCCCAATTTTACAAAACGCAAGCAAGCCTACTTGCACTGACTGGAGATAAACTATGAAATATTTAACACTATTATTACTCTTACATGTAAGCATCTTTGCAAAAGATGTAACGGTCAAACAGCTTTTTAATGTTCAGACTATAAAAGTCAAAAGCATAAATGCTGCACAAAGCCAAACATATTATGGTTATGTCAAAGAGGATGACTCAAAAGTTTATGATGTCACTCCAAGATTTGATGGCTATATCGAAGAACTAAAAGCAAATAAAAGCTACATGTATGTCCAAAAAGGCACTCTTTTGGCAACGGTATACTCGCCTGAAGTCTTACGTGCAAAAGAGGAGTATTTGAGCATTTTTAGTTTTACTAAAAAGTTTCCAAACAAAGCGATGTTGGAGAGTGCAAAAGAGAGGTTGACACTTTTAGGGGTGAATGCTAAAGAGATAGAGATGATAGAAAAAGAGGGCAAGACTTCACGCACAACAAACATCTATGCGCCTTCAAGCGGTTATGTCTATGAAAAAAATGTTGTTAAAGGTTCAGCATTTTCGACAAAACAAACCCTCTTCAAAATTGTCAATCTTTCAAACGTCTGGGTTGAAGTCGCGATCTATCCTCAAGACCTTGATCTCGTATCAAAAATGAATGAGTTTACCATCAGCTCTCCCGCGGGAGATTTTAAAGCAAAAAAAGAGCTGCTTTATCCAAAACTCAGTGCCAAAGATGCTCCTTTTACACTTAGAGTCAGCGTACAAAATCCAAAAGGAAAACTGCTTAGCGGTATGTATGTGAGTGTGAGTGCAGATATGAAAAAAGAAAACTATCTTACTTTGCCATCAACTGCGGTTATCTTTAAAAATGGGAAATACTATGTCTTTGTCAAAGGAGATTTTGAGGGAGAATATACACCTCGTGTTATTGAAGCCAAAGAGATCGATGCCCACTCATACAGAGTCAAAGGTCTTCAAAATGGTGATGAAGTCGTAAACAATGCGCTCTTTATGATGGACAGCGACGCACAAATAAACGGTCTGTATTAGGAATCAATGATGATAGAAAAACTCATAGCTCTCAGTGTAAAAAACAGATTTTTACTCTTAATATTTACACTCTTAATCATCGGTGCTTCTGTATGGTCTATCAAAAATACCGCGCTTGATGCATTGCCGGATATTTCTCCTCCCCAAGTCATCTTACAGATAAAATGGGCAGGGCAATCGCCTGATATTATTGAACAGCAGGGAACATATCCCCTTATTACAGCTCTGCTCTCGACGCCAAATGTGAAAACGGTAAGAGGATTTTCAAGCTATGAAAACGGACTTATCTACATCATCTTCAAAGAGGGAACAGATATCTATAAAGCCAGAAGCAGAGTTCTTGAACAGCTCTCTTCCATCGGCTCGAGTTTACCGGCAAATATGCAGGTCTCCCTAGGGCCTGATGCTAGCGGTGTGGGCTGGGTTTATGAGTATGCACTCACATCAAAAACAAAAAATCTCGCAGAGCTTAGAACACTGCAAGATTATTACTATAAAAATGCTCTTTTAGGCGTGGATGGTGTCAGTGAAGTGGCAAGTATTGGCGGATTTGTACCAAGTTATCAAGTCACTATAAAAAAAGATATGCTAATTCGGTATAACCTTGACACTCAAGATATTGCAAAGACTCTCCAGCAAAACAACAATAATACAGGTGGAAGAGTCATCAACAAAAATGGCTATGAATGGATGGTTCAGGCAAAAGGATATGTCAATAATCTTGATGACATCCGAAATTTGAGTATCACGACCAAAAACGGTGCTCCTCTTACCATCGGCGATATCGCAAGAGTGGAAGTCGTTCCAGCATCCAGACGCGGAGTGGCAGATCTTAACGGTGAGGGCGAAGTCGTCGGCGGGATCGTGATAGTCCGCTACGGTGCAGATGTCTACAAGACGATTCAAAATGTAAAGAAAAAACTTGGTCAACTCAAATCTGCCGACGTTGATATCACGACGACCTATGACAGATCAACTCTTATTGATAAAGCAGTCGACACGCTCAAACACACACTATTTGAAGAATCAATTATCGTCATCGTCGTCATCGCTCTATTTTTGATGCATCTAAGAAGTTCGCTTATCCTTCTGATCGTCTTGCCGATCACGGTAGGTGTAACATTCTTACTGATGAAACTCTTTGGTATAGGCTCAAATATCATGAGTCTTGGAGGTATCGCCATTGCCATAGGCGCGATGGTCGATGCATCCATCATCATGATAGAAAACGCTCACCAGACGCTTCATAAACTCCAAGAAAAGGGAGAGGTGACTAAAAAAGAGAGAATTGATGCCATCATAGAATCATCTCAGCTTGTGGGACGTCCTATCTTTTTTGCACTTGTTCTTGTGGTTATCTCGTTTTTACCAATATTTTCTCTAGATGGACAAGAGGGGATGCTTTTCTCACCCTTGGCATTTACTAAGACATTTGCCATGAGTGCGGGAGCGATTCTCTCTATCACTCTTGTACCCGTGCTTATGATCTATTTTCTAGGCGGCAAGATTCCCTCAGAGGAGAAAAACTTTTTAAATAGATTTTTTACCTTTCTCTATCATCCATTTTTAATATATGGATTGAAACTCAAATATGGTGTTTTACTCTTGCTTGTCCTCTCTCTGGCGTCAATCTACCCGCTTTATGCCGCACTCAAATGGGAGTTTATGCCCACCCTTAACGAACAGACCTTTATGTATATGCCCGTCACACCCTATGGCACAAGTATCGATATGAGCAAAGAACTGACACAAAAAACGGATGCCATCATCAAAAGCTTTCCCGAAGTCCAGAGCGTTTTTGGTAAAGGCGGACGTGCTGACACTGCGACTGATCCTGCACCTCTTGGGATGCTTGAATCCATCATTACTCTCAAACCCCAAAGTGAGTGGCCAAAAGGGATGACTTATAAAAAGCTTCAAGACGAGTTGGAAAACGCCTTACATGTAAGCGGTCTTGTAAACTCTTGGACGTATCCCATCAAAGGTCGCATCGATATGCTTCTTAGCGGAATCCGCACACCAATAGGGATAAAACTCTATGGAAAAGATGCCACAAAACTACAGTTTTATGCAACTCAAATAGAGCAAACGCTTAAGGCAGAAGATATGACAATGTCTGTTTTTGCCGATAAAGCGACCGCGGGATACTACTTAAACATTGATATTAACGAAGAAGCGCTCAAACGTTATGGCATCACAAAAGACACACTACTTTCTTACACCTCATTTGCCATCGGCGGTGCAAAAATCTCTACCATGTACAATGGCTTGGAACGTTACTCCATAACCATGAGACTCAGCGACAATGAAAGAGATTCTCTTGCATCAATCCAAAATATCATGATAAAAACACCGCTTGGATTTATGCCGCTTCGCACTTTTGCTACTCTTTCTTACAAAGAGAGTCCATCTATCATTAAAAGCGAGATGGCTCTTCCTGTAACTTACATCTACATCACTCCAAAAGAGGGAATCAGTTCAACACAGTATAAAGAAAAAGCAAAAGAACTCTTAAAAAATATAAAGCTTCCGGATGGATACTATATGCAGTTTGCAGGAGAGAGCGAGTACCTTGAATCCGCACTTGCGAAGATGATATGGATCATTCCAGCAGTGATACTCATTGTGTTTGTGCTTATCTATTTTGCACTCAGAGATATCGTCGCATCTTTGATAGTATTTTTCACGCTTCCCTTTGCTCTTTTGGGCGGACTGATCTATATGCAACTGTTGCATTTTAATATGAGTATCGCTGTAATTGTAGGATTTTTGGCACTGCTTGGCATAGCTTCGGAGTCTGCGATTGTGATGATCGTTTACTTACAAGAGAGTGTGAAAAACTCATTGGAAAAATATGGAGAGAGTTTCAATGCACAACATCTCAAAGAGGCTATCTATGATGGAGCCATTAGAAGACTCAGACCTAAGCTCATGACTGTTTTTGCTATCATCGCAGGACTTTTACCGATCATGTATTCAAATGGTGTGGGAAGTGAGATCATGCAACGCATTGCAGCGCCTATGATCGGAGGGATAATCAGCTCATCAGTGTTGAGTCTGATTATTATTCCTATTCTTTATGAGATATATGTAAAACGAAAAAATCTGAAAGAACAGCCTTATATGTAAGGCTGTCAGTCTACGATAAGTCTATGTTTAAAATTCTTTTTATCTTCATACATCAAACTATCTGCACTCGACAAAATATCTTGAAAATTATCGTTTATCTTAAATGGAACAACTCCATAAGAGTAGCTTGTGTGAAAACTGTTCTCTTTAAACTTCAACTCTTTATGTATGATTTGCTCTCTGTTAAGCTCTACTAAACTTTTTATTTCTTCTCGTGAAATAGCACTATCAAAGAGAAGTAAAAACTCATCTCCGCCATACCGTACAAGATCCGCTTTTGTTTTTTTAAGGTGAAGTGCCGTAAATTCTAAAACCTTATCGCCTGCGATATGTCCATAATTATCATTAATCTCTTTAAAATAATTCATATCAATAAACACTAAGACTCCCTTACATGTAAAGCATTCCACACCATCCATATAGTTTGAATAAAGCCATTGACGATTGTACGCTTTTGTAAGAGTGTCTGTAAAGATAGAGGATTTAAGTTTTTCGATCTCACGACGAAGATCAGCTGTCTCTTCTAAGACTTTTTCGAGCTTTGTTTCATCTTTATTTTTAATAGCTTCTATCGCATCTTTCGTGTTATTATCAAGTCTAACAATATTCTCAGAAGTATTCTTGTTGAGATCATTTAACTTTGATAGTTGGTCACCAAAAATTTTATCCACAATAACTTCTTCATTCTCACATTCAATATTATGAGCAGCTAACAGATTATGAAAAAGTTTTGTGTATAAAAGAGGTGGAGCGATCTCAATGTCTGATATTTGACGCTTCACTTCATCAGTTATCGCAATTAATTCTTTTTTATTTTCCACAAAAAGCTCCTAAAAATACTAATCAAGTCCCATTTTTGCGGGGTTTAAAATGTTGTTTGGATCAAACGCTTTTTTGATTGATTTGAAAAGATTCATCTCTTCATCTGTAAACGCCATATGCATGTAAGGTGCTTTTGCAAGACCAATACCGTGTTCACCGCTCAAAGTTCCACCCAAGTCAATAGTCGCTTGAAAAACCTCTTCTATGGCTTGATATGCGATCTTCACCTGCTCGGGATCTTTCCCATCAACCATGACGTTAGTGTGGACATTACCATCACCCGTATGACCAAAACATGGAATTTTTACACTATATTTTTCAGCAATTGCAGCAAATCTCTCTAGTAGTTCTGGAAGTGCAGAGCGAGGCACTGTGACATCTTCGTTGAGCTTTTTACTTCCATACACACTCAAACTCGGAGAAGCATTACGTCTCGCAAACCAAAGGTCTGCTGCTTCAGCTTTTGTTTGAGCTATTTTAAAGTTGCTACATCCATTCTCACGAAAAACTCTCTCAATGATCTCAAGCTGGAAATCAAGATCATCTTCCATATTTCCATCGACATCTGTGACTAAAATAGCACCCGCATCAACAGGAAGTCCTTTATGAAAAGTCTGTTCGACTGCACGAATAGTCAAGTTATCTAAAAACTCCATCGCAACAGGTGTTACACCGCTTGCCATAGTCTTATATACAGCTTCCATCGCTCGATGCACACTATCAAATATACCCATCGCAGTTTTTGTCAATTTTGGTTTTGAAAGAAGTTTCAAAGTAACTTCCGTTGTCACCGCAAGTGTTCCCTCAGAAGCAATGAGAATACCCGTTATGTTATATCCAGCTACATCTTTAATAGTACGTTTTCCCGCTTTGATAATATCGCCGTTTGGGAGTACAGCACGCATCGCCATCACATAATCTTTAGTGATACCGTATTTTGCCGCACGCATCCCGCCCGCGTTTTCACTGACATTGCCACCGATAGTTGAATACTCTTGGCTTGCTGGATCTGGCGGATAAAAAAGTCCAACTGCTTCTACAGCGCGTTGGAGTTCCATATTGATCACACCCGGTTGAACGATTGCAACCATGTTTTGCATATCAATCTCTAAGATCTTATTCATATGCTTTTCAAAAGCAAGAACAATCCCGCCGCTGCTTGGAAGAGCTCCACCAGTAAATCCACTGCCCGCTCCACGCGGAACGATAACAACTCTGTGTTCATTACAGTATTTTAAGATCTCACTTACATCTTCTTCATGACGAGGAAAGATAACTGCATCGGGCTCAAAATGCTCACGAGTCGCATCATAAGAGTACGCTAAAAGATGTGCCTTATCGCTGTAAATATTTTCACTGCCTACTATTTTTGCAAAGTTGTCTAAGTGCTTTTTATCTATCACTTTTCATCCTTTAGTTCAAATTCATTTAAAAGTGAGCTTAGGTTTTGCTCTTTACTTTTGATGAGATTATATAGTTCTTTATTTTTTGGATTGCTTTGAACCAAAAGTTCATAATAATATGGGTCATAAACTTTAAGTTTATCACTTCCCTTACCAAACCAGTTTGCGTTGATATTACTCACTCTAGAGTAAAAAGGAAGCTGTAGAGATTCTTGTTTGATAGGAGCATTTGCGATATTAAGGACACTCATACTTTTACAATCAACTGTAAAAAGATTTTCATGAATATACATGTATAAAAGTCCCACAGCAGAGATTTCACACATTTGTGTAAAATCTTTTTTCAAAGGAGTCGGATGCCCGTTGAGTGACAAAATAGAAGCAAAAAGATCTGGATGTACCCATTCCAAAGTTGGCAATGCTTTGGTAATTCGGTGGTATATCTCTTCATTTGGCGCGATTAACAAAGCACGTGAATAACCAAAAGCTAAAATAGCTTCATCTCCTACTTGTACACTCCACTTTCCAGTCGGTAAAGAATCCTGCTTTAACTCATTAAAATCACTCAAAGCAAGTGTCGCGGTTTTAGTCTCTTTGTCAAATTTAGTAACAAGTGCACTTTTAACAATATAACTATGCTCACTATCAATATGCTTTACAATAAAGCCACTTATGCCAACATCTACGTTATCAACAGTGATTGTGGCACTCTCTTTATCAACACTTACGATACTCTTCGAGATCTCACCTGCGAAACTTGCAACATACATGGACAAAATCAATACAAAAATTCTTATCATTAGCACTCTCTTTTTTTACTGAATTGTAGCAAACTAACCTTAGAATTTTTCCAAGAAGTCTTTTGTAAGTCTAGTTTTGATACTCTTACAAGACATTTTATTTTTAGGCTAATTAATGCTCCGTTTTTTACTCATATTTTTTATTCCTCTTACACTTTTTTCCGCCCAGATCAAAAATTTTCGCTGGAGTGATGGCGACACCTATCTTACCTTTTTAGAAAGACTCCACTTACCGGCAAAACCTCTTTACTATAACCTCGATGCAGATGATCAAAAACTAACAGAAGAGATACGTGGCGGGGTTAACTGTCAAATACTTGAAGACCCTAAAAAGCAGGTCCAACAAATACTCATCCCTGTTAACGATGAAATTCAAATTCATATCACTAAAGATAAAGATGATGTTACTTTTGAAGTGATCCCTATTATCAGTGAAACGAAAAGGGAATCTTTTACCTTGATTATCGATAGTTCCCCCTACAATGACATCATTAAAGTCACAAAATCTACAAAACTTGCAAAAATCTTTGTAGATGCTTTTAAAAATTCTCTAAACTTTAAAAATGTGCATAAAGGCGATAAACTCGTTATGGTTTATGATCGTATGTATAGACTTGGACGACCATTTTCAATGCCTGAGTTAGATGTATGTATGATGGAAATGGGTGGAAAACAACACTATGTTTACCGCTTTAAAGATGATAGATATTATGATGAAACAGGCGCAGAACTTGAAGCTTTTTTACTTGCATCTCCTATTAGAAATGGTCGTATTACTTCAGGCTTTACGCTAAAAAGATGGCATCCTATCTTACATAAATTTAGAGCTCACCTTGGAGTCGACTATGGGGCTCGTCCAGGAACTCCTATTTTAGCAGCCGGAAACGGAACTGTTGTATCTTGCGGTGTTACAAATGGTTATGGCAATCTAACCAAAGTCGCTCATAGCGGCGGCTATATCACACTCTATGCTCACCAAAAAGCTTTTGGTCATGGCATACACAAAGGCTCGATTGTAAAACAGGGGCAAGTGATCGGATTTGTTGGAACTACGGGTCTATCAACTGGTCCTCACTTACATTTTGGACTCTACAAAGATGGACGTGCGATCAATCCTCAAAGTGTTGTGAGACTTGCAGCAAGCAGACTTAGCGGCAAAGATAAAAATGCCTTCGACAAAATGAAACGGGGCTTTAATACTCTGGTAAATCAGGAACTAAAACAAGGCACAATGCCAAATAGTTTCCTAAAACTTGAGCCTGTTTGTTACGCAGATGCAAACGGAAAACAAAAAACAAATGCAAAAGCAATAAGCACATCTGATGATGATGCTGACAACTAAAATAAAAGGATATAAAAATGACGATCTTTAAAAAAGAGATACCTGTTCAAGTTATTCGACTTTTCTTTGTTGCACTTATTATTATTGCTCTTGTAGCATTTAAAATGATTAGTTCAAGTATGATCAAAGCAAAAATCGACAAGATGCTTGGCAATGCAAAAGCCTATGTTACTTATGGCAGTGCATCTATGGACTTTTTTGGTTTTGATGTGCATGTAAATGACATCAGAATCATGGTGCCAAATGCGAAACCAATCATTGTTGATGAGATGGTTGTAAAATCTCTTGATACAGAGAATGCTGTTCCTCGTTATATGAATGTCAAACTCAAAGGGATTCAAACTGATTTAGCAATGCTAAGGTCCAATCCAGAAATGGCGGCTAAACTTGATGTGCTTAATCTCAAGGATATCAATTCAAATATTACTATCAACTATACATTTGAGAAAGATCAACAGATGATAAATGTCAAAGATCTTACTCTTAAAGTGGAAAAAGCGGGAACACTTACTTACAAAACAAAACTTTATAATATCGTGGCGATGGAATATTTCCCCATGCAGATCAACCTTGCGCCGCAAACGATTAAATTCGGAGAAACCTCTTTGCATTATGAAGATGATTCATTTATGGAACGTTGGACGAAGCTCAAAGCACAAGATGCAAACCAAAGTGTTGATGGTTATAAACAAGAGCATTTGAAGACTATGCAAGCAGAACTAGATGCAGCCAAAGCAAACTCTCAAAGCTATGAAGCACTTGTTGATCAAGCAATGATCACATTTATGAAAAATCCTAAAGTATTTGATTTTTCCATTGCACCAAAAGAACCTGTATCTCTTATGATGTTAGGCACTGTAAAAACTCGCGATGATGTTTTAAAAACACTCAATCCAAAAGTATCCGCAGAATAAAACTATGATTCTCCTTTTTGAGGAGAATTAACACTCTTAACTGATCACTTCCTCAATCAAATCTGCAGAAGGTTCATAAAAATAATACCCTTGTGAAAAATCAATTCCAATTTTCTTAACCTCTTCATAAATAGCTTCATCAGCAACAAACTCGGCAACTGTTTCTATTCCGATCTTTTGGGAAAATTCATTGATATGCTGAACAAATAATCGAGCATTTGCATCGCTTGGAAGATTTTTAATTAAACTAGCATCTATTTTTAAAATATCAATATTTAATTTCAGTAAATGATCAAAATTCGAATACCCTGCACCAAAATCATCAATGGCAAAACGGCATCCCAAAGCTTTAAATCGTTCAATAAACAAGTGCACCTCGGTATAGTTATCAATCCCCTCAGTTTCTAATATCTCAAAGATAACTTTTTTTCCTATCTGGTGTAACTCAATCGATTTTTTCATATACTCTGCAAGATCTGCATTGAGTAAATCTTCTGTTGAAAGATTGATGCTGATAGGAAGCGTACTCTGTTTGAGTTTTTCAAATGTTTTATCCACCATGATTCTCGTAAGCTGTCCATACAATCTTGTTTTTTTGGCAATATCCAAAAAGAGTATTGGACTCATCACACTTCCATCTTTTCTGATAATACGGATAAGTGCTTCGTACTTAATTATTTGACGACTTTTGTTATCAACTATGGGCTGAAAAAATGGTACCACTCGAGACTCTTCTATCGCTTCTTTTATCTTTTTATACCTTGAAATATTATTTTCATGATCTATTTTATTCAATGATTCCATATAAATATTAAGAGGTTTATGTCCCATCTTTGCGCGCTTTAATGCGGCTGTTGCATGTTCTATAATTCGCTCTTTGCCAGAAGCAATACCTACTGTAATACTCAGTGTCATTTCAATGTTATTCACAATATGTGCGTCATGTGCTGTCGCAAGAATTAGCTCATTCATGATGTTTTTACACTCTATCAACTCTATGGTATTATCAAACAAAACAGCAAACTCATCGCCACTAAGTTTGTATAAAGATATCAATTCATTTTCTTCGATTTTCAAAGAGAGCCAATTTGCGTAAACGCTCAAAACAGCATCTCCGATCATAACACCATAGACGTCATTAATATCATTAAAACGATCCAAATTGATAATGGCGAGGGTAGGATTATCCATCTCCAAGAGCCTGTCTCCCAGGAGAATTCGGTTTGGAAGGTTTGTGATGGCATCTGTTGTCAAATGATGTTTAAGCTCTTGATTTTTTTGAAACGAACGCATAGCAAACCCGATATCTCCTGCTAATTCTTCAAGCATAGCTATCTCTTTAGGCTCAAACCCATTCGGGTTCAGAGAATACAATCCAAGTACACCAAAAGAGCTTTCATGAATACTTGCTCTTAGCGGTAGAGCGATAAAAGATCCAAAGCCATTACGTTGACCGATTTCTATCCAAGAATCGTTTGAATCGAGGTTTTTTATGTTATCCACTATATAACTTTGTCCTGAAGAAAATGTCTGAAAAATAGAATTATCAGTTTTATTAGCCATATCTATATGAAATTGTTGCTCATTTAAGCAATTAGTAGAAATAGTATGAACTTCAATAACGTTTTTGTTTTGCGTTCCTATCCAGCAAAGTCCATATCCTTCATGCACGGCCAGGAGATTTACACTTTTCATGATAAGTTCATCATTGTTTTTTACTGTAATTAGCAATCTATTGATATCAGCGACTGTGCGAAGGATCGCATCTAAATATCTTGTCTCTTCAAGAGCATTTTCCAAAGATGCCTGTTTTTCTATCATCGCTTTAAAAGAGTTTGTAAGTGTCAAATCAAGCTCAGTAAGTTCATCAATAAAATAAAAACTTTTTTCCTCTTTTTTTGTGCGAGCATGACCGATAATCTTTTCCAACGGAACAACAAGAAATTTTTGTACCAATAAAAATATAAAAATACTTATCAAAGAAAATAGAAGAAAAATACTTACACCATAAGAGATAGCAATCTTGCTCAGTTCGCCATAAACATACTCGTTATCGATTTGGATCAATAACTCTACATCACGCTTTTTAGCACCCTCAAAATAGTAAAAATCACTTTTGTATTGCAGAGCATGATCTTTCATTAAGCCGTCTAAAATATTCCTGATAGGATAATATTTATCCTCTATTTTTTTCCCTTTTTGAGAGCGTGATGAAGAGAACTCGATAATTTTTTTATCACGCGAAATCGAGAGAATTTCGATTGCATGATTGGTTGCAGAAGTTCGGTCAAGTATGCCTTGAACTCGCTCATTATATCCCGCATCAAGTTCTTGTTTGATGTCACCTTCAAGGCGGAAGATATTTTGATGGATATTGCTAGAAACTGTACGTAGTTGCATCTCTCTTTGGTAGGAGTAAAGTTCTTTGGAAAATAAAGCGATTACAATTCCATTTGCAGTGACTACGAGTAATGCAGTTTTACTAAGTTTCAATGCAACAACCTATTTGTTTCAATATGCTGTGCATGCAGTTGAGTCTCTATATTTGTATGCGTTCCACTATTTAACCATTGAATCTGTGTCGTTGAATCCATAAACTCTTGATAGCTTTGTCCTTCTAGATATCCATGAATCGTTTCATAATATTCATGTGGATCACGTTTGAATTGATCCAAGGCTTTATTAAAGATAGTTAAAAGTTCTCTGTAATCATCTTCTCTTCCATTCACAAAACGCTCATCCACAAAAAGAGCATCAATCACAGAAAAAGATTGCATACTGCGTGTTGAAGCCACTCTTACATATCCCTTTTTAAGAAACTCTGAAACATACGGGTCATAGGAGATCATAATCGTTGGAGAACCTGATGGGCTGAGGGTAGTCATCATCTTTTGAGAACTGTTTTTCAATACAAACTGTAACTTCTCTAAGCCATTTTCCTGAACAAATGCCTTGAAAAAATCTTCATTCAAAGAGCCTAATTCTAAATATACGCTAATCGGTTTATGTTCTGCTCGAAGTTCGTTTAAAGAACGATTTGCCAAAATTACATCTGCACCATAAGAACGGTCTATTAAAAAAATAGGCTTGAGATGACTATGCTCTTTAAAGTGTAAAAGTTCATATTGAGTAGCAGTAAAACCTTGAGTAAAACCGCTATCATAGAGCCGACTATTTTCAGATAAATCCACAAGCCAGACAAATTTAAAAGATGTTTTATCAAGCCATCCCTTTTCTTGGGCGTAAATAAAAGGAGTAAATCCGACCCAAGGGTTACTAGAAATTTGGATGGACTGTTTATCCAAACGATTTGAATAAAAAAATCCAATTAGTACAACTAGTATGATAAAAAGAACTAAAGATAAGATGGCATAACTTTTTTTCATTTTTACCTTTTATTTTCATAGAGTTAATAATTCTAACACACTTCTTTTAAGTTTTATCTTTTTCTATCCTCACTTTTCATAAAATCCAGCAGCTCTTTTACATCTCCTTCAAATAAACGAGGCAGTTCGCTTTTTTGAAGCTGATAATCATACATAGGATCATAATATTCACGCAGTAAAATCTCTATCCATTCTTTATGTTCTTCATCATTTCCACTCTCAAAATGTTGTGCAAGTAAAGCTTTTACTTTGAGATAACGCTCACTTCCCAAACGTTTTTTTATTCTCTCCAAGCCTGCACTCACATCCTCATACCACTTGATTCTTCCTTGCTCTTTGAAACAAAACACATACTCTTTCAAAGCAGAAACGACATACTCTTCATACGTAATCTCAACACGTTCTTGCAAAGAAGTATGTAAGATCACAAGAGTTCCTTGATGAAAGTTATCAAAGATAGGTTTTGGAATATATAAACCTCCAATATTATGACTTTCATGTTCGATGACTAAGTTTTTATACCCGCCCGCCTTGTGTTGTAAAATCTTGTAGTACAAAGCATGTTCGAAATCGATTTGTGCGGGTTGAGGAGAGATAAATTTTCCAAAAGAGGAACCTCTGTGTTTTGCGAGTCCTTCAAGGTCTATGGCATTTTCCAGCTTCTGCAATAAAAGCGTTTTTCCAGAACCTGTTCTTCCTCCGATGATGATCGTTTTTGCCTCAGCTGTAATCTCCTCGGACTGCTCTGTTAAAAAACGGCGAAAGGCTTTGTATCCACCTTTTAAGCGTGGGATAGTGAGGCCAGATTCATGCAGCCAATTTTGTGTGATGCCAGATCTTTGTCCTCCGCGGAAACAATAAAGATAAGCATCCTGATTTTCTTGTATGAAGGCTTTCCATTGTGAGAGAAGTGCGGCTTGGACTTCTGCATTGACAAGTTTTTGCCCCAGTTTCATAGCCGCTTCATGGCCATTATTTTTATAACAAATACCAACTTGTCGTCTTTGTTCATCATCTAAAATAGCTATATTTTTTGAATGTGGAAATGCACCAAGTACAAACTCAATAGGAGCACGAACATCCAGTAAAGGTCTGTTTTCTAAGACAATGGAGAGAAAATCATCTGTCAAGGGAAGACTCATACAACCTCTATTAAATACTTCAATGGTGCAATCGTCTCGCCTATGGAGTTTAAGTCCAAACCATTTTCTGCACATAAGCCGAGAAACTCAGGAACATTCTCTTTTTTAACAACACAAAGGAGTCCACCTGAAGTCTGCGCATCACAAAGGATATCTTGCTGATCGGCGTGCATAGGACTTAAGTGATGACCGTAACTTTCAAAATTTCTTCTTGTTCCACCAGGGACACAACCCATTTTGAGATATTTTTTCACATTTGGTAAAACTGGCACATCATCAAAACGCACACGTGCTGAAACGCCACTACTCTCACAAATCTCACTCAAATGTCCTAAAAGTCCAAAACCTGTCACATCAGTAAGCGCCGTTACCCCTTCGAGTTTGGCGATATCTGCGCCTATTTTATTTAAAGTACACATCGCTTCTATGGCAACATTAATCTCATCTTTAGCGATCTTATCTTGTTTTTGCGCAGTCGTTAAGATACCTATGCCAAGTGGTTTTGTCAAAAATAGTTCACATCCCGCAACTGCTGTATTGTTTTGCTTAAGATTTTTATTTTCAACTAGGCCGCTCACCGCAAGACCAAAAATCGGCTCAGGAGAATCAATACTGTGTCCACCCGCAAGTGGAATCCCCGCTTCTTCACAAACTGAACGTCCGCCTTCTATAACTTTTTGAGCGATCTCGGCACTTAAAATATTGATAGGCCACCCAAAGATAGCAATCGCCATCAAAGGTTTTCCACCCATCGCATAAATATCGCTGATCGCATTTGTCGCTGCAATACGTCCAAAGGTAAAAGGATCATCTACAATGGGCATAAAAAAGTCTGTTGTACTTAAAAGTGAGGTTCCATTACCAAGATCAAAACACGCCGCATCGTCTTTGCTTTCATTGCCTACAAGAAGTGCAGGATAATGGATCTTGTCTCTTGAACTTTGAAGGATGGTATCTAAAAGTTTTGGGGAAATTTTACAGCCACATCCAGCTCCGTGACTATATTGCGTTAACTTTACTTCTTCCATAATATCTCTTTTTTCAAATGATAGCTAAAACTGCAAACTAATATCATAAAAATGTTATGATTTTGAAAAATCAACGAAAGAAGAATCTATCTATGAAAAATCAAACTATTTCTATACCCTATTTTAGAGATCTAACTCTCAAACATATCGTCTTAGACTACAACGGAACTATTGCAAAAGATGGCATACTTAAATCTGAAGTCAAAGAGCGTCTTCCTCTTTTAACGCAAAACTATCACTTACATGTAATCACTTCAGACACCTTTGGAAGTGTGAAAGAACAACTCAAAGATTTCGATGTTACGATAAAAGTGCTCAGCACTGATGATCACACGCTTGAAAAAGCAACTTATATCGAAGTGCTTGGAGGTCTTTCTTGCGTGGCAATAGGAAATGGCAATAATGATGTGCAGATGCTCAATGATGCAACACTCTCAATAGCTTTACTTGGCGATGAGGGATGTAGCAGAAAAGCTTTGATGAACAGTGACATTGTATGCACAGAGATTGCAGATGCTCTTGATCTGCTTTTAAATGAAAAGCGTTTGATCGCTACTCTACGAAAGTAGTTTTATGTTACTCACCGATCTTATTGGTCCATTGCAGTTGTCTATTGGGCCAGTTATTCTTATCTCTGGTGTTGGCTTGATCATACTCAGTCTTACAAATCGTTTGGGGCGTATAGTCGATAGAACACGTCAACTTTCCATAGAATATCGTGTATCTTCAGGTGAAGATCTTGGGCGTATTTTTTCAGAACTCAAGATTCTTACAACAAGGGCAAAAGTGATCAGAGGAAGCAATATGCTCGCCGTTTTGAGTGTTTTATTTGTTTCACTCATTATCATCAGTTTATTTGCTTCTGCACTCTACAATCTCGATACCAGTTATCTACTGATAACACTCTTTACATGTAGCATTATCAGTCTCATTATTGCACTTGCACTCTTTATTTATGATATAGAACTCTCTTTAAAAGCTCTTTGGATTGAGCTTCCACAAGAACTAAACTAATTAGTTACCAAAAACCGTTTTAAGAAGAGAAGTTGTTTGCGCAACAGGATCTTTTCTTATCTGCGCTTCTTTGGTTGCAATCATTTTAAAAAGTCCCTCAATCGCTTTGCTTGTTACATAATCATCCAGCTTCGCGTCTTTGTCTGAAGGCAGATATTCATCCGCGCCAAAACCTTTTGCCATACTCATCATAGAGCTGTTTGGAGTCACACTTTTTATATTTGATGCATACAAGCCATTAAACTTATCGTAGTATTTTGCTACGCTGTTTTGTTGCATACTTTTTACAACGATCGGCTTGATCATCTCTTGTAAAGAGGTGGTCGTATTTTTTTGAAAATACTCCGTTGCCGCATGATCATCACCGGCTAAAATAGTTTTAGCATCTTGCATGGTCATCTTTTCGATAGCTTTCATAAAAATAGAAGCAGTTTTAGGAGCAGCTTCCGTTGCCGCATCGTTCATAGAGTTTATCAAATCATCAGCCACTTTATCTCCGCCGACTTTTCTTATCAAACTTTCCGCTTTTGCAAGTTTGTCTGGAAGTGGAATTTTAACATCTGCATTATTTAAGTAGCCGTCTTTTTTGCTAAGCGTTTTGACACCAAAATCTACACCCACTTTAAGGGCTTCTTTGAGACCGCTAGACACAGTAGAATCACTAAGATTCGAAGTTGTTTTTGTAGATGAGCTCGGTTGTGTAGCCGTCTTTAGGGCATCGCTTGCAAAGCCTGAGATATCAAAACTAAAAGCTATACTAGAGGCTAATGTCAAAGAAGTGAGAACAGAAAATACTTTCATGTGAAGAGTCCTTTTTTATATATCTTAGCCAATTACAATAGAAATAGACTTTAAATTCGTTTTGTAATTAGGCAATCGGCTATAATTTCACCTATAAAATAATTCATACTGCAAGGGAAGATCATTGAGGTATAAAATCAAAAATGAGATAAAAGAAAATAAACAATACCTATATCTTAGTTATCTCATCAGTATTTTAACCATCATTCCTCAAGCAATAGCTTCTGAATCAAATGACTTCGAGCACTTTATATTTCTACTCATTGTCTTGTTTGTCATGATACTCGTTTCGAAATTTAACAAACTTTTATTTGCTTTATTTATTATCTACATGAATGTGACAAATATCATTATCTCACATATTTATATGCATTGGGGATATTGTGATGCGGATATTGGACCGAGGATCGAAGTTTCTGCCGCTTCTCCTCTTTATGAAACTTTAGAATATTTGAAAACTTACATCGATTACAGAGATATTTTATTATTTGTTTATACCTTCTTTGTGCTCTTTCTTCTTTATAAACTGTTAGTCCATTATAAACACTCTTTTAAGATCATAAGATTTTTAGGCTTTATTCTCGGGGCTGCAGTTATAGCTGCGGTCTATTACTATTATGATCCATTTGAATATGAAGAGCCTTTTAATATTCCAAATAAATGTATTACGGCGGAGGGACATAGCCAACTTTATAATGAAAGAACAAAATATCTAGCGAGTCTGCAACAAGAGTTCAAGCAAAACGATCATTCACTCTATGATAAAATCGTAGTTATTCAAGGCGAATCTGTCAATAAACATCACATGGCAATCTACAATTATGATGAAAATACGACTCCATTTTTATCCTCTTTAAAAGATCAAAATAAACTTTATGTTTTCAATGCCATTGCTCCGACAAATCAAACACGATACTCTATACCGATTTTACATACAAAAGCAAATGTTCATAATTTTTCAGATGCATTTATTCACTCTAGATCGATTGTCGGTGATTTTAAAATGCATAGATATAAAACATATTGGATCTCAAATCAAGGAGAAGCGGGTGAGCATGATTCATCTATCGCTTCTATGGCGCAAGAAGCTGATGTATATCATTTTGAAAATCTAGATTTTATGACTGCACAACCTGATGAAGTGCTACTCTCTTATATCAATCATCTTCAAAACAGTTCCCAAAAAGAGATGTACTTCATCCATTTGATGGGTTCTCACGCGGATTATGAAAGAAGATATTCTTATAAACAGATTTTATTTAAAGAACCAAGCAATGTAGCAGAGGATTATGACAATACAATTTTTTATACAGACTATATTTTAAAAAGTATTTTTACCTATTTTACAAAGAGCTTCCCTAGTCAAAAGATACTCTTTATCTATATTTCAGATCATGGGGAGGTAGTGAGTGAAAAAGAGCATGGACATGGCTATTTACCGCCATTTAAAGATGAGTATGATGTCCCTTTTGTCATCTTTAGCAATGTTAAAAATAGCAGAATTGATGAACTTTATAAAAACAATAAAAAAGAGGTTTTCAATCTTGAGAATTTAAACTATATGATCGAGTATATAAGCGGTGTGAGTGATGAAAATAATATCTCATACTCTAAAGATGTATTTGCCTTAGAGCCAAAAAATATTGTAGACTACAATAAGCTTCCGTTTTATGATAAAAAGCTTTAGCACTATTCTTGAATGGCAAGAGTGATATCGGCTACTTTATTTCTGTAATCTGCGTTATTGGGCTCAATTTTTAGTGCCATTTGATAATATTTAGAAGCTTGTTGATACTCTTTTTTCACATTATAAACATTCCCAATATTTGAAAGATAATCTGCATAATTTGGCATTAGTCCATCAGCTTTATTATAATAGTTTAATGCCTCATCATAATTTTTTAACGTAAAGTATATCTCGCCTACCGTATTATGATATCTTGCATTATTTGGTACAAGCTCAATCGCTTTTTTATAGCAGATGAGCGCTTGGTCATACTCTTGCATTTTGAGATACATATTTCCGATGTTTGATTGGTAATAAACATCATTTGGTTTGAGATGCAAGATCTTTTTATAGTAGCTAAACGCTTGATGAAAACCTTCAAGCTGATAATAAGCATTGCCTGCATTGAACTGATACAACACATTCCCTGGTTCTAGTTCCGCCGCTTTCTTAAAGTACAAAATAGCTTGCTGATAATCTTTGAGAGAAAAATATCTGTTTCCAAGTTCAAACTGGTGTTTTGCGTTACTCAGTTCAAGTCCTGATGCGATTTGATAATGTTTATCTGCTTCATAGTAGTTTTCAAGTTTTCTGTAAGTGTCACCCATACTGATTTGATTGTATCCGCTGTTTGGCTGTAATTCCACTGCTTTTTTGAACAATGTGAGAGCTTTTGTATATTCTTGAAGTTCATAGTGAATCCAGCCGAGATTATTTATATATACAGCATTTGATGGTTCAAGGTCGGTGGCTTTGATATAATATTCCAAAGCTTCACTATAATTTTTCATCACACAATAGGCATGACCGACATTAATATTGACAGCCGCATCATCTGAATTAAATTTTAAGAAGCAATACTTATCAAAAGAAAGTTCTTCTATAATAAAACTCTCTTCATATCTTAAAAGAGCATTTAAATTATATGTTCTTGAGACACGAATAAGTTCTTTCGCTTCTGCACTTTCTAGTTTAATACTAAAGGTGATCCCATCTACTGGCAGATTAAACTCTAAAGTTTTTATATCACTATGAAGCTTAGAAGTAAAATAGAGAAGTTGCGTACTTGGTTCATACTGAGTGATGCTAATGTCACCAATATTGACAGTACCTAAATCCGACATCCTGTTTTTATATTTTTCTGCGCTCTCAAAAAAACCTTTTTTGATTAATTTATTTGTTAATTTAATCTTATCCATCTTGTTTCTCACTCAAATCTAGCAACAGTAATCCTTGGCACAAAATAAAACTATAGGCTTCTTTTGGGTTCTACAGCATTTTTCATACCTATTTTATCTGAAATCTGTGGTGATTTTGTATTACAGTAATTGCGCTATAAATTTACAAATGAAAAATCAACAAAAATTGAAAGAATATTAGTGCTTATCATGTGTGCCGCACCCACAACCGCCACCAAGCATCCCAAGAACAAAATGATCATTCACTTCAGTAATGTCGAAACTGTGTTTACCACAAAAATTGTTACTCATAAAAGAAAGTTGAACCTCAGCAGCATTTTTTGCACCCTCTTTTGTCTCAAAACTAACAACTTGATCCAAACCCTCTTTCTTTGCACAAGAGCACAACTTCTCTATAATTACATGATGTTCCATAAAGCAATCCTTTTTTGAATAATAAATGCATATATTATTCTTGTAAAGAAAAAACATTAAGTACAGCCTAACATTTTTGAATTAAGGATTTTATATGCCAAAAAGTATACCTTGGTGGGTTGGTGGAATTGCCATGAGTTTGCTCTTCTACCTTTCGTTTTCAGTTTGGGGAACAGATCGCTCCCTAGGAGCATCTACTGGAATGAGCTATATATCTCAAATATGCTTGTTACTGTCGCAAATCAAGCGCATGGTTCAGTGTGGCTCGTACTGTTTATAGGGTTTTGTAAAGAGTGTTCATTGATAAAATATTTATGATCTAATTCCTAATTTCTCAAGAAGGAGAATGACACTGTAATAAGCGAAGATTGTCATCGATATAGAAATAAACATACTTGGGTAAAATCCAAACCCTTTTTTTATTAAGATGGGAAAAGCTATAAAGAGTGTCATTGATGGGACAATGAGCCAAACAACATTGTTTGAAAACTCTACTGCTTTCACACTGCTATTCGTGTCTACATACATCCATGTCATAGCCAATATCGAGACCAAAGGAATAGCTGCCAAAATGGCACCTGCTAAACTGTTTCGTTTTGCTATCTCAGAGATTAATACAATTAAAAGTGTTGTGATAAGCAACTTTGCAATATAGTAAATCAACAGTCATCCATTTTATTAAATGGACGTACTTTATCTTAGTACACTTAATCAATAATAAAAAGAAAATCATAAAATTTAGAACTGTTTGTTTATAAGGGTTTGAAGAGGGTTAAAATTTTGATTGAGAATTGTTTTGGCAGCTTATCGGCAGCCATCGTTTTATTTTCCGTAAAAAATTCATTTGACTTTTTACATATAAATCTTATATACTATTGTTATACATATTTATATAAGGAACACGCCATGCATTCTATTTCTCAATTAGAAAAGCAACAAGTTGGTTTACGATTACCAAAATATTTAGTAGAGGAGATAGATGCTTTTACTACTCAATTCTCTATTAATCGTACAGATGTAATTATAGAAGCTATTTCTTCATATATTAGTGAGCAAAAAGCAAATATATTTTATAGTAATTTTGATGCTGGTTGTAAAGAGCTCAAAAACACGCTTACTAGTAACACTACAAATTCTCTAAAATCACTAGATGAGTTAATTGATGAACTTGAACATTAAGACTCTTCCTCATTTTGATAAAGAGGTTAAAAAGCTTTACAAAAAATATAAACAACTTCCTAGCGATTTAAAAGCATTAAATACGGAACTATTTGAAAATCCAAAAGCTGGCATAGAACTAGGCAATAAATGTTACAAAATCCGATTAGCAAATAGTTCGATTCCAACAGGTAAGAGTGGAGGTTTTAGAATTATTTACTACTATCTTGATACAGATAATAATTTATATCTTATGAGTATGTATTCCAAAAGTGAATTTGAAAATATTGATGAGAAAATAATTTTAAATATTTTAAGAGAAAATGGACTGTTTTAAAGATAATAATATAGAATAATTTAAAACTATATGGAAGTTTACAGGCATCAAAGGTTTGTAGCTTAGATACTTGTTTATAAGGATCCTGCCCTTGGAATTGAAAGCACTATCCATGTTGATAATGCAAGGGAAAGGTATCTTTCAATAGAAGAGATCCATCTTTTACTCACTGTGTTAAAAGAGAACAGGTATAAAAATAAACCTCATATCGCAAGACTGATTCTATTATTTGTGAAATTTGCTCTTAGTACAGGCTCTAGAGCTAGTGCTATTCTCAACATAAAGCGCGGTAATATCGATTTTAAGACAAGAACCGTACAAATCTTTGATACGAAGAATAAAAGCTGGTATACCGCTTATATGAGTTCTAAAATGTTTAATGAAGAGGATTATTTATATTTGGAGATGTTTAAAAATGGGGATTATATATTTTGGAATGATAATAGACAGTTGACTCATCGCATCGTGGCTTATCATACAAGACCAATCTATAATGAACTGTTTAACGAAGGAGTTGCAGAAGATGATTATAAAAACAGAGTTTGCAATCATACACTTCGTCATACCTTTGCTTCTCATCTTGCTATTAATCAAGTTCCGATTTATGAGATAAAGAAGCTCATGAACCATAAAGACATTAAGATGACTCTGCGGTATATGAAACTATCTGAAGCAAATAAAATCTCGGCGGTTGAGGGGATTTATTGAAGAAAGTTTTTCATATTCTTAAAGTTTATATATGTTACAATTTTGTAATTTAAATAAAGGGGATTTATGAAAAAAGTCTTATCAAAAATTGCTTTGTCGGCGTTAGCGCTTACAGCTTTACAAAGTAACTTACTTGCTGCGCAGATGCCAACTGTCGAGTCATACCGTGTTGATACACAAGCTTATGCTGCTGTGGGATTGTATTTTGGAAATGGAACTCTTGTTCCATATGGTTTAGTTGGTGCTCGTAGAACTACTGTTGATACAGATAATATTATAAAAGGTGCAGATGCATCTCTTCGTATCAATTTCAAAAATAGCAGCGTAGCTGTAGATAGTACACGTCTTTCTTGGTTATACGGAAATCGTAACCTTTATGCAAATACAGGTGTTGGTTATTCATTTGACTCAAAATCTTGGTTAGGTACATTAGCAGCTGAGGGTGATTATTATAGAGTAGGTTCTGATTATCTCTTTACTACTGAAAAATTCAATCCTTACATAGAAGCTGTGACAATTGGAAAGCCTGATGAATTTAAAAAGCAAGTAACAACAACGCCACCACCACTATTATAATATCAGTCTGTGCACTAAGCCACATTTTGGTGGCTTAGAAGTTAAAAATACTTTTTTCGCAAAACCCAACTCAACTCCATCCTCAAATACATCAAAATCTTGGCAGCCATATCACAACCACTTCCTCAAAAACAATCAACAAACAAGCTTTTAGCTATAATTGCACCAATGAAAAAAGAAATAAATTTTACAGTTTATTCATCTTATCAACTACAAACGAGTACCTCTTTTGGTGAGGCAAAATTAAAAGTTGAAAATGCCATCAATAATATATCTATAAATTATGGAATATCTTTAGATAATGCTATAAATAAAAAACGATAAATTAACCTCTTGTTTTCATCATTACACCAATGATTTATGCCACATTTTTGAATGAGATGATATAATATCCGCCATAGAGTCTCTTATATGAATGGTGCATTTTATACAAAAATTTCACCTATTTGAAGCTTTACAAGAGACTCTATATATTTAACAGAATAGAGAAGTTGGTTATGTTTTTAAAATATATATTTTTATCACTTTTTTTGTTTAATCATGGATTTGCGCAAGAAGAATTACTTAGTAGAACAAAAGTTCTGATGGGTACATTTATCACTATCTCTGCCCCGGAAAAAAATAAGGACAACATACAAAAAGGCTTTGATATTCTCTCAGATGTGGAGATGTCTCTTTCATCATATAATAAACAAGCTTTAGTATATAGGCTTAATGATGAGAGAAAAGTTCATTTAGACCATTATCTTTATGAAGCACTCGTGCTCAGTAAAAAATATTATCAAGATACGAACGAATATTTCGATATCGCTATCGGTTCTATTACGAAGGGCTTGTATAGATTTGGAGAGGAGGAGCATCTCCCAAGTGAGCAAGATCTTCAAAATGCCAATGTAAACTTTAAAGATTTATCTTTTAATTCACAAGAAGCTTGGCTAGATAAAAACATCACGCTTGATCTAGGTGGAATGGGCAAAGGCTTTGGTGTAGACAAAGTAGCTGACTATTTTAAAAGCAAACATATCACCAAAGCCATCATTGCCGCAAGTGGAGATATTCGATGTATCGGGGAATGTCACATGAACATTCAAAATCCACATACTGATAATTATCTTGCCAGTTTCGATACTGTAAAAAATGAGACAGGAGTCAGTACAAGCGGAAATTACAATAGGTATGTCGAATCGACAAAAAACAATCATCTTATAAATCCAAAACTAAAGAAATCAGAACAAAACTTTACATCGATAACACTTATTTCTAACCTGCCAAGCAGTGACTTGGATGCGTTTGCAACGGCGGTCAGTGTTATGCCAAAAGATAAAGCCTATCATTTTTTAAACTCACGACCAATTGCTTATATTATTTTAGAAAATAATGGGAAATTACTTATTAGTAAAAATATAGGTGTGTTTGTAAAAAATTTAGTTATCCATTAAGATCCGATCAATCCTGTCTAAATTTTATTTCTGTAATACTGTGAAAAAGTAGATACAAAACAAACGGAATGAGACTCATAAAAATAAAAAATGAGATTATTTTTAAGTAAATGAAAATTTCAGAGATATTGATGATAAGAAATGGAGTGAAAATCTCAAAAAATTGAGCTACAAAAATTGTGTAGAGCAATGCTTTTACAAATACTCTGTTTCTAAATTCTGTAAAGATTAAAAAGTGTAAAACAACCATGGACAAAAGTGCAAATCCAAAGATGTGCGGCAGTGCCACTTTTAATACACCGCCGTTTGTTTTAGCAGCTACAAACAGTGCTTTACTCCCCATATAGTAACTCAAAGCCTTCTGTGGATCAAAGCCTATTTTTGATTCAAAAATCATATATCCGCTTATTAACAGAAGAAGGGTAAAGAGAGAAAAATAAAGAATAGAAATTTTATATGCTTTATGCATAATGGAGCCTTTTTAGCGAATAAACTGAACTAAAAAGCGCTAAAATATGCCATATAAAGAAAGTTGTAACATACATATTTATAAAAATTGGGTTGAAAAAATAAGAAATCGGCAAGCTAATCAGTGAAGCAATAGCGCTGATCATCATAAGATTGACAACCACGATAGCGCTTTTTGAAGCTTTACTGAGACGGATATAAACAGCACTCAGAGTAAATATAATCATCATGATAAAAAAGATCTCCACATGCCAAAACTCTAAAAATGATGCTTTACTTATAGGATCTAAAAACTCCTGCTCATTGCCAAACATCGTTAATTTCACCGCGCTAGGAAATACCCCGAAACCGCTGTTTTTTACAAAGATATCAGACACAAGATAAAGCAAAGTAAAAAATAGCAAACCCGATAAAATAGGTTTCATCATACTGTCTTGTTTTAAATCTTTAATCAGTGTAAATTTCATTGTTCGTTCTTTAAGATTTCATTGTATATGGCAAAAGCTACGCGTGAGCCATCTGTAACACTTCTTGCACTCAGTGTCGCGCCGGTTATCGTTGGAATTTCTTTTGAAAGTCTTAACATTTTTGTTGTTGGAATATTTTTAAACTGAGAACTCCATTCTTTTGTCGGTAAAAATTCCTCAGGCTCATTAAAAGCTATAATCTCTATACCTTTTAAGATTGATTCTTTTGTAATCATGTAGAGAACTACAGCATTTTTTGAACGAACTTTTTTATTGATTAAAATGCCATAGCCGAGCGTTTTATTATCCGCGACAGCTTTAAATATTCTATATATCTTCGTATCGAGTATCACTTTTGCTTCTTGACTTATTTTAGTATCCTCCTCTGAAGAGAGTAAAATATTTTTTTTGCTTATTTCACTGTTTTGTCCATAAGCATATTTCATAGCATCCACGGGAGAGGTTAAGACTTTTGCACTTAAAGGAAGTGTAAAAACAAGAACAATATAAATAAATAATTTTTTCATCTTTTCCCTTTTTTAAAAAATAAAGCCCATAGAAGCGCTTGTTATCTGTTCGTCAATTAATCCTTGTCTTTTCATGGCATAATCCAATTTTAATACAACTTGCTCATGAGGAAAAAAGTTTACACCAATCGTTGTCGTCTGAATCGTATCTCCAGAAGTTCCATCCGCTCTTTTTTCTTCAGGCTTTACACTCTCATACTGCACAAAAACTGGTAAAGAATAGGTTGAGGATGTTAAAGAAAGTAGATCATAACTAAGGTTAACGTAGCCACCTTGAGCACTTTTTACAGCATCAGCTGCAATTTGTGAAGCAAAAGAACGCTCTATTTGTGAATATACGCCATAAACTCTAGCACCGCTATTTTTATAATCTAAGTGAACATCGTAGATGGAAGTGTTTGATTTTTTGTTATCGGTTGAAGGTCCATAATAAGTAGAAGCACCGACTAAAAGTCCATTGATTCCAGTATAGTCCAACCTTGCTACAAAGGCCAAGTTAGGATTGGATCTTTCAACTGGACCACCGCGACCGTCACGTAGCCATAGGTCTCCATTTACACCTGTTTTAAGGGCACTGACCGCTGCAAAATTATACGTTAAATTATCTACTACGTTACCATAAGACATCACTCCCGTCTCAGTCCAAGTTGTAGGTATGATATAGTTTGCCGTATCGGGGCGTTGCACAGTAGTATAAAGTGTAGGCTCATGTCTTTGGTTGATAAGACCCATTGGTATAAGGAAGTTCCCCACTCTAATATTTGCGTATTTATTGATTAAATAATCTAGATACATAAACTCCACAATAACTTCATCACCGGTACGTCCATTAACACCTCCTGTATCAACGCCGCCGCCCTCAAATTCGATTTCACTATTTAAGATTATATTATCGCTGAATTTATAACCAATATAGGGAACAAATTTAGTTCCAGCCAATGTTGAGCCATTGTTACTATTTGTGTACATCATTTCACCGTAACCGCCAATTGAAAGAGGAGACTTTGAATAGTATACTTTTGATGCGGCACTGCCTAAACCGCTATGAGATTTTTCCGTATCGACAGTAGTGTAGTTAAAACCTGTCTTTAAGTCACTGGTTTCATCTATAAGTGTTTGAGTTGTTTCATGAAGTTCTTTAACCTCTTGTTTTAACTGTGCTATATCAGAAGCATCATCTGCATAGCTGGAAGTAGTTAATGTTAATGCGGTAAGCAAACCTAATCTCATAATAGAATTTTTCATATTGAATCCTTTTTGATAATGATATGAGTTATCAAAATCATTTAATGTGTGAGATTCTACCTTTCTAAATTTGAAATGTCAATAGTTTTGATATCAATCATGTATAAGTTGTGAATAAATGAAACCGTAGAAGTAGTCTAGGCAATTTCTCAAAAACAATCAACAAACAAGCTTTTAGCTATAATTGCACCAATGAAAAAAGAAGCTAATTTCACAGTACATTCAAATTATCAACCAGCTGGTGATCAGCCTACAGCTATCAAAGTATTAACTGATTCTATAAAAAAAGGCAACCGTTACCAAGCGCTTGAGGGCGTTACAGGTAGCGGTAAAACTTATACTATGGCGAAGGTTATAGAGAATGTGAAGATGCCGACTATCATCATGACTCATAACAAAACTTTAGCGGCTCAGCTTTATAGTGAGTTTCGACAATTCTTTCCAAATAATCATGTTGAGTATTTTGTGTCCTATTATGATTATTACCAACCTGAGGCTTACATTCCTCGCCAAGATCTTTTCATAGAAAAAGACAGTGCTATCAATGAAGAATTAGAGCGTCTTCGTCTCTCATGTACGGCAAATTTGCTTAGTTATGATGATGTCATAGTCATCGCCTCAGTTTCTGCAAACTACGGTTTAGGCGATCCTGAAGAGTACCTCAAAATGGTACAAGCCATTACCATCGGCGACTCGATAAGCCAGAAAAAACTTCTACTTCGTCTTGTGGAGATGGGTTACACCAGAAACGACAGCTATTTTGACAGCGGACATATTCGTGTGAGCGGCGATGTCATCGATATCTATCCGCCCTACTTCGAAGATGAGGCTATTCGCATAGAGTTTTTTGGCGACGAAGTTGAAGCTATTTATAAATTTAGCGTTCTTGAGAATAAACGTGTAGAGGATTTTAAAAACGTCAATATCTATGCGACAAGCCAATTTAGTGTTACTCAGGATCGTCTTTCCGTGGCGATCAAGCGCATTGAAGATGAGCTTGGCGAAAGACTCGACTTTCTTTTAAAAGAGGATAAACTCGTCGAGGCGCAACGTCTCAAACAGCGTGTGGAGTTTGACCTCGAGATGCTCCAAACTACGGGAATGTGTAAGGGGATTGAGAACTATTCCAGACTTTTGACAGATAAAAAAGCGGGAGAAGCTCCTTTTACACTGCTTGATTATTTTGAGTCAAGACATAAAGAGTATCTTGTCATCGTCGATGAATCGCATGTGAGTTTACCGCAGTTTCGTGGGATGTATGCGGGTGATCGAGCTAGAAAAGAGGTGCTTGTTGAGTATGGTTTCAGACTTCCAAGTGCTTTGGACAATCGTCCTCTCAAGCTTGATGAGTATATCGTCAAATCGCCTCACTATCTTTTTGTTTCAGCGACTCCTTCAGTTTATGAGCTGGAACTCTCAGCTGTAAAAGCAGATCAGATCATCCGTCCAACTGGACTTTTAGATCCGATCATCGAGATCAAACCGCTTGATAATCAAGTCGAAGATATTCACGATGAGATCAAAAAGATCACGGCTAAAAATGAGCGTGTTCTCATCACTGTTCTTACAAAAAAAATGGCTGAAGCTCTCACAAAATATCTCGCCGATCTTGGCATCAAAATCCAATATATGCACTCTGAAATCGACACTATTGAGCGCAATCAGATCATCCGTTCTTTGCGTGTCGGAGAGTTTGACGTGCTTGTGGGAATCAACCTTTTACGTGAAGGATTAGACCTGCCGGAAGTAAGTTTAGTCGCTATTTTAGATGCGGATAAAGAGGGATTTTTACGAAGCGAGACGGCACTTGTGCAGACTATCGGGCGTGCGGCGAGAAACTCGAATGGACGTGTTATCCTTTATGCAAACAAAATTACAGGCTCGATGCAAAGAGCGATAGAAAAAACAAAAAACAGACGCGCACACCAAGAAGAGTTTAACTTCCTCCATGGTATAACACCGACTACAACGATACGTACACTCGATGAAAATCTCAGACTCGAAGACCATGGCGATCTATATGAAAAACACAAAAAACTGGATAAGATTCCAGCCGGTGAACGCAAAAAGATTATCAAAGATTTGACAGAACGAATGAAAAAAGCGGCGCGCGAACTGGAGTTTGAAGAAGCAGCGCGCTTACGCGATGAGATAACAAAAATCAAAAAACTCTAGGCTTCAAGCCTTACATGCAAAGGAAAATTATGGAAGATATGTTAACAAATATAACAACTTACGGATATATAGGATTGTTTTTGTACTCACTCGGCGGCGGGTTTGTTGCGCTGATGGCAGCGTCTGTTTTATCGTATATGGGAAAAATGGATTTGGCGACCTCTATGGCCATCGCATTTACTGCCAATGTCCTCGGCGACAATCTGCTTCTTTATGTCGCACGTAATCAAAAAGCTGAGATGCACGGATACCTCAAAAAACACCGTAGAAAACTTGCTCTTGCGCATATCATGATGAAAAAGTACGGCTCTTGGATTATCCTCATTCAAAAGTTTATCTATGGTATCAAGACACTCATCCCAATCGCAATCGGTCTTACAAAATATGACGTGAAGAAGTTCACTATGTTAAACATCTTGTCAGCAATCCCTTGGACTTTGATTGTAGGTTTTGGAAGCTACTATTTTGGTCACGCAATTGAAAATCTCTATAACATTGTCGTTGCAAAACCTTATATAGCTGTCATCGTCGTCGGTGGAATATTTGGATTTTTATGGCTCTATATGTCAATAGCTACTAAGAAAAAAGTGAAGTAAAAAAGGCTTATGATGTAAGCCTTTTAAATTTATATTCTCACCTTGCAGTAGTTTTTTTTGAAACTCGAGCAAGTGTAAACTCAACCCCAAAATATACAGATCTTTTATCTTTTTCTCTTACCTCTTGCTCTAATCCAAGTCTATCCGTCAGTTGCAACATCTGCAGAGCCAAGGAATAGCAAAGAAAGGACGTAAAGAAAACATAACTGTTTGAGGCGAAGCCGAGTTTTATGTTTTTAGGAATGGATTTTCTATTTCTTGGGAATTTGACGCAGTCAAGCTCGAAGCCGTTGCAAGAGTTTTTTCAAGGAAACATCTCTATGAGAGCGCTTCGCTTGTTTTGGTACTTTTTTGCGGAGAAAAAAGTACATTAAAAACCTTTGCATGTAAGCAAAAAAAGACAGATTAAACACTAAATAAAAAAGAAAGTTCCAAAGGGAAAACCCTTTGGAAAAAGAAAGAATATAGAAAGATTATATAGAGTCGATAATTGCGTTGAGTGTCGCACTTGGACGCATAGCAGCATTTGCTTTAGCAGCATTTGGATGGTAGTAACCACCAATATCTTGCGCTTTACCCTCTACTGAAAGTAATTCTTCAATGATCTTAGCTTCGTTTTCTTTTAACGACGCAGCAATAGGAGCAAATTTAGCTGCGATTGCAGCATCTTTTGTTTGGTTTGCTAGAGCATCTGCCCAGTACTGAGCAACAAAGAAGTGACTTGCTTTGTTATCTGGCTCACCAGCCTTGCGTGATGGTGATTTGTCATTGTCAAGGTAACCAGCATTTGCAACGTCAAGCGCTTCTGTTACCGCTTCAAGAGCCGCAGAGTTATGTTTTTTAGCGATAAATCTTAGTGACTCAGCAAGTGCTAAGAACTCACCAAGTGAATCCCAACGAAGGTGACCCTCTTCTAAGAATTGGTCAACGTGCTTAGGAGCAGATCCACCCGCACCTGTTTCAAACAGACCACCACCAGCAAGTAATGGAACGATAGAAAGCATTTTTGCAGATGTTCCAAGTTCTAAGATTGGGAAAAGGTCAGTCAAGTAATCACGTAAAACGTTACCAGTTGCTGAGATAGTATTTTCTCCAGCTCGAACACGTTTGAGTGAGAAAGCCATCGCTTTTTCAGGAGCCATTATATGGTACTCGATTCCAGCTTTGTTGAACTCTGGAAGGTAAGCTTTTACTTTTTCAATGATTTTTGCATCATGAGCACGGTTTTCATCTAGCCAGAAAATAACTGGCACTTTTTCGATCTCACCGCGTTCAACAGCTAGGCGAACCCAGTCTTTGATCGGGATATCTTTCGCGCGAGACATTCTCCAGATATCGCCTTTTTCTACGTTGAAACTCATAAGTTCACCGCTTGCATCTGTTACAGATACAACACCATTTTCTTCGATTTCGAAAGTCGTCGGGTGAGAACCATACTCTTCAGCTTTTTGAGCCATCAAACCAACGTTTGATACTGAACCCATAGTCGTTACATCAAATTGACCGTTTGCTTTACAATCTTCAACGATTTCAGAGTACATTGTTGCATAACAACGATCTGGAATAGTGATAACACACTCTTGTACTTTTCCTGCTGGATTCCACATTTTACCGCCATCACGTACAACAACTGGAAGTGAAGCATCGATGATGATGTCATTTGAAGCGTGTAAGTTTGTGATACCTTTATCAGAATCAACCATTGCCATAGCCGGTTGCGCAGCGTACACAGCAGTCATTGCAGCATTTATCGCTTCTTGTTTGTCAGCTGGTAATTTTTCCATCTTTTTGTAAAGATCGCCAAGACCTAAGTTAGGATTAAAACCGATTGCTTTGAAATCATCTGCAAATTTTGCAAATACATCTTCAAAAAATACACAAACAGCATGACCAAACATAATAGGATCAGAAACTTTCATCATAGTCGCTTTTAGGTGAATAGACCAAAGAATGTTTTTCTCTTTTGCTTCAGCAATAGATGAAGCCAAGAAAGAACGTAATGCTTTTGCACTCAAGAATGTTCCATCAAGAACTTCTTTATCAACAGCATTAATCTCTTTTAAAACTTTACCATTCAAAGAAATAGTTACTTTACCATCACCATTTTTGATGATTGATTGCTCATTTGCGTAGAAATCACCCTCATTCATGTGAGCAACACGAGTTTGTGCACCTTCATTCCATGCACGAAGTTTGTGCGGGTTTTTCTTAGCAAAGTTTTTAACCGCAACTGCAGCACGACGGTCTGAGTTACCTTCACGTAAAACTGGATTAACAGCAGAACCTAGACATGCAGAAAATCTCTCTTTTAATGCTTTTTCAGCATCAGTTTGAGGATCTTCAGGATACAAAGGGATATCATAACCTTGACTTTGAAGCTCTGCAATAGCCTCTTTTAACTGAGGAATAGAAGCAGAAATATTTGGAAGTTTGATAATGTTACCTTCAGGCTGTAGGGCAACTTCACCCAAATATGCAAGTTCATCAGCAATTTTTTGCTCTGCTCTCAAATTATCAGGAAAGTTCGCAATGATTCTTCCAGCAAGAGAGATATCTCTTGGCTCAACCTCTACGCCAGCTTCTTTAACGAAAGCTTTAACTATTGGTAAAAGTGAATATGTAGCTAAAGCTGGTGCTTCATCTATAACAGACCAGATGATCGTTGGTGTTGATTGTGCCATGTTGACTCCTAAATCAGATTTTTAAAATTGGAGTATCTTAACATAGTTTTATCTCACAACTTTGAAATAGATTTCAATCTTGCATCAATAAGATAGATATGTGTTAAATTGTAACAAATAGCTATTTAGCACTGTTTCATTATTACACACTTATTACAAATGGCTTCTTACTTGTAAGCAAATAACACAAATAAAACTGCAGCAATCACTCCGGAAATAAGAGCATAAGGAAGCTGAGTCTTCGCATGTTCTATGATATCACATTCACTAGCCATAGCAGAGATAATCGTCGTATCAGAGATAGGTGAGCAGTGGTCTCCAAAGACACCTCCAGATATCACAGCTCCCATCACAAGGGGAATATCAGCTCCCATTGCTGCAGCCATCGGTAATGCGATAGGTGTCATAATACTAAAAGTTCCCCAAGAAGTTCCAGTGGAAAAAGAGATGATTGATGCAAGAATAAAAATAACAAAAGCTAAAAAATGGACTGATAAAATATGAGATACAAATGAAGCCAAATAAGCGCCAGTTTTCAGTTCACTTGTCACTTCACCTATAGCAAAAGCAAAAAGTAAAATTGTTGCAATTGGTATCATCTTTTTAATACCTATATATGAAAGATGTAGACTTTTTTTGAGTCCCATCGCACCATCAATTTTATAATAGAAAATTGTTATAAGCGTCGTAGAAAGCATCGTGTAAAAGATAGAACTTGAACCACTTCCTTTTAACATATCACCATTGCCTGTAATAGTTAAAAAGACAAATACTAAAACGATCATCAAGAAGAGTGGATAAAACATATGCCCTATTTTTCCTGATTTATTATGTTTGTAGTGCTCTTGAACAATAGTAGCATTTTTCATGGGGCCAATCTCGATGTTAAACCATATCATCAAAAATGTCACAATAAGTATCACCATTGCATAGAAATTATATGCAATCGATGAGATCAAAATATCAATACCATTACCAACGATGACACCTGCTAAAATTTGTGTAGAAATAAGTCCTAAAAGTAAAGCACCCCAGCCATTGACAGCTATGAGTGAACATACAGGTGCCGACGTAGAATCACATACAAAAGCTAACTTCGCCCTTGAAACTCCAAAATGATCAGTCAGCGGTCGACTAACCGTTCCTGCGACGAGCGAAGTGATGGAAGACTCGACGAAGATAACGATACCGATGCCATAAGCCAAAAGTAAAGACCCTCTTGCCGATTTGATAATAGAGTGCTTTTTTTGTACGAAATGGATAAATCCACCTATGCCGCCAGAGTTTTCTATTAACATTATAATTGAACCGACAAGAAGAGCGAAACCGAGAGTTTTTAGTATCCAAGCTTGTGAGAGAAGAGTTATAAACAGTGAAAAAGTTGCACCTATCGTGGTTATAATCGAAAAGTTATTGAGGACAAATAACCCAAGAACGATACCGCCAAAAAGCGATATTAAAACATTGCGTGTGTAAAGGGCTAAAAAAATTGCCAATAAAGGAGGCAAGACACTAAAGTAATCTATCTTCGTGTCCTATAAATGAAATTCTAATAGAACAATGCCGCTTCGACCAAAATTCTCTTTAAAAACTTCACATTTTTTCTCATCGATCACTTTAAACCCTAGCTTTTTGTATACAAGAAGAATATCTGCAGAACCTATCTCCACCATCGTATGGACAATACGATAGCCTTTGAGGCTTGCTGTAAGTAAACTTTTTTTCAGCAATTCTCTGACAATGAGTAAATCGCTGTAGCCATCTTTTTCTATTAGAAAATCAAGCATCCAAGTCCGTTTGTCGGTTTGAAAAGAACAAAGTGAAACCATAGAAGCATTCTCTTCATACTTTTCACTAGCACCCAACGCTTCAAGTGCTTTGCTGAGTAATTCTGATGTTGCTATTCTAGGCTCGTAATTACATAATGTTCCCACAACTTCACCATCAATAATGGCTATTAAAAAGTTGGAATAATGACAATATGTCTTAACCTCCGAAGTAGTCAACTTTTCAAGCATACTTAAAAGATGCTCTTCATCATTTACTACAAAAATAAGATCAAATAGACCAATGCTTTTTCCGGCTCTCGAACTTTTTAACATACATAAAGCTAAAAATTTTGAATCAGCAGGAGTTGCTTTTCTTACTTCAATTTTTTTCATTTACTACACTTTATATTTTTTAAATCTTGCTAATAGTATCATACTTTATGATAAAAGTATTCTTAATCTTATTGGCTATAAATGTCAACCTATTATATGCCCGTCAAGTTGTTCTAGTCCTCAGCGATGATTTCAACACTACAAAAGCAAAAATGTACTGTTTTGAAAATGGGGCAGTGGTGTTTCAAAATATTGATGTGAACCTCGGCAGAAATGGTTTAGCGTGGGATATAAATGATAAAATCTTCTTACATGCAGCGAATCAGCCCATAAAGCAAGAAGGAGATGGGAGATCACCTGCGGGTGTTTTTGCATTGAATTCAAGCTTCGGATACGAAGCCCATACTTTTTTACTTCCCTTTCGCAACAGTACCTCTGAGGATATCTGTGTTGATGATACTAACTCCTCACTGTATAATTCTCTCGTCACGATGCCACCAATCAAACCAAATAGTTTTGAATTCATGAAACGCCAAGATGATCAGTATAAGCTTGGTGTTGTTGTTGATTATAATCCTGATAAAATCGCCCATAATGGTTCTTGCATATTCTTACATGTACAAAAAGAACTCAATCATCCAACAGCTGGATGTACATCTATGGAATATGAAGATCTCTATAAGCTCTTAAAATGGCTTGATATTTCAAAAAAACCTGTTTTAGTACAGATCACAAAAGAATATCTTGATGATGCCATCGAAGAGTTCACAGATATTCCTAATTTTATAAAATGTAATACTAAAAGATAAACGTACTTTTAGTTTTGTAGCGTTATCATATTTAAAACGAAGGAGTTTCATATGCAAGTCAATGGTTCTAGCAATAATTCGCTTTCTTATATCAATGAACATAAAAAAAGTGCTGATGCTTCGCTCGGTAAAATAGCTTCAGGTAAAAATGAGCAACTTGATGACGCCACCTTGGCGCTTATCGCCTCTTCAATAGGAAATGATATTGGGACACTTTCCCAAGGTTTACAAAATGCAACAGATGCCTCGTCAATGATGCAAATCGCGAGTGGCACATTGCAGAGTCTTTCAAGCAGTGCGAATGATCTGAACACTCTTTCAGTCGCATCCAATAATGCGGCTCTTTCATCAAGTGACAAAGCTGCGCTTAGCTCTCAAGCAGATGCCATTAAAACAGGTATGCAACAAAGTGTGAATAACGCAACTTTTAATGGAGTGAAAATTTTCGGAAATGATATGCAGTTTTCTTTAGGAAATAATAGTTTATCTGCAAATATTGGGAGTGTGGATACAAGTTCTCTTGATATCTCTTCACAACAGAGTATTACAGATTTTATGAAGTCCCTTCAAGATATTCAAAGTACGGTGGGGGCTACAAGTAATGCGCTTGCCAGTTCTACAAATTCTATATTGACCCAGATAAGTTCACTCTCATCTGCAAAATCGCAAATGAGTGATGCAGATATTGCCAATGAAGCAAGTAACTTTTCGCAGCAAAGTATTTTGCTGAATGCTTCATTAATGACACAAGCTCATAAAAACAGTATAAATGCGGCGATGGTATCGCAACTGTTAGGATAGGCTCTTAAGCCTCATCCTCGCTACGTACCATTTTATCTTTCGCTTCGATACCAAGTAAACTCATACCCGTTTTTAAAGAAAGGGCAACTACTTCGAGAATCTTGAGCAATTTCGCTTCTTCATCGTTTCCAATAATTCTACAATCATAATAAAACTTATGAAGTTTTGCAGCAAGCGATTTAAGATAATCAGTTAACTTTTGAACCTGTCTTGAGCTAAATGCATCTTCTATAATTTCTGGTAATAAAAGTGCTTCAAATAACAGTGAATCCGCGTCTGCACTCATATTTTTCAAAGGTGCATTATTGATCTCATCTGCACTCAGGAGACTTTTTTCAGCCATAGTTCTTATGCGCGCATGTGCATACTGGATATAGTAAATAGGGTTTGAACTATCTTGCTTTTTAAACTCTTCAACATCAAATTCTAAAGCGGTATCACTTTTTTTAGAAGCAAATATAAATCGAAGCGCATCCGAACCAACCTCATCTACGATATCGCTCATAAGAATAACGTTACCGGCACGCTTACTCATCTTATATGGTTCGCCATCTTTAAGCAGACTTACCATTTGAGATAAGAGCACTTCAAGTTTAGCACTATCATAGCCTAAATACTCAATAGCCGCTTTTACACGAGGAATATACCCATGATGATCAGCGCCCCAGATATTGATATAGTGATCATACCCTCTTTCAAACTTTTGGTTATGGTAGATAATATCACCAGCCAAATACGTTGGACGTCCATCTTCACGAACAACAACCCTATCATTATCATCGCCTTTTAAAGAAGATGCAATAAAGATTTTTCCATCTTGATCATAAACACCCTCGCCCATTTTAGACATTACTCTGTCCCAATCGGTATACAGTGAAGATTCGTTGATAAAAGTGTCAAAGTGAATATTTGTAGCAGCTAAAGTATCTACTACTAGCTCCATAACGCTCTCTTTTGCCCAAAGAGCAAGTTCTCTTTGGCGAGAAACATCAGTTAATATCTCAATACCGAATTTTGCAACAGCTTTGGTAGTCAAATCTGTCATATACTCGCCACGGTAAAAGCTCTCGGGCCACTCGACATCTTGATTTAAGATAGTTGCCTGCCCTTCAAGCTGAATAGAAAGTCCAAGAAGATCTATCTGATTTCCCGCATCATTCACATAATACTCAGCAGTAATATCATAGCCTAAATGACGTCCAAAACGTAAAAGTGTATCTCCATACACAGCTCCGCGAGCGTGACCTATGTGAAGAGGACCTGTAGGATTTGCACTTACAAACTCTAAAAGTATTTTTTCACTTTTATCAGATTTGCCAAACTCTTCTTTGTGTTCAAGAACCCAAGAAGCGTATTGATCCAAGAATGTTTCACTTAAACGAAAGTTGATATATCCTTGTACAGATTCAACTGCGCTAAACATATCATCTTGCTCAAATGAACTACTAAGTTCTTGTGCTATAACCATCGGTGATTTACGGAGTTCTTTTGCCAGAGAAAAGGCAATAGGAGTAGAAAAATGCCCAAAAGATCTATCTTTGGGCTTTTCTAAAACAACGTCTCGATCAAATCTTTCGCGTAAAAGCGATCCTACACGTTGCTTCAATGTTTACGCTTGTTTTGTTGTAGATGTTGAAGTATGCTCTTCTGTAGTTGAAGCTTTTTTATCTATTTCAGTGTTTTTAGGTTGCTCAGATGATGCATGCTCTTCTGGATTTGCCTCTTTCATTTCATCTTTGAAATTTTTGATACCTTTTCCTAGACCTTTAGCAAGTTCTGGAATTTTCTTACCACCAAATAAAATAACAACAACAAGAAGGATAATTAACCATTCTGATCCACTAGGTATGCCCATGAGTTTCCTTTAATAAATAACATTACGCTATTAAAATTTGCAAAAGTATATCTGCGTTTTGCTGTAGTTGCCCTTAGTTTTCCCAATCAATTATAAACTTATTGATCGTTGAGGTTGGTATTTTTAATCTTGCCGCTTTTGCTATCGTTATAAGAAATTTTGCAGCCTTTTCAAGATCATCATTAACAATGAAAAATTCATATTCAGATATACGCTGAACCTCACGTTTAGCCATCTGCATACGATTTTGTATGATCTCTTCACTATCTGTTCCACGTAAGCGTAATCTATGTTCAAGCTCTTTTAAACTTGGTGTCGTAATAAACACAGATGTTGTAATATCTCCAAATCTATTTTTAACAGACATATTTCCCTGAACATCAATATCAAATACGACTAACTTTCCAGCCTTAAGTGCTTCTTTTACCGGTTTAACAGACGTACCATAGTAGTTACCATGCACAAGAGCATATTCTAGGAACTGTTCTGCTTCTATATCTTTTTCGAATTCTTCTATTGACACAAAATAGTAATCAACTCCATCTTTTTCACCTTCACGTATCGTTCTTGTCGTCGTTGAAATTGAAAAATAGTGTGCACCTATAACTTCAGAAACTCTCTTAATCAAAGAACTTTTTCCGGCTCCGCTTGGGCCTGAAAGTACTAAAATTGCTCCACTACTTGTCATTGTTACTTCCAAAAGAGATATTTATATTAACATTCATCCCTTTAAGTGATGCAACCACATCTTCATTACTGAGCGCTTTTAGAAGAGTTTTTAAGGCTTCAACGCCATCAGCCGTGCTTACCGATAGCTCACTTGATTCTTCTTTCACAGGCAGAACTATCTCTTCACTAAGGCTATGCTCTGCTTCATCCAAAAGCTCACTATTCACATCAAGTGTTATCTCGTCTTCTATTGTATCTTCCACTTCTTCGCCAAGTGCTATTTTTAAAGATTTTTCATCCAAAGTTGCAAACTCATCTAAGTCATCAAAACTCAAATCAATCTCTTGATCCAAATCATCTTGGCTTAAAGTTCCAAGGGCACTTTCTATTTCATCTTCAAGCGTATCCAAATTAAAATCATCATCAGTAAGGATCACTTGATCATCCACAGTGGCTGCTTGTGGTTCTGTAAGCTCATCGAGATCTAACTCATCTTCTATCTTCTCTTGGGTTGACACTTCCTCCGGTTTTATACTTTCAAGATCTGTCAACATATCAAGATCATCAAAACTAAAATCATCTTCAAGTTCATCTTCATGTAAAGAATCTTTTTCTTCCACATCACTGATATCTTCGAAATTTATCTTATCAGGCGCGGCCAAAGGCTCATCATTTTCAAATTCAAAAGTATCAAGATCGAACTCGTCGTCCAAGTTTAATTCATTATTCTCTTTATCTGATTCCTCTTCATCCAAAAGATTTTTAACCTCTTGAACTTCGTCTTGATCAAGAATTGAGCCAATCTCATCATCAGCGATATTTAGATTATCCAAATCAATATCATCCAAATTCAAATCAAAGTCATCTAAATTGAACCCATCATCTATATCAGAATCAGTCAGAACTTCATGATCAAGATTTTTATTGAGGTCAAAATTCTCTTCCAATTCCACATGCTCAAGATTTACTGGTTCATCTTTCATTTTTAAAACTGCCGTAGAGATCGAACTAAGCAACTCTACGAGATCTGTTGGCAAAAATGGTTTTTTAACTTCATGGTCAAACTCGTCAATACTTTGCGAGCCGCGTGAAAGCATATAAAGAGAACGTTTATATGAGATCTTTGATTTGAGTTCATCCATCAAGGCTGGAGTGTATAGAGCTTCATCAACGATTAGAAGATCATACGAACCACCCAAAATCTCCTCCATATTGTTTACGATTAAAATTTCACTACCAGTTTTTTGTGCACTTAGAGTAACGAGCTTCGTAACAACTGGGTTGTCGTTTAAGAGTAAAATGTTCATAATTACAGCGTCCTTGGATGATTGAATAGAATTTGACTTATTGTATCAAAAAAATATTAAAAAAGCTTTTCAAGCCAGTTAAATGCATCTTGCATCTGCGCTTGCAATATCAACATAGAGGATGCCAAAATCGCTATAAGAACTGCAAAAGAGATAATAATCTTAATTGGAAATCCGATAACCAAAAGATTAAATTGTGGCATTGTTTTCATGAGCATTCCAAAGATAATATCTGCCATCCATGATAGTGCAATAATAGGAAAAGCTATAGTAAAGCCTACGACAAACATATTTGCCGAAGCTTGTATCATATAGGTAAAAAGAGATTTTGTCATTACAAAGCCACCAAGAGGAATATGGCTTAAAGAACTGTCAATAAATAGAAGCATCCAGTGATGAAGATTTAAAGAAAAAAGTACCATAAGCGCTATTAAAGATAAAAATTGATTGATAATCGGCATAGAAATACCATTTTGTGGATCAATGGCACTTGCCATGGAAAACCCCATAGCAAAAGAGATCAAACCTCCGGCAAAAGTAATCACATTAAAAGCGAGTTGTAAAACTACGCCGATAACAAGTCCAAACATAATCTCGCTCACCAGTGCTATGATGATATTAAGAAGATTGATCTCGAAAGTGACAGGCTGCATGGAAGAGTAAAAAACAATAGTAAATAAAAAAGCCATAGCACTTTTTAGAACCATAGGAATACTTTGATGAGAAAAAATAGGAACAGCTATAAAGAGCGAACCAAAACGAAAAAAAAGGAGTAAGAAACCAACAACATTTGTATCAGTAAATATTGTTGTGTAGTTCATTATTTAACCTGAGTGAGCTCTTTATTCTCTAAGTGATAAATCTTGTCACATCTATTGGCAAGGGATTCATCATGCGTTACAAGAACTAAGGCAGCCCCGTTTTGTGTGATATATTCATCAAAAATATTCATCACTTCACGTGCTGTTTTATTATCAAGATTTCCTGTCGGTTCATCGGCAAATATAATACTTGGTTTTTTTGTCAAAACTCTGGCGATAGAAACGCGTTGTTGCTGTCCGCCCGAGAGTTCGCTTACCTTTTGATGCATCACTTCAGCAATTCCGAGTCTCTTTAAGAGTTCGTTATCAATCTTTTCGTGACTAATCATTGATGCGACTTCAAGATTTTCCATGGCGCTAAATCCACGAAACAGATAGTGAGATTGAAAGATAATACCAAGATCATTACTTCTTAGATGTACCAACTCTTTCTCAGTTAAAGAGTTTAAATCTTTACCTAAGATCTCTACATTTCCAACTTTTGGTTTGAGTAGAGTTGAGAGTATATGTAAAAAAGTTGATTTTCCGCTTCCGCTCACACCGGTAATAGCGATCCTGTCTCCAGCGCTTACATGTAAGGAGATATCTGAAAAAAGATCATAGTCAAATGAGTGTGATATTAAAGTTGCGTTTAGTAAATTCATGGAGCGGATTATAACAAAGTGAAGATAAAAGAAAGGAAATAAAAACTAAAAAGGATGGATAAGGGAAAACCCTTATGCCATTTGGGCTGCGACTTCTGCTGCGAAATCGTCAACTTTTTTCTCTAAACCTTCACCAACTTCAAGACGGAAGAATGCAGAGATGATAGCTGTTCCACCAACTGCTTTAGCGTGCGCTTCAACAGCCTGTGCAACAGTTAGTTTATCATCAAGAACATAATTCTGATCTAAAAGTGCTAACTCTTTATCTAAGCTAGAGTTATCATCGATAAAACGAGCAAGTTGACCAGGAACGATTTTGTCCCAGATCTGCTCAGGTTTACCTTGTGATTTTAACTCCGCTTTGATAGCTGCTTCAGCTTCTGCTAAAACTTCTGGAGTCATTTGTGACATAGAGATATACTGAGGTATATTTTTCAAAGGCTTTTTCAAACGAGCAAGCTCTTCATTCTCTTTTTTGATCACTTCAATACGTCCAATAGTTTCACTTTGAACGAAATCTGCATCAAAATCTTTATAGCTAAGTGTTGTCGGTTTCATTGCAGATGCATGCATTGCAACGTTTTTTGCGATATCTGTCATAGCTTTTGCAGTTTTTTCACTGTCACACTCGATAGCAACGATAACGCCGATACGAGTATTTGAGTGAACATAACCGTTTACGATAGTGTTTGCATTAGCACTCAAAGTAGCCATACGACGTAATTCGATCTTTTCACCGATTTTTGCTACTGACTCATCAAATACAAGTGCAAATGACTTACCATCTAGCTCAGTCTCGCGAAGTGCTGTAACAGTGTCACAATTTTCTGTAAACGCTTGTGTCACAGATGTAGAAACAAGGTTTTTAAAACCATCATTTTTAGCAACAAAGTCAGTTTCAGAGTTCACTTCAACCAAAGTAGCTTTTGAAAAATCATCAGCTATTTTAAGACCAATTGAACCTTCAGCAGCAATGCGATCAGCTTTGTTAGCTGATTTTGCAATACCACGTTCACGAAGAAATTCAACTGCTTTGTCAAAATCACCATCATTTTCTGTGAGTGCTTTTTTACAATCCATCATTGGTGCATCAGTTGCTGAACGCAACTCTTTTACCATTGCTGCTGTGATTTCTGCCATGATTACGCTTCCTCTGTTGCTGTTTCTTCTGCTTCTACTGCAGCTGTCATCTCTTCTTCAACATCAGTTGTTGAACCACCGTTTGCCAATGCTTTACCTTCATTGATAGCCTCAGCCATTTCATTACAGAAAAGTTGGATAGAACGGATAGCATCATCATTCCCAGGGATTGGGTAAGTAATAAGATCTGGATCACAGTTAGTATCAAGTGGAGCAACAATAGGAATGTTCAAACAACGAGCTTCAAGAACTGCGATGTGCTCTTTTGCTGCATCCATAACAAATAACATGTCAGGAAGTTTTTTCATATTACGGATACCACCAAAATAATCAGCAAGTTTCTCTTTTTGACGAGAAAGCATTAATGCTTCTTTTTTAGTTAATAATCCCATTTGACCATTGTCTTCCATTTGCTCGATAGCTTCTAACTTACGGATAGATTTTTGGATCGTATCAAAGTTTGTAAGCATACCACCTAACCAACGGTTTTCAACGTATGGCATACCACATTTAATTGCAGCTTCTTTTACAGTGTTACGAGCTTGTTTTTTTGTTCCAACGAAAAGAACAGTTTTGCCCTCAGCAGCAGCATCAACAACGATTTGGTATGTATTACGGAAATAACGTAATGTTTTTTGTAAATCGATAATATGGATGTTTTTACGCACACCGAAGATATATTTTTTCATCTTTGGATTCCAACGACGAGTTTGGTGTCCGAAGTGTACACCACATTCTAATAGGTCTTTCATAGTTACCATTTAAGGTCCTTTAAAGGCAGTTTTGCCAGAAATTTTGTCAGTTCACTTGGGTATTACCAGACATCTTTTCCTATTATTTCAGGAAGGATGCACCGACGTTTTGGCATATACTTGCAATGTTTTTCTTTTGTTTAAAGAAAAGAAAATCGTGGAATTGTATATGAACTTAGTTTAAAAACCGCTGTTTTAATATTATTTTTGTACTCACTATAAGACAATCAAATCTATGATAGGGAGAGTTTAAATTACTTTTTATAATATATTAGTTATTATGCACGAACAATAAATGTAATAAAAATGTGATAAGGGGATTTTAATGATTAAAAAGACACTACTGGTTTCTTTAGCAGCAGCAACTCTACTTGTAAACAATGCAAATGCATCAACAATGCTTGAGCGCTTTGATGCTATGGAAAAAGAGATGAATGCACTCAAAGCAGAGATCGCAGATCTCAAAGCAAAAGAAGCTACTTCTCCTTCAACTGCAAAAGCTTCCAAAACGGTAAGCGCAATAGATGATGACGATGACAAACCTGTCGTTAAAAAAGTATCTTCTTCAGACGATGATGATGAAGATGAAAAAGATGCCAAACCTTCAAAAAGTACAAAAAGTCCTACTAGCAAGCTAGAAAGTAAAATTGCTGACATGCAAGATGATATCGATGATCTTAATAAAAAGACAAACGGAAATCACCTGAAGTTTAATGTGGATTTTAGAACTGCTATTGAAAATATCGGTTACAAAATGGCTAATGGTAAAACCGCTGGTAATGATGCCTTAATGACAAACAGACTTTGGCTTGGAATGAGTTGGGCAGCAACTGATAAAATTAGTTTTACTGGACAACTAGCATACAACAAAGCTTATGGTGCGAGAAGCGGTGTAAATTCAACTGGCTATGAAAATTTTGACTGGATCACAAATGAAAATGCTTATGATGATACATTAAGAGTGCGTTCTGCATACTTTTTCTATAAAAACAATACCTTCTTAGGCCTCAATACCCCTTGGACATTCAGTATTGGCCGTCGTCCTTCAACAAATGGTCACTTAGTAAATCTACGTGATAATGATCCAGAATCTTCACCGATGGGACACGCTATCAATGTTGAGTTTGATGGTCTTAGTTCAAAATTTGGACTAGAACGAGTTACTGGTGTTCCTGGGATGTATGTGAAATTTTGTGCAGGGCGTGGTGGAACAAATGCGGAACCGAGATTTAGCCCTACTCCATATGCAAAAGATCCATCAACAACGAATGATATCGACCTAGCAGGACTTATTTTTGTGCCATATGACAATGGACACTATAAACTACAAAGTCAGATCTATTATGCAAATAATCTTATCGATGCAAAAAATATGCAATCAGATCCAACTTTTGAAACTGTCGGTGGGCTTTACAGCGCAACTGCAAACTTTGTTATTAATGGTATCGGCAATGACTTGGGTGAGTTTTGGGATAATACAACTTTCTTTATCAGTGGAGCAGTTTCTCAAACGAATCCAAATAGTGGGCAATACATGCTGGGAAGTACCGATGCAAAAACAGGTTACTCTGAGTGGGTTGGCGTACAGTTTCCATCACTTATCAGTAGAGAGGGAAGATGGGGTGTGGAATACAACCACGGTTCAAAATATTGGAGAAGTATCACATACGGTGAAGACACAAATATCGGTTCAAAACTCGCAGCTCGCGGGAATGCATATGAAGCTTATTTTACTGAACCTTTAGTGGATAACGTTCTGTCATTTCAACTTCGTTATACGTATATAAACTATGATTATACTGGAAGTAATGGATTCTTTGGAGGTAGTCCAGATGGTATTACATCAGGGAGTGGAACGCCATTATCTATATCTGCTACAGGTACCCCAAACGCTGTAAAAGAAGCTCAAGATATCCGCGCATACCTTAGATACAAATTCTAAAAGAAAAGCCTTACATGTAAGGCTTTTCACTCTTAAAAACTAAACTCTCAACTCTTTAAGTTTTACTTTTACCTCATCTACATGTAAAGTCTCAATAGTCTCGCCATCTTTTTTACGTTTCACACGAACTTTTACATTATTCCAAGTAGCGGCGATTTTACCAGCAGGATCGATGATATAAGTCGTTCTTACAATCCCCATATACTCTTTTCCATAGTTTTTCTTCATCTGCCAGACACCATAGTCTTGCATCATCTTCGTCTCTTCATCACTTAAAAGCGTAATATCAAGATCATACTTCTCTATAAATTTTTGATGTTTCGCCGTTGAGTCTGCACTTACACCTAAAACTATCGCATCAAGATCTGAGAAATCTACAACTGCATCCGTAAAATCACATGCCTCCGTCGTACATCCCGGAGTGTTATCTTTTGGATAAAAATACAAAACAATCCACTTACCTTTGATATCTCGCAAACATATCTCTACATCATCCTGATTTGGAAGACAAAATTCTGGCGCCATTGTCCCGATCTCAATCATTTTTTACCCCTTGTTTCTTTTTAAAAAATATATATCCAACTATCACTGCTAGAACGAATAAAACCAACCCAACTGTTATCTCTTTAAGATACATCGTAATAAGGTCTTGACTTTTACCGATAAAATATCCCAAAGCGATCAAGATTATGCTCCAAAGCCCAGCACCCGCGCCCGTGTAAATCAAAAATAATTTGATATCCATCTTTGCAAGACCTGCGGGAATGGAGATAAGATGTCTTGCTCCAGGGATGAGTCTGCCTGTAAACGTGGAGACATGTCCATGATTTAAAAAGAACTTATCCATCTTTTGAAGACTCTCATGACTTACAAAGAAGTATTTTCCATATTTGTATAGAAATCTTCTTCCCACAAACATTGCCGCATAATAGTTAATAAGAGAACCCAAAAATGATCCTAAAAGCGATACGATAAAAACAAGATATAAGTTCATTTTTCCATCAGCTATAAGTACTCCTGCTGGGATGAGAATGAGTTCACTTGGAATGGGAATAACAGAACTCTCTATTCCCATAAGTAAAAAGATTCCCAAATAACCCCAATCAAAAACAGTCGCTAAAAGCCAATGTGAAAACTCTGCTAACATCAATTTCCTTCCACGTTTTGCTCAAAGAGTTTGATCATTTCTGATGCGACATCTTTGTGTGAATTTTCTAAAAGTCTTTTACTTTTACTATGCAGAGGTGCATCTAAAACTGCCAATAGTTTTTCATTCAAGTTTTCACTCTCACGTTCACACCAGCCAAGATCATGTTTTAATATAAACTGCGCATTATGAAACTGATGATCGCCAGCGGCATGTGGATAGGGAACAAAAAAAGTCGGTACACCGTTGGCACAAAGTTCCCAAAGTGTACTCGCACCCGCACGGCTCACAGCCAAATCTGCTCTAGCAATAAGAGAAGCTACCTCTTTTGTAAATGAGTACAATTCTACTTTAATCCCTAGCTTTTCATATTCGGCTTTGACTCTTTCATAATCACGTTCACCACATTGATGGATAATATGAATATTTTTTTCTTTTAAAATCGGGCTTACATGTAAGGCAAGATCGTTGATCGCTTTAGCCCCTTGAGAACCACCTAGAAAGATAATCGTCTTCAACTCATCTCGTACTCTTGCTGTTTGAAAAAATTGCTCTTTTACTGGATAACCTTGAATCTCGCAGTCCTTTTCATACACTGAGATAAAAAGTTTTGCACGTGAACGTAACACGGAATTGAGCTTTCCTATAACAGCATTTTGCTCATGAATAAAAAGCGGAATGGCTGTAAATATAGACGCAAAAGAAGCAGGTGCCGCGGAGAATCCACCCACGCTAATAACAGCTTGAACCTTATGCTTTTTTAATAATTCTCTTGATTTTAAAAAAGCTTTGAAAATTTTGTAAAGTGCTTTTATTTTCCCGAATAAACCCTGATTGACGACACCTGTCGTTTCTAAAAAATAAACATGCGCAAAACTGCTATGCTCACCAAACCACATTCTGTCTTGTCCGTTTGTAGAACCTATAAATATTACTTCATGTCCACGCTCTATCGCCACATTACAAAGTGCATCGGCAATGGAGAGATGTCCGCCTGTACCGCCGCCTGTGATACAAAACTTCATTCATCTACCCCTTTTTTGGGTATTTCTACTATTTTTTCATCTAGTTCAACTTTTTTTGAAGCCATAAGAACCATCCCAACTCCTATCGCAGCTGCGATAATAGAAGAACCTCCATAACTCAAAAATGGAACTGAGATCCCTTTGATCGGAGTTAATCCACTGATACCATAAGCGTTTATCAAAAATGCGAACGCTAAAAGAAGTCCGACACCAAGACTGAAAAGATAATAGACAGAGTCTCTTGAACGGTTTGCAATCTTAAATATACGCTGTAAAATCCCTAAAAAAAGAAGACTTATAACAGTCAAACCGATAAATCCAAGTTCTTCTGAGATTCCTGCTAAAATAAAATCCGTATGAACTTCACTTAAAAATCCCATCTTAAATGTGCCATCACCCAAACCTGCGCCGAAAATACCTCCGTTATGGATTGCATTAAGAGAATGACCTATCTGATATGGTTCAGTCGATGAGGGAACTCTTAAATGTGAGGCTATCGATTCTGGAAAGAGCTGTAAAATAGATTTTTGCGCGATTGACCACCAAGATATGATACGCGAAATTCTATGTTCTGCCGTAATAATAAAAAAGACAAAGAAGCTAAGAGTACTAAAGAGTAAAATAGTAAAAAATTTCATACTACTTCCAGCTAAAATAAGCATAAACAAAAGTGTAAGCCCAAGTACGACAACTTGTCCTAAGTCGTTTTGTAAAAATGCGATAATAAACATAACGGCAACAAAGACAATAGCATATGGAAAGAATCGTAAAAATTCCTCTTTTACTCCCATACCGCCGTGATGACCAAGCTTTCTTGAAAAGCTCCATGCTAAAAAGTAGATAAATCCTATCTTGAAAAACTCAACTGGTGCTAAAGAAAACCCTACGATTTTAATCCATCGTTTCGCACCGCCGACCTCAGAAACAAGACTTGCCGGCAAAAAGGGCATGATGATCATTAAAAACATGGAGATGACAAACAAACTCAGTCCCAGTCTGTGCAGCCAAATATCGGGATCAAGCTGAGCCAGATACCACATAATAAAAATCGAAAAGATTCCAAAAAAGGCCTGACGAATCAGGAAGTGAAACTCACCAACATCAAAAAGGATCACTGTATATGACGTAAGTGAATAAGACATAAAGATGCCTATTACGATCATTATTGAGGTTAAAACGAAAAGTCTTCTATCTGCCATGGACACTCTATCTTAGTTGATTTATTTTGAGCACGAATTCAACCTCGGCTTTGGAGAGGTGTAACTCTTTTGAAATAGTATCGATATCGATACCCTGTTTAAAAAGTGAAGTGATTTTGCCATCATCATTACCATGCACGGATGAGGGCATAGATATCTGACGGATACCACCCTCAAGATTTGAAAGTCTGTTATCAACGGCAGATGCAAGATCAGAAAGGTTTTGTTCTGTCATGGAAAGTTTTTTTGACATCGGATTGATAAGATCATAGACACTTCTCTCTATCTCTGCATATATCTCCTCATCATTCATGTCTCTATGCATATCTTTGGACGTTGCACTATTTTGCATCTCATAAAGTTTTTTCTCTAACACATAAATCTGGCGATTTACATCTTCAACCGCTGCTGCTATAGAGCGTATATGTCTTGTAAGCTCTGCATCTTTTGTAAAAATGTAATACAAAATATAGAGCAAAACAGCTCCGATGGCGATAAAGATGATCTCTGTTGCTGTCAATTTCCACCCTCTTTCATGCAAATATCCTATCTAAAATAATAAAAAAGAAGAAGACAATACCGAGATAGCCATTGACTGTAAAAAAAGCTCTGTCGATCTTTGTAAAATCCTTTCTTACAAGATAATGTTCATAAGAGAGCATCAAAAAGCTAAAAACGACCGCTAACACAGCGAACAGCCCAAGTCCTGCGACTGCTACAAACAGAGTCCAAAAAAGTATGGTCAGAAAATGAAAGAAAGCTGATATTTTCAGTGTTGCAGTTGCGCCATATTTTGATGGAATAGAAAAAAGTCCATTCTTTTTATCAAACTCTATATCTTGCAAAGAGTACAAAAGATCAAAACCTGCCACCCAAAACATAACGCCAAGACTCAGTAAAAGCGACCATGCAGGAATACTTGCTTGCACCGCCACAACACCCGCAAGGGGTGCTAAACCAAGAGAGATCCCCAGCACAAGATGTGCTCCCTCGCTAAATCTTTTAAAATAGGAATAACTTCCAAGAATCAGCAAAATCGGAAATGAAAGATAAAAAGCAAGCCCGTTGATAATATACGCAACACCAATAAAAGCTAAAGCATTGACAGCAGTAAAAATAAAAATAGAGGTCGCATCCAGTCTGCCATCGACACTCGGACGACTTGCAGTGCGAGGATTTAGAGAATCAAACTCTCTATCTGCCCAGCGGTTGAGTCCCATCGCAAAGTTTCTTGCAGTTACTGCTGCCAAAGCTCCAAGGATTAAAAGTTTAAATCCAAACCAGCCGTTTGCAGCTACAACCATAGCAATAAAGATAAAAGGCAAGGAGAAAATCGAGTGCTGAAACATCACGAGTTCATTAAAATCTTTTAGTTTTTGTATATATCTTCGCAATAAATATCCAATAAAATTCTATTTCTCTTATTCTATCAAAATAACCTTTTAACTGATATAATTTTGCTATGAAACAACTTGCTATTATCGGTCCGACCGCATCTGGGAAAAGTGATCTCGCACTCAAAATCGCCGAGAAACATAATGCCTATATCCTCTCCATAGACTCACTCAGCATCTATAAAGAGATCAATATCGCATCTGCAAAACCTTCGTCAAAAGAGCTCTTACATGTAAAGCATTTTGGTATCAATGAGATCTCTCCAAATGAAAGTTTTAGCGTAGAGATATTTATCGATATCTATAAAAATGCAAAAAAAATAGCTGAAGATACAGGTAAAAACCTCGTTATCGTTGGAGGGAGTACTTTTTATCTCAAATCCTTACTTCAAGGTCTTTCAGAAATACCAAAAATCAGTGAAGAAGTAAAAGCAGAAGTGGATAAGATGCTCTTACATGTAGGCGACTGTCATGCACTTCTTCATAATATCGATAGTGAATATATGAAAAATATAGACTCCAATGATCGATATAGAATAGAAAAAATGCTGTTAATTTATAAAGCTTCAGGACTCTCTCCATCAAAATGGTTTGCTTCGCATCCTCCAAAACCTGTGATAGAAAATTTAGATATTTATAATATTGATGTTAGTAGAGAGATTCTTAGAGAGCGAATAGATAAAAGATCGAAAAAAATGGTGCACATGGGCATTATCGATGAAGTTGCAAGTTTAGAACATAAATATACGCGAGAACCAAACAGTATGAAATCGATTGGGATCTTAGAGGTTTTAGAGTATCTTGACGGATATGTGAGTAAAGAGAAGATGCTTGAAAATATCTCAATGCACACAGCGCAGTTGGCAAAAAGGCAACAGACTTTTAACCGTACTCAGTTTAAAGATGTTATCTCTGCTCCACTTGAAGAGCTTGAGGTGATAATAAGTTCTAAGTTTTAGAGTTTTATCGCATCTGCGGCTAGTTTTGCCCATGGAGACTCTTTAGATGCCTCTATAGATTTTTTAAACTGCACTTTTGCCTCACTGTTTTTCCCTTTTTTCTGTAACAACGATCCAAGAAGATATTTTTGTCTTGCTCGCTGTTCTTTACTTAAAGCTCTTTTATCAAGAGAAAAAAGAATATCTATCGCCTTTGTAGTATTGCCTTTATTCATATATGCTTGATACGTTGTAAATTCAGAATAAGGTGACTGCGTATAGGTAGATGTTTTTCTCTGAAGGCTCATCACCTTCTCACCATAAGTAATGATGATATTATCATCTTTCATACGAGTTGCAAGTCCCATCATCTGCACATATCGTTCGATATCTTTAAAGTTCTCTCCAAATGCATCTACTATGTTTGTCATCATTACGATCATTTTATTATCATCACCCACTCGCTGATATGCATCAAATAGTGTTCTGTAGATATCGATATATGGACTTTTTTTGTCCCTGCCAATAAGTGTAATTATAGCATTGTTATATTCTCCCGTCTGAAAACTCACATTTGCATATCGATACATCCATTTGATTTTTTGCGTCAAGATTTTCGTATTAATATTTGCTGCAGCCATATTTTTTGCCAAGGTCAGCTGTGGTATTTTCATATAACAGTTATAGAGATCATCATCAAAATCACTTGCAAGTTTGATGTTGTATTCACTCGATATACTCACAACTTCACTGCACTTGCCATCTTTGAGCTTGAGTTTAATGAGTGCACTTGCTGCTTGATTGATCATATCATCCACATTTGGATATATTTTTTTATCCAATGCTTTTAATGGTGTTTTAAGTGCCAACACCTCTATATATTTTTGCCCTTGCAGTAACAATTGTGCTTTTTTATAAAGTGCTTTTTGCCCTATAGAATCATTCTTATAGTTTTGAATCAACTTATCATAATTTGCCATGTTCGCAGTCATATTTCCATCATTGACATCAAAAAATAAAGAATCTTTGGTCGTCTTTACCTCATCTATAAAGGTTCCATGAGGAAACTCTTTGATATATCTGTTGAGCAACTTCATCGCCTCAGCTTTTTCTGTTGTTTTTGCAAGCCACACACCGCTATTTTTAAGAAGTTGTTCGTAGTTTGCATCTTTTTTCGTAACTGGTGCTAAGAGAATCTGCGATATTTTCGATGCTTCTGAGAACATCCCTTTCTCGGCAAGTGCAGATGCAAATTTTAGTGAACCATCCCTTTCTTTTAGAAAGTATGCAGGATCTGCTTGAAGTATTTTATCAACATAATTCTGTGCTTTTTTTGCAGATGTTCCATTGAGATAGTAATTGGCTATTTTTTGAGATGCTGTTGCTGCCGTATCTATATCATTAGTCTCATCCAAAGCCCTTTGATAATATTCTAAACCCTTGGTAGAATTACCTGCTTCTAAGAGCTGGTCTCCTTTATAGATTAACCCTTTTTTTGAAAATACAGAATCACTATGCTCAGAAAAAAGTCTGTCATAGAAATAATCGGCATCACTGTTTTGATGTTCTTGACTATATCCCATGGCCGTAAGTGAAAGAACTTCGGGAACATTCTCATCTGATGCATAGCTACGTAAATATACTTTTGAAAGAGAAGTAACTTCGTCATATTTTTTTAGTTTTGAAAGAGCTTTAATCTTGTAGTAAAGCAGTTCGCTCATAAAGATAGAATCTGGAAAAGATTTTATGATATCATCTACAGCTTGCACCGTTCCTGTATAATCTTTATTCACAAAACTTTTTTTAGCTTTTAAATATCCGCTAACATCGCCTGCTTGCTTGATATGTACAGGATTGCCTGCAATATCTAAACTGCCCACATATAGCGGTTCATATTTTGGAAATGTAACAGGAAGATTTAAACTCTTCTCTGAATTTTTTTTGTCTGCTAAAAGTGTAAACTTCTCTTTGTAGCCGACCATCACCCACGATTTTGACAAACGTACTTTTGATTGAAAAAATGTATCTTCACTTGCAACATTTACAACATCGGGGAGAAGTTTCATCTTATGAACAGGTGTTACTATAAGAAAAAAAGTGCCCTTCTTGACTTCACTAATAACCTTAAAAAAATCATCATTCAGCGGTTTTAAGCTTTGATCAGGCTTTTTTGAAAAAGCACAAATAACTTTTGTAATATTATTAAAATCATCAGTTTGAGGTTCACAAATAAATGGATCACTCGCTTTTACATGCAAGAGAGTATATTTATTGAAATTCTCTTTGCCAGCTTGAAAACTAATTTCAAGGGCATTAAGATATAAAGGTATAAGAAAGAGTAGCAACCATTTTAACACTATATTACTACTCCCTTTGATTCTTACTATTAATATCCGCTATTATATACAAATGCCGTAATAAACTCAATCAACGAATTTAGAACAACTGAAGCAAACACAGTACCAATGACCGCGATACCTATAATGGTGCGTAGAGCAACAGAACTATTCATTGTATACACTTTATTGTCAATATCTATTTCAGGTTCTTTCATAAACATATAGATGATGAGTTTTAAATAATAATACGCTGCAATCGCAGAGTTGAGTGCCATAATCAATGCTAAAACAATATATCCAGAAGAAACGGCTGCAGAGATCATATAAATTTTACCCCAAAAGAGTGCAAATGGAGGTAATCCTGCAAGACTTAACATAAATAGAGCCATAATCGTTGCAGAGATAGGCGCTACTTTAATCAGACCCGCAAATTTATTATAAGAGTGATCTGAACTTTGTCCTGCTGCTAAATTTTTCTGACGTGAGATCCAAAGCATACTAAATGCTCCAAGATTTGTAAACGTAAAAAGAATCCAGTATAAAAAGAGTGCTGAGTTCGCTTGAGTAGTACCAATTAATACAGCTGCCATAACAAAACCTGCATGAGAGATAGAACTATATGCAAGCATACGTTTTACATCACTTTGAACAAGTGCCCAAATATTTGCGGCTGTCATTGTTACTACAACAATCACATAAAGCACGACGTTGAGCCATACGACACCACTGTGAATTAAAAATTCAAACATACGCATAACAACAACAAAACCTGCTATCTTTGGTACGATAGACATATAACCTGCCATTGACGCACTCGCACCCTCGTAAACATCCGGTGCCCATGTGTGAAATGGAACAAGAGAAACTTTAAAGCCTAAAGCTGCAAGTAAAAATACAACACCGACTAGAATAAACGGAAGATTTGCAAACTCATCTGCATTAAATACCGCAGCCATCTGATGAATCTCTACAGAACCAGTAAGTGCATATAACACCATAGATCCAAAAGCAAAGAAACCAGCAGCTAAAGCACCCATTGTAAAGTACTTTACAGCAGCTTCAAAAGATTTACTTCTATTATGAAGAGCGATGAGCGTGTATAGAGCCAACGAAGCCATTTCAAGTCCGATAAAAATAAGAATAAGATTATCTGTCGCAACCATAAACTGAAAACCAGAGATCATGAACAAGAAAAGGGCAAAAAATTCAGGATATGAGAATTCATGGAAACGTTTTGACGTGAGCGCAAGTGGTATAAACAAAATAGAAGCGCCAACGATGATGAACTGTCCTAAAAGTGCCAATCCATCTATAAGCATCATATCAAAATAGCCAAGAATAGTTCCGTTTGTACTGAAATCTATAGAAAAATCTATCAATGATCCAAAGTCAAGCATCACAAATAATAAACTCAGCATAACATACATAGATTTACTCTGATCTTTTTTAAACAGATCCAAAACTAGAATAAAAAGTGCTCCCATAATAGGTATAAGCATAGGTACTAGCGTCGCAATATTGAGTGACTCTAAAGAAATATTTACATGACTTAGCATTATTTTACCTCCGCTTCTGGTGTTTGCATCGCAACTTTATTTTCAAGTGAAGGTATACGGCTTTTACCCTCTGGTGTTATTGCTTTTTCGTGCATCAGCATAACAACTGATTTTACACTGTTATTAATCGGCTCTAAGAGTGGTTTTGGATAAACTCCAAGCCAAACAGCGATAATAGTCAAAGGAATAAGAGCCAATAATTCTCTTGAATTCACATCTGGAAGTTTTCTATTTGCTTCATTTGTCACTTCACCAAAGAATGCTCTTTTATATGAACTTAACATATAGATGGCACCAACAATAATCGCCGTTCCTGCTAGAAGAGTTGCGATATGTGATTGATTATAAAAACCTAGTAGACTCAAAAACTCACCAACAAAGTTGACAAGCAAAGGTAAACCTACCGAAGCCATCATCATAATTCCAAATATCGTCGCATAGCGAGGCATAACTGAAGCTAAACCACCAAACTCACTCATCATTTTTGTATGACGTCTGTCGTAGATCACACCAACTAAAAAGAAGAGTGCGCCAGAGACGATACCATGACCGATCATTAAAAATACAGAACCTGTAATTCCCTCAACATTTAAAGCAAATGTACCAAGGATGATAACACCCATATGTGAAATAGAAGAATATGCAACAACTTGTTTGATATCTTCTTGAGCATATGCAACCATTGCTGTATAGATAATCATAATGATCGCAATTGCCGCGATTGGAAACATAAAAAATGCTGCTGCATCAGGGAACATCGGAAGAGAAAAACGGATAAATGCGTAAGTTCCCATTTTAAGAAGGACCGCTGCAAGGATTACAGAACCAATAGTTGGTGCTTGACCGTGTGCATATGGTAACCAAGTGTGAAATGGAAACATAGGAACTTTGATAGCAAAACCGATAAAAAATGCTGCAAACAACCACAACTGATAGTTTAAAGGAAGTATCAAACGATACCACTCTAAAATCGAGAAACTCCAAACACCCGTTGCTTGATTATATAAAAATGCCATAAAAAGCATACCAACAAGCATAACAAGTGAACCTGTAAACGTGTATAAGAAAAACTTGACAGAAGCATAAATGCGTAATGGACCACCCCAAGCACCGATAATATAGAGCATCGGAACTAGAGAAAGTTCCCAAAATACATAAAACAAGATAGCATCAAGAGCAGCGAATACTCCAACCATCGTCATTTGTAAAAAGAGAAGAGTGATAACTAAGTTCTTTATCTTTTTCATATCACCAAGAGAAGCGATACCAATCATCGTAAAGAATGAAGCCATAATGACAATGAATAAAGATATTCCATCTATTCCAACAAGGTAATTGATACCAAATGCCGGCACAACAGATATGTTCTCCATAAACTGCATGCCAGAAACATTTGTATCAAATGCAAACCACAAATATAAAGAGATTACAAACTCTATAACAGAGACTGCAACACCGAACGCTTTTGCACTATCTTTATGGACAACAAAGCCCATAATAGCTGCAATAGCTGGAAAAAATATTAATAATGACAATATATGATCTAACATTTATTAAGCTCCTAAACCTGATAATACAGCTGAAATTTCATCTGCATATCTCACTGCTAACCCAAAAGCAACCGCTAAAGACAACAGTATAACTGTGCCGGCAACCATCCATCTAAGCATACTTGAAAGATTCCCGTTTTGCATATCACGAGTATTTTCACCCGCTTTATAAATCCCATTAGCGATACAGTCAACAGTTGCATCAACAACTTTCATATCTACTTTTTTCCAGAATACCGTTGAAAGTTCTCTATATGGTTTTGTTATATACTCTTCATAAAAGTATGGAATATAGTACTGATTGATCAATACTTTATATACAAGACGTTTTTCAAATTCTTTATTTTCACCCTTAAAATTGATATATTTTTTGTAAGCAAAAAATATAGCAAGGATAACAAAGAGCTGAGTTCCTATAATCATCGTCCATTCTGTCACTTCAGAATGAATATGATATTCAGTATTTGGTAGAATTTTTGTCACCATATCAAAATATGTTGATTTAAATGAACCTGCAATCACAGCCAAAATAGCAAGTGGACTCATCGCAATAAGTACAAATTTATATGCTTCATGCGGATGAAAACCAAATACTTTATATCTCTCTTCACCATGAAAGATAAGAGCAACTAAACGGAAAGAGTAAAACGCTGTCATACCCGCTGTAAGTAAAAGTACAGTGTAGATCACATAGTGATGTTCAACAAAACCAACCTCTAAAATCGCATCTTTAGAAAAGAATCCAGCCAATGGATATATACCAGCAAGTGCCACAGAAGCAAGTGTCATCATGATAAATGTCCACTTCATGCTTTTTCTTAGTCCACCCATTTTAAATGGATCAAGTTCACCATCCATCGCATGCATAACATTTCCAGCACCCAAGAAAAGAAGTGCCTTAAAAAATGCATGAGCCATCAAGTGAAACAATGCAACCCAGTAAGCGCCAAGACCAGCAGCCACAAACATATATCCAAGTTGTGAAAGTGTTGAATACGCGATAATACGTTTCATATCACGATTTACAAGAGCCATAGTCGCTGCAAACATTGCAACAAATGCACCTAAACTTGCGATAAAGAGTCCCATCTCAGGGATCATATGATAAAGTGGATTTGCACGAACAACAAGATAAACTCCGGCAGTAACCATTGTCGCAGCATGGATAAGTGCAGAAACAGGAGTTGGACCTTCCATCGCATCGGCAAGCCAAGTGTGTAGAGGAAACTGAGCAGATTTACCCATTGCGCCTATAAATAAAAACACGCCTATATACATAAGTGTTATATTATCAAGTGTTGGCATAACAGCAAACGCTTTGTCATATTGAAGTGAACCTGTATTCCAGTAAACTAAAAAGATCCCGATAAGCATTCCAAGGTCAGCAATACGGTTCATAATGAAAGCTTCATTTGCCGCCCAAGTAGCACTCTCTTTATGGTACCAAAACCCAATCAGTAACCAAGAACAAAGACCAACACCCTCCCAACCAATGAAAAGACCGGCGAAGTTATCACTCATAACCAAAACCATCATCGAGAAAACAAATGCTGATAGGTAAGAGAAGAAACGATTAAATCCTTTGTCGTGATCCATATAACCTATAGAGTATACATGTACAACTGTTGAAACCGTAGTCACGACCATCATCATAGTCACACTCACTTGATCAACAACAAAACCAAAAGGGATATAAAGATTCCCCGCAGCTATCCACTGCATCATCTCTACATGTACAGTTTGTCCATTGAGTACATATCCAAGCAAAACTGCACTCGAGAGAAACGATGCAAAAAGCAAAGAGGAGTTTACAACCCCTGTCAGGAGTGTCTTAGGAGAAGCTCCAAACAGACCCGCGAATAGTGCACCAACAAGCGGTGAAAATAGTGCTATATATAAGTATAATTCCATTCGTTTATCCTCTCATTGATGACATAGCGTCAAGATTAATATTTCCATGACGTTTGTACCATGCGATCAAAAGTCCAAGTCCTACAGCTACTTCAGACGCAGCAATAGCTATGATAAAAAATGCAAACATTTGACCAGTCAGATCATTGTAATAGTGAGAAATAGCTGCAAATCCCACATTGACTGCATTGAGCAATATCTCAGTTGCAAAAAACAGCATTAAAAGATTTTTACGCCTCATCACGCCCAACAATCCTATTGAAAAAAGAACTGTTGAAAGGACAAGATAATGTGTTAAACCGATTTCCATCATAGTAGCACCTTTCTATTAGCTTCTTCAGCTATCATAATCTCTTCTTCTGCCATTAGTGTCAATGATCTATCCATTTTCTTCCCAGCTAAAACAATTCCAGCTATCATAGCAACAAGCAGCATCACGGCTGCTAACTCAAATGGAACAAGATATTTAGTAAACAAAACCATACCAACAGACTGTGAGTTTGTTGCTCCTGCGATCAGCGGAGCAGTTACTTGAATCTTTGTACTCACAATTGGAGCAACAAAGATAAGTACGACAAAAACTGCAGATAAAATAGAAAGTCCAGCCGTAATAAGCGATGATCCACTTCTCTCTTTTAGCTCTCTAGTCGTATCAAAAAACATCATACCAAATGCATAAAGGGCCATAACAGCGCCTGTATAAACGATAATCTGAACAACTCCCAAGAAATCAGCACCTAAAATAAAAAAGAATGCTGATATAAAAATCATTCCTGCTGCCAATGCAGTCAATGCAAACAGCGCCTGTTTTGTTGTTACAGTGATATAAAACATAACAGTTGTTAATATTGAAAACAGATAAAAAGCGATTGCTTCAAACATTGTTACTCCTTAATATGCGAGAGGTGTCTTTTTGACACGCTCATCTTCATGTGGTGTGATAGCACCGAAACCTTCAAACTCTTGTTGCTGACCAGCTTTTAGCATATCGATTGGTGTTAACATATCTTCATACATAACAAAGTGTGCTCTTTGTTCACTTGCATTTTCATATCTTCCACCGTGAGTGATCGCAAGCTCAGGACAAACCTCTGCACAGTATCCACAGAAGATACAACGCCCAAGATTAATGCTGTATTCGCTAACCTCTTTACGAGAGTTCTCATCGATTTTTGTTTCCATACGGATACAATCGGAGATACAGATCTTTTCACAAAGTCCACACCCAATACATCTCTCAGTCCCAGATTCCCAAAGACGTTTCATCTCATGAACTGCGCGGTAGCGAGGCCCTATAGGCATTTTCTCTTTTGGATACTGAACTGTATGGATATCAAATTTTATCATCTCACGAAGTACAACCCAAAGACCAACAAAAAGTTCCCCTTGAAAAGTACGTTTTACAACACGCTTGAATTTCCCCCAACCATCAGTAGGATAATCTTCAATGTCAACTAGAAAATATTCTTCGCTTACATTTCTGTTTTTAAACTGTTCTATATTACTCATCATGGCCCCTTAAAACATCATCACTAAGCCGGTAACGACTACATTTACTACGGCTAATGGCATAAGCACTTTCCAACATAGCCACATCAATTGATCTGGTCTAACATCTGGCCAAGCAGCTCTTGTCCATAAAAAGAAGAAAAAGAAAAATGAAACTTTAGCTATAAGTGCCAATGCACCGCCTAAACCACCATCTCCAAATCCACCAAGAAATACTAATGCTATAACAAACGAGATGAAGAACATATTTGCATATTCCCCAATAAAGAAAAGACCCCATCTCATACCTGAATACTCTGTACCAAAACCATCGATAATTTCATGGTCGTTTGCGATCAAGTGAAACGGAGTACGTCCAGTTTCAGCAAAAGCAGCGATCCAAAAAAGGATAAATGCAACTGGCTGAGTCCATACCAACCAGTGGCTCACACCGCCAGCTTGATAGTTGTTAAAATCAATAAGTGAAAGAGAACCTACAATCATAATTGGTGCAAGAAGTGAAAGACCTGTTACAACTTCATACGATATAAAAATCGCTGCTGTACGTGCTGCTGAGATAAGAGAAAACTTATTTGCAGACGCCATACCACCAAGAAGCAGACCGTAAAGACCAATTGCCATTACTGCCAATACATACAACAAACCTATTTCTGTATCTGCGACAATCGGGTGAACCGTGTAACCAAGCACTGTAAACTGAGGCCAAAATGGAATAGCCGCAGCTGCCATAAACGCAGTAGCTGCAGTAATTACAGGCGCGAACTTAAATATCGGAGCTACTACATTTTGAGGGATAATATCCTCTTTTGTAAATAGCTTGATACCATCAGCTGCAACTTGTAAAAGCCCATATGGTCCAACACTCATTGGTCCTAAACGGCGTTGCATAAATGCAAGAACCTTACGCTCAAAATATGTTCCTAGTCCCGCTAAAGCAGAAAAAATCAACATAATCACAACGATTTTTACAACCGTTTCAATTAAATATGCCATATCCATACTTACACCCCTTGTATTGTAGCTGTACTAAAGCGGTAGCCGCTAAAGAGAGCCTGTGAATTTAGATTTGAATCAAAAGTTGGAAGAGTCGCTATCTCCCCTTCGATTTTGTTGTCACTGATGATTTTTGTGCTCAACTCACCGTTTTGTGTCTTCACTTTTACAGTATCACCCGCATTGAAATCACTTGTTTTGAGATAAGACTCACTCATATAAATCCCGATTTCCTCTTTAAGATTCGCAGAGACGTTAGTAAATTCACTAAACTGACGAACCGGATTTGCTAGGTATATGATAGTTCCATCTAACTTAGCATCTGTTATTGCTTCAACTGACTCAGCAGCAGATGTTTCAGTGCTAAGGATATCTAGTACATATCCACGAACTTCTGTACCATCATTCTCATAACGATTTGGAAGATTGTCAAATAATTCTGCTTTAAAACCTTTACATGGTGGCAATTTAACTGTGTAATCTACTGTCAATTTAGCGCTAAGTCCAAGAGCATTAGCAATGTCGTTAAGCTCATATCCTTTGTATCCAACCGCTGCATTTGTAGGATTTACACGCTTATCAATACTTGTAAGTGTTCCCTCTTGCTGGTTGAGTGCCGGCATATCAAGATCGCCCTTTCCAAGTGCGCTTAGAGTAAAGTCGCCTTTTGTATTATAACCCACCGTGTAAGTTCCTCTTGCATCATCAAGATCACAGATGAGTGAAACACCAAGAGTATTTGTAAGACTTGGAATCATTACCAATTTAAATGCACTATATTTTTCTAAAAGTGCCACAAGACGTGCTAAATTTTTAGCATTTGGATGTGTATAGAGATCTGGTCCGACGATTAGAGAGAAACTCTCTTTTTTCGCTAAAAATTTCTCTAGACTTTCACTAAAGTTTTGAGGTGCATCAACAATCTCTAAAAGAGCATTTTCATCGACTTGAACCTCTTTAGAGATTTTTTTAGGAACCATAGAAGTTTTTTCCTCTTCTACCTCTTCCTCTTCACCCGTTTCTTCATTTACTTTTTTCACTTTAACGATCTCGACTACTTTTTCTTTGATTGTCTCTTCAACTGTCACAGTTTTTAGAGAGTGAAAGCTTGCAATGTATTCAACTACCGAAGTTGGAAGTTTTGATTTGTCAGCAAAAAGGTCAAGTAAAAGATATAAAACCGCTTCTTCAGTAAGTGGCGCATGCGCTATACTCATCACGTTTTTGCCTATTCCATCAATGATAGGATCTTTTAGTGGATGGAAATAAAGACCTGCACCTTTATTCATACTGATAGCATTATTAAATGCGTATCTTGCATTTGGATTGTCACTTTTGAGTGCTGTTCCTAAAGAAATTATAAAATCAGCTGCGTGAGTCTGTGTCAAGTCACTTCCATACAAAGATGTGCCGCTTACTTCACTATAATTTTTCAAAAATGTTTGAAATGCTTTTGCTTCCGCGTTTACAAGTTTGTAACCAAACTTTTCTTTCAATGACTGAAGGATATACGCTTCTTCATTTGTAATCGTAGAAGTAAACGCTAAAGTATCCGCTTTTTTAAACGCTTCTACTGCCTTTGCAAAAGCTACTTCATCTTTTGCTTGTACTTTGTTGTCATAGTCAAATCCATAACGTCCAGCGCCACAAAGTGAAACATAGTTCCATTCGTTCATAACGCGATAAATTTTACCATCAGAATTTTCAATACTTGTATGTTTGACATCATAAGTGATCTGACATCCCGCACTACAGTGACCACATGTTGCAGGAACTTGATGAAGTTCCCAAGCATTTGATTTGTAAATAAAATGTGTATCGACAAGAGCGCCGACTGGACAAACGGCCGCACATTCGCCGCATGAAGTACAGTCAAGCATCTCTTCACCGCTCGTCAGGCCGATAATCGATTTATTGAGCTTGTTCCACATCGCATACGCATCTTTTGGCATACTCTCTTTGTACTCATTCTCGATCGCATCCGCACCGCGAGCAACCGTTTTTAAAGCGTTGTCACCGATCATATCTTTACATACCGTAACACATCTCTCACAAACGATACAAAGACCTGGATTATAGTGTATATGTCCCCAATCTTTATCTTTTCTCTCAACATCTTTGATACTGTAGCTTTGTGAATCAACACCCATCTCTAGCGTATAGTTTTGAAGTTCACACTCTCCGGACTGATCACATACACCGCATTCTAGAGGATGATTGACATCATAAACTTCCATGATTGCGCGGCGTTCTGCTTCAATATTCTCAGTAGATGTGATGATATTCATACCATCTTTTGCTTTGGCATTACATGCGTAAACCTGTTTGCCATCAGCCTCTACAAGACAGATACGGCACGCTAAAGTTGGACTACAGCGAGTCAGATAACAGATAGCAGGGATAAAAATATCATTTGCACGAGCGGCATTTAATATAAATTCTCCCTCTTCTGTTTGTATTTCGCGGCCATTTATATTGATCGTAATATTACTCATGGTTCACTCTCATAATTTTAGATTTTTGAAATCTGTAACTGTTGATACTTTCGTCTAAATCAAAAGTAGGATTTAATGCGATTGTACCCTTTAAAGATTTATCTTGCTTGAAAGTACGGATGAATGTTTTATCTGCAAAACTTATTTCAACTTTATCTCCATCACTCACACGCGCTGCTGCACCAAACTGAGCAGAACCGCGAAGTGTTGTCTCACGTTCAAGCTGTTTCGTAATATTTGTATAAGCATTAAATTGTAATACAGGATTGACGTTATAGATGATCGTTCCATTAAACTCTGGAAGAGAATCTAACTCATCCAATGATCCATCCATTGCCACTTCTACAACGTCCAGCAAATAGCCTCTGATATCTTCGCCTAAAGGTGCAAGGAAGTTTTCAAGGAGATCAAATTCAACTGCTTTAAAACCGTTCTCAACTGGAAGTTCTTTAGTAAAGTCTATAGTGTCTTTCTTGCCTATGCCAAAAACTTTTGCAAGGTCAAGAAGTTCATATCCGCCAAATGCCAACGCAGAGTTTGTAGGAACAACACGATTGTCGATGCTTACAAATGTTCCCTCTTGTTGATTGAGTGCGGGAGCAGCTAAATCTGCTTCTCCAACACTTGAGATAACAAAACTTCCTTTATCGTTATAGCCAACAACATTAAGGAGGGAGTTGTCATCATAATCTAGCTTACATGTAAGGCTTACTCCAAGAGTATTGACATCTCGTGGCACAACAAGGACAGAAATATCCGTGTATTTTTCTATAACAGCTGCTAGTTTTGCAATATTTTGAGCCTCTTTATGAGCAATAAGATCATTACCTACTACTAAAACCCTATTTTTTGTTCTTGTTAGAGATTTCATCATTAAAGTGAATTCTTCTTCGCCAATATTAGTTTCAGCACTTAAATATCCATCATCTAAATCATCAAAAAATGCTTTTTCTTCATAACTAAGTTCTACATTTTCAAGTAAATATTTAGCAAGAAGAGCCATCACACCTTCTTCTGTTCCCACTTCGTATTTTAAAAATTGTGTAATGGTATTTTGCATCAAAACATCTTCTATTGGATGTGCATAAATAATTTTAGCGCCATTATGTTTTGCAGCCGTTGTGATTGCATATCGCACTGCTGGATTATCTGTTGCTATCATTGATCCGATAACGATAATTCCATCGGCTTGTTTCACTGCTTCAAGTGTTGCACTATAATGCTTTTTACCGCAGATGCTTGCATATGCATCCATAAATGAACCGAATTTTCTCGCATCTTCGTTATAAAGTTTGATTCCAAGTTTCTCTTTTAATCTTTGTAAAATCAAAACTTCTTCATTTGTGATCATCGAACTAAAACGGATCGCTTTGGCATTTTTGAGTGCTTCAACTGCATTCGCAAATGCCACTGCATCTTTTGAAGCTTTGTTATCAAAATCAAATCCAAATCTTCCAGCACCACAAAGTGAAGTAAACTCAAAATTATTTTTCACTCTATAAATAGTATCATCTTTAGATGAGATACCGGTATGTCTTGTTTCGTATTCAAGTGAACAGCCGCCTGAACAATGGGCACAAGTTGCAGGAATACGTTTGAGTTCCCAAGCGTTTGCAGTGTATTTAAAGTCACTGCTTACAAGCGCACCAACAGGACAAACTGCAATACACTCACCACAGAATGTACAGTCAAGCGTGTCAGAATTTTTCGGAATGACTTTTGATTTATAACCACCAAACTGAAGGTCTATGGCATCATCACCTATCACTTCGTTACAGACATGAACACATTTTTCACATAAAATACAAAGGGCTGGATCATAATTAATAAGTCCCCAGTTTTCTATTTGACGATGCTGATCTTTTGCCGAAAAATTTTGCTGTGCGACGTCAAATTCTAAAGTCTTATTTTGAAGATCACATTCTCCAGATTTGTCGCAAACACCACATTCTAAAGGATGGTTTACATCATAAAGCTTCATGATGTTTGTACGTTCTTGCTCTAAAACATCGCTATTGGTTGTTATCGCAATACCGTTTGTCGGAGGAGTATTACATGAAAGAACAAGTCCATCAACTCCAGCAGCTTCTACAACACACATACGACATGATGCACACGGTGTTGTTTTAGAGATATAACACATGGTAGGGATATAAATTCCCTCGCGACGCGCTACAGTTAAAATAGTCTCGCCTTTTTTAGCAGTTACGGCTTTTCCATCAATGGTAAAGTTTATTAATTTACTCATAGAATCTCCTTAAACTGCTGTCATAGCGATATAGTAACAACGCATACATCTATCAGCTTCACTCATTGCTTCTTCTTGTGTAAAGCCCAAGTTAACCTCTTTATTGTTTGTTTTACGATCATCAACATCAAGTTTGATACTCACCTCACGAGGTAATCCCGGAAGCCAGCCTGTGACTTTCTCTTTTTTATCATAAACACGAAGTTTACGTAAGTGATCCTCCATGATCTCATCATCTGTTAAAGTGATCTCACCAGTTTGCACATATCTCGCCATAACAGAAGATGCACGTTTTGCTTGACCGACCGCATTTACAATCGTCATCGGACCATATTCACAGTCTCCTGAAGCAAACACACCTTTACGAGATGTCATATAATCTTTCCCATTTGTTTTGATAGTTGCCCATGAAGTCATCTCTAACTCCCATTCTGATGGAAGAAGTTTCAAATCTGCACTCTGAGAAACTGCTGGAACAAGATAATCAGCTTCAATCTCATAAGAAGCGCCCTCAACTTTTACAAGCTGAGCACGTCCGCCGTTAGGATCAGGAACAAGCTCGTATTTATCGATCAAAAGAGATTTTAAGATATTGTCTTCATCTCTCATCTCTGCAACTGCCGAGTGAAATAAAAATTCTACACCCTCTTCAACAGCTTCGTGGTACTCTTCATAGGTTGTATTGCCGATGATAGTTTTTTCATCTCGGCGGTAAACCATATAAACTTTTTTCGCATTTGCACGGATTGAGCAGCGAACAACGTCCATAGATGTAAAACCACCACCAACACAAACAACTGTTTTGCCAGTCAAGTCCACATAATCAGTCGTTAAAAGATTTTCTTCTTGTTCCTCTTTAGTTATTGTATATCCATACTTTTCAAAAAGATTTACTTTATCAAGAAAATCAATAGCACCCCAATATCCATGAATCTCAGCTCTCTCATTATCGCAGTAAACTTTTTTAGAAATTCTCGTTCCAGTTGCAACCATAATCCCATCATAATCTTTTTCAAACTGACGCATCATATCTGCTGTCACTTTTGAATTAACGATAAAGTTTACGCCAAGATCTTTCACACAATCGATATCTTTATTGTATTTATCAATCGGCATACGATATTCAGGAACACCAACAGCTACTTCACCACCAAGGACAGGAAGCTCTTCATACACATCTACTTCAATCCCTTCAAGTGCAAGGTAATACGCAGTAGTAAGTCCAGCAGGACCAGCACCTATAACAGCGACTTTTTTACCGCTACTTGGTTTTTGAACTTCAGGATGAAAAAATCCAAAGCCGTGATCTGTTTCATAGTCAGCACCCAAACGTTTGAGTTCCATAATTGAGATCGGCTCATCAAGATTCGTACGACGACAAGCATCTTCACATGGATGGGGACAAACACGTCCACAAGTATGTGCAAGAGGCATAGTCTGGCGTGTTGCCATTAAAGAATCATCAAAACGAAGATCTCTAACACCCTCGATATATCCGGGAATATCCACATGTGCAGGACACGCATCTGTACATGGAGCTGTAATTTTAGCAATGTAATTGATAGTCGCATCATAATGTTTCGATGGCTTTTTCTCATTGATACAAACCAAAAACTCTGCTTCAAAATGGGTCATAATATCTAAAATAGGGTTTGGAACTGTTTTTCCAATCTCACATTTTGAAGTGATCTGCATACTTTTGCTGATCTCTTTTAAGTGATCCATATCTGAGAGTTCACCCTCACCACGAGCGATCTTATCAAGCATATCATACAAGATTCTTCCACCCCAGCGCCCAGGAGCACAGCGTCCGCACGCTTCTGAGTAGACTTGGTACTGCGCTGCATATTCAGTTGCAAGACGGATAACATCAACATCTTGATTGAATATTGCCAGACCATCCCAACCAATGAAAGCTTTTGACTCTCTATGGTCATCGTACTGCGCTGGCAGGTTATATGCTGATTCTTCCCACGCTTCTTCAGGTTTGTTTATGTTGTTGATAAATTCACCATTCCAAGTGGAAAAATAGACTTTGCTCACAATAACTTCCTAACTTTTTTTAACTACGATAGTCCAGTCGACTTCGTTAAATTTCAATGAGTTTACAAGCTCACATCCTGATTCTTTTACGAGATCAGCAGAACGCTGAATCGGAGTAAAATCACCAATTTCAAATAAAAATATCGCGACTTCTTTATCTGGGTGAGAGCCGAGAAGCTCTTTCATCCTAGGTTCAAAACCATCTTTTAGATGACGTAAATCATATCTTTTCATTATCTATCAACCTCACCAAATACGATATTTGTAGTACCAATAATTGAAACAACGTCTGGAATATAGTGTCCAGGAAGTAAGTCTGTTAAAATACCTGTATGCCAGAATGATGGCGCACGAAGTTTTAAACGGTATGGATATGGACCACCCTGAGAATTTATATAAAATCCAAGTTCACCCTTTGGTGATTCAGTTGGGATATATACTTCACCCACTGGAGGACGCATGCCTTGTGTTACAAGTACAAAATGCTGCATCAAAGAGTAGTTCTGCGTCATGATATCTATCTTTGGAGCAGAGATATATTTTGGTGCATGAGCCATCAAATCTGTCTGATTATTTTTGATCGTTTCTTCATACATGTCCGCTACTTGATAAAGAATATGAGCCGATTGTCTCATCTCTTCCATATAAATACGATAACGAGCAAAGTTGTCACCCTTGTCAGAAACAGGAACTTTAAACTCTACTTCGCTGTAAAGCTCATATGGTTCCTCTTTACGAATATCCCAAGCAACACCGCTTGCGCGAAGCATTGGACCGGTACATCCCCATGAAAGTGCCATCTCTTTAGAAATCACACCCACACCTTCCATTCTCATTCTCCAGATACGGTTAGTATCTAAAAGATCTTCATAGTCTTTGATATTTTCAGGTAATTTATCTAAGAATCTTCTCATATCCGCTATAAAATTATCAGGAAGATCAAGAGGAACACCACCGATACGGATAGCCGCATGCGTCAAACGCGCTCCACAATAATCTTCAATCAAGTCCATTAAGTATTCACGTTCACGAAATGCATATAAGAACACTGTCATAGCACCGATATCAAGTGCCGTTGTAGCTAACCAGAAAAGGTGAGACATCAATCTATTGATCTCTAAAAGAAGCATACGGATAACTTTAGCGCGACGAGGCACTTCAAGGCCTATAAGTTTTTCAACTGCAAGTGCAAAACCGTAGTTGTTTGAGCTTGAAGCGATATAATCCATACGGTCAGTTGTTGGCATAAACTCATTATAGATCATATTTTCAGCCATCTTCTCCATGCCACGGTGAAGATACCCTATATCTGGATGCGATTTTGTGATCATCTCTTGTTGGAGATGAAGCATCAAACGAAGTTGACCATGAGCTGATGGGTGTTGCGGCCCAAAATTTAGAATCATCTCATTATCGTCACGATCAAACGTAATATTTTCAAAAAATGGTCTTAGTCTGTTTTGATGTTGCATAAGTCTACCTGTTCCTATCTGTAATAATTACTGATTTTTCTTCATCAAATCTGTCAATCATAAACACGCCGCCCTCTTCTTGATAAGCAAGAGGAGTTTTAGGCTCATTTCCAGTAATTTTCGTGCCCTTAGGAACTTCATGTCCTAAGCGTCCAAAGCGCTCACTGTCATAACGGTCAACACGCGCAGTATCGCGGATTTCAGGCCCGATGATATCACGAGCTTCCTTACCGTAGATTTTATCGACTTCATACCACGCGGCAAACTCATCACCCTCAAGAGGATAAGTTTTAAGAAGAGGATAACCTTCCCAGTCATATGGCATCAAGATACGTTTTAGGAATGGATGATTATTTACTTCGATTCCAAACATATCATACATCTCACGCTCAGACCAGTCTGCAGAGCGGAAAAGTTTTTCTACACTGTTGATCGCTTCGTCTTTACCTATAAAACATTTGATACGGATACGTTTTCTTTTGCCCATTGAAAGCATCTGATAGAAGATCTCAAACTGTCCGCTTTTAGCTATCCAGTCAATTGCACTCATTTCTGAAAGCTGAGTGTAATCAAGCTCTTCTTTTACAAGTTTGATGACATCAACATTGTCTTTTGCATTGATATAAACAACCATTTGTTCAACTTGGATATAAGCTTCAAGAACTTCAAATTTTGCTTTGATCGCTTCTAAATCAGCGGCAAAAACTTCATCACTTGAAACATCTTGCTTTGCAACTTGAGGAGAAACATAAAATCTGTCCGTATAATACGCTTTTGCTTGTACATCATCTTTTGGTGTATAGGCTCTCATTACATCAACCTCTTAGTTTTTTGAGATTTAATCGCTTTTTCGGCACGGATTTTTTTCTGTAAAAGCATAACACCGTACTGAAGTGTTTCAGGGCGAGGTGCACATCCTGGAAGATACAAATCAACTGGAATGATTCTATCAACACCTTGAACTGTTGCATACGTGTTAAACATACCGCCTGTATTTGCACATGAACCCATAGAGATAACCCATCTTGGTTCAGTCATTTGATCGTATAAACGTTTGATAAACTCAGCATGTTTTTTAGTTAGAGTTCCAGCAACGATCATAACATCTGCTTGACGAGGAGATGCACGAAAAATCGTACCGTAACGGTCAAAGTCATAACGAGATGCGCCTGAGGCCATCATCTCGATACCACAACATGCAAGACCGTAAGTGAGTGCCCAAATAGAGTTTGAACGACCCCAGTTTACGACTTTGTCAATTGTAGTAAGAGCTACTGGAAGACCAGCATTTTGCGTATAATTTACTTTATGTTGTGCCATTCTAAGGCTCCTTTTTTCCATGCATATACAAAACCGATTGCAAGCAATAAGATAAACGTCAGCATCTCGACGAATCCGAACCAACCAAGATATTTAAAATCTACTGCCCAAGGGAACATGAAGACGATCTCAACATCAAAAAGAATGAAAAGAAGCGCGAATAGGTAAAACTGTGGAGAGAGTCTATTTGGCTGTTTTGTTATCTCAGGTCCACACTCATAAACAGAGAGCTTTATCTTTTCTGTATCTTTTGCAGCCATCGCACGGCTTGCGAGTCTTGCGATAATCGTTGTAGTAAAAAATGCACCAAATGTGAGTGCAAATAGTACAAATACCCCAAAATATGTATTTGCAGTGTGAATATGCTCCATACATCCTACCTTCGTTTATTTTTTGTTATCAAACACTGTGAAGAGTTTACATTATATTACGTAAAATTACACTAAAGCGTTGAAAAAACAGTTGAGGGCACTATAGCAAAAAGAGTATTAAAGCAAGAAGAGTTTAGGGTAACAAGCAGTAACAGTGTCACGAAGAGAAACACTATAATCTCAGATAAGAGTATTAAGTGTAATTTCGTAACAAATTATAGATAAAATAATTTATTTTGTTAAAAATCCAACAGATTTTTCACTATCAAAATTTCCCTCTTTTTCTTTTCCTATGTGGGAGATAAAATCATCCAAATTAAAGAGTGGTTCTTGTTTAATCGCCACACTATAAGCCGTATTTTTGATAATAAGATTAATCTGTCCTCCTGTTAAAGAATATGTCGCAAGCTTTTGTACATCAAAATCTTTTTCATATGGTGCATCTTTTGGAAGCATTTTTTTCCATAGTTCCAGACGCTGTTTTTCATTTGGTTTTTTAAACTCAATTTTATAATTAAAACGTCTTGAAAAGGCAACATCAATATTTTCCAAGAGATTTGTCGTAGCGATGAGAATCCCTTTAAATTTTTCTATCTGCTCTAAAAAGATGTTTTGCATCTGATTGTGCATCTGTTCTGCTCCGCCACCAGGACCGCTTGAACGCGCACTTAAAAACTGGTCAGCTTCATTGAGTAGTAAAACCGGTTCAGTCTTCGTTTGTTGAGTGAGTTCATAATAAGTATCAAAAATTTTGCGTACATTTTTTTCACTCTCACCGACATACATGGAAAGGATTTTAGAACAGTCAAAACTAAGCACTTGACGTTTAAGAGATTTTGCCAAAGAGTGTGCTGTCATCGTCTTTCCAGTTCCCGGTGCTCCGTAAAAAATGATGCGTGCATCGATACCGCTTTTTTTGTCTTTAATCCCCCAAGCAACGAGACGTGCTACTACTTCTTTATCCACTTGACGCATAAGATTATCAAGTGTATCTCTTGTTTTTGGATTTAAAACCACATCATCCAGATTTGTCTCAGGGTCGATGAGCTCAAAGATATCTTGATCTTTTATCAACATATCGAGTTTAAGCTTTGTTACTTTTTTCTTTTTTTGCGGATGGATGATCGATTGAAGTATCTCATCTGTAATATAAAAAGAGCGCGATATTCCGCCAAAAGGATTGAGCATCTCTTCATAATCGATGATATCTTCACCGATAAGTTTTGAACCATCTTCTAAAAGTGAGCGGTTTTTAATACGGTCATAATCATCAAAAGAGATCAAGTCTATAAGTGCATTCATCTCTCGAAGTGAGGTATCCGTTGCATTATACTCTTCGCGAAGAAGCGCCAAAAAGATCACTTCCTCTTTTTTTTCAAGTTTTTTTTGCTTTATAAATTTATCTAAAACAATATCTTCCGCAGTTTCTTTAATTCTCTCTGCTATTCTTGTCTCAAGAAGATTGACCTTATTTTGAATGCGGTCGATTCCAAGAGAGTGTTCATGCACATTATGGCGGATAGCACTCATCTTTTGATACATCTCAATTCTAAAAAACTGATCTTGCAGATACTCCAAATGGTCAGCATAAGGCTTCACATCTGGCAGTGAAAGTTCTAAACTTCCCTCTTCTAGGAGTCTTAAAAAAGATGATGTAAGGCCTACTACTCCATTTAAAAGCTCTAGGTTTATCACTTCGCTGATCTTTACCGGCGTAAATGTTCGCTGATTGATCCATCCAAGTTCTAAAAGCACTTTGATATCTGTTAAATGATCGAGATAAGTATAATCATCTGCACCGTAAAGATCTTGCAAGACCTCTAAGACCAACATATCTTCATTACCTTGAAGGAACTTTTTTACTAACTGCTGGAGTATCTTTACTTCTGCTTCACTACACTTGAGTTGTAAAAAAAGTTCACTCTTGATGACATCTTCGTGCTCTATAAAATTTATTACGTTTTTCAAATTTCTCCCTGTCTTATACGCTCTTTTAAAACGCGTTTAAGTACCTTTCCTGTTGCTGTTTTTGGTAAATCATCCACAAAATGAACCGTTTTTGGTATCTTAAAGTTTGCCAAAGTATGCTTCAAATCACTTTTTACTTTTGCCTGTGTGATATGTATTTTATCTATATCTTCTACAAGCTCGATAAATGCCACTGGGATTTCACCGCTATTTGTATCTGGTTTAGAAACCACTGCGCAAAGTTTAACATAAGAAAGTTTCATTAGCTCTTCTTCTATCTGGCGCGGGTAAATATTGATCCCTTTTGAGATGATAAGGTCCTTAATACGATCGACGATGTACACAAAACCGTCTACATCCATCTTGCCAAGATCGCCTGTTTTGAGCCAGCCGTTAATGATCGTCTCGTCAGTTGCTTGTGGATTGTTTAGATATCCCTGCATCACACAATCTCCATAGACTATGATCTCTCCCACTTCTCCATAAGGAACTTCGACCATCTCATGATCTACGATTTTCACTTCATATCCGGGGATTGCGCGTCCCACAGAGTAGATTCTTTGCGCCGTTATGGAGTTTACACACACCGCAGGTGAGCACTCGCTCAGACCATATCCCTCTAGCATTTTTGCACGTTTGAATACTTTTGTATATCTATTTAACGTTTCTTCACTCAAAGCAGAAGCACCCGAAATAAAAACTCTTATCGAATTAAACCACAAAAAATACCATGGCAATTTAGCACGGATAAGTGCATTATAAATATCAGGAACACCTAAAAATATCGTGACACGTTTGAGCAATGTCTGCTTGATAATATTACTAAATGGTAAAAGCTTTCTAATGATAACAATGGAAGCATCTGCAAAAACAGGTAATATCATCATCACAGAAAAGGTAAAAGCATGAAACATCGGAAGATAAAGAATAAATCTATCTTTCTGGCGTATATCAAAAATTTCCATTACACCTACAAGATTTGAGAAGATATTTCTGTAACTAAGCATCGCACCTTTCGGATGTCCAGTTGTTCCTGAAGTATAAAATATGACGGCAAGATCATCAAGATCTCTGCTTACTCCCATAGTGTTATTTGTATGTGAAGTTCTGTGTTCTTTTTCGACGTAAAGAAAATTATTGTCATCTTGTGAGGGAACTTCATCTATCCAGATAGTTTTTTCTACTTGTGTATTAGTACCGATATTCTGTGTTTCTTTTGCAAAATCTTTAGAAGTGATAAGTATTTTTGCTTCACAGTCACCCAGAATATAAGAAATCTCATCCCGTTTTAGCATATTATTGATTGGTACGACGATTCCACCGAGTTTCCCTATGGCAAAAACAGCAACCAAAAATTCCAAAGAGTTGGGTAAAATCAGTGCTGCTTTTTCGTTCTCTTTGAGTTCGCAAAGCTCTAAAAATCTCGCAAAAGAATCAATCTTTTCCAATAACTCTTTATTGGTTATCTTCTCATCATCAATAAAGACAACTTTTTTCTTTGGATTAGAAGCGGCATTTGCCACTGCCATTTCATAAAAGTTTTTATATGGATAATTTAAAGCCATTAAAATTTATATTCCATTCCAAGTGATACTAAGTATGCACGAGCATTTGTAAATTCTCCATTTAATCCATTATCATTATTGCTTACCGCTCTATCATCTTTAAAAGAAACCAATCCTGCTATTCCAACGTTAAGTGATTTGCTTATATCATAACGTCCGCCAAGGGAAAAGATCTTACCCGTAGCATCTGGAAGTTCGTATCCAATTGTCTTGTTCGGTGCGGGAGAAGGATCATACGCGAACCCGACCATACCAGTAATCTTTTGATATTTATGAGTTATTCCAAGACGGAAAGTATCTGTATCTTTCCAGTTTTTTGCTTTTGGGGTGCCATAAATAGTTTCTATTGTAGACTTACTAAAATCAAAATCAAGCTTCTCATACGCTGACCAAAAAATGTGCTCTATCACTGCTTCAACTGTTGTTACACTGTTAAATACATGAGATGCCCCAAAACTTAAAGTTGCAGGAACCGGAAAAACCACTTTTACGCCACTTGCTAATTTAGTATCATCACCTTTTACATGTAGATCAACTTCTGATCTATACGTCAAAGCTAGGTTTGTATCTTTCTCTGGCTTAAGTGTCACTGCAAGATTGTAACCGTAATCAAGCCCTGTTCCCTCCATATTGTAGTACGCATTTTTAACTATGCCTTTTGAGTAGATCCCTCTTGCCCCCAGAGCAACAGAAAACTGATCGTTAATTTTATATGCAACTGTCGGATTGAGCTCAACTGTCTGAAGAGTGAACTCTTTAGAATACAAAGAAGCAGGTGAATCACTCCATCGTTTTGAGAGTCCAGCTGGGCTGACAATCGAAAGACCAAATCTAAAATCACCGACAACAGGTGAAACATAGTGAAGTGTTGGGACTATAAAATTTTCAGCTTTTGAATCAATATCATAAACACCATTCGCACTTTTATAATTTATCTTCGAAAGCCCGATATAAGTCAAATCAACCTCTATTGCTCCACCTTTATTCTCACTAAAAACCATTTTTGCTGGATTGTAGTACGATGCATCTGCACCGCTTGCGTTTGCCACGTACGCATTTGAAAGTGCAACTGCATTTACTGAACTTTCAGGTATTTTGTATCCACCTGCCATCAAAGCAGTCGTAGCAACCAACGATAATAAAACTATTTTTTTCATTTATATATCTTCCCCAAGATTTTCATTTCGAAGCATTCTATATAAAAAAAACTTAATCTACAAAAGAGTAAAGGAGTTTAATCTCATCCGCCCAGATCGTCTCATCTATCGTTTCCAAGATAAGTGGAATATCATCCATACGCTCATCATTCATGATAAATCTAAAAGCATCAAGCCCGATTTTTCCCTTTCCAAGTGAATCATGTCGGTCTACATGTGAGCCTAATTCTGGCTTAGAATCATTAAGATGCATCCCTTTTAAATACTGAAATCCCACGATATTTTCAAACTGTGCCATAGTGATATCATAAGCCTCGCGCGTTCTTATATCGTATCCTGCAGTAAACATATGACAAGTATCGATGCACACGCCCACACGGCTTTTATCTTCGATTTTGTCGATGATCTGTGCGAGGTGTTCAAACTTCCAGCCGAGATTGCTTCCCTGCCCAGCTGTGTTTTCAAGTACAAGTGATACACCTGAAGTTTTATCCAGCGTAATATTCATCGCCTCGGAGATACGCGCCATGCACTCATCTTCACTTATCTGTTTGAGATGGCTTCCGGGATGAAAATTGAGTCTATCAAGTTCCAAAAGAGAACATCTTTGCACCTCATCCAAAAAAGCTTCCATCGATTTGGCACGTTTCTCATCTTCAGGATGTCCAAGATTTATGAGATAGGAATCATGCGGTAAAACATGTTTAGGCGAAATTCCGCTACCATGTAAAGCTTCTTTAAAGCTGTCAATAGTTTTTGTATCAAGCGGCTTTGCGTCCCATCTTTTTTGATTTTTTGTAAAGAGGGCAAATGCTTTTGCTCCAATCTTTTCTGCATTAAGAACAGCATTTGTAACACCGCCGCTCGCAGATGTATGTGCGCCTACATATTTCATAGTATTCCTTTATATTTTGAACTTCAAAATTATTTTGACGGAGAGGAGATTTTCAACAAAATACCATTTTTACTGTCTTTAAATCTTATGCTCTGATGAGTCACTTCATAGTCAATATTAACATCTTCATCTTTGATCTTTTGCCCAAATCCGTCATACATTTTTTTTAGATTTTTTCCATCATAGATAGGATGTCCGAGGATCACATTTTCTAAAATATCTGATGGATAATTGCTATTGAGATATTTCTTGTTAAACACATTTTTAAGCATACAGCCATCATCTACACAAATAAAATTATTTATCTCTATGCTTTTAACGACATTTCCCATCTCATAAAGCTCAATTTTGAGCGAATTTCCATGTCCACGGATATATCCAAGATCGCCATATTTAATCTGCGGAGATTTTATCACGATGATCTTTGACTCATTCATCTCGTAGTTTTTAACACTACAGCCGCTCAAAAGAAAAATCGCTGAGAGAAGAAGAGTAAATAGTATGTTTTTCATCATTAACCCATTGGATAAAGTATTTCACTGTGTACTTTATCGCACGCATGTAAAACCTCATCACTCAAAACAAGATCCATCGCAGCTAAACTTGCATCGAGTTGTTGTGACGAAGTTGCACCGATAATCGTCGAAGCCACAAAATCAAATTGTTTCGTCCATGCAATGGCCATCGTAACAGGATCAAGTCCTGCGTCATACGCGATTTTAAGATATTTTTGCGTTGAAGCGAGAGTCTTATCGTTCATAAATCTTTGTGCCATCAGTCGATTGCGTGGATTTGTAGAGTGAATATACTCAAAAAATCTTCCCTCACCCTCTTTTGCTTGATTGTATTTTCCGCTTAAAACTCCGCCTGCAAGTGGAGAATATGGAAGAAGTGAGATCTCTTCCTTTTGACACAAGGTAGAAAGTTCATCTAAGAATCTTCTGTTTAAAAGTGAGAAGTTATTTTGGATCGACTCAAAGCGAGAAAGTTTCTCATGTTTTGAACTCATCAAAGCTTTACATGTACCGTATGCCGTGTCGTTTGAAGTACCGATGTAACGCACTTTTCCGCTTTGCACAAGTGAGTCAAAAGCACGAAGAGATTCTTCAATTGGCACGATATTATCAGGCCAATGCATCTGGTAAAGGTCGATATAATCCGTGCCAAGACGTTTAAGTGAACCCTCAATAGCACGCTCGATATGAAATCTATCAATTGCCGTTAGTCCATGGCGAACAGGCGGAACAAACCAGCCATTTGCCGCACCTGCGACTTTGGAAGCTAAGATGATGCTATCGCGCGGTTTAGTTTTAAGCCAACGTCCTACGATCTCTTCAGTGATACCGCTACTCTCTTTTGTCGGCGGTACAGGATAAAGCTCCGCAGTGTCGTAAAAGTTTACGCCCGTGTCATACGCTTTGTCCAAGATCTTAAAAGCTTCTTTTTCATCGCATTGCGAGCCAAAAGTCATAGTTCCCATACAGATAGGACTCACACGAAGCCCCGTTTTACCGATGTATCTATAGTTCATTTCACATCTTTTTAGTTGATATTTTTCGTGATTATATCGATATTTTTTTGTTTAATAGCAAAATATAAAAATATACTTTATGTAAAAAAGTTTCCCATAAAAGTAATCAAATATCTATAAAAATTGAGTTTAGTATTGAAAAACTCTTTATGTTATGTAAGCCCTTCTTTTAAAAACATTTTGATATAATCAATCTAGTAAAATTCACATAAATCTCAATTTTGACGATATCACAAAACTTTATAACTTAAAAAGTTAACCTTTTGTAAAGCTAGGTTGAGAGTATAATTAGAAAAGGTAAAGATTAAAAAATTGTTGAGCCCTAATTTTTGGTGCTTTTTGTTTTAACTTTAAAAGGGGTGTGTTATGAAACTTACAAATATTTTTTCGAGATTTTTGACCATTTTTGGAATAGTTTTGCTTTTGAGCGTAAGTGGGTGGGCTAGAAGTGTTACATACAACGGTAATAATAATACATCAGGATCTGCCCCTGTCGACAACACAAACTATAGTCGCAATGATACTGTCACCGTACTTGGTAGTGGAACTTTAGCTAAAACAGGTAATGTTTTTGGAGGATGGAATACACAGGCAAATGGTGGTGGTACGACTTATCAACAAGGCGACACTTTTAGTATGGGGAATTCATTAACGCTTTATGCGGTTTGGACTCCAACTTACACGCTCTCTTATAATATAAATGGTGGATCAGGCACCACACCTTTGTCTGTGACTCAGGCTTCTGGTACGACTATTGCGACTAATTTAGGTAGTGGCATTACAAAAACTGGTTTTACTCTTACAGGTTGGAATACTAATGCAGGTGGTACGGGAACTCCGTACACCCTAGGTGCTACCTTTACATTTAATGCTACTACAACGCTTTATGCGGTTTGGACCCCGCCTCCCGTGGTAACTTCAACAACGATGTCAGTAAATGAAAACTCTGCAGGTGGAACAGTTGTCGGTACTGTCTCTGCAACAAATTCTCCTACGGGTTTCACCCTCACAAATACAAATGGAACCGCACAATCTCTATTTGACATCAGTGCATCAGGACAGATAACAGTTCATAGTGGTGCAATTCTTGACTATGAAACCACTCCTTCTTATACACTAAAAGCTACAGCCACCAACAGTGCAGGAAGTGGTTCTGCTAGTATCACGATTAATCTCAATAATATTTTACCACCAACTGTGAATGCATCTTCATTTACAGTTCCAAGTGGATCTGGAGTGGGAACTATCATAGGAACCGTCAGTACTGGCGGAGGCCCAGCAACAAACTTTTCCATAAATGATTCTACTTTTGCTATCAGCAATTCTGGCGTTATTACTGTAGCTAGCAGTGGAGCAATGACTCCTGTAGGTCAAGTCTATACACCTACTGTCACTGCGAGTAGTGTTGAGGGAAGCAATAGTAACCAGATGACCATTACTGTTGTCCAAGCACCGCTTGTACCAACAACAGGTGGGCGAGATTTTGCACAAAGAACTCAATATAATCTCTTTGGAGATGTTCAAGTTATAGGGAATACAGTTCTATGTATTTTAAATAGTAGCGGGGCATGTATAGAACCTACAAATAGCAACAGCAATGATGCTACAGATCTAGAAAAGGCTCCTCAATCTTCTTCTACCCTAACAATTCCTACAGGTGCGACGATACAATATGCGCGTCTCTATTGGCAAGGACGTAAAGCGGCTACATCAAGCAACACTGCTTGGGATACAACATCCATAGCATCTGCAAAAACCATAGAAATGAGAAAAGGAACAACTGGAACTTATACTTCTTTGACAGCAGATTTTATCGATCTTGATTCTACAAGTTCAAATAACTGGGTTCGCATATATTCTGCAGGTGCTGACGTATCCAGTATAGTAGATGGTAGTGGAATTTATTCTATCAATCCTTCAAGCTTTTATACAGAAACAGGCGCAACAAATAGCAAAAGCCCTTCTGATGGTCTTGGAACATATGGTGCGTGGATATTAGTCGTCGTCTATGCAGATCCTAACGAAACTAAGGCTAGAAATATCACTGTATTTGATGGGTATAAGCAAATTACCAGTTCTACTGGAGATATCAATGTAGCAGTCAACGGTTTTTTGACACCTAAGAGTGGTACTGTCGATTCTAAGACCTACTTATTTGCTGGAGAGGGAGATAAGTATATCACGGGCGATCATCTTAAAATGGCAGGTGCAACTTATAATACAACCCTTGTAGATCTTGCTGGTAGCAATGCTTTCAATTCAAGAATCGATGTCCCTGCAGTAAGAAATCCAAGCCTTAGCAATAACAATGGTATCGATATTCAAAAATATGATACAGGTACTACCAGCGGTGCCTTAGGCATTATAGGTACAAAAGAAACTGGGGCTAATTTTCAATTTACCTCTACTCAAGACACCTATTTCCCCTCAGTAATTGTCTTTTCTACACAGCTTTATCTTCCTCAATTATGTTATGACTACTCGATCAAACAAGATGGTCAATACTTACCAGTAAATCGTTCTACTTATCCTCTTGCGCAACTTGATTCGCTGATCTCATCTTCTAATATCGATATAACTGTCTATGTAAGAAACAATGAGGCGGATTTAGCTGCTCAGGGAATCGCTATAAAATCTGATATCAACGATTCCGTATTTACTCAATCTGGAGATATCTACACTTCAAATGTGAATGGATCTGCTCTTCTAGATAGAGGGGCACCAACTCTCTCTACACCACTATGTACTTACGATAAAAATGGTGATAACTCAGTATCCAATAATGGATGTACCAATGGTCATGATATACGAAAAGGTAATGGCTCTTTAGATGCTCATGACTATGTATTTACGAAGTACACACTTACACCAACGGGAATTAATGGTATCGTTGATGTCAATCAATCTTTAGGACTGAGTCTAAAATATTATATTGTTGCTAATGGTAATAAAATAGAATATCCAGATTATGCCCTTGGTGGCCCTAATGTTCCATTATGTCCTCAAAGTACATCTTATCAGCCCACTTTTGGAAGCTTTAATGTTGTACAAAGAGGCTTAAAAACCAATAACTTATTTACTCAAGTTTCACGCAAACCTTTCAACGTGGATGTCATCTTTGACTCTTCTGTGACCACTGGAGACAATCAAGCTCCTACTTCAGATATAAATACCACTGTTTTGGTTGAGATGATGGATATTGATTCTTTTGGAGATATTAATGCATCTTGTGCAAATCCTGACTCTAGATTAACAGCACCCATCGCTGTTCCAATTACATTTTCTCCAAGTAACTACCAAACTAGCGTACCAACACAAACAAGTGACTACTATAACTTTGCTGTGAAAAATGGAGCTTTTCGAGTATGGTACTTTACAGAGAATAACAATACTCTTATACAAAATTGGACAGCAACAACAAGTGATAATGGTAAAACCATCACTAGTATCAGTAGTAATCTTTACACTAGTACACGTTTTCCTGCTTGTATCTCAAGTTGTACCAGTGCAACATCAGCAACATGTTTCCAATGTATCAAAGATAACTACGCAAAGCCATTGTGTTCAAGAGATAATTTTTCAGTTCGCCCTGAATCATACGATGTTAGGCTCTATGATGTTAATAATTCGCTCCCAGTATATAATATCAATACTGATCCTGGAAATCTTAAAAACACAACAAAAATAGATATTACCTACAAAGATCATTATACGCCTGACTATACAACGCCTAATTCTAGACTACAGTTGGCAGGAGGATATAATTATCGCTATGATATTGTTGCAACAGGACATGATTCCTTGCTGTTAGTCCCTGGATACACAAGGTATTTTAACGGAAGTTTAGACTATAGCGCTTCATTAATATGGAGTCCTGTAACGCCTAAAACAGGCTGTAATGATACGACAGATAAAAATCTCATCTTTTATGTTGCAAATGGTGTTATGGCAAATAAAGAGGATAAAAACTCACAAGTAGGAGAATATATACTTGCTATTCAAGATAACACTTGGACAGCAGTTGACTCACTGAATCTTTCACATCATATTACTGGTACAGGTGGATTTTTATCAGGGATTGATTGTATTGCAAATTCTAGTATAACAACTAATGTTAACGGACAAAATGGATGTATCATCAACACAAACCATGGAAGTGATGGGGGAGGAAGAACATATAAAGACTATAACGTGTCATTTTATCCTTATGATTTTAATGTATCAAATATAGTTGTGTCAAAAGGTCTTAACTTCAGTCCTCTTATAAAAGATACAAATAATTCATTTGTTTATATGTCAGATATCAATGTTACGGCTGATGAAAACATGTCCGTACATATCGCAGGTACTATACGTCCTGAAGGGTATGATCATACATTGCTATCAAACTTTGTCGATAACTGTTATGCACAACCGATCGATTTAAATGTAAGTAGAACGAATTACAGCAACCTTACTTTAGTCTACCGTTCCAAATATCAAGATTTTAATTCTACAAATGTACTTAAAAGTAATATTCTAAATGATTTAAATAATACAACGAATCCTATTTCGCTTGCTACTTCTCACTTCTATAAAGATATGTCAGGTGGCCTTAATACAACACTTCATTTAAACTTTGACAGAAATGTCAGTAAGCCTGAAAACCCTGAAACGATTACATTTCATAATTATATCGTTCAATGTCAAAGTCCTTCTGCCAACTGTGCATTTGATGCGAACCTTACTAGAATGGCTACAACAGGGAATTTAGCTTCAGCATATAGTGCTACCAATAACGACCTTAATATTACAGTACAACACTATTCTGGCAGAACGCATGCTCCGAGATATAGATTTACTTCAGCGGATGGAAATGCTTCAATCTATTACGAAGTTTACTGTGATGCAAATGGAACTAAAAATCTTTTACCAGGTTACCCACTTATTATGGGTGATAGTGATTCTGTTGGTTGGTATCTCAATAGAGATCACAATACGCTATCTGATGGTAATATTGTCTCAGTAATAGAAAAAAATCTTACAAATAATGTTGAACTTAATACGACTGCTTCACCGCTACCTCTATCAAGTCTTAATGGTGCTTCAAGGGCGACACTACATTATAAAAATTTAAAAGGTTTTCCATACAAAACCACTATGCAAGATACTCCATCAGGTTGGCTTATCTACAATCCGTATGACAGTAGCGCAACCGCCAATGAATTTGAAGTTGAGTTTTATAACTCCGCTGTTAACTGGACGGGTGTGAAAGGTACGAATACGACTACGGATTCAGACGCGAAACCAACTACAAGTAAAAGGATTCTCTGGTGAGACGTACAGCTTTTACAATGATAGAACTGATCTTTGCTATTGTTATTATTGCTATCGTTGTCATCTCTATGCCTATGATGATGAAAACAAATCAAGATGCAGTCGAAGGCAATGTGGTCCAAGAGGCACTTTTTGCTTCATCTGCAAAAATGATGCAAGTCCTCAGCTATCCATGGGATGAACACTCGGTTGATAGTGCTAATCCTAATACTTATGGAAAAATAGTGTATGTCGCCACAGGAGACAATAGCTATTACCGAAAAGATGCAAATGGGTCGTTTGACACAAACAGTAGTTATAGAGTAGGACATATACTTCAAGACAATCATAGAAGGTTTCATTACTACACCTCAGCAGATGCAAATGTCTCGGCGATAAATGTCGATGACAACTCGTCAATTGACGCTATTGATGATAGAAATGAGAGCGGAAGACATTTTGATTTCGCCGGAGGGTCCGCAGGTGGATATAAAACTGATTATACGATGGATGTAGACGTGAGTTATATTTCTGATGCAAGTACAACAACAGGTTCTAGTAACGCGTTTAATTTCTCAATAATTTCACCAGGTCCCTCAAATATGAAACTTATAACAGTTACAATCAAAGACAAAAATGGAAATCCCTTGACCCTTCTAAGATCATACAGCGCGAACATTGGTGAATTTGACTTTGCAAAAAGGAGATTTTAATGCGTCGTCGTAAAGCATTTACTATGATAGAACTTATATTTGTTATCGTGGTCATCGGTATCATCGCAAAGTTTGGTGTTGAGTTTCTCATACAAGCATATAATGGATATACCTTTTCTGTCGTACAGAACAAACTCCAAACTCAAACTGAGACGGCACTAGAGCAAATTACTAATCGTTTGCAGTATCGTATAAAGTCATCTATAATTGTTAGAGATAATGATAATAATAATTCTGTAACTAACTATAGAGCACTTGCCAATGCACAAAATAATACCAAAGAAACTATATTAGAATGGGTTGGATATGACATTGATGGATTGCGTGGTAACTGGAATGGAACTATGAATATTCCGACTTGGAGTGGATTTATAGATCTTAAAGGAAGTAATGTTCCTCAAGATACTATTTTTTCTCCAATGACAAATACAACGGATGCAAACAATACAATCTCTACACTTTCCAATGGCGTGGCTGGCATTGCTCAAAGTGCCATCTTTTTTATAGGTGGGAATTCAGATATTAATGGTTTTGGATGGGATGGAAATCCTATAAATGACCAAACGCACACTATGCATAGAATCATAAACTCTGGAACTGTAAATCAACTTTTACCTCATCTGCAAACTGATAATATCACACCAACCTCATTTAGTGGAATTGATATCTATGAATATTATCAACTCGCATGGACTGCTTATGCACTGGTCTGGAACGGAGCACCCACCTCAAGTAATACTCCATATGCAACCGCGCTTGATGGTGGAGCAGGAAGTCTCTCTCTCTTTGGGACAGTACTTCCTACTCCTCTCAGAAGTGGAACCAATAACGGGCAATGGAGAGAAGATGTAAACAATATTTATACGGTAAAAGCTGATAATCAAGATATTGTTTTTACTTATAATCCTGTCAATGGAAGCTTTACATGTACTGTTGATAATACCCCTGCTGGTATAATCTGCAAAAGGTTGGCAAAGTGAAAAATCTAACTAAAAAAGCTTTTACTATGGTAGAACTTATCTTCGTGGTTGTGGTTATTGGTATTTTAACCTCTATCGCGTTGCCTAAATTTGCAGCCACTCAAAATGAAGCGGCTGAAGCCAATATCAAACAACAGATTCAAGCCATACGGGCTTCAATAGAATCTGAAAAGATGCAAAGGCTACAGCAGACAAAAAGTATGCAAAACAATGATAGTGATGGGAACCTAACTTTATACTACAATTACCGTCCATGGTTAGGTGAAAAATGGAGTGATGCCAATACTAGCCATGCCGTCATAATGCAAGATGTCGACACTTTCCAGTATAAAGCAGTCGGCGATCTCATAAAAGTTCAACTTTGTGTCAAAGATGGCAATATATCAAGCGATGGAGGATATAGCATATGCAAAGAAAAAACAATTTTCTAACATCCTCAAAACGAAGTGGTTTTGCTATGATCATGGCGATCATCCTCATTGTAGTTTTGACAACTATTATGGCATTAACCCTGACGCTTACGTCACAAACAACGAAGCAGACAACTGATCTTTATCTACGAGAGCAGGCTGTGTTGTTGGCTCAAAGCGCGGCTGAATATACTTTACTGGCTATTTCTGGGCATGACAGAGGCATGGGTGCATCTCTTAATTGTCTAGGGGAAGTAAATGCAACTTATCCAACTAATGGAGCCGACAAAATATTTGATATACATGTAGGTATAAAATATATTGGTTTTAACTGCTCTGATCATACATTAGAGTATATAAATGCTGCAAATCTCACAACTCCAGAATCAAATGGAACAGTCCTTTTAGACATTACAGTTACAAGTAATCCGAACACTTCCACAGAGCCTATACGATATTTTAGACGCACAATACAAAAATTATAACTGAGTTAATATTTTTAATGATATAATCATAGTACTTTCAACTAAAGGATTTAACTATGAATATATCACTTGTAGGGCGTCATGTAGAACTTACAGACCCGATCAAACAACACCTAAACAGCTCCATAGAAACACTCAAAAAATTTCATTTAGACATCATCTCTGTGTGTGCTGTCGCATCTGCGAACGAGCGTAAAGGTAAAACCGGCGTAAGCGTAGAATTTACCATCAACCTTGCTTCTAAAAATTCTGTCGTCATCAAACAAAACGAAACTGATCTTTACGCTGCCATCGACATTGCTATAGACCGCGCTCAAAAAGCGCTTCGCCGTATGCATGACCGTGATGTAGATCATCATAAAGTCGGTATAAATGAAGTTAAAGCTCTATCAAACGGTCATATCGATATACATGAAGCAGCGGACAAAGAAGAGGATGAGATCGTTCCTGTAGAACTTGAACTCTATAAACCTCGTGAAGTTGCTGATGTATTAGAAGAACTTAAAGAGAGTGGCAAAATGTTTTCAATCTTTTTAGATCACGAAGGTAAAACTCGTGTCCTCTACAAAAGAAATGATGGACGTTTCGGTCTTTATTAATAGTTTTATACCAAAGGGCACTTTACATGTAAGAGTTTTTCTTACATGTAAACCTTCCTAGTTCAGAAATTATTTTAAATCCCTAAATCTCTTTTAACCTCTTTAAGCATTTCAGCATCTTCACTCAGATCTATCCATTTATACTCTGAACCGCTTTGATTTACACCCTTGAGCAAATCACCGCTTTTACGAAATTTGAGATCGAGTTCTGCGATATCAAATCCACTTTGTGTTTTACAAAACTGTTCTAAACGTTCAGATTTTTTTTGGTAGGTAAAAAGATAGCAGTAGCCCTTAAGTCCTGTTCTACTCACTCGGCCACGAAGCTGATGCAAAGTCGAAAATCCTAAACGTTCAGCTCCCACGATCACAACAGTAGAAAGTCTTGGCAAAGAGATACCGACTTCTACCACCGTTGTGGCAATAAGGATATCTCCATTTTCTCGAAAATCAAGAAGCACTTTCTCTTTCTCTTTATCTTTTCCGTGTGTGACATAGACATTTGCAAATTTCTTCTCCCAAAAACTTCTCGCTTCGCTGATACTTTGGTACATAAATGCTTCGCTTTCCTCTACAAGCGGATAAACTAAAAGTACTTGATGATTTTGTGCTATCTCCTCTTTTATATGCTCTAGTAAATTTACAAAATCTTCTTTATGGATTACCTGACTTGTGATATCTTTTTTAAATGGAGTTGTTGTGATAAGGCTAACATCGATGTGCGCTGTTTGTATCATCGCTTGAGTTCTTGGAATGGGTGTCGCGCTAAACTGTAAAAAATGTGCTCTTTTATCGCCGCTGCTGACAAGTTTATCTAGCAGATTTCGCTGTGCTGTACCAAAACGATGCTGTTCATCTATCATCACAAGTGCAATCTCTGGAAGTTCTCTATAAAGCAAAGCGTGAGTACCGATGATAAAATCATACTCGCCTAAGTCTATTTTCGCTTTTTTGTTGGTCACTAACACAGTTTTTAGTTTTGGCAAAAACTTCAAAGCCTCTTCGTAAAGCTGATTTGCCAAAAGCGTTGTTGGCGCCATTAAAACAGCTCTATATGGACGAGCCATCATCACTGAAGCGAGCATCACCATCGTCTTGCCACAACCCACATCTCCGACGATCATCCGTTTTGTCGCTACATCTTTTGCAAAATCTTTTTTGATATCTTCTATCGTTTCAAGTTGCTTACATGTAAGCTCAAAGGGCAAAGTTTTTTGCCACATTTCATACTTAGAAGTCAGCTTTTCTCGGCTTTGAAAATATCTTCTTTTTTTAGCGAGTTGACGCATATTATTGTAAAGTTCTAGATATTTAAAGGTTTCTACAAACTCAGGTCTAAAACCTATTTTTTGCTCTATGGGCATCTGTTCTTTTGGAAAATGCACAGCAAGTATCTTTTCGATAATCTCCTCTTTTAAACCCTCTGATACAAGGTTTTCAGGTGTCAAATGCTTTTGCATAAAACGGATCATCGTATCGTTTCGAAGCGATGTTTTATACTTTGGGATGATACCTCCGACATTTGTCACTTTTTTAGGCTGAGAAAGCGTACAGTGCCCGCCACTACAGTTAATAACGCCATAAAGATAGTAACGCTCACCGACAATAAACTGATGCAACATGTAGGGTTTTGGTTTAAAAAAAACAGCTTCAAGCGTGTGAGAAAAATTATGTGCGTAAATAATGATCTTGATGGAGTTTGGAGTGCGTACAACAGAGTTTACAGTCGCATCTACAAGCTGAGCGATGCCGCCATGCGAAGTGCCTCTTGGGTGTAAGGTTTCATTTAAAGTGAGGTTTTCATAAGAGTGAGGCAATAGAAGAGCAAGATCAAGAACAGATGTGACACCAAGTTTTTTTAATCTTGCCTCATCCTCTTTATCTAATCTCATCTTAACCCCTTAGTCTCACAATACTACTATGAGTTTTAAAGAGTCAAAATTTATATTGCAAATTGCAATACTATTTTGTAACAACCGCATAAGAAAGAGCAAGAATCTCTTTGTGTTTTTTGATATAGTCATTCAAATCTGAGAGTTTGAGATTTTTTATCAACTCTAATTCTTTCTCTGAATGTCCAAGCTCTTCACCTTTGTAGAACTCCATAAAAGTGCGAGACAAACGCTGAGAGAGGGTCTCTACGCGAAGTGGCTCACTACCAAGTAAAAACTTCTTCGTCTGATCGAGTTCATCTTGCGTCACACCATCTTCTACAAAATCTTCAAAAACACTTTTAACCGTTGCTTTTGCATCATCCAAAGACTCTAATTTTGTTTGAAGATATCCACTCATATATGAACTTGATTTACTGATTGAAACACGGGCATACGCAGAATACGCAAGCCCTTTTTTCACCCTGACCTCTTCCATAAGTCTACTTCCAAAGCCGCCAGTTCCAAGGATATATGTTGCAACTCTCGCTTTGTAGTTTTCTTTATCAGCGGCGGTGAGGTTGTATGGTGAACCAAAATAAAGATACGCTTGTTGCGTCTCACGTTTCAGGATCTTCTCTTTTTGTGCCCCAGAAGTTGGATAATGTTTTACAGATGTCGCTTTACCAACTTCAAGATTTGAAGCAAGCATTACAGCTTTTTTCTTCGCTTCTTCGAGTGTAATATCACCACCCATAACGATGATCATATTGGATAAAATAAGATGCTGTTTTAAAAATGCCTGCACCTCTGTAAGCTTAATTTTTTTCACGCTCGCCACTGTTCCAAGATCTGGTAATGCTAAAGGAGTTCCCTCAAAAAGGATCGATTTTAAAGCATTATCTGCTACATAATCATAATCATTCTCTTTTGCACTCAATGTTCCGATGATGTCAGTTTTGACTTTATCAAGCGCTTTTTTCGTGATATTTGGCTCTTTGAGTAAAGAAGAAAAAAGCTTTGTGCCCTCTTCGAACTGATCTTTTAATGAACTGCACTCTATAACAAAAGTCTCAGTTCCTACAGACGCACCAAGCTGAATGGCTTTTTGATCAAGCTGAGTCGCGAAACCGTTACTTCCAAGAGAAATCGTTCCCTCATTCATCATTTTTGAGCTTATTTTTGCAAGCCCTTCAGTCTTTGGAGTATCTGTTATAGTACCCGCATTTTTAAATACAAGCTGCATAGAGACGATCGGTAAGCGTTTTTCCTCTTCAAAAATCAAAGGGATTTTTACCCCTTTTACTTCAATATAATTCACTGTTGCTGCCATTATTGCCTGTCCTAAAAAAAGTAAAATCAAAAAATATTTCATTACGCAAAAATCTCCAATGTCTCGTACGCGGTATTTCGTACAGCAGGAGTCTCGCCGATATCACGGATAAGATTTATCATCTCATCTTTTGCCATTCTAAACCCTGCACCCGCACTTTTAACAACGTTTTCTTCCATCATCGTAGAGCCAAGATCATTTGCTCCAAAATTTAGTGCCATCTGCCCGATGTACGGCCCTTGCGTAACCCAAGAACTTTGGATATTTGGTACATTATCTAAGAACAAACGAGCTACTGCCAAAAGTCGAAGATATCTGTTTGGAGTTTGTTTTTCCATGTCAGGAATGAGTTTTAAAAGCTCCGTGTTTTGCCCCTGAAAACTCCACATGATAAACGCACGAAAACCGCCTGTTTCATCTTGAAGGTTACGAACCATTTCAAAGTGGTCTAGTATCTCTTCATCACTTTCAACCGTTCCATACATCATCGTTGCCGTTGATTTTATACCAAGTTTATGCGCTTTTCTATGGATATCTACCCAAACTTCAGAATCTATTTTTTTGGGTGCAATAATATCACGAACACGGTCGCTGAGTATCTCTGCTCCAGCTCCAGGAATGGAAGCCAAACCCTTTACATGTAAGCGTTCTAAAACCTCTTCAACACTAATGCGAGAAACTTTTGCGATAAAATCGATCTCGATAGAGGAAAAACCGTGAATCGTAATAGTCGGATATTTTGTATGAATATGCCCGACTAAATCTTCATACCATTCGATTTTGAGTTTTGGATGCACGCCACCTTGAAAAAGGATCTGTGTTCCCCCTATTTCTAAGAGTTCATCAATCTTTGCATCAATCTCTTCAAATGTTAGAACATACGCATCAGCATCTTTTTCATGACGATAAAACGCACAAAACTTACAATCCACCCAGCAAATGTTTGTGTAGTTGATATTTCTATCGATGACAAAAGTTGTGATTCCATCTGGATGCAACTCTTTTTTACGCGCACTTGCCATGCGCCCTAGCTCTTTAAGATCAGCCTCTTTTATAAGCTTAAGAGCTTCCCCTTTTGTGAGTCTTTTATGCATTATTATGCTTCTTTATCTTTAGAAATAGAATCCAATACACCGTTAATAAACTTTGGAGACTGCTCTGTTGCAAATGCCTTCGCCACTTCGATCGCTTCATTGATAACAACTGCGGAATCAAGTTCACTAAAAAGAATCTCATACGCACCTAAACGAAGTGTCGCACGTTCTACTGCGCCAAGACGTTCAAAATCCCAGTCTTTTAAGTGTTTGATGATAGCCGCATCAACGCGTGGAAGATTTTCCATAACACCATCAAAAAGAGTGATCGCAAAATCACGCTGTTTATTACGGATCTTTTTCTCTTCTAAAATCTCATCGCTATGTTCAGCAATATTTCCATTTCCTAGATCAAACGCATACAATAAACTTACAACTGCCATTCTGGCTTGGTGACGTGTAGCCATTAGTTTATGCTCTCAAACAGATCTAACATCTCTATAACTGTTGTCATCGCTTCAAAACCTTTGTTTCCTGCTTTTGTTCCCGCACGCTCGATAGCTTGCTCAATAGTATCAGTAGTTAAAAGTCCAAAAGATACCGGTTTTTGGTATTTTAAACTCATCGTCGCTATCCCTTTTGTCGCTTCAGCCGCAACATAATCAAAATGCGGGGTTGAACCACGGATCACAGCGCCCAAAGCACAGATTGCATCATATTTGCCAGTTGCGAGTAGTTTATCGATAACCATCGGAAGCTCATATGCACCTGGAAGAAGTACATGTGTTAGATCCTCGTCATCTCCGCCGTGACGTGCGAACGCGTCTTTTGCACCTTCAACGAGTCTATCTACGATGAAGTGATTCCATCTTGTACTTACGATCGCTATTTTTTTACCATTTGTAACTTTTAATTTACCTTCGATTAATTGCATAATCTCTCCTATATTGCTTGAATTTTTTTAATTTTTGCGATGAGCTTTTCAAGTTCATCTAGTTTTATCATATTTGGTCCATCACTAAGCGCGATACTTGGATCAAAGTGAGTCTCAAAAAAGAAACCATCCACTCCCACAGCCGCCGCCGCACTTGAAAGATAAGGCACCATTGAGCTGTCTCCACCTGTTTTTCCACCAAGCGCACCTGGAGCTTGAACAGAGTGAGTCGCATCAAAAATCGTCGGAGCAAACTCTCTCATGATGACAAGGCTTCTCATGTCGACGACGATATTTCCATAGCCAAAAGAGCTTCCTCTTTCACACAGATAAACTCCGTGTTTTTTGGAATTTTCATAGCTTACTTCGTCACATCCGCGAGTTTTGAGCACTTTTGCAACTGAGTATTTCATATCGGGTGGATTGATAAACTGCCCTTTTTTGATATTGACCTCTTTGGTCGTTTTCGCGCATGCGACAAGCAAATCAGTTTGACGGCACAAAAATGCAGGGATTTGAAGCATATCTACCACTTCTGCTACGGCAGAAACTTGAATCGACTCATGAACATCAGTGACCACTTTGTATCCAAAATCGTTTTTGACTTTTTCCAAAATACGTAGTCCCTCATCCATCCCAAGACCACGGAAGCTGTCTAAAGATGTACGGTTTGCCTTGTCAAAACTCGATTTAAAATAAAAATCTATGGTTGGATCATTTTGATAAACTTCTAATGCTTTTGCTATTTTGAAGATATTTTCTTCACTCTCAATAACGCAAGGACCAGCTAATAATTTCATTATTTTTGCCTTTTAACTAAGTAGGAGATTATATCATAATGAGTTACAAGTAAAATTAACTACTTTTCTTTTGCCACCAAAATACCAGCACTGATAATCAAAATGATTCCAGCCGTTGTAATGATACTCGGCAGAGAATCTCCTAAAAAAAGCCCGACAGCAATGGAAAACGGAATATTTGTGTAACTCACAGCGCCGATGATTCCTGCCTTACTCGCTCCGTACGCTTTTGTCATATACACTTGTGCTAAAGTCGCTAGAAGTCCCATAGCAAGGACATAAAGCCATACAACTCCACTTGGCATAACAAAAGTTCCGAGCATAAAATCAAGCTCAGGAATGCTTATACCCAAAGGGTACTTTGCATGTGCGGAGATAAAAAGCAAAATAAGTGGTCCTATAGTTCCCACACTCATAAAAGATAAAACTATCGCACGAGTGTCATAATATTTTTTGAGTTCTCGCACCGAAGTGTACGCAAGTGCCGCACCTACACCGCTAAAAATCCCTAAAATATCATATTTACTAAACCCTAATCCGCTTGGTTGAGTAATCATCACAATTCCAATAAATCCTATAAAAACAGCGAGCCAAGCTTTTTTTGAAAGTTTTTCACTTAAAAAAGCCCAAGCAAAAAGAGCCGTAAAGATAGGTGATGTTTTTGAAAAAGTCATCGCATCGCCAAGAGAGATATGAGCGATATTATAGAAGAAGGCCAAGAGCGCTGTAAACCCCATAAATCCTCTAAAAAAGAGTAAAAATGGCTTCCCTCCAACACTCTTCAGAGGTGATTTTAAAACAGCAAAACCAATAATAAGCACACCAAATACATTTCTAAAAAAAACCACTTCAAGTGAACTCATGTGCTCGCTTGAGAGCTTGGCAAACGCACCCATAACGGCAAATAAAAGGGATGCAAAAAGCATATATTTTACACCCTCGTCGATATTTATATTTATTTTCATGGCCAAAATTATAACTATGTTAACTTCATTTGCCTATAATTGCCTTACATGTAAGAAGAAAAAATAAGGAGAGTTTAATTGAGTACATTTTTAATTATGATCATATTGATTGGGGTATTTTTATATATTTCAAAAGGGTATAAAAAATATACTACAAACTATGAGGAACAGTTTAAGAACTTTTCAGTCTCAAAAGAAGCGATAGAGCGCAGTGAGCTTGGTATTTTTATCGCTCTTGTGGCAAAGGTCGCAAAGGCTGATGGCAAAGTAGATGCGCTTGAAGCGGAACTTGTTGGCAATATGTTTAGTGATATTTCACGCGTTTTTCCAGAGCCTGAGAAAACACGCGATATTTTCAAACAGATTTTTAGTGAGCAAAAAGATATCACAGATAATATAGAATCTCTCGCGCACGCACTCAACAGAATGATTTTGCGAGATCAGCAAAAACAGATGCAAATGTTGGGATTTTTAATTCAGCTCGCTTTTGTAGATGGAGAAGTGAGTACATCTGAAGAGCAGATTCTCATCCTTGTCGCAGAAGCATTTCAAATCGATCCGCAAATCTATCATCACATCTTCGATCAGTTTGAGTCTATCAGTAAAAATCACTCACCGCAAACGACACTCAAAGATGCTTACGCAATCCTTGGCATTAATGAAAACGATTCCCTTGAAACGATCAAAAAAGCTTATAGAAAACTGGTTCGCGAATACCATCCAGATATTATTAAAGCTCAAGGCAAAGATGAAAACTATCTCAAAGAAGCAACCGCAAAAACTCAGGAGATCAACTCAGCTTACGAGATGATAAAAAAATCCCACACTGATAATCTTTAGAGCTTTTCCCAAGCTCTTTAAGATTTAAAATCTCTCTCCCAAAAAAAATCTATCCAGTCAAGTGCTTCATTTACTGTAAAATCAGGCTGGTGAACAGATGTTCTTTTATAAAAAAGTGTCGCTGTTTTGAACTCTGTGCCAGGATTATCTGCATGGAGTTTTTGCATAACCACTTCGAGTGTATCACCGCTGTCTGCGATGTCATCAACAACTAAAACACGTTTTTTATTTACAAGATTGCACTCACCGTAGATGCATATGGCATCTCTTTTTTTGTCGTTATCATATAATTCCGTGCGAATAGACTCGACCGCTCTTATATTTAATCCCTCAGCCATCGCATGAGCGAGCGTTAACCCGCCGCGAGCAAGAGCCACTATGACCTCAGGGTCAAAACTTCTTACCTTATCGATAAGCTTACATGTATCATTTTTAAAATTTTCATAGGCATAATAAATCATAAAAGAATTATAACAGCCTTCTCTTTGAAATTCTCTATTTAACTCCTTTGTAATCTATTAACGATAAAATTTCATTTATCTAAAAGGAGAATACGTGGATCAAAATACAACTTATACTATGAGGCTCGGTAAAGAACTCTATCATTTTACTGAACAGGTATTTTGGAAGTTTGTCACTCCGACTGATCATATTGCTATATTTTTGTCACAAGAAGTTTTTGGAAACCTAGTCTCAAAACTGCTTTTTTCTGTTTTAACATTTTTTATATTTTTTCTTTTAAGAAAAAAGATTACATATCTCATTAAATATCTTCTTGTCAAACTCTCTAAAGCACTCAAGCTAACAAAGGTAACCCCCTTTATAGACACCATCTATAAACCTATAAAATGGACAGTGCTCTTTGTCGGTTTTAATATTTCACTCTCAACTATTGATTTTGATGATGAAATAAATAAATTAATCGTTAGCAGTTCGCAATCGTTTAGAATATTTCTACTTACATGGGTTTTATTTTTAATCGTCGATTTTTTATATACACATTCCAAAGAGTTCTGGGTTAGAAAGCATAGTCAATCTTTTCAAAACTTTATGAGTCTTTCCAAAAAATTTATCAAAATAACAATCAGTATCATCGCGATTATCTTTGTTTTGGATATCTGGGGATACAACGTCAATGGATTGATCGCTTCACTTGGGCTTGTCGGTATGGCTGTCGCACTTGCGGCTCAAGATACTACTAAAAATATCTTTGGCGCGTTGATGATCTTTGCCGATGTTCCCTTTAAAGTTGGAGACTGGGTCAAAACACCAGAGGTCGAAGGCTTTATCGATGAGATAGGAATGCGTTCTACAAAGGTCAGAACATTTGAAGATGCTCTTGTGAGTATTCCAAACGGGATTGTCGCCAACGTCGCCATCACAAACTGGTCAGCGATGCAAAAACGCCGAATTAAGATGACGCTGGGACTGACATATGCGACTACCCCCACACAGATGAAAAATATCTTGCAAGAGATGCGAGAACTTCTGCGAAATGATGCAGATATTGACCAACATACCATACTTATAAACTTCTCTGATTATCAAGATAGTTCCCTTGGGATATTTTGCTATTTTTTCACAAAATCCACAGCTTGGGCTGAGTATCTGAATGTCAAAGAGAGAATCAATCTTGAATTTATGCGCATAGTTTATGACAACGGGGCATCTTTTGCATTCCCAAGCCAATCTCTTTATATAGAAAAATTTACCGAGTCTATTCATTGACATAAGAGTTACAATAAAAAATGGTCATCTTCTAGGTTCTTAGGGCTACATGCACGTTATAGCCTTAACAATATCTCTCTGTCTCTTAAAAATTTTTACCTCTATTTTTACGTGACTTTCTAATTAAGACAAATTTTATCCGATTTAAGTATTATTTTAAAAATTGATAATAATTAAAAGGATTAATGATGAAAAAACTTTTTCTGAGTGGTATTATTTTATATGCCTCTTCTCTTTGGGCAGATATCCTAAGGGGTGAGGCAGTTTATCAAGCCAACTGTTCACAATGTCACAGTACACATATGACTGGCGGATATGGAAGAGATTTTAACCTTGTTTCTTACACTCGAAAAAAAGCTAAAATTATTGCTTATGTGACAGATCCTAGTGAGATGTACAAAGAGTTTGGATACACCGCCAATGCGATGCCGACCTTGCCACTGCCCAAAAATGAGATTGAAGATGTAGCGGATTATATCGATTCGCTTCAGCCATTTAAAAAGTGGATGAAACATCAATAACTTTGATTAATAAAAGATGAGTATAATTTCTAATACTCAATAACAGGAGCGTTATTTATGATAAAAAACATGAAGATACTAGCAACGGCAGCGATTGTGGCTGTGATAGTAGTTGGTTGTAGTAAAACTCCCCATGCCGTTCAAGATGCTGGTGATTTCCGCTGTATGCAAGATGGCATACTTGCTCCAAAATGGACATGCAACCCTCAAAGCAATGAAGCTGGGTCTATCGTTGGTCTAGGAAGTGCACCTGTAAGTAAAGCGGGGGCCAACTTCACAAGAAACAATGCGATAGCAGAAGCTCGCAATGATCTGGCATTTCAGATCGAAACTGAGGTAAAAGCAAAAGTTGAACACTTTGTACGGGGAACTGGTGTTTCAAGTAAAGAAGTTGTTGAAAGTGTTGCGACTCAAGTTTCAAAACAACTCGCACATGTAACCTTAAATGGCTCAAAACAGTTAGAGTTTTGGCAAACACGCACGACTGTTTTTGTTCTTGTCGGAGTTTCAAAAGATGTAGTGAATGCAGAGGCAAAAAAAGAGATCGTAAACAGTGCTCATAATAATCAAGATGCACTTTGGCAACAATTTCAATCTAAACAAGCTTTAGATGGACTTGATAAAGAGTTTCCAACTAAATAATGAGAGTAGTTTTCATATCTACTCTTCCTCTCTTTTTTCCCCTTTGAGAGTTGAGCTCTCTTTTTCGCTATAATTACACAAAATATTTAACTTCGAAAAAAACATTTTTACAAATCGTTTCATTCTTACAGTTTATAAAAATGTTTTGAATCACACACAAAGAGATAGCATGAAAAAAATTGCAATTATTGGTCAGCCAAATGTAGGGAAAAGCTCACTGTTTAACCGTTTGCTTAAAAAACGCGATGCCATCACATCTGAAGAAGCAGGAACAACGCGCGATGTCAAACGCCGCATAGCGCTTATCTTGGATAAACAAGCCGAACTTCTTGACACTGGCGGACTTGATAAAGGGTGCGAACTTTTTGACAAGATTAAAGAAAAATCTTTAGAAGCAGCGCACAAAGCCGACATCATTTTATATATGGTTGATGGAAAAACACTTCCAGATGAAAATGACAAAAAACTTTTTTACCAACTTCAATCTTTAGGCAAAGAGGTTTCTCTTGTCGTCAATAAAATAGACAACGACAGTATGAAAGAAAAACTCTGGGATTATTATGAATTTGGAACGGATGATATCTTTGGTATCTCGGTTTCTCATAATCGCAGTATCAACCCTCTTATAGAGTGGCTCTATAATCGCATTCCTGATGAAGATAAAATAGTTATCGGTGAAGAAACAGAAGATGAGAATGATGAGTTTGAACCGACTGTTTATGACTATGTTCCAGAAGATGATGATGATGAAGATGGTTTTGTAGATTTTGATGAAGAAGATGTCGAAGATGACTCAATCTTTGGTATGAACGATATGATCAAAGAGTTTAATCCTGAAGATCTTAACCACATCAAGATCGCTATCATCGGGCGTGTCAATGTTGGAAAAAGCTCACTCTTAAATGCACTACTTAAAGAAGATAGATCAGTTGTAAGCAGTGTTGCTGGAACAACGATAGACCCGATTGATGAGAGTGTAGATTATCAAGGTAAAACTCTGACATTTGTAGATACAGCCGGAATCCGTCGTCGTGGAAAAATACTCGGAATCGAAAAATTTGCTCTTATGAGAACAGAAGAGATGCTTGAGAGTGCAAATATGGCACTTGTCGTACTTGATGCATCAAACCCTTTTATTGATCTTGATGAGAAGATCGCCGGACTTGTCGATAAAAACCGTCTTGGCTGTATCATCGTTTTAAATAAATGGGATGTGGCTAATCGTGAAGATTATGACAAAGTGATCCAAGAGGTTCGTGATAGATTTAAGTTTTTGCATTACGCGCCTATCATAACTATCTCGGCAAAAAGCCATCTACGTGTAAATAAGCTTCTTGATATGATCTTAGAAATAAACGAGAACTATTCTCAACGCATTACGACATCTCAACTCAATGAAGTGCTTGGTCGTGCAATGCGCCGTCACCAACTTCCAAGTATGCATGGACAGATCATCCGTATCTATTATGCAACGCAGTATGAAACGAGACCACCGAGAATCGCACTGATTATGAATAAACCAAGAGGACTTCACTTTACATACAGAAGATATCTCACAAACAAACTTCGTGAAGCATTTAATTTTAACGGTGTTCCTGTACTCTTTAAAGCGAAAAAGCGCGGCGGGGGAAAATAAGGCTTTATAAAAAGCCTTGAAGAATCCTTACATGCAAAGTGCCCTCGGGGTGTGCAAGGATGAAATTAAAATGGTTTAATAACAACCATTGCTACGATTAAAAGTAGTAAAACTGTCGGGACTTCATTGTAAAATCTAAAAAACTTTCCACTTTTGTTACATGTACCAGCTTCTAACTTTTTACGGATAGAGCCCAAAGAGAGAAAATAACCTACCAAAAGTGCAACAAAAAGCAGTTTTGCATGTAACCAGCCGCCTGTATGAAAAAGATTGATCTCATACTCTGTCATAGACAGATAAATGATCGCAGCACCGCTTAAAATAGTCGCCCACATGGCAGGAATACCAATATATTTATAGAGTTTAAACTCCATAATTTTTACAACTTCTAAAAAACCACTATTTTCTTCATGCTCTTTATGATAAACAAAAAGACGTGGAAGATAAAAAATAGCCGCAAACCAAGATACAAATGACGCAACGTGAAACCAAACAACCCAATTATACATAAGTGTTTTCCTTTATATTAAAAATTTTTCTCTATATACATAACTTCATAGTTTGAACCGCCATGTTTTACATTATTTATAAGACCAAAGATACCTGAACGGTGTTTTATCTCGACACCCAAATAGAGTTTTTTAAACGCTGTAGAATCAACTATATTTCCAAGATCATAATCAAGACTAAGTTCCAAATAGTTTAAATAATGAGAGTTTTTTCCATGATTTTTTATAGCATCAAGTTTTTCCACATGAAGCGTGCCATAGGTATAAGACGCACCCTCAGCAAATCCCAAACGAAATGCATTTTTTAGAACATCAAAAGTGTAATATGCTTTTATATATAATGTATTTTCATAAACATCATCGGCATAGCCATTCTCAAAAAACTTTGCAAAACCGCCTTTGACATAAAAATCTAAAGGAAGATCAAACGCATCATCGACTATCTTATATCCGACATCTATCATCACAACTTTTGTATTTGTCGAATAAGGAGCTATTTGTGAACTCAAAACTTCACCAAAATCATTAGAATCTGGACGCCCAAAAGCAACACCAACTTCGTAATTATCTTCTGCAAAAAGATTTATAGCCACGACAGAGAGGAAAAGAAAAAGAAGTTTTTTCATAAACTACCGCCTAAAAAGTTTTGGCGGCATTATAGTATAAGTACATTAAACTTCTATAACTTCTACATCTTTTAAAGAGGTTGCTTTATGAGAAATCATTTTATCATGAAGACGACGAAGTGCTTTGGTCGTTCTCTCAATCGCAACATCAATCGCTACGTCAAGGTCGCTATCGCTTTGAGATATAACAACTGGCTGTGCATGAGCGATATGGATATCAAACTCTACGCTCACACCTTGTTTTTCTTTTGTAATATTTACATTATAACTCGTTGTATCCAAGCCATATTTGCGAAAAGTCTCTATCGCCGCATTGATATGCGCTTTTGCAGCATCTGTTAATGTTATATCTTTTGCTCGAATCTGTACACTCATAATAAATCCTTTATTAGGCTGTAAATGCCTTTATTCGTCTAAAGAATAGCACAGCCAAACTGAATTGGATATAATTTCAAAAAAATAATTTAAAAATGGAAACTTTATGAGACTTTTAACCGGAATCCAGCCATCAGGCGATCTTCATATAGGGAATTACTTTGGCTCTATCAAGCCTATGATCGATGAACAAGATACAAATGAGGTTTTTGCTTTTATTGCAAATTATCATGCGATGACAAGTGTTAATGCCGGAGAAAAACTAAAACAACTCACAATGCAAGCAGCAACTGACTTCTTAGCACTTGGCATGAATCCAAATAAATCTACATTTTGGGTGCAGTCTGATGTAAAAGAGGTACTTGAACTTTACTGGATACTCTCCTCTTTTACGCCGACGGGACTTTTGGAACGTGCTCACAGTTATAAAGATAAAACAGCTCGTGGCTTTGCAACAACACATTCACTTTTTTCTTATCCTGTTTTGATGGCTGCAGATATCTTGCTCTTTTCTCCAGAGATCGTTCCTGTAGGAAAAGATCAGATCCAACATGTGGAGATCGCGCGTGATATCGCTATCAAATTTAATAACACCTATGGTGACATCTTAAAACTCCCAACATATAGAGTGGATGAAAATGTTGCGACAGTTCCGGGAATAGATGGACAAAAAATGTCAAAAAGCTACGGCAATACTGTTAATATTTTCGGCGAAGAGAAACAACAGCAAAAAGTGATCAAAAAGATCGTGACTGAAAATATTGCCATTGAAGAAGCAAAAGAGTTCCAAGGGTGTAATGTTTATAACATCGCCAAACTTTTCTTAGAAGAAAAAGAGCGCCTTGCTCTTCAAGAGCGTTATACAAAAGGTGGCGAAGGTCACGGACACTTCAAGCTTTATCTCTCCGAAGTGATCTGGGAGTATTATGCGCCTTACAGACAAAAACGAGAATACTATGCAACGCACCAAGATGAAGTACGTGATATTCTTCAATCCGGCGCACAAAAAGCAAGAAATGCAGCAGCGGATGTCATAGAAAAAGTACGTTCAGCTGTGGGTATAGCTTACTAAAAAAATCTTTTTTTCAATATCTATTTTTCAATAGAGTTCCTATTGGGAACCCTCAATAATGAGAGATAAACTCCATTTGTATTAGGTCTAAAATGCTACAGATACTTTAGAAATCGCCATTTTTTGTGACCAGATCGGTTCTTTTAGTTGAAGAAGATCTCTTACTTCATCATTTACTAGTCTATATGAAACAGATATAACTGCACCATTTGCATTTTTATCAAGTTTGATTCTCACTGTTTTTTCACCTTTAGCCGGCACTGATTCATCAGATGAAGATGTTTCAGCCGTGTGTGCTATTGTAGCCCTTTTGTATTTGTTTTGATAGTGTCTTGTTAATGAGGTAGAGTCTTGTGAAACAACCTTATTGGCACTTGTGTAAGCTACATCTATCAAAATTTCACGTGAGCCAAATCCACTTGGCAGATTATGCGGAAGATCATTTTTAAGAGTAATGACCAAATCATTTCTATCTCTTTTTGCGCTTACATGTAAGGCATTTTTCCACATTGAAGCCGTATGGGCTCCTATGAATCCATGATCTCTAATAGCGCGTTTTTTCGGCTTTCCATGATCGATACTAAGTGTTGCTGCATAGAGTTCTTTTTTCTCGCCCATATGACAAGTTACACATTTTTGGTCATCATTCTTGTACTCAGCCTGCATATTGGTAAAAGTATCACCTTTGACTGTGTGATCATTTGCATGGCATACAAAACAGAGCTGATTTGGATCTTTATCCATAAAATCTCTCTGCTGTGTTTTATGATATGGTGAAGTAGCATCACTAAATGGCCCACTCATCACTCCTGATTTAAGCCATGAGACTCTGTCCATTCCTCTTTTAGAAGCATCAAAATTATTATGGATTTGATCTATATTATGACATACGACACAATTGATTCCCTCGCTGATACTCACGTCATTAACAGCTTTATTCACTTTTGAGTTTTTATCAAGACCTAAAACAGCATCGATCTCATAAGCTTTGCTTGTACTTGTGACTGCAATGCGTGGATTATGGCAAGTGGCACACTCAACTTTTACAGCATTAAGACTTTTGTGAGATTTTTTACTAACATATTCTACCGATGCACGAAAATACTCATCATTTTTTTCATATGAACGTGCATGCCAAGAGTGTTGCCAATCTTTTACAAGGTGATTATGACAGGCTTGACACTTTGACGAGTCTTTAAACTTGTCTCCAACAGCGACCACCTCAGCCGAATAAACAGATGCTATCAACAATGCTATAAATATCAAAACCTTCATACAAACCCCTTTGTTTAATTAGATCTTATCTTTGACGATCAAGCCAAACCATCAGCCCTTTTTGCGCATGTAAACGGTTTTCAGCTTCATCAAAAACGATATTTGCATGCCCTTCTAAAACTGAGTCACTCACTTCTTGACCTCTATATGCAGGCAAACAGTGTAAAAATTGAGCATTTTTAGCAGCTAGACACATCATCAAATCATCTACCATATATCCTGCGAATGCTTTAATGCGCTCCTCTTTTTCATCTTCTTGGCCCATTGACGCCCAAGTGTCAGTTGTCACTACTGTCGCTCCACGGATTGCTTCTTGAGGATTATTGGAAACGAAGATTTTTCCTCCGCTGATTTTTGCAAGAGCGTACGTTTCTTCTAAGATTTTTGAATCTACTTCGTATCCTACAGGTGTTGCGATACGCAGTTCAAATCCAAGCTTTGCAGCAAGCATCATCCATGAGTGCGTCATGTTATTTCCATCACCTACATAAGCGACTTTTGCACCCTCAGCCACGCCATACTCTATCATTGTCATATAATCAGCCAAAAGCTGTACGGGATGATAAGAATCTGTCAGTCCATTAATGACAGGAACTTTTGAGTAAGACGCAAACTCTTCGAGTTTTGAGTGTTCAAAAGTACGGATCATAACCATGTCACACATACTTGAAATGACCCGCGCCGTATCTTTTACCGGTTCACCGCGTCCAAGATGGATATCACGATTTGACAAGAACAGCCCATGTCCGCCAAGCTGATAGATGCCCGTTTCAAAACTTACACGTGTTCTTGTCGAGCTTTTTTCAAAGATCATTGCCAAAGTTTTCTTCGGCATATAATCCTTATAAATTCCATTTTTCAAATCTTTTTTTATCTCTAACCCAAGATCTATAATCTCTAAAATTTCCTCTTTTGTAAAATCTTTAAGCGTTAAAAAATGTCTCATATAAATATTTCCTTTAATAATCAATCAATGTATTCTATTCACAACTTACTTTAAGAAAGATAAGTCACTCACTTTGCTAACATCTTTGCGACCTCTTTTGCATGATAAGAGATGATAATGTCTGCTCCAGCGCGTTTAAAAGCAATCATAGTTTCCATTACGACACGTTCATAATCTATGAGGTTATTCATACCGGCAAATTTTAGCATCGCATATTCGCCGCTAACGTTGTAAACAGCAAGTGGAAGAGAGGTGTTTTCTTTGATATCTCGGATGATATCTAAGTAAGCAAGCGCTGGTTTTACCATTAAGATATCTGCGCCCTGCTTTTCATCTGCGATACTCTCAGCAATTGCCTCACGTCTGTTTGCCGGATCCATCTGATAACTCGCACGATCTCCAAACGATGGAGTAGATTCTGCTACATCACGAAATGGTCCATAATAACCGCTTGCAAATTTTGTAGAGTAACTCATAATAGGAAGGTTTTCAAAACCGTTTGCATCAAGCGCAGTTCGAAGTGTCTCAATGATCCCATCCATCATGCCAGACGGCGCTATCATATCTGCTCCCGCTCTTGCATGCACTAGTACTTGGGAAGCAGAAATCTCCAAAGTCGCATCATTATCGACTGTTTCATGCACATGATCAATAATTCCGCAATGTCCATGATCTGTGTATTCACAAAAACAAAGATCAGTGACTACAAACATCTCTGGGTGTGCAGATTTTACAGCACGAACGGCTTGAGCGATGATGCCATTTTCACTCAGTGCATCTGAGCCGATAGAGTCTTTCACATCAGGAATCCCAAAAAGAATGATGGAAAAGATTCCCAAAGATTTTAGCTCCGTACACTCTTTAACTATCTCATCTATGCTCATCTGAAAAACACCCGGCATAGAAGCGACTTCTGTCTTGATTCCCTCTCCTGAGCGAGCAAAAAGAGGATAAATAAAATCATTTACGCTCACTGTTGTTTCTCTTATAAGAGCACGAAGATGAGGGTTGAGTCTAGTTCTACGAAAACGTTGAAACATAATAGTACCTTTATCATTATTTGATATAATTTTGAAAAATATTATCTTATTCTATCTATTTAAAGTTTAAACAAATGAAAATAACTATATCAGAAGTCGCAAACCTTCCTTCGCGCTTTGGAAATTTTAAAGTAAAAGCGTTTAAAGAGGGTCATAAAGAGCATCTTGTCATCTATAAAGAAAATTTAGATGCAACTCCTATTGTCAGAGTACATTCAGAGTGTTTGACGGGCGATGCTATTGGAAGCTTGAAGTGTGACTGTAGAGACCAGCTTGAAGTGGCTTTAAAGATGGCAGAAGAGTTTAACGGAATGGTGATCTATCTTCGTCAAGAGGGACGCAACATAGGACTTTTAAATAAGATCAACGCTTACGCACTTCAAGATAAAGGGTTTAACACTGTAGAAGCAAACCATCAATTAGGTTTTGCTGCGGATGAGAGAACTTATGAGATGGTTACATTTATACTCAATCATTTTGGAATCAAAAAGATCAAACTTCTTACAAATAATCCTGCGAAGATAAATTCGATTGAAAATATTGAGATTGTTGAACGCTTGCCGATCATTATCAAACCAAATAAATATAATGAAGGTTACTTACATGTAAAGCGTGATGAGATGGGACATCTACTCTAAGCAAACCTACGAAAGGTTTGCAATTGACTTGATCCAAGTCTCAGTGAGCGTGTGAAGTTCCTCGTTTGGAACTTGAAGTGTATCTATAGAAAACGAATTCTCAAGCTCACAAATACTTATGCTTCTTGGGCGAACCGCAAGTATCTTAGGATTTGGAATCTGCTTGCCAAAACAAAAAATCAAATTTTTCGCGTCTTTAATCTCTGGATTTATCACACCATCTGCCATGGAACCTGTATGTTCATAATGGTCAAAAATTGCGATAAATATGGCGATAGGATGAGCCTCTATCTTCTCTTTTAAATACTCGATGATCTGATCTACATTTGTAAAAGATGTTTCATTTTTTCCAATTTCTAGTGAAAAAACTGGATATTTTTCCATAAACAGTGTTTTTGTCATACTTTTCCTTGATTTAGTGAGCGCTACATGTACCGCTATTGATTTTTTGCACAGATCCATTTATAAATGCTGTGACACTCTCTTGAACTGTTGCACTTTCTTTATCGAAGTATACAGCTAAACCTACTTTAGCAAAGCCCTCAGCTGGAGATGCACCAATTCCGCTGACCACAAGAGCATCTGGATTTAAGTCCATAATATTGGTTACGGCATTCCCGCATCCGCCACTTGCATGCCCTTGATTTTTAACCACTTCCACATCTTTCATCTTTCCATCTTCAAGAGTAATAATAGTATAAAATTTCGCTTTTCCAAAGTGTGCACCACGTTTACTTAAATAGCCCAAATCTTCATCTGTTGGATAAACTACTCTCATATCTCTTCACTTTTTGCTAAAAAATTTTTGACAACTTCACTTGCGATATGCCCATCTTTTTCTCGAATCTTTTTGATCTTGATATTAAAAGACTCTAACGCTTCTCTCATGTGTTCACCTACCATTTGAACAAGTATAACATCGCACCCAGCAAGTCCTGCAACATCCTTTTTATGATGACCTAGATGCTCCGCATCATCCTCTGCGTGTTCATGTCCATGCTCATCATCATGATGATTATGTCCATCTTTTCCATGCGCATTTGCAATTACTGCTTGAAACACACTATCTTCAAATATCGCAAAGAATGGAGCTTGTCCTGTTCTTTTAAAAATTGTCTCTTTGTCGTTATCGACTGGAACTGCTATTCTCATTTTTTTCTCCTGTTATTTTGTTTATTCTAAACATATGTTCGTTATTATAATGAACATATGTCTATAATGTCAAGTATAATTGATAAATTATAAACATTTGTCTACAATACGGCAAATAGAAGAATGGAATAGTATGGCACGCACAAAATCTAAAAGAGAACTAACTTTTAAACCAAAATTTAAAAACTTTGCACCCTCGGGAGTTGAAAGTGAAACAATAAAACTGCTACATGAAGAGATAGAAGCGATCTATCTGATGGACCATAAAGAGCTTTATCAAGAGGATGCGGCTCTTTCTATGGGTGTTTCTCGCACAACATTTTCAAGGATCATAAAAAGTGCAAGAAAAAAAGTCGCAATGGCGCTTATCAATGGAAAAGCACTCCATATTCAAGATGAAAAAGCCGAGTATTCTCTTGCATTTATTTGTGACGATGAGGAGCTTTTTGGAAATCTTTCGATTAAAAACCAATATCTTATAATTGTAAAAATAGAAAATGAGAATATACGAAGCGTAGAAACTGTTTTAAATCCTATCTACAAAACAGACTTAAAACCAACGCATTTTTTGCCAGAGATTTTAAGTGCTAAAGAGGTCAATTATTTTATTGTGCCAGATGCGGGAGAAGGACTTAAAAACTCCCTTTTAACAAAGGGAATTTTCATTATAAATAAAAGTTTTTTAGAGAAGCAAGCTTTGCAAATGATTATTACTTCTCTGCTTTGAGTCTTGCTTCCTCTTCAAAGGCTTCCAAACGCTCCATATTATGATGGTGACGTATATTTAAGTACACAAACTTCCATGTGATAAAAATGACAACAGGCCAAGTAGCATACCAGATTAAAGATTCCATGAAACTCCTTTTTAATAGTGGTGAGGATCTGATTGAACCTCAGCGATTGTGATTTTTTCTTTGTCTAAAGCTCTCCATGCCCATACAATGTAAGCCAAAACAAAAGGTACCATCAAAGATACATAGCTCATCGTTAGAAGGGTAAAACGGCTGCTTGAGCTGTTAGCGATTGTGAGAGAACTTTGTAGATCGTGTAGTGATGGATAATACGCTGTATCTCCAAGACCAACAAGTAAAAACAGTCCCATTCCAACAAGTACAGTTCCAAGTCCGCTAAACCAGATCCCTTTTTTACTCTCTTTAAAAAGAGCTATAAATACACCAAAAAGCAGTAAAACAGCGCCGAATAAAATCATCCCTGATACCAAAGGCATTGCAATTAGGTTATGGAGATATTTATGCGGTTCAATCGAGATTATTTTTGTTGCACTATTGAGAGCAAATCCATCTGTTGCGAGAAGGAAAAGTGTCACATAAACAAAAGCTACCAAAAAAAGCAGAGTATGCACTTTTAATGACCCTTTCGCTCTTTTTACGATCATATCTTCATTAATATTATTGATAAAATAAAGTGCACCCTGCATGCGTGAAAGGAAAAAAAGCATAAAGGCGAAGATCACATTAAAAGGATTTAAAACCGCTTCAAGTCCATACCATGGAGTTGTCCATTGTGAGAGATTCATCTCATTCACAACAAAGTTTCCCCCTGTAAAAAATGTTCCAACAGCAGTTCCTACAAGCAAAACACCAACTGCTCCATTGAGATATAAAAATGTCTCATACGTTTTCGTTCCAAATACATTGCTTGGTTTTTTACGGTATTCATAAGAAACTGCCTGTACGATAAAAGAGAATAAAATTCCCATCCAAACAAAGTATGCACCGCCAAAACTTACAGCATAAAAAAGTGGAAATGCCGCAAAAAGTGCACCTCCAAAAAGAACAAGGGTTGTAAAAGTAAGCTCCCATTTACGTCCAAGAGAGTTGATAAGAACATCGCGCTCAACTTCTGTTTTTCCAAGTGTATAAACAAGGGTTTGTCCCCCTTGGACAAACATCATAAAGACGAACAATCCCCCAAGCAAGGCAACAATAATCCACCAATACTCTTGTAGTGCCAATAAAGATAAATTTTCAAACATTAGTGTCCCTCCGGCCCGATTTTGATCTGTTTGGTCATAATACTGACTTCAGCGATAAGCAGTGCTGTAAAGATAACTGCAAACATCCAAAATGTGATCATAACATTACCCGCAGCTATGTTTGATGTTGCCATATGCACAGGTAACATATCTTGAATCGCCCACGGTTGACGTCCAGCTTCTGCCACGATCCAACCCGCTTCTTGTGCGACATATCCTAGAGGAAGGCCTAAAACTCCAAGAAGTAAGAGCCATTTTTGCTTGAGTATATCCCCTGTCATAGAGTTATAAAGAATCATAAAGAACATAAAGATAAAGAAGGAACCAAGCCCGACCATTGTGTGAAAACTATAAAATACCAAAGGCATATCCGGAACCGCTTCTTTTGGATCTTTGAGGTATCCATACCCAAGATATTTTTCACTGGCTTCAAAATGTTTGAATGCTTCTTGCTTTGCGATCTCATCATTGGCTTTTTGTGCTACTTTGTATTCACCAAGTGCACTGACAGCTTCTTTCCCTACGACCATCTTTTCGGATACGCTCATGATCTTGTGTTCTGCATTTCCATACACGAGATCATTGACACCCGGAACAAACGCATCAAGACTGTGGTATCCAAGCACTGAAAGTACATAAGGGATCTCCACTTTGACTAAAAATGTATCCAGCTTATCATCGCCTATCGTTTTTGCAGGATTTAAAATCCCAGCGGCAACAAGACCTTGTCTCTCTTCACCTCTGTAAATCCCCTCCATAGCTGCGAGTTTCATTGGTTGGTTAAGAGCTACTTGGTGCGCTGACTCATCACCTGAAGCGAGCATATAAAGAGATGTAATCATCCCAAAACTAGCCGCCACGATAATACTTCTTTTAGCAAACTTGATTTCACGCCCACGTAAGAGGTACCAACTACTTACCGCGATAACAAATAAGGATGCCAAAACATAGCCGCTGCTGATTGTGTGTAGAAACTTACTGTACGCATTTGGATTGAGCACGACAGCCCAGAAATCTACCATCTCATTTCTCGCAGAATCTGGGTTAAATGTCATTCCCACAGGATGTTGCATCCAGCCATTTGCTATTAAAATCCAAAGTGCTGAAAGGTTTGAACCGATAGCTACAAGCCAAGTTGAAAGCAGATGCGTTTTCTTGCTAACTTTATTCCAACCAAAAAACATAATTGCAAAGAAAGTAGATTCCATAAAGAAAGCCATAATCCCCTCAATGGCAAGAGGTGCTCCGAAGATATCGCCAACTATCCAAGAATAGTTTGACCAATTTGTGCCAAACTCAAATTCCATGATAATGCCCGTTGCTAGTCCGAGCGCAAAGTTGATGGCAAAAAGTGTCATCCAAAACTGAGTCGTTTTTTTCCACCACTCATCATTCGTTTTTACATACACAGTTTCCATAATTGCGATAATAAACGAAAGTCCCAAAGTCAAAGGCACAAATATCCAATGATACAATGCCGTCAAAGCAAACTGGGCTCGCGACCAGTCTACAAGTTCACTCACGTGTTCCATATTTTTTCCTGTATTATTTTGAATTAGTTAAAGAGTTCATGATATATTCACTTTTTTCTTTCTCAGTTTTAAATTTTTCATCTAGAACATTGGGTAAAAAAAGTAACTTCACGACGGCAAAGAGGATAAAGAGTTTGATAGCTATAATAAGCCAGAGTTTTTTTCCAAGACGCATACTTACAAATCCATCTTTGTAAAATAACACTATGCTTCTAAGTAACTTCAAACTCTACCTTTACCTTACTTGTAAATCAATATCATTCAAATTTTGATTTTGAATCTTCGCATTGTAAACTTCAGGACTTTATCTACTAAAAAAAAATAATAGTAATATTTATATTTCAGGAAAATAAATAGATTAGAGATCATATTTTAGGGTTATTGTTAATCTAACCCGCTCTTTTTCCAGCTGTCTTCAACATAATGCTTATGATCTCGATTTTCATTTTCATCATCAAGTTTCAGATGATAAACATCCCCATCTGCTGTAATACAATAGATTTCAAATTCAGAAAATGTGGGATTTTGCTTAACGATAACTTCTTCTATTCCAAGAGAAAGCGCATATTTACGAATCGCCATGACGGCATTTTTATCTTTTGTGCTCACTTTTACGATCAAATCACCTTTATATCCAGAATATGTATGTACTTCACCTATTTCAAAATCAAGTGCAAACCGGATGATCTGTTTTCTTACTAACTGCAGCATAAATACCTCCGCTATAAATTTTTAAAATATTGCTCAGTCTAACACAACAAAAATTACTAAGTGCTTTTCTGGTTTAAAAGCTCAAAGGAAAAACAAAAAAATTTAAAAAAGGGATAAGGTGGAAGGAGAAACCCAAAAAAGGGTTTCTTTAAAAAAGTAAGTCTCTAAACGAGAACGAATAAGTTTTAAGAAGATCAAACTCTCTTTGAATCAATAATCATCTTCATCTGCAAGGTTTGAATCTTCATCTTCTATGGGAGTATAATCCTCGTACTCCTCACTCTCATTTTCTTCTTCATAATCATATTCTGAATCATCATAATCGTAATCATCATCTGACATAAGTGCTCCTTCGATTTTAGTAGAATTTTAACAAATAACTTCGTACAAAACAATATCTCGATGCAATATTTTTTAAAAAACTCTGCACTTCCATAAAAATATGTCGAACTAACTCCCGAAAAGATACAGTTATATAAAATTCACGCTTAATTCACACATGCTATATTATCATTACATCAACACTTGAGTTAGTGTAAATAAAAAAATTATTTCTATCGCACTGATACTTGGATTTACTTCAATATTTGCAGCGGATGTTAGAACAACAACTGTAGTCACAACTACAGGTGTCAACAGCGGAAAGTTTAAGATCATGGAAATCGCCGCAATAGTCGGGCACACCTCGCCTGAGATGATTATGAAGAACTATACAGGGTTTATTCAGTCTGAACATTTAAAGATAGATACAAATATTGAACTCTTTGGAAATCATAAAAATACATTGGGCACACTTGGGCACAAAATGGGCACAGTGGAACAATCAAGGGAAATAAAAATAGCTGTAACTGCCTAAACTAGGTGGTCTCCCCACCAGGAATCGAACCTGGAGCTATCCCTTAGGAGGGGACTGCTTTATCCTATTAAGCGATGAAGAGATGGAAGTAGAAGTGGGATTTTAACATTTAAAGCTCTAAAAGTACAGTATCGCGTTTTGTGACGTCTACTCGCCTGCAAGCGGACTCAAAAGCATTGCCCTCACCCACTAAGATACATCGATGTTTTGCTCTTGTTATCGCCGTGTAGATGAGCTTTGTATTGTGCATGATGTAGTGCGAGAAGGTGATGGGAATAACGACGATGTCATACTCCATCCCTTGCACTTTATGGATCGTGAGCGCATAGGAAAGCATAAGATGGGACTTTAGTTGTTCATACTCATATAAAACGACCATATCCTCATTTGGATAGTACACGTACGCTTGTTCTTCATCTTCGTCTATGCGAAACATTAGCCCGCTCATACCGTTAAACACTCTTCGCTCAGCCGAATCTTCATGCTCTTTAAAACCCTCTGCACTCCATGAAGTCATATTTTCATTTTTTGTGTGTACGACTTTATCCATAAGGCGAAACTCTGTACCGCCCTTTTTGACAAACTTTTTCGGATTTGGATTGAAATACTCTTGCAAGACTTTGTTGAGATTATCAGTTCCCAGTGTTCCGCCTTTCATCGGCGTGATGACTTGAAAGTAGTTTAAGTATGAAGCTATCTCTTTATTTTTAAGACGTAATCTTGCTTTGTCTATTACCTTGACAACTTCATGCATCATAGTCGCCAAGATATCACCAGCATTATGCTCTCGAAGATTTGAAAATTCACTCTGAGAAAGGGAATTTTTTGCAGCATAATAGTTAGGAATCGAGACATCGATAAACTCAAAGTCATCATATTTTTGATGATATTGTGGCACTATGGCTTGGCGGATATCGTTAGCTATGAGCGTGATCGCCTGATCTTCACTTTGACGATAGATGCGAGTAAGCTTGACGATGGGCGCGATGGTCAAAGTAAGACAATCACTCAGCACATTTCCTGCACCGATAGGAGGCAACTGAGCGTCATCTCCGACGATGATAAGCACACACTCTTTTTTTACTTTCGAAATCAGTCGTGCAAAAAGTGAGGAATTTATCATTGAGGCCTCATCTATGAGAAGTACAGAAAAAGGAAACTCATCTCTATCTTCATATCTCACTAAAAGCGACTGAATCGTAGAACTTGGATAGCCCGTAGTATCGGCGATACGTTGCGATGCGATGCCACTGAGAGCGCAAGTCATAATTTCTGGATGCTTTACATGTAAGAGATTTAAGATCGTCCTTGAAGTCGTACTTTTCCCCGTTCCTGCGTAACCCACTAAAAAAAGTATGCCTGCACCTTTGTTGATAATCTCTACGGCTTCACGCTGTTGCTCTCCGAGTTTAAGATCACTTTTTGTCAAAAAATCATCCAGATCAGTTTTTAAAACACCAAAATCTGCCTTGGCACGGGCAACAAAATCATCATACAAAAACTTTTCAGCATCATAAAGTCTAGCAGGTGAAACTCGTTCATTCTTCATGATGACGATACTTTGTTCACTCACTCGCTCAATGAGGGCGACTTCATAGAGTTCATTTCGATTATTGAATTCCAAAAGTTCATCAAGCAAAGTAAAAAGCACTTTTTTTTCTACACAACTGTTTCCCTGCTGTTCGCAGTAGTTTAAAAGCGCATAATCCATCGCCGCACTGATGCGATTATCCGCTTCTTTTTCTATCCCCATTTTAAGGGCTAATTCATCGGCGCGTTTGAAGCCTATACCGCTAATATTTGTAAGGACATAAGGATTGTCTTTGATACGTTTTGAAGGTTCTTGCACATCTTTCATCGCCGTTGCGATGGTTGTGAGAAGTGTGGGAGAGACATCATAAGGGCTTAAAAATTCACCAAGAGAGCGCATAGAACGAAACTTTTTCCACGAATCTTGGATCTTTTTGAGACGTTTCTCTTTGATGCCGCTAAATTCGAGCAAACGTCCAATATCATTATCAAGAATATTGACAAGTCCCTCTTCTCCAAATTTCTCTATAAGTTCGGCTGAAAGTTTTTTTGTAAACCCTTTTACGATACGATTTAAAAAGAAAAATAATTCATTTTGATTGACACGAAGGGATTCAAATTTGAAAGTTTTACCATATTTTTTATGTTCTTCCCATTCGCCTTTAAGCGTAATAGCCGCATCTTTTAAGTGCGCGACATCGCTTTCATAGTACGTTCCACTCACCTTGTCACCGCTTTTTAAACGCGCGATAAAGAAGCCGTCATCTTCAAAAAGAATCGTATCGATTTGTCCTATTAAAGTCATGACTGAAATTCCTTTATATGAGAAAGAGCTTTTTTTGTCAATGAAGAGATATGTCCATTTTCAAGAGTAGCAAAATCCATCCATACCGTTTCTTCCGATGGATTATAAAATTTATAAAGTTTGATGGTGAGTCTGTATTTTGTATAGGAGTGTTTAAACTCCGCTATAAAATCTTCCTCTATCGGCTCCACGCTTGGCAATTCCAACATCCCTTTGTACATTGGGCCATTAGAAAGTTGTAAAGCGATTTTATCATCTTCACGTGCAATGCCATAGTAGAGTTCCATCTCTTCATAGATTTTTTTTTGCTTTTGCGTATAAAACTCCGGCTCATCTTTTGCTTTACATGTAAGCTCCAAAGGACACTCTTGACACTTCGGATTTGTTGGTAAACAGATAAGTGAACCCAAATCCATCAGCGCTTGATTGTGCAAAGTCGGATGAAAAGGATTTACAAACTCTTCGGCACTTTGCCAAATGACCTCATCGCTTTGCTTGTAATGTCCAAAAAAGCGTTTGATAACACGAGCGATGTTCGTATCGACCACTCCCACTTTTTGATGCAAAGCAAAACTACAGATGGCACTTGCCGTATATCGACCAATTCCCGGAAGTTTTACTAACTCTTTTTGTGTGGTTGGTAGGTTGTCGGGAGAAAGTTTTGCAGTGGCATGAAGGTTTCTTGCACGAGAATAGTAACCAAGTCCGCTCCAAGCAGCAAGTACATCTTCCTCTTTTGCAAGTGAAAGTGCTTTTAAAGTAGGAAATTTTGCCAAAAACTGCGGATAATACTCTTCCATAACTCTTTTTACTTGAGTTTGCTGAAGCATTATCTCACTCACATAGATATGATATAGATCATCGGTATTGCGCCATGGAAGCTCATGGCGTCCATGTTTTTCGTACCATTTCAGAAGTGAGTCTTGGGCTTGTGTCATAAAAAGAGGAGCGTTACGCTTTCACTCTTGCCACGCGCTCTTGCTCTTGCTCTTTATAAAGCCCAGCACATCCACGAGAGAGTTCACGGATTTTTAAGATATAGTTTTGACGCTCAGCCTGAGAGATTGCTTTTCTTGCATCAAGGGTATTAAAAGTATGAGACGCAGACATACAAAGGTCATACGCAGGAAGCGGAAGTCCAGCCTCAAGTGCGCGTTTACACTCTGCCGATTTTGACTCAAACTCTGCAAAAAGCATCGCTGTATCTGCAACTTCAAAGTTGTATTTACTAAACTCTATCTCACTCTCTTTATGAATGTCGCGATATAAAGTCTTGCCGTGTTCATTCTCACCCCAAACGATGTCAAACACAGTATCCACACCTTGAAGATACATAGCCAAACGCTCAGTTCCATAAGTAATCTCAACAGCCACAGGATCACAAGCGATACCACCGACTTGTTGAAAATAAGTAAACTGAGTCACTTCCATGCCATTGAGCCAAACTTCCCAACCAAGACCCCAAGCGCCAAGTGTTGGAGATTCCCAGTTATCTTCGACAAAACGAATGTCGTGATCTGCTAAGTTCAGTCCTAAAAATTCTAAACTTTTAAGGTAAAGTTCTTGAATATTTTTTGGGCTTGGTTTGATAAGTGCTTGAAATTGATAGTAGCTTCCTAGACGATTTGGATTTTCGCCATAACGTCCATCAGTAGGACGGCGAGAAGGTGCAACATAAGCCACAGCCCAAGGAGTAGAATCAAGTGAGCGTAAAAAAGTAGCTGGGTGAAATGTTCCAGCACCTGCAGGGATATCGTAAGGTTGGACGATATTACAACCCTGTTTCATCCAAAATTCTTGTAGTTTTAGTAACATCTCGCTAAAAGTAATCATATCTGCCTCGGTAATAAAGTACGAAATTATAACCAAAAAGGCTTACATGTAATAGTTTAGAGGCTAAGTGTAATGCTTTAGAAAACTCTTAAACTGTCTTACAAACGATATCGCCGATATTTCTTTCTAGTGAACTTGCGACTACGCTACATTTTACTTTTAAAAGATAACAGAGATTTTTTCGTGGAGAGGGCGAGAGACATTCGTAGTTTCCCATCCCTTTTGTGATGACTACATCCACTTCATCAAAAAGCTGTTGTGATTCCTCATTTGCGCGGTTATAGACAAAGCCAGGCGTATTCACACCACTGTCTACGAGATTGCAGAGTTTATCAAAGCCTGCTTCTTTTGCTTCTTTCATTGTCACATCATTGATGATAGGATTGCCCCTAACCATATAAGAGATATAAAGAAGAGGATAAAGCTGTTGCAGGGTCTGGATAAAGAGATAATCAAAGATATGTTCTCCCGTATTATCACCGATGACAAGAAGGGTTTTGGCATCTGCTAACATCTCTTTTAATTTTTCAAAATCATCATGTCCAAAATCTGTCTCGAAGATCTTTTCAATCTCATCTGCAAGATCAAACTCGACTTCAGCGGCGAGATCGATCACATTTCCAGCGATGGCTACTTTTGTAGCTGTTAAAAGTTTGTCTTGTGATTTTGAGATTTTATATTCTAAAAATGGAATATAAGAGAGAGCATTTTGTGTAGAGTAGTTTTTGATCTCTTCGTAAAGATCTGCTTTATCTGCGAAAATCGACATGAGTTCATAAACATCTGTGGCAACTTCTGGCGGTGTAAGAGAAAATGAGAAATCTTTAGAGCTTTGTGTCACAGCGGATATAAGTTTTTCTGTAAGAACCTCATCTGCTTTGATAGCAGAGGCAACCTTGGAACTTTGGTTTATTATACAGCCTATACAGGCTTCATCTATTTTCATTCTTTATCAGCTGTCGAGTAGTTATCGACTACTTTCCCCCACATTAATTTATATTTTCTTCTCATAAACTCTACTTCTTGCCCTGAGAGCTTCAGCTGAGTTGTGAGTGTTGCTATGGTTTTTCTATCTTCTTCATATAGCTCCTGCAAAGATGCAAGTGCCTCTTTTAAAAAGAGATTTTCATTTTTTATAGAAACGATAGTCTCATCTTTAGCATCAAGAACTCTTTCATGAAGATTGATGATCGTGCCTATCGTCTTTTCGACGAACTGTGCAGGAACGATCATATCTTGTTGCCCTGATTTGGAGATATTTTGAAAATGCGCGGGAACTATCGAACTTGTACCTTTAGAGGGGTCAATATAGGTTATCCCACTTTCGATCATACTGATGAGCTTACCTCTTTCTATCAGATTTTCAATAGCTGAGAACTCTAGTCCCGTCAAATCAGCATACTCTTCAATATTCATCCAGTTTAAATTCATAACAATCCTTTTACTCCTTAGAGTATCGTTTCTATCTCCATAGAATCCATCTCAACATTTTTCGCTTTTGCTATACGATCTTCTTTGAGTTTGACACGAAGATCTTCATTTTCAAGAGCCAAAATCTGCATCGCCAAGTATGCCGAGTTGATAGCACCAGCTTTACCTATTGCTACTGTAGCAACTGGCATTCCAGCTGGCATCTGAACAGTTGAAAGAAGGGCATCGATTCCGCTTAGTGCAGAGCCGCTCATCGGCACACCGATAATTGGTTTAACAGTTTTAGAAGCTAAAACACCTGCTAAATGCGCTGCCATACCAGCCGCTGCGATAAATACTTGAGCGCCTTTTTTTTCTGCATTTGCAACATATTCCGCTGTTCGTTCAGGAGAACGGTGAGCTGAAGAAATAATAAGTTCATAACTTACACCAAACGCTTCAAGTGTGTCTGCACACGACTTCATGACATCAAAGTCACTTTTACTACCAATTATTATCGAAACAAATTTCATACTGTTTTCCTTACATGTAAAGTTAAATTTTTGGGTTTGTGCCCATCTCATCGGTTGCCGGTATTCTAAAAAATGTATATGCCGGCATTTTTATAGGAAGCTCTATTGGGTTTAGATTTCCACTGTGGACTTCATCCCAGATCTTTTTATTTTGGGCTACAAGTTTTTTCAAACTCATATACCATTTTCCATCTCTTTGGTAGATTGTACCTATTTCATTATCCACTTCATGTATGTCTGCATCCAGAGGAGCAACGATCTCAAGCTCTTCATTTGGCAAAGTTTTGTACTTACACAAAAAGTGTGTTCCCTCTTCTGTTGCCATGGCATTGACCTGATGCGTACCGAGTTGCATTGTAAAATCTAAACTCTGTCCGTCATGTTTTTCAAAAGGACGGCTTACAAGATAAGCATCTGTATATCCACGATTTTGAAGAGACTCTAATTCATACTGATATTTACTCGGCTCATAACAATCTGCATAATAATCCTCAATAGCCATTCTATAAGCTCGCGCCGTAGTTGCGGCATAATAAGATGTCTTCGTACGTCCTTCAATCTTGAGTGAATCCACGCATCCTGAATCTAAAATCTCTTTGATGTGTGAAGCGAGATTGAGATCTTTTGAGTTCATGATATACGTCCCGATCCCTGGATCTTCTTCAAGTCTAAAGAGTGTTCCCGTTTCAGGATTTGCGGCGTAAAGTTCATAAGGAAAACGGCAGTCATTCGCGCAGCTTCCACGGTTTGGAACACGTCCGCTTTGAAGTGTAGAGATAAGACATCTGCCACTGTAAGCAAAACACATAGAACCATGCACAAAAACTTCCACTTCCAAAGCTGGAAGCTCTTTTTTTATCTCACAAAGATCTTTTAAAGAGATCTCACGAGCGGCGATAATGCGACGTGCTCCCATATCATAGTAAACTTTTGCATCAAGAACATTAAGAACATTTGCCTGAGTTGAAAGATGTAAAGGAATCTGAGGAGCGAGTTCATTACAAAGTTTTAAAACCCCCGGAGTTGCAACGATGATAGCATCAGGTTCGAGGGCTGCCATATTTAAAATATGTTTTTTGAGCAACGAGAGCTGAGAGTTAAATGGAAAACCGTTTATAGTCGCATAAACTTTCTTGCCTTTAGAATGGGCATAGTCGATTCCCTCTTTAAAATCTTCAAATGTAAACTCTTTGCCTGAACGTATTCGAAGTGAAAAGTGACTCACACCGCCATAAACGGCATCAGCACCAAAATCGATAGCTATACGAAGTTTTTCTAAGTTCCCTGCTGGGGAGAGTAATTCTACTTTTTTTTGCATATCTTCTCTATTTTTCAACACTTAACATGTAAGCATTTAATTTTTTTCGAATTCTATCCGTTTGTGCCAAATTGTGCAAGAAGTGCTTCGATGTCATCTGCATTTACTACATCTTCAGTGCTGTTGTCACCATGAATATGGACAGCAGAACTTACGCGCTTTTCATCATCAATTTTTCCGGCAAAAAGTTCATTCATATAATTTGAAAGTGCTCGCATAACATTGATAACACGTTCTATTTTTTGGCGATGGATGTCTTGATACTGCATGATTTCCATAACGTTCATCAGATCATTGCCACTATTTTGTAACACCTCCAAGACTTCTTGGATTTTTTCCTGTGCTTCTTCGTTTTGCTGTTTTGCACTTTGGAAACTCTGAATATGAGGAAATTTTTCACCTAAATTCGTAAAAAGTTTTACATTGTTCTCAAAAGTTTCAATACAAAAGTTTACAGCTTCCTCTTTTTCCATCAACTCGTTACCAATTTTATCGATGATATCAAAGATTTCAGACGCTTTTTCTTCACTCTCTTTTGTTACGTTATCAAGCTGATGTACAATCTTATGGTCATCATCAGGTGGAGGTGGAGGCCAGCTTCCTGAGCTACTTGCTCTATAAGTGGATTCTGCTGCTTGTCCATTGATCTCTTTTACAGCTTCTGGTGTTGGTTCTTCATCTTCAAGATTGTCAAACTCTGCAACTTCATCTTCAACAGCGTCAAAATCCCCACTCATCAAAGCATCTAACTCTTCTTGTGTCATATAACAGCTCCAAAACTTATTTGTACTATAATAGCAAGATAAACTTTAAAAAAAAGAGAATTTAGAAAATGTTAGTAGATTTGCATAACCATACACCACTTTGCAATCATGCAGAGGGAACAGTCGATGAATACGTAGAAGCAGCAATTAAAAAGGGAATCAATTACTTCGGTTTTTCTGACCATGCACCTATGGATTTTGATACGAAGTACCGCATGAGTTTTGGAGAGATGAAGCAGTATGAGACAATGGTCAAGGATGCGAAAATAAAATATCAAGGCAAAATAGATGTTTTGCTCGGATATGAAGTCGATTATCTTAAAAATCATATGGACGAAAGAGTTTTAAATGCGGATGTGGATTATCTCATAGGTTCTGTGCATTTTATAGATGAGTGGGGATTTGATAATCCTGAATTTATCGGAAGGTATGAGCACGAAGATATTGATGAGATTTGGCAAAAATATTTTGATGCTATCAAAGAGATGGCAAACTCCAAAAAATTTGATATTGCAGGACATCTTGATCTGATAAAAGTCTTCAAATTTATGCCTAAACGTGATATCAAACTTATCGCGCTAAGCGCACTACAAGCGATCAAAAATGCTGATATGGTTTTAGAGATCAATATGTCAGGTTTGCGAAAACCCATCGAAGAGACTTATCCATCAAAAGAGTTACTTGAACTAGCCTTTTCTTTGGAAATTCCTATCACTTTTGGCTCAGATGCCCATAAACCTGAACAAGTTGGACTATATGACACAAGAGTTGTAGAGCTGGCGCGAGAAATTGGTTACACACGATGTGCGGTTTTTCAAAAGAGAAAGAGAAGTTTTATTGAGTTTTAAAAGCTTACATATTAAAGGGCGCTTCACATGTAAGGCTACATGCAAGCGATTTTAAAACTATTTTGTATTGATCATCCATGTAGAAAAGATATCAATATAATCCCAAAAAGATTGAATATACTCAGGACTTACGCCTTCGCCTTCAAGTGGCGGTAAAAGTTCTGCATAAAACTCCAACCATCTTCTTCTCGCTTTTTCATCGATACGAAACGGCGCATGACGACCAACCATTCTAGGTTCACCGCGATTTTCAGCAAAATATGGATGTCCTCCACAGATCTGAATGAAAAAATCACACGCATTTTTCTTTGCTTGTTCAAACTCTTCTTCATCAAATATAGGAAATAAAAATGCGATATCGCTGTTACGGATCATTTCGTAATGGTCATCCACGAGCTTTCTAAATCTCTCTTCACCCACTTGAGCGAAAAATCCAGGATGCGGCTTTGTAACGGGAGGACGTACTCCTAACTCACCATCTGTAATCTTTAATTCCATATCTCTTCCCCATTTTTTCTTTTAATAGTAGTAAAATTTATATTAATATTCACTATATCTGCCAAAATAATTTAGAGAGCATTTACAAAAAAGCAATCAATATAAAGAAAGGATATCTGTAAAGATCCCATTTACACCCATGGCAAATAGCTCTTTTGCACGAAGCGGATCATTTATAGTGTATACGCTTACAAAAAAACCTTCATCGCGGAGTTGCTGTACTGTCTCTTTATCTGCAAGCTCATCATTCATATGATATGCGTTTACATGTAAGGCTATTAAATAGGGTATAAGATCATCAGGATGAAGATTTTCGATTAAAGCTGCGGTGGGAATATCCGGCAACTTTTCTTTGCATAAAGGGAGATATTCATGTCGAAATGAAGAGAACATCACCAGTTCTTGTGCGTGTAGATCTTTCACTTCTTGAAGTACCGAGGAAACTACTTTTTCATCACTGAAAAAATGGTTCATATCCTTGATCTCTATGTTTAAAAACATCATGTTTTCTTTTACAAATCGCAGTGCTTGAGTAAGAGTAAGCAAGGGTTCAAATTTTCCATCAAACCAACCGCCGTAATCGAGGGAAAGAAGCTCTTTCAATGTAAAATCAGAAACGTTATAAGGTTCACGGTTTTTATAGTTCTCCATCTCGCAGACATTTGTTGTTCTCTCTAAAGTATCGTCATGCATAACGATGACAACGCCGTCGCTGCTTAACTGTACATCGATCTCTATAAAATCACACTCTCCAACACTGGCACTAAGTGCACGAAGAGTATTTTCAGGAGCAATAGAGCGAGCACCGCGATGAGCAGCTATAAGACCGGTACGATTAAAGAGTTCTGCAAAATTCATAAATTATTGTATCATTTTTTATGGATAATAGATTTAATAAAAATTCCTGTCTTGCTATCGCATCAGTTGCTCTTTTTCGTAGATGCAAAAAAAGTGGCCAATAATGTTCAAAGGGCTTTTGAATAAACAGGATTTCTTTGCATCTCACTGGCTATTGCCTCTTTGACTTTAGCGGTGATCTGCTCCTCTGTCATACTTTCGGGATAGATCGGTTTGAGGTATGTTACTCTCACTTTTTTAAGACTTGGAATAACCTTTCCAGACCCAAGTGCTTCAAAACTTCCATCTATTACAACGGGTACGATCGGTACATTGAAAGTTTTTGCCAGCATCGCGAAAAATGGTCGAAATTCTAGAAGTTCTCTGTCTCTGCTTCTTGCACCCTCCGGAAAGATAACAAGATTCTTCCCTTCTTTTAAGGGTAAGGCAGAATACTGCATCGTATGTTTGAGATTTTGATCTGCATCGATCAAAATATTTTGTCCATGTTTGGCAATGGGTTTTAACAGCAGAGTTCCAAATACCTGCTTATATGCAAGAAAAAAACTATTTTTTACAATGGCATAAGGCAGGCTGGACTCTATCAAAAAACCATCCAACATACTTTGATGATTAGGAGCTATAATACAAGTTGATGAGAGAAGATTTTCCCGACCCAATACTTCCATGCGAAAAAGAAGTTTAAATATAGGAAAAAGCAGAACTTTAAACAAGAACATCGCAACTGGCGAATATATCAATTTCTCTGAAATATTTTCTCGTAAAACTTCGTCCCACTGGACTGTTTTTACATCAATGTATGTCTGATGCTCTTGTATATATTCATAGAGCAGATGCATTTTCATGATCTTTGAAAATCTTGCTTCATCTATCTCTACGCCAAAACTTTTCTCTATAAAGATAAACAGCTCCACATAATCAAGTGAATCAAATCCAAGGTCGAGTTCCAAATGGGAGGAGGGAAGGATTTCCTCTTTGGTTACAGTTGAGATATATGATTTTAAGACTTTATAAACTTCATTATTAGGCTCATCTTCGGTAACTAGGGGATCACTTATAATTTCATAACCGCATATCTTATGGGCATCATCGACTTCTAGATTATAAAGTTCTACCGCGTACCAGCGAATCTCACTTTCTATATTGATAACTTTAGCCTCTTTAAGAGCTTCAAAATCCGGGTAGATAATCGCATAGGGAGAGTTATCGCGCAAAACAACCTTAATATTTTTCACGTAAGGTGAAAGTGATGAAACCCCATTTTCTATTTTTTCTAAATTCATCTGCAATCTTTTTTTAAACCTAATCTATTTTTCGTCAAGGTGCTAGATCTAATTATGATGTGACTACCCTGTTCTTGCCTTGTTTTTTAGCTTCATACATCAGGCTATCAGCTCGTAATACGATCGATTGGACACTGTCCCCTTTTATATATTCTGTAACTCCAAAACTACATGTGATATATCCTACATCTCGAATATGCTTATCTTCAATTGCTCTACGAAGTTTTTCTGCGCCTAAAAGTGCATGATCTAAATCTGTATTATACATAATGACAACAAACTCTTCACCGCCCCATCTAGCAATGATATCTGTCGTGCGGAGCAGTCCTTTAAACATTTGAGCAACTGCTACTAGAACATGATCGCCTACAAGATGTCCATGCGTATCATTCACATTTTTAAAGTTATCAATATCAAAGAAAATCAGTGAAAAGGACTCTGAGTTATAACGTTTAATCCGCTCGATCTCTTTAAAAAGTTCATGTTCAAACTTTCCTCTATTATAGATTCTTGTGAGTTGATCAACAACAAGAATCATCTCATAATCAGAAGTTTTTTTCACTAACAATCGATTGACTTCTTCAAGATCATTTTTATCTTGCTTCATAATCTCTGCCCAACGGGAGAGCACTTTTGATAATAGTTCTTCTCTTGTAACCTGTCCGATAATTTCGCCATTATGATCTGTAACAATTAAACGTTTAAAATGTTTTTCATTCGTGACTACAAGCGCTTTTTTGATAGAAATATCGTAAGAAACCGTTACAAGAGGAGAGACCATATACTTTTTGGCTTGTTCATCTAAATTTATATTCTCTTTAAACAATCGAATCACATCTTTTGTGGTTATGATGCCCACTGGTACAAATTGCTCATCTGTCAAAATAACGCAATCATAAATCGTATTATCAAGTTGATAAATCACTTGATTTAGAGGACTTTCTTGAGGAAGTTTTTTGAGCTGTGTTCCTATAAAAAGTTCCCCTATCATCCTGCGTTCGATCATAACAGAGGGATCAATCGCCGAGATAAGATCATAATATGTCACAAACCCGACAAGAACACCGTTTTCATCTACAATACAAATAGGAGAGTTTGAATTTTTCACGGCATTAAAACCATCTTTTAAGCTATTGTTGGGTGATAACATTTCAATATTATGATATAAGATCGAAGATATTTTTGTGTCAAAGTCAAAGTTTTCTTTTTTCAGTTTTATCAGATCCACAGCACTTAATAATCCAAATTTTTTGTGTCCCTCAGATATGACAACAATATCTCTATGGTTATGTGCATACATTTTATCTATAGCTTGAGCAACACTTTCATCGTCTCTTATTGTCAAGACTTTTCTAGTGGCTATTTCCATAATATTGATATTTTCCATTGAATCTCTTATTCTAGTTATTTTCAGTTATTTTACACCCTTCTTTATAAAAATATGGTAAAGCCTCTTGGCAAATTGACTTTTTTTCGATATACTTTCGCCCTTAAAGTCTGTCTTGATGATAGCTTTAGAATTTTACAAAAGGAGAGCCAGATGCCAAAGATGAAATCGGTAAAAGGCGCTGTTAAGCGTTTTAAAATTAAGAAAAATGGAACTGTTAAACGCGGAACAGCGTTTAGAAGTCATATCTTAACGAAACAAGATGCAGGTACTCGTCGTGATCAAAACGCACCTAAAGTTGTAGCAAAAGTTGATGAAAAAAATATTAAGGCAATGTTCGCTTAATTTTTAAGTAAACTCATAATCTCCACATAAAAAGTGGGCAAGTCCACCAAAAATAGAGTGGCACCCATCGCAAAATGCTGATCGGGTAAAGAAAAGGAAAATAATATGCCAAGAGTAAAAACTGGTACTGTTCGTAGAGCACGTCACAAAAAGATATTAAAACTTGCAAAAGGTTTCTACAGTGGTCGTCGTAAACACTACCGTAAAGCAAAAGAGCAAGTAGAACGTTCATTGTACTATGGTTTCCGTGACCGTAAACAAAACAAGCGCGAATTCCGTCGTTTATGGATCGTTCGTATCAATGCAGCATGTCGTTTAAATGACATCAACTATTCAACTTTCATCAATGGTTTACACAAATCTGGTATCGAACTTGACCGTAAAATTCTTGCTGATATGGCTATGAATGATGCAGCAGCGTTCCGCGCAGTTGTAGTATCTGCTAAAGCAGCGTTATAATCTTTAAGAGCTTCGGCTCTTTAAGATTTTATAATTTCCATCCACTCTTTCATCTTCTTTTCATAACCACTATCTTTTAACTCTACAAACTTCAACTTTTTACTTAAATATTTTTGTTTTACATAACCGCCAAAATCATGCGGATACAAATACCCTTTATTATTCTGCTGTATATTTTTTGGTATCTCTAAAAGTACGCCATCTTCTACCGCTTGCAGGGCACTATTTATCGCAAGATATGCGCTATTTGATTTGGGAGAAGCACAAAGATATACCACAGCTTGAGCTAAAATGATGCGTGCTTCAGGATAGCCTATCTTTGCCACTGAACTCATCGCCGAAGTTGTGAGAGTAAGGGCTTGAGGGTTTGCATTACCTACATCTTCACTTGCTAAAATAACTAAACGCCGCGCGATAAAATCAGCCGATTCTCCTGCTTTTATGAGACGAGCTAAATAATAGATAGCCGCATCCGCGTCACTACCTCGAACCGATTTTATAAGCGCACTAATAAGATCATAATGCACGGTTGCATCACTACTTCCATCATTTTGAGCCGTTGGACGAAGCGATTTTAAAAGCTCTAAAGTTATCTCATTATGAAGTGCTGAAGCAAACTCCAAAAGTTTGAGCATCGCTCTTGCGTCACCGTTTGAGCTCACAACTAAATACTCTTTCGCATCATCCCTACATGCGAAGCGCCCTTTGGGTGTAATCTTTCCTGATTCAAGCGCTTTTTCCAAAAGAGCATTCATCTCATCTTTAGATATTCTCTTTAGTTCAAAAAGCATAGAGCGTGAACGCATAGCTGAAGTGAGTGAAAAGAAAGGATTTTCAGTAGAAGCGCCAATGAGTAAAATAGAGTTTTTTTCCATAACAGGCAAAAGAACTTCTTGCTGATTTTTAGCAAGTCGATGCACCTCATCTATAAAAATGAGTGGGCGTTGCAGTGCGTTTTCATACTGGTCAAATATTTTTCTGAGTTGTTCAACTTTTAAAGAGGTAGCATTAAATTCGTAAAAAGGGAGTTGCATCACAGTTGCAATGACGCGAGCAAGAGAAGTTTTTCCGCTTCCAGGAGTTCCATAAAAGAAACTGTGTCCCAAAGCACCATTTTCACATAAACGGCGAAGCGGAGCATCTTTTGAAACTAAGTGAGACTGTCCGATAATTTCATCAAAACTTTTGGGTCTTAGAAGATGAGTAAAATCCATTACCCAGCGATGATTTTGATGTAAACTTCACGTTCTTGACGCGGACCGTCAAATTCTCCAAAAAATACACCTTGCCATTTTCCAAGTGTGAGTTTTGCATTTACAACAGGGATAGTAACAGAATTCCCCATACGTGAGCTTTTGAGATGCGCTGCAGCATTTTTTCCCGTATGTTGATATTGCACATCACTCGGAGCAACACGGCTAAGTCCATTTAGAAGGTCACGACGAAGTGCAGGATCTTGATTTTCAAACATAAAAACACTTGAAGTTGTATGTGGAGTAAAAACAATACAAATTCCATCTTTTACCCCTGATTTTATGACTTCCTCATTTACCTCTTTACTTATATCCATGAGTTGTGTTTTGTGACTTGTCGGAAATTTCATTTTAATCATTTTCTAGCTCCTTTTTTCGGATTTTTTAGCTCTTTTTTGCCGTATTTGTCTTTTTTATTTGTTTCTTTGCTTTTTGAGTCTTTATTTTTCAACTCTTTGATATAACTTTTATGCTCTTTGCCCGCAGTTTTATGAGGTTTTGCATAGGCTTTTGGTTCTCTTTCATCACTTTTTGATTCTTTTTTATCGAACTTTGGAGGCTTACTTTGGGTCTTTGGTGCTTTCTCTTTTTCTTCTCTTTCATGATGTTTCATGAACTCATAAAGATGTCCATACTCGCTTCTTGTTAAAAATCTTACTTTTCCATTTGGAAGATTATTCAGCTCAATACCGCCAAAACTTAAACGTTTAAGATCTACGACTTCTCTATCAAAGTGACCAAAGAAGCGTCTTACTTCACGGTTTTGCCCCTCACCGATAGCGATTTTAAGTATCGAGTACATAGGTGAATTTTTGATGATTTTATACGCATAAAATGGTGCAAAATTCATCGAACCTATGTCGCTGAGTTCATGTGCGCCAAGAGAAGCATCCTCAAGTTCAAGACCATTTTTCATAGCTGTTTCGATCGCTTCTGTGATCTCACCTTTCACTTTTACACGATAAACACGTTCCATACTTGATGTCATAAGAGCCGTCGCAACGCGCGATGCATCTGTCATCAAAAGTAACCCTTCCGTGGCATAATCAAGTCTGCCTATTGGAATATAATGTTTATACTTGCTTGGAAGCGTGTCATAAATCGTTTTTCTTCCCTTTGGATCAGTTTTTGTGACAAGCTCACCTTTTTCTTTGTTATAGGCGATAACTGTGTATTGCTCAGTTGGCATCACTTTTTTTCCACTAATGCTTACTTTTGAATATTTTTCATCCACTGAAGTTGCAGGGTTGATCTCTACTTCCCCATCAACTTTTACATAGCCAGCTTCTATCGCTTTGTCTGCTTCACGTCTAGAATAGCTCGAATAGTGCGCTATAAATTTGTTTAATCTCATCAAGATATACCCTTTTCTACGAGAGTATGTATATGCAATACACCCTCTACTTTTGCCGCTTTGTCTGTGACAACTGCTAGCTGAATTTTTCTCTCTTCTATCATTCCTAAAGCATCGCTTGCCAATATCGCTTTGTCATCAATCACAAAAGGATGTAAGGTAGCGTATTTGCCAACGGGTGCTTCAAGAGAAAAATCATCTCTCATAAGTGCACGACGAACATCGCCATCACTCAAAATACCAATCAATTTTTGGGTATCATCCACAAGCAAGACCGTTCCAAGACGTCCCTCGCTAATTTTTACGATAGCCTCTTTGATGGGTGTATCAATGCTTGCAAAAGGGAGGTTTTCTTTTTGCATAAGATCACCCACTTTGACAAACAGTTTTTTACCAAGTGCACCACCTGGATGAAAAGAAGCAAAATCACTTTTTTGAAAATTTTTCGCTCTCATAAGACATACAGCAAGTGCGTCACCTAGTGCGAGTGTCAAAGTAGTCGAGCTTGTCGGTGCAATATCTAGCGGACATGCCTCTTTTTCAACAATGACAGGAATCACCAAATCACTATATCTACCAAGCGTTGAAAGAGCATTTTTTGTCATACCGATAAGGGGCACATTGAAACGTTTTACATGCGGTAAAATCGCGCCTAGTTCTTCACTCTCTCCACTGTAACTGATGGCAATGACGACATCATCTTTGCCTATCATTCCAAGATCACCGTGCAGTGCTTCTGTGGGATGTAAAAAGAAGCTCGGTGTTCCCGTAGAAGCAAAAGTTGCAGCCATTTTTGCGCCAATTAGTCCAGATTTACCGACACCAGTGACTACAAGTTTGCCTCGACATGCCAAAATAGTTTCAACAGCTTTGTCGAACTCGCCGTCTATATTCTTTGCCGCATCGAGCAATGTTGCAGCTTCGATCTCTAAAGTTTGTTGTGCAATCTCTTTATAATTCATAATGTGATTATACCTTTTTTATCTGCATTTGGTATAATGCACCAATAAATAAAATTTGTGGAGAAACCTTATGAGAGATTTAATAGGAACATATGAAAACAGTATAGATTCACTAAGATTAAAGCCGAGAATACTCACAACCAATACACTTATTTTGGGTGAAGAGGGCTCTGGAAAAACGAATTTGGCTTGTAGAATCAGAAATTTTGTCATAGATAACGATGTCCCGACACTCTATCTTGACTTTTCAAACTCTCATCAAGAGGAAGTTGAACTCAGATATAAAGATGAGCATTTTCACTATATTCAGTATGATGAAACAGAAGTATTTATACATGAGCTTCAATTACTCGTAGCACAAAAAAAACATATTTATATGGCTGTCAATCCAAACTTTTTTGCTACAAAAAAAGATATCAAAAGCAAGCTGACGCAAACACTTCAAATGCCAGATCTGCTTGATAATTACTACTATTTTTTCCACGACATTGCAAATCTTAACGGTTTTTACACACGATTTGAAGACTTCTTACTCTATATGCTCAGCCTTTTCAATCTAAAAAAATATGGAATTACATTTTTGACGCAACCTCATACAACTTTTGAAAATGCACAACTCAAGCTTCTTTTTACTTTTCTTTTTGTAGGAAAATGTTCAAATCTTGATTATTACAATACAGCCGTTTTAAAAACATTACAAAAAAATCATTTCCTGTTTCAGCAAAGAACTGCCAATAGAACACTTCTTTTCAATGACATCAAAACTAGTATGGTATCGATAGACGAATATCTTTTAGAAGAGTAACCATGCAAAATATTTTCGAGGAAGTTAGCAGTTTAGACCAGCATTGCTATAATGAACTGTTTCTTAGCGAAGATATTTTAATGGAACATGCAGCCGATGGAATGGTTGACTTTATCAAACAAAATTTTCCACAATCGAAAACTATTTTTATCAGCTGTGGCTCTGGAAACAATGGAGCTGATGGGATCGCACTCGCTCGCTTGCTTCACAAAGATTTTGATGTGAAGCTGCATCTTTTTAAAACTCCGACTTCACCAATGGCAAAACTCCAATATGAACGTATAAAACGTTTAAATCTTCCTATAACAGACCAAATAATAGAGTGTGATATCATCATAGATGCTCTTTTTGGAAGCGGACTTAGTCGTACACTTGAGCCAGAAACTGCCTTACATGTAAGCTTTTTAAATCAGCTTAGCGGGTTAAAAATAGCTTGTGATATTCCAACAGGCTTACATATTAGTGGAGAATGTGAAGAAAATTCATTTGTCGCTGATTATACCTTGACGATGGGCGCACTTAAAAGATCTCTTTTTACTGACTGCGCTAAAGATATAGTGGGAATTATCAAAGTTTTAGACTTAGGCGTCAGTCGGGCAATTTACGAAACATCTTCAAAAACAAAGCTTTTAGATTTTGAAGATATGCACCTTCCTTTTCGAAAGGTTCAAAACTCCCATAAAGGCAGTTTTGGTCATTTGGCTATTGTAAGTGGTGAAAAACTTGGTGCAAGCGTTTTATGTGCCTCAGCCGCGCTTCGTTTTGGAACAGCTTTAGTCACACTTTTAAGTAATGAAAATCCTATGATTCCAACAGAACTGATGCTCTCTCATCAGCTTCCAAACAACGCCACTGCCATTGCTCTTGGAATGGGGCTTGGCGTGGAATTTAGCCAAAATGAACTGCATCTGTTTTTAGACAATGATCTGCCGCTTCTACTCGATGCAGATATCTTCTATCATCCCTTTATTACCCAACTTTTAAAACGTGAAAATATCGTACTCACGCCACATCCAAAAGAGTTCACACAGCTCTTACATGTAAGCGGTATTGCAGATATCTCTGTCGATGAACTTCAAAATAATCGCTTTAAGTACGCAGAACTTTTTGCACAGAAATACAAAAATGCTATCTTAGTCTTAAAAGGTGCAAACGTTCTCATCGCAAAAAATGATGAACTCTTTGTCAATCCTCATGGAACAAATGTGCTTGCAAAAGGTGGCAGCGGAGATGTCCTTGGCGGTCTTATCGCTTCGCTTTTAGCACAAGGCTATACTCCACTTGACGCCGCTATCACTGGTTCTTTAGCCCATACAAAACTCGCTCTTGGATTTAAGGGTGCAAACTTTTCACTCACCCCAAATGACTTAATAAATGGAATAAAAGATCTTTGAAAAAAATCGTAATACTTTTTAGCGGAGAGGGTAAAAATCTCCACAATATCATAGAAAAACTGCATCCTAATATGTGTCAAGTCGTTTGTGCCATCACAAATAAGGCTGATGCAAAGGGATTAGAAGGCTTAGACGCGAAGTACCTTATGGGCATCAAAAGTGAAGTCTTAGAACATACTGGCTTTTCCTCACGTGAAGCTTATGACACAGAACTTGTAAAACTTATACAAAGTTACGAAGCTGATCTTATAGTACTTGCAGGGTTTATGCGAATACTCACTCCCATTTTTACCAAAAATATCAAAGCGATCAATCTTCATCCTTCACTCTTACCAAAACATAAAGGCGCAAACGCGATAGAAGAATCCTTTTCGAGTGAGGATAAAGAAGGTGGAATCAGTGTCCACTGGGTAAGCGAAGAACTCGATGGCGGCGAAGTGATAGCCCAAAAAAGTTTTTTAAAAAGTGAAGATGAAACATTGGAAAGCTTTACATGTAAGATCAAAGAGCTTGAATATGAACTGCTGCCAGAGACTATTACAAAAATTTTATATAAATTATAAGATAGCTTATGTTATAAATCAGACCAGATAAAATGAAGGAATAAACTATATGCACAAACTAAAAATCGGAAAATATGAATTAGACAGTCGTCTCATCGTCGGAAGTGGAAAATATAAAGATTTTGAAACAACAAAAATCGCGACTTTGGCTTCAGGAAGTGAACTCATCACCGTTGCGGTACGTCGTTTGAATATCACAGATCCTGCAAAAGAGAATCTTCGTGACACTTTTAGAGGCACAAATGTAAAATTTTTGCCAAACTCTGCGGGGTGTACAACTGCTGAAGAAGCGATAACGACTTTTCGTTTGACTCGTGAAGCAACAGGAATCGATCTTATCAAGCTCGAAGTGATCGGCGATACGCAAAAAACACTCTATCCAGATGTGATAGAAACTATCAAAGCGTGTGAAATACTTGCTCGTGAGGGCTTTACTATCATGGCTTACACGTCAGATGACCCGATCATAGCAAAACGTCTTGAAGACGCAGGAGCAGCGGCTGTAATGCCTCTGGCGGCGCCTATTGGAAGCGGACTTGGAATTCAAAATCCTTACAACATCGTTTTTATCCGCGATGCTATTAAAGTGCCTGTGATTGTAGATGCAGGGATCGGTTGTGCAAGTGACGCGGCTTATGCGATGGAACTTGGAGCAGATGGAGTTTTAACAAATACTGCCATAGCTCAGGCAAAAGACCCGATGATCATGGCGGAGGCTATGAAGCATGCGGTTATCGCAGGACGCATGAGTTATCTCTCTGGAAGAATCGCAAAACGTCCATATGCAACAGCATCTTCACCAATTGATGGACTTATTCAGTTCTAAACTTCTAACTTCTTTGAGAGATGGGTCATAAGCAGTAGCTTTCCCATCCCCTCAAAAAACTTCTCTATTCCCATATTATCAACTGCAACAGCCTTTTTTAAAGCGCTCAAAAATACGAGTCTCGACTCAGGCGACGCTTGTGTATAAGTATCGATGATCCATTCAAATGAAAGTGAATGTAGCTCACCATTGACATCAAAATCGATCGCAGAGATAGGATTGACCCCTTTTTCTTTTAAAATTTCTAAACACTCTTCTTTAATATTCATCCAATCACTCCTGCAAGATTAAGCATAACAATAACAAGCGATATTGGCGCGATATATCTCAAACTAAAATACCATGTATCAAATGCACGTCCTAGTTGTGGGCGAAGCACTTTCTCGACTTGTGATTTTGGCATAATATATCCTACGAAAATAGACATAATAAGCCCGCCAACAGGCAGCATAAATGTAGCTGTAAAAAAGTCAACCCAGTCAAAAAAGTTTTTGTTTTCCCAAGTCAGATAGGATGAAAAGCTATCAAGCTGAGAAAGGATAGCAACAATACCGACGAGATAGAAGAAAAGCCCCATAAGCACAGAAGCCTTGATTCGACTCCATGAAAATCTATCTATAAAATACTGTATCATCGGTTCAACAAGAGAAACTGCAGAAGTCAGACCCGCAAATGCCAATGAGATAAAGAACATCACAGCAAAAACATTGCCCAAAATACCCATTTGATAAAAAACAGCAGGTAAAGAGATAAATACAAGCCCAGGCCCAGATGATGGTTCTCCGCCATATTCATATAAAAAAGTAAACAGCATCAATCCTGCTAAAAGTGCAATCGCCGTATCCGCGATAACGACGACGATAGAACTTGTAACAAGATTTTGACCCTTTTCAAGTGATGCAGAATAAGTCATAATTGCGCCCATGCCAAGTGATAGGGTGAAAAAAGCGTGTCCGACTGCTGTAACAAAAGCAGTGGAGTCTATCTTGGAAAAATCAGGTTTGAACATAAACTCTACTGCTTGATGAAAACTATCTAAAGTTGTAGCATATAAAAACATCCCTCCAATAATGATAAAAAGCATAGGCATTAGCACTAAGTTCAGTTTTTCAATTCCCCCTTTTATCCCACGCGCAACAACAAAAGTGATAAGTGCAAAAGAAACTGTATGATAAAAGAGTTGTGTTTTAAAATCAGAATGGAGCATTGTGCTAAAAATAGTTTTTGCTTCATCAACTGAGGATGGTAATCCACTAAGTGAAGTGACAATATAGTTGAAAATCCAGCCAATGACAACTGAATAGTATATCATTACTAAGAGTCCAGCAAGAGCCTGAAAACCGCCATATTTCCAAAATTGCTTATTTTTTGGTGCCAACTTTTCAAAACTTGTCACAGTATCAGCGCGTCCAAGATAACCTATAAGCATCTCTGCAATCATAATTGAAAGACCGATGAGCACAACAGTGACAAGATACATTAAAACAAAAGCACCACCACCAAATTTTCCTGTTATATATGGAAACTTCCAAATATTGCCAAGTCCGATTGCGCTCCCAGAAGCTGCTAAAATAAAACCAATACGGCTAAAACGTGCTACTTTCATATTCCATTTTCCTCCCTGTTTTGCCAAATTATACCCTTTTAGAAAAAAAATGCAAAAAAAGTATTGACAAAAGATATAAAATAAACTATAATTTCGCCTCACTAATCAACGACCAATAATCGGAGTTTAGCTGAATAGGTCGGGGTGTAGCTCAGTATGGTTAGAGTACTTGGTTTGGGACCAAGGGGCCGAAGGTTCGAGTCCTTTCACCCCGACCACTTTTTATATTTATTATTACAATTATGGTGGGATTAGCTCAGTTGGTTAGAGCACTGGTTTGTGGTGCCGGGGGTCACGGGTTCGAGCCCCGCATCCCACCCCATAACATTAGATATAAAAAATTTATATAACAAACAGATATTTAGACAGTGCGCGCTCGTGGCTCAACTGGATAGAGTATCGGACTTCGAATCCGGCGGTTATAGGTTCGAATCCTATCGGGCGCACCAAAATCGTCGATAGCATGCGTCCTTAGCTCAGCTGGATAGAGCAATGCCCTTCTAAGGCATCGGTCAGAGGTTCGAATCCTCTAGGGCGCACCACTGAAAACTTTTACTTATTTTTAGAAGTTTAAGAATTAAAAAATAAAAATTTGGATATAATTCCAAATTCCATGCGGACATGGTGAAATTGGCAGACACGCCAGACTTAGGATCTGGTGCCGCAAGGTGTGGAGGTTCAAGTCCTCTTGTCCGCACCACTCTCAAAGCCTTATTTTAGGCACTTTCAAAGACTTTTAAAACTACGGGTTACATAAAGGGTTACATTAACTGCCAAAAAATACATCTTTTTTTACTCTTTTACATTAATTTTACTATCGGAGTTTTATCGCTTGTTTGAGCCCCTCACATTTTTGAGAACGACTAACAAATTTGTGAACGGTAACAATCTGCATTAAAATAAGATGTATCCAAATTTGGACGTATCTATTTAGACTCCATTTAAGTTTAAAGTATTTGCTTTGGATACTAATACGAAAAACTCATAGAAGACCGAACTTTTATCTAACTTTTACCGTTTAATGCCCTGTAATCAATGATAATGATTTAAAAGTGTATTAATTTACACGAAACTCTTTCAAGCCCTTTTGCCACTGTTCACTAATTATAGGAATCAATAATTCCTAAACCAGTCTTATCGTAGAAACATTGGGTGGAATCTCCGTTGTAGCAATATTGGTATTCGTTATTACTTCCATAGTTCGACACATTTGTAGAATCTGGTTTGCCGTATGAAATAAATAGCATTTCCTTTGTCATTCCTACCCATGCTTTATGATGTGCAACTCTTTCACAATCGTCTGCTTCCCAGTTTGGGTGTTTTTTGTGTAGTTTTTTAGCGCGTGGACTTAGCTTTGCAATCGATTCTTTTTCTGCATCTGCTAACTGTTTTTTAATTTGCTCATCAGAGGTATTATTATCAACGCTTGTGCTACTTGCTTGCGCCTGAGCTTCTTGCGTTGGTTTATCATCTATCTTTGGCGTAAGTATTGAACTCATAATTCCCACTATAAAAATTCCAATAACCCACAGCCAAAATGTACTAATCTTTTGGTGGGGCTTAGTGGTTCCGCAGTGTGGACAAACCTTTGCATCTGGAATGACTCCAATTTTATAGATAAAAACTTAGTCATTTTACATTACCTCGTTCAAGAATTTCTAAAATGAATCTTGCAAAAGACTCAATATTATTATGAACACTCGCTTGTTCTAATGCTTCCATATAAGCAGCACGAGTTTCAACTTCAATAACCGCCCAGGAAAAACCGCCAGTGATTAAAAAAGTATTCATTATAAACCTTGCCATTCTTCCATTTCCATCCATATACGGGTGAATAAATCCAAAAAGATGATGCCCTAAAACTGCACATACAAAAGGATCTTCCTCCTGTTTTAACAACTCGAAATAAGTTTCCATTGCATCCATCAGCTCCTCTTTAGCCAACGGTACATGATCAGAACCTCTTAAATAAACTTGGGAGTTACGGTAACCGGCCAATTGTTCTGCCTGAAAAAGACCAGCCCTTGCACTTGGGCCAAAGAGCGCAAAAAACCATTCTTGATGAGAGGATTCAACCTCTTTAGCTGTATTTTTATGATTAACAATAACATCGACTATTGTATGTTTAACGGCTTCAAATGCTTCATAATATCCTCGAGCAGCTAAAGCATCTCTACTTTTACTATCTTTTTCATTTTCACTTGGATCCCATTTGCCAGTTGAAACTCTTTCTATTAATTCATCAGTAACACGATACCCCTCGATAGAAAGGGAATGATAAGTATCTCGTTTGCGTACACTCTCCATCTCTTTTTCTACGTTTAAGGCATCAGCAATACCCCGTGGTAAATTTTCCCCTATCTTATTAACATCATCCCTCCATGTATGCCACATAGCTTCAATTCGCAACGATGCAGTTGATTTACTTTTTGAAAAAACCAAACGCTTTGCTTCAACTTCAAATGGATTTGATGCCTGAAGTACCTTACCACTAGTCAATTCTACAGTACGTTTGATCATCTCGGCATCTTTGTCTCTTCCAATAAAACGTAATCCACCGACAATTCTTCCAGCAGCACTTTCCATCCGATCTTCTTGCATCAATATTCTTGTCAAGTCGGTTAGATTAGTAATTTTAGATAAAGCGATTTCAATCTCTGTCTGGTGTCTTTGCCAATACTGAGGACCTGATTTGCATAAAGCCAAATCCAAGGTCTGTGCTTGTAATCCTTTTACTTCCACGGTCTGAGAAGGAAAGTTTTTTTTATCTGCATAGATAGTCATAGAAATGCCATGTGGAAGTACAATAACAGATGCTGTACCGCTTTTTGTAATGATTGCGATCTGTTTTGGGACAACTGTATCTCCGGTATGGAGCGCAAGTGAAACTTCTGGATTTAGACTGTAGCCTTTTTTGAATCTTTTTGTAAGATATTTTGCGACGAACTCCCAGAAATTCGCATACCACATCGTAGTTTCATGGTTATTATCACTTGGTGAGCCAAGATAATACCAACCTCTGATTATCTCATGCAAAAAGCCTGCTTTTTTGAGTTGTGTAAGTTCATCAGGTTTAAATGAAGATGATTGGAAAACATTGCCTTTTTCTTGCAAAGTTTTTATTTTTTTCAGGCCTGAAGCAAGAACTTTATTCTGCATAATCGGTTCCTATTTATAAGATTATATTTCAGTTTAAAATACTTGACTGAAGAATATTTATTTACTTGGTTAAAGTATATCTAATTTACTTGGTTTAAGCAAAAAATATTACTTTACTATTTAATAATCACTTAAAAGGCGATCTGCTGTTTTCAAACTTGTTTTTGAATATCGCTTTGTTACTGCAATAGAACTATGCCCTAAAACTTTTCCAATATTCTCAAGACTTTCACCACGGTTTACAAAAGTATTTCCCAAAGCGTGACGCGTATCGTGTATACGCATTTGATCTATCCCAGCATTTTTTATAACTTCTTTCCAATGCCTACGAAATGTACTTTCAGTTACAACAGAACAAGAATTGTTAGTACGGCAAACAAAATGAATTTGAAATTCGAAGAAGCTCAGCCTGTTTTAGAATCAGCCTTGGCACACTCTGTTTCAGGGATTTTTTAAACTAAAACCTCTTTCAAATGCCTTAGACCTCTTTTGAGGTCGCTGGGACTACCCAAAATTTTCCATCCACTTTGTTTGAACTTTAAGAAGCATAATGTATCATTGCAATATTACTTTAGCTTAGGAAAACTTTTGAAAAAGCTTCTTTTTTTAATTCTTTTATTTTTAACTGCTCTCTCTTTATCTGCAGCGCCAACATCATGTGGCGGTATCTACTATCGAAATACTGCTCCAGATATCATTAACACTAAACTTTTACCAAAAACAACAGAAATTTGTTACGAACAATTTGCAATTATGCACTCTGGACTTACTAAAACTCCTCTTTGGAGTGCGGAACACCTTACAAGAGATATGCTTACAAAAAAAGCTAAACGTGGAGATGATTTTCATGAAGATGCTCATCTTCGACTTGATGAGAGAGCCGAACTCACAGATTATGCACATTCAGGCTATGACAGAGGTCATATGAGCCCAAGCGGAGACTTTGATGAAAGACAAAGTAATGAAGAGTGCTTTAGCTTGGCAAATATGGTTCCCCAAGATCACGATAACAACAGTGGAATCTGGGCAGATATAGAGAGTTCGACCCGATACCTCGCTAAAAAAAAGGGAGAGATCTATGTTGTAACTGGGCCTCTTTATCTTGGCAACCATCCTCGTCGTATCGGTAACAGAGTCCTTGTACCGACAAATATATTTAAAGCTATCTATATACCATCTAGCGGTGAAGGAGCTGCATATATAACAGAAAATGTACCTGGACGTGACTATAAAGTGATCAGTATCGCTGAGCTTGAAAAGATTTCCGGTATCAATATTTTTCCGCAAATGAGCCAAGCTGCAAAATCGTATGCTACAAGATTACCTCAGCCAAAACCTTCCAATAAAGGCCGTCACTCTTATGAAAATCGCCAAAATACAAACAGTAGTGACGATAATAGTTTCATAGGAAAATTCAAAAGAAAAATGAATAATTATTACAGAGGCTATTAACCTTCACACATAGATTTATATTTTTAGAAATTGTGCTATAAAATTTCCTTATTACCTTAAGAAAAATTTGTATTAGTGTCCTATTTTTCTCATAAATTTCTATAGTTAAAGCATATCTTTGGTATCTTTGCATGTAAAATCTATAAGAGGTTCCAGTCAACGATAAAATGAAACAAAAACTACAAGAAAAAGCAAAACAAATCGCCCAAAATCCTGTAACACAGAAGGCGCTCACTTCCATGAAACCGCAAAAAAGTATCTGGGGTTTTTTAGGTGTGATCTTCTTTTTTATAGTTCCAGAAGTGATAGCTTTTTTCTATGGAGCTGATCTCACCTCCTTCGCAAAAGCGCAACTTTTACTCCCAAATAGTTTCGAGATGCACTATTACTACAAAGCTTTAGAGATGATGTTTGAAGATGGTGTGAGTTGGTTAAACCTTATCATAGGGTTTGCTCTACTGATCTGGCTCTTTTTTTAATAATGAACCTACAAATAAAGTGAAAACAAATGACACAACAAAAAATAAAATGGGATGATGCATATTCTCTTGGTATTAAAAACATAGATGATCAACACAAAAAACTTTTTGATATTGTTGATAAAATCTTCTCTCTTCAAGAGAGTAAAGACGTAAAAGGAAATATTCGAACGATTTTACATGAGCTGTTTGAGTATATCAAAGTGCATTTCAAAGATGAAGAAGAGTTTATGAAAAGTATCAACTACCCTGACTTGGCGTATCATATTGAACTTCACGAACAGCTTGTCAAATCAGTTTCTGCCATCTTACGGGATCCATCACGACTAGATATTATTCAAATGAAGATGAGAGTGATTGCTAAACAAGCATTAATCGATCATATTTTAGAAGAAGATATGAACTATCAGCGCTACTATTTTAGTTTGAAAAAAAGTGAAACTGATACTATAGATGAGCCTATCATTAACTTAGATATTTAATTTTAATACCAAAAAAAGAGGATAAATAAAGTGCTTCTAACTACTATTGAAAAGATCGGCGATTCTGCTATCAAATCTTTTTCATCTATTTACGAAGTAACAAAATTCGCCATCCTTTGTATTATCCATATGCTAAGTCCAAATAGTTATAATCCGGCAATGATGATGGTTTTTACAAAGCAAGTCTATGTTACAGCCATACAAATCATCCCTTTTTTTACTTTTTTAGCATTTGTATTTGGATCTGTTATCATAGGGGTTGTCATCTCTTTAGCCTTTAATTTCTCGCTTCACAATCAAATAGGCTCTATTGTTATTCACTTTACCATTGATGAGTTTGCCCCATTTTTTACCGCCTTGCTTATCGCACTTCGCTCTAGTACCGCAGTAAATACTGAGATAGCCCTTATGAAGGTTAACAATGAAATACGAACTCTTGAACACTACAACATAGACCTCATAAACTATCTCTTTATCCCGCGTATCTTTGCAGGGATGCTTAGTGTTACTTCACTCTCTTTGATATTTGCTATTGTGATGCTCATGAGCGGCTATGTCTTTACCCTCTTTTATATGAGTATGGATATTGATTCCTATGCCAAAATGCTTATCAACTCTATACAGATCAAAGACTTCATGATTTTACTGTTGAAAAGTCTCACTTTTGGGTTTATCCTTATGCTCATTCCTATCTACAGCGGTATAAAAACTATGCACAATTATAGTGCAATCCCCATCTCTGTCTCAAGCGGAATGGTTAAGCTTTTTATCGCTATCTTTGCTATCGAGGTACTATCATTACTACTACAATTCCTGTAAAACTCTTTGCTCTTCACAACGAGATTGGTCACTATATTCAAAACGCACAAGGATATGTTCTTGTAGCAAAAGAGATCCCTCTTCTCTCTCATCTCAATATTGTAGAAAATATCGCTTTGCTCCAAGAGGTACAACATAATAAAAAAGTTCTTGATGCCCAAAAAGAGGCAATTTTACTGCTTCAAACCATTTCCATGGAATCCATTGCAACAAAAGAAACTTATGAATGCAATGAATTTGAACTTTTTTGTGCCATGCTCGTGCGTGCGATGCTCAGTGATGCGCCTTGCATATTCATCGTCTCCCCCTTTACTCTGATTACAACGCTTATTGAGATACAAAATATCATAGATGTCATTTTAAAACTAGAGATCAAAAAAGATATAATTATGCTTGATATACAAACGAATGCCCTACACTACAAAAAAGAATCTTGTCATGTCTTACAATAAAATGAAACTCGCTGTTGGTCTTTTTGTCATTGCTCTTATATCAGTGTTAATAGTGTTTTCCTATTTTATCCTCAAAGAAAAAGGGGCTTTTGAAAAACGTGTTAGCTACGATTTTTATTCCCCCTCTGCATCTCTTTTTAAAGTCGGTATGCCTCTGCAATATTCAGGATTTGCCATTGGAACGATTGACAATATAGAGTTGACAGACAAAGGAGATGTCCATATCACTTTCTCAGTTTCACAAAAAAATACTAAGTGGATACGTGAATATTCCATACTTCTTTTAACAAAACCTCTCATTGGCGCTCCCCGCATTGATGTGTTTACTACACCTAGCTACAAATTGCTTCCACCCAACTCGACCTTACAGTTTATCGAAAACGATGACATCAACGATATGATCACAAACCTGCAACCTGCAATTAATAAGATGATCCATATTATCGATAATATCGATACCCTTAGCTCAAACTTTGCTAAAGAAGACGGAGCGTTTAATCATAGTATCAAAAATCTCGACACCATTACGAGCAGAATCGCTTCAAATAAATCTCTTCTTACAAGTATCACAGGAGATCAAGGTAGTACGGATGCATTAATCAGTTCTTTGAATGAAACACAAAAAACGATGAAACAAGTGCATGAGATCAGTATAAAACTTGATAGACTCATAGGAAGTCTTGATTCAAAAGTTCTCAAACCCTCCACTGATGTTCTCAATAATATTAATGTTATTATGAAAGATGTGCAGAAAAAACTTCAAGTGCTTGATGGAACTGTAAGCGCTGTTGGCGGATATGACAAAGATTTAGGCGCTATCAAAGAGCAGATAGAAGTTGGACTTGATAAAACCAATCAAGTTATGAATAAAGTTGACGCATTACTCGGTGGCAATAAAAAAAGTGAGGTTACACTCCCATGATAAAAGTTATTTTACTTGCGTGTACTCTTATCTTCTTAAGTGCATGCTCCACATCTACTCCAAAAAACGATTGGCAGATCCAAAGTGTCAATGCTTATGAAAGTCATCAAAAGCATTTTTTACAAAATGATGATTCACTCTCGAACATAGATCTCAAACGTGCTATAAAGTATGCAAAACAAAGCTCTGATCTTACAACTTTAGCAACAATTCATCTCAGCGAATGTGCTTTACATGTAAGCGTTTTAGAAGAGGATAGCTGTCAAGAGTATCTTAGCCTTGAACCACTTGTTAAAGATGATAAACTTCATAGTTATTATCTTTTTTTACAAAATAACTATAATCAAAATGATATAAAAAATCTTCCATCAAAATACCGAACGTTTGCAACATATAAACTTCAAAAGAATTATGTAGCTGCACAAAAAGAGATTTTAGCTTCAGACGATATCATCTCAAAAATGATAATGGGATCTTTAATGAAAGACTCTCTACATGTAAGCGCGGTAAAGAGTATTATCTATAAAGCATCATTTTATGGATATAAGAAAAGTGTCATCAGTTGGATGGAGTTTTATAGAACAAAAACAACAGATCTAAAAGAGAAAAACATTATCGAAGAGAAGTTGAAAATACTAAAAGATTCCAAGAGATAAGGAGTTATCACTTGGAAATCAAGCTTTGACTTTAAGGAGTGAAAGTATTATATATTATAATAGTTACAAAAGTGTTAATGAAAAATCTATTTTTTATTCTTACACTATTTTTTAGAGTTTATCAGCTACCATTAGAAGAAATCAATTTTCAAAAACAACCCATACAAAGGATAAAAAATGGATATTAAACAATGTACGTCACTCGAAGAAGTAAGAAATGAAGTAGATAAACTTGATGATGAGATCGTTGAGCTTATCGCAAAAAGAAATAGTTATGTTAAGCAAGCGGCTGCATTTAAAGAGAGTATCGAAGAGGTAAAAGCTCCCCAGCGTATGGATGCCGTTATGCAACGTGTACGCCATAAAGCGCTCACTTTGAACCTTTCTCCAAACCTTATTTCTAAACTTTATACGATTATGATTGACGCAATGGTAGAGTCTGAAATCTCAGAATTTAGAAACGGCGGTAATTTTTAATGAAAATTATTTTACTCTCCGTAGTTCTTGGAACTGCTCTTTTTGGAAATGATGCATTTATCTCTGTAGATACCCTTAAAAATGAGATGAATAATAAAGATACTATTATTCTAGATATCTCAGATTCACAGACCTACATGCACGGACATATCAAAAATGCTGTTTTAACTGACATGGAAAAGTTTCGTGATAAAGTTGGTTCGTATGCGATTATGAAAAAACCGTTCGAGGTACAAAAAATGGCTCGAAATCTTGGTATCAATGATAACTCTCATATCGTTATCTACGGTCATGGTAATCCAAAAGATCTTCTCAAAGAGAGCTATATGGCGCTTACTCTCATTGTCAATGGTGCAAAAGATGTTTCTATTCTCAATGGTGGCTACCTCGCATGGACGTTTGAGAGTAATATCCTCTCTTCAACTTCTTCTAGCTCTCCTAAAGATGGGAATTTTACCTCTATTTATAATCCAAATATCCTTGTTGATCTGAACTATGTGAAAAACTCTATAGGAAAGGTTCCTATGATTGATGCACGTTCAACTGAGATCTACTATGGGACTTCTCCTTCACAGGGCGTGAAGCGCATAGGACACATCAAAGGTGCGATGTCTAGCTTCTGGAAAGATAAATTTCTAACAGATGAAACTTTGAGAAACGATAACGAGATAAAAGATATCTTTTTAAAAGGATATAACCTAAAAGAGAATGATGAAGTTATTTCTTACTGTACAGGCGGAATGGAAGCTTCTATGAACTGGTATATTCTATATAGTTATCTCGGGCTCAAAAATACAAAACTTTATGATACGTCTATGCGTGAATGGGGAAATCGTGAAGATACGCCTATGGAGCGTTTTAAATGGGAGATGTTTTCTAAATAATCTCTTACATGTATAAGTACCCTTTGGGTATAAGGGTACTTTACATGTAAAAGTGAAACTGCCTACTTATATCTATAAGTAATGCGACCTTTGTCAAGTGAGTATGGAGTAAGTTCGAGTTTTACACGGTCACCCGGTAATATCTTTATATAGTGCATACGCATCTTTCCAGCGATATGACACAATATAATGTGACCATTATCCAGCTCTACACGAAACGTTGCATTTGGTAAAGCTTCAATAATCTTGCCATCAACTTCGATAACGTCTGATTTTGCCATCTTTAAATCCTTATTTCTCTTGTTGTAGAGATAATATTTCAGCTCTGCCGCCAACTATAGCGACAGTATGCTCATAATGTGAACCGCGTAAACCATCGGTACTAACTACATCCCAACCATTAGCTCTAATAATAGGCTTGGTTTCTTTTTGACAAATCATAGGCTCTAAACAAAAAACCATCCCATTTTTGATCTTTGGACCAGCTTTAGGATTAGCTCCATCAAGATAGTTTGGGATCTCAGGTTCTTCATGAGGTTTTCTACCAATCCCATGACCGCAAAAATTTTTCAAAGGTACAAAACCTCTAGATAAAATAAACTGTTCCATCAAATAGGAAAGCTCTTTAAAGCGCATTCCATCTTTGATATTTTCAATCGCATGATAAAGCGTATCTTTCGCGCAAGCGATCAATGCTTCATCTACTGAAGTTATCTTACCAACTCCAACAGAGATAGCTGCATCTCCAAAATAACCATCAAGTTCAGTCCCGATATCAAAACCAATCACATCACCCTCTTGGAGCTTATAATCAGTTGGGATACCGTGAATGATAACCTCATTAAGCGAAGTACATACAGCATTTGGAAAACCGTACAAACCTTTAAAAGATGGCTTTGCACCATGAGAGCGGATATAATCCTCTGCCATTGCATCAAGTTCTTTTAATGAAACGCCTACTTTGGTATTTTCTCTCAGAAGTTGCAGAGCGCCGCCAACAATTATGTTAGCAGCGCGAAGTTTTTCAATCTCTTGTGGTTTTCTAATAGCAATAGCCATTTTTACAGACCAACCGCGCTTAGTGTTTGATACTTACTCATATAGATCTGAGCTTCAATTTTTCTCATTGTATCAAGTGCAACTTGAACAACGATCAAAACTGCAGTTCCACCGAAGTAAAATGGTACGCCCATACCTTTTATAATCATAAACGGTAAAGTAGCAACCAAACCAAGGTAAAGAGCGCCCGTAAAAGTAAGATTACCCGCAGTTAAGTTTAAAAAGTTTTTAGTAGCTTCTCCAGTACGAATACCAGGAATAAAACCGCCTTGACGTTTTAAATTTTCAGAGATATCTTTTGCATTGAAAGTGATTGATGAGTAAAAGAACGCAAAAAACACAACAAATACGAAAGTTAAAAAGTTAAAAAAGTATCCACCTGGGTGAAGATAGTCTGCTACTGCTTGAATTGTTGGGTTATGAGAGCTCGAAAGAACCGTCATAGGAAACATCAAAATTGCACTAGCAAAGATAACCGGAATAACACCAGCAAGATTCACTTTAATAGGAATATAGTTCATAACGCGTTTATTCTGATTTTGCATCATAGTTTTTTTCGCGTATGTCACAGGAATACGACGTTCACCAAGTTCAACATAGATGATAACACCGATAGTTCCAAGGATAAGAGCAATTACTGCAAGAAGAGTAAAGAAGTTCATCTCACCTGTATTGATCATTGTAAACGTATGCCCGATTGCAGTTGGTATAGATGAAACAATACCAGCAAAGATAATCAAAGAGATACCATTTCCGATTCCACCTTGTGTTATTTGCTCTCCAATCCACATAAGCAACATTGTTCCAGCAAGCATTGAAACTGCAGACAATAAAATAAAAGTATTGTGATCTATCAAGATAGCACTATTACCTGTTGGTCCTGTCATACTTTGTAATCCGATACTCACACCAATAGCCTGAACAATTGTAATAACAATAGTCGCATAACGAATGATTTGCATATATTTCACCATACCATCACGCTCTTTTTTCATTTGAGCAAGGGTAGGAAAAGTAGCCGCCAAAAGCTCCATAATAATCGAAGCAGTAATATAAGGCATAATTCCAAGTGAGATAATAGACATACGTTGTACAGCATTACCACTGAACATATTCATAAGTCCTAAAGCATCATTATTGTGTGTATTGAAGAAAGAAGCGATGACAGAAGCATCAACACCGGGAACTGGCACATATGCCAGTAAGCGGTAGATGAACAAAAAACCAACCGTAATAAGTATCTTATTTACGAGATTTTTATTCACAATTATTTTCCTGTAGTTAAAACGTTTTCGTCTTTGATTTTAGATGCTAAATCTTTAGCAGTTGAACCAACAAGTTTCACTCTAACAACAGATTTTCCAAGTTTGTGTACTGAACGGATTGTTTCCATAGTGATTTCTGCAAGCTCAGCAACAGCTGTAATACGCTCAACATTGATTACATATGGTTTATTATTTAGTACAGTAAAGCCAACTTTTGGTAAACGACGAGCCAAAGGCTGTTGTCCACCCTCAAAGTTACGTTTTGCATTGTAACCTGAGCGAGCTTTTTGACCTTTATGGCCTTTTCCTGAAGTTTTACCAGTACCACTTGCGTGACCACGGCCAATTCTTTTTCTATTTGCAATAGAGCCAGGAGCAGGAGTTAAATTTTCTAATGCCATAAATTATCCTTTAATTTTTGATAGTGCATCGATAGTAGCACGTACCAAAGTATTTGGATTGTTAGAACCGATTGATTTAGTCAAGACATCTTTGATACCTGCTAATTCTAGAACTGGACGAGCAGCTCCACCGGCGATAACACCCGTACCTTCTGAAGCAGGCTTCAAAAGAACACGGCTTGCGTTATATTTGCACTCTATATCATGAGCGATTGTTGTACCTTTAATCTTAACAGTAGTTAAGTTTTTAAATGCATTATCAACTGCTTTACGAATAGCGTCTGGTACTTCTTTAGCTTTACCAACACCATAACCGACAGTACCATTTTTATTACCGACAACTATAAGTGCAGTAAAACGAAAACGTCTACCACCTTTTACAACTTTGGTCACACGACCAATATTTACGATTGATTCTTCAAAATCTTCTCTATTGATTTGCATCATGACCCCTAGAACTTAATTTCGTTTGCACGAAGAGCTTCACCAAACGCAGCGATAACACCGTGATATTGGTAACCATTACGATCGAAAACGATTGCAGTTATACCAGCAGCTTTTAATGTTGCAGCGAATGCAGCACCTAATGCAGCAGCACCGTCTTTGTTTGCACGAAGACCATTTGCTTTTGAATGGATAGCCGCTAATGTTACTGAAGCAGTATCATCAATCGCTTGTGCACTCAAATATCTGTTTGAACGGAATACAGAAACACGAGGAAGTGTAGCACAACCAGAAATTTTTGAACGAATACTACGCTTACGTTTAATACGCTTAGCTAGTTTTTGTTTCATTACTTTAACATTCATTTAACTACCTCCCCTTATTTCTTAGATGTTTTACCGGCTTTACGCACGATAACTTCACCAACATATTTAACACCTTTACCCTTGTAAGGCTCTGGTGGACGGAATGCGCGGATCTCAGCACAAATTTGACCAATTTCTTGTTTGTTTATACCTTTAACAGTAAGAACATTTTTCTCCACAGAAACTTCAACGCCAGCTGGAATTGGAAAGTTAATATCATGAGAAAAACCAAGTTGAAGATTAAGGATACTGCCGTTTACTGCAGCACGGTAACCAACACCATTGATCTCTAATTGCTTCATATATCCAGTTGTTAAACCAACTACGATATTTGCAGCAAGAGCACGGTACGTACCCCAAAATGCGCGGTCTGCACGTGCATCAGATTTTGTGCTAAAAGTTAAAGTATTATCTTCAAGAGCGATACCAACATTTCCTTTAGTATCTAAATCAACACTATTTGAACCTTTTACAAAAGTAATGATAGAACCATCAACTGTAACTTTAATATCTGAAGTAACTACTACAGGAAGTTTTCCAATACGACTCATCTTCTACCCCCTACCATACTGTACAAAGAACTTCGCCGCCAACGTTAAGCTCATGTGCTTTATCGTTAGTGATTACGCCCTTTGATGTACTTACTATGATCGTTCCATAACCATTTTTGAAACGTTTAATCTCAGATGCCTGTTTGTAAACACGGCGACCTGGTTTAGATATACGTTTCAATTCATTGATTACAGTTTTACCATTTTCATCATACTTTAAAACAACATTGATAGTTTTTTTAACGCCGTCTTCAACAACGTTACAACTTTCAATATAACCTTTTTCTACTAATATGTTTGCTATTGCTTCAACAGATTTGTTGTGAACTAAAGTAGTCACATCAAGTCTACGCATAGCAGCATTACGAACGCGTGTTAACGCATCTGCAATTAAATCATTAATCATTTATTGTCCTTGTTGCTATTAAGCAGTTAAGAGTTTCACCTTGATACGTAAAAAGAACAAGTCCTTTTTACTACGCTAACGCTTTGTTTCCCTCAGCGGGAAGCTCAAAGCACTAGTGCTTTATATTACCAAGAAGACTTTCTAACGCCTGGGATTAACCCTTCATTTGCCATTTTTCTAAAGCAGATGCGACAGATACCAAAATCACGTAGTACAGAGTGTGGACGACCACAGATCTGACAGCGTGTATAACCACGAACTTTGAATTTAGGAGTTCTATTCGCTTTCGCGATCATTGACTTCTTAGCCATTATTCTCTTCCTTTTGCAAACGGCATACCAAGTTTTTCCAACAAAGTAAACGCTTGTTTATCGTCTGAACCAGTAGTAACGATAGTAATGTTCATACCGTGGATTTGCATAATTGAATCATAATTAACTTCTGGGAAGATTAATTGTTCTTGCAAACCAAAGTTGTAGTTACCACGACCATCAAAACCGTTACGAGCAACACCACGGAAATCTTTCACACGTGGAAGTGCGATAGAGATCAAACGGTCAAGGAAGTTGTACATGTTTTCGCCACGTAATGTAACTTTAACACCTACAGGCATACCTTCACGTACTTTAAAACCTGCAACAGATTTCTTAGCGATAACAGTAGTAGCACGTTGTCCTGCGATTGCAGTGATTGTGTCTTCTATATTTTGGATTAGTTTGTTATCTTTCATAGCAAAACCAGCACCAACACTTATCATGATCTTATCAACAGCAGGAACATCCATGATGTTTGCAATTGCAAGCTCTTTTTGTAGTTCAGGTTTTAATGCAAGAAATTTTTCTTTTAAACGTGCCATGAATTATGCCTCCACTTTACGTACATTTGAAGCATCTATTGGCATCTCTTTATTAATAAAGCCGCCTTTTGGATTTTCTTCAGTTGGTTTAACAGTTTTCTTAGCTATTTTACAACCCTGTACTATTACTTTGTTTTTCTTTGGCATTACTGCTAGAACTTCCGCTTTAGTGCCTCTATCGTCACCAGCGATGATTTCTACAGTATCACCTTTTTTGAAATTAAATTTTGCCATTATACAACCTCCGGCGCGAGAGATACGATTTTCATGAAACCTGAATAACGAACTTCACGGCTGATTGGTCCAAATATACGAGTGCCTATTGGCTCACGTTTTGAATCCAAGATTACAGCTGCATTGTCATCGAAACGAATCAATGAACCGTTTTCACGTTGTACCTCTTTTTTAGTTCTAACAACTACTGCTTTAACAACTGCGCCTTTTTTGACTTTTGCAGTTGGTATAGCTTTTTTTACTGAAGCAACGATAACATCACCAACAGTAGCATAGCGTTTTTTAGATCCGCCAAGTACTTTGATACACATAATCTCTTTTGCACCAGTATTATCCGCAACGTTTAGGCGAGTGAAACTTTGAATCATGCTTCTGCTCCTACTAATACGATGCTTTTCAATCTATAAGATTTACTTTTAGATAAAGGACGACATTCAGCAGCAACAATTTCGTCACCTACTTTTAGTTCATTACGCTCATCATGTACCAGGTACTTTTTGAAACGTTTAACAACTTTATGATATTTTGGGTGCATTACACGGCGTTCTACTACGATAGATACAGTTTTATCACCAGATATCTTAATTACATTACCTTGAATTTCACGTTTATGTGTCATTACCAACCCTTACTTCATTGCGCTAAGCGCAGTGTTGATACGTGCAATATCTTTTTTAGCGAAACGTAGTTCACTATTATTTGTTAATTGCATCATTTTTTGTTTTATTTTCAAAGTAAACAGCTCAGTTTTTTTAACTTTTAGCATTGCTAGAAGTTCAGCTGTACTTTTTCCTGCTAAATCAGAATATTTCATTGCTCATCTCCGCAGTTATAATTTTAGTTTTAAATGGTAGTTTGTGCATTGCAAGAGTTAGCGCTTCACGTGCTAAGTCATGGTTAACACCACCCATTTCAAATATGATACGACCCGGCTTGATGTTCATTACCCATTGATCAACTGAACCCTTACCTTTACCCATACGAGTTTCAAGAGGTTTTGCAGTTAACGGTTTTGCTGGGAATACTCTGATCCAGATTTTACCACTACGTTTTATGTGACGTGTCGCAGAAATACGAGCTGATTCAATTTGACGAGAATTGATACGTCCAGCTTCAACAGCCTTAAATCCAATTGTTCCAAAAGTCAGTGTATAACCACTACGAGCGTAACCACGGTTACGACCCTTCATCATTTTACGGTATTTAGTTCTCTTAGGCAATAACATACTTATTCAGCCTTTCCGCTATTTTCGCGTCTTGGAGCACGTTTAACTGGGCGACGTGACTCTTGTTTTTCTTCTTTTACTTCAGCAGGAATACCTTTTGTAAGTACTTCACCTTTGAATATCCAAACTTTAACACCGATACAACCATAAGTTGTGTGTGCTTCAGCAAAACCGTAATCTATTTTTGCACGTAGAGTATGAAGTGGAACACGTCCCTCTAAATACCACTCAGTACGTGCCATTTCAGCACCACCAAGACGACCAGAAACAGATACTTTAATACCTTTTGCACCAGAACGTTGTGCACCCTGCATAACTTTTTTCATCGCACGGCGGAAAGCAACACGACGCTCAAGTTGAGTAGCAACATTTTCTGCAACAAGTTGAGCAGCAGCCTGAGCTTTTTTCTCTTCTTTAATGTTTACAGAAACTGGTTTACCAATGAGTTTTTCAAGAGTAGATTTCAATTTCTCGATATCTGAACCTTTTTTACCAATGATAATACCAGGACGAGCAGCGATAATAGTTACACGTAAACGTTTAACAGTACGCTCAATAATGATGTTAGAAACACCAGAATAGTAAAGCTCTTTTTTCAAATATGTACGGATTTTATGATCTTCACCAATGTTACCCGCAGCAGTTTTGAAATTAGGAAACCAACGGCTTTCCCAGTTACGGTTGATACCAAGGCGAAGGCCGATAGGATTAACTTTTTGTCCCATAATTATTTACCCTCTACTTCTACTAAAATATGTGCTGTTGGTTTGCGAATACCAGACGCCATACCACGAGCACGTGGACGGAAACGTTTAAGTACTGGACCATTATCAACACGGCAAGATGTGATAACACAATCTGCTGCTTCGTTACCACTGTTAGCTACTGCAGATGCAACAACTTTAGCAATGATTTTCGCTGCTTTGTTTGGAGTGAACTCTAAAGCTGCAAGTGCAAGCTCAGCATTCATACCTTGAATTTCACGTGCAACAAGACGTGATTTGATAGGTGAAACACGGATAAATTTTAATAATGCTCTAGCCATAATTAACCTACCTTTTTCTGTACAGAACCTTTATGGCCCTTGAACGTACGAGTTGGAGCGAATTCTCCAAGTTTATAACCAATATGGTTTTCAGAAACGAATACTGGTACGAATTGACGTCCGTTGTGAACATTGAATGTCAAACCAACCATTTCTGGAAGAACCATACTACGACGTGACCAAGTTTTGATAGGTTTGTTGTCTTTTGCAGCTTTTGCAGCAACAACTTTCTTCATCAAATGATCATCAACAAATGGACCTTTTTTTACACTTCTTGCCATTTAACTACCTCTTCGGATTAGATTTACGGCGAGTAATAATAAGTTTATCACTAGCTTTTTTACGACGAGTTTTAGCACCCTTCGTTGGTTTACCCCACGGAGTAACCGGATGACGTCCTGAATTCGTTTTACCTTCACCACCACCATGCGGGTGATCGACAGGGTTCATAGCAGAACCACGAGTTTGAGGACGGATACCCATATGACGAGAACGACCAGCTTTCGCTATAACAATATTAATATATTCTTCGTTACCGACAACACCAACAGTAGCATAACACTCACCTAAAACTAAACGCATTTCAGAAGATGGCATACGAAGAGAAACATATTTCCCATCACGTCCCATAATTTGTGCACTTGTTCCAGCTGAACGAACCATTTGACCACCTTTACCAGGCTTAAGTTCGATATTGTGTACAGTTGTACCAACCGGGATGCTCATGAGTTTCATTGCATTACCGACTTTAACGTCAAGACCAGATTCAGCAGATGAAATAACATCTCCTACATTAAGACCTTTTGGTTGAAGAATATAACGTTTTTCACCATCAGCATAGTTGATTAGAGCAATACGACAGTTACGGTATGGATCATACTCGATAGCTGCTACTGTTCCAGGGACATTTAACTTATCACGTTTAAAATCAATTATACGGTATAGTTTTTTTGCACCCGCTTGTTTATGACGAGAAGTGATACGGCCATTGTTATTACGTCCAGCATGTGCAGGAAGTTTGATAAGCAATGAACGAACACTAGCTTTTGCAGTGATATCACCGTTGTCAACATTTGTATAAAAACGACGGCTTGGTGTTACTGGTTTATAAGTTTTAATAGCCATCTTATACCGCCAAACTTTCTATTTGTGCACCCTCTGGTAGAGTAACATAGAACTTTTTGAAGTTGTTTTGTTTACCAGCGATACCACGGAAACGTTTTACTTTTCCCGCTTGATTTAATGAGTTTATACGAGTTGGAACGATTCCAAAATACTCTCTAAACACCTCTTTAAGACCTGTTTTAGTCATACGAGGAGATGTTTGTACAACGATTACACCATCTTCTTGAAGACCAAGAGTCTTTTCTGTATATATAATAGATTTGATATCTGTAATATCTGCCATTATTCAGCCTCTCTTACAAGATTTTCCCAAACCGCTTTTTCGATCACTACTGAACGATAAGTTGCAGCTAAGAATGCGTTTAACTCATTTTCTTCAACTACATAAGCAGATTGAACGTTACGGAATGCTAAGAATGTTTTTTCATCTAAAATAGATTTTACAAACAATGCATCACGTTGACCAAGAGCATTAAATATTGCCATTGCATCTTTTGTTTTACCAGAAGCAACTTCAAGAGTATCTATAATAAATAGTTTCCCGTTGTTAGCTAACTCGTCTAAAGCAAATTTAAGAGCAAGTTTCTTTTGTTTTTTGTTGATTTTAAGATCGTAGTTACGGTTATTTTTCGAACCGAAAGCTTGACCCCCACCAACAAATAATGGTGAACGACGTGAACCAGCACGTGCTCCACCTTTACCTTTTTGAGCCCATGGTTTTTTACCACCACCGCTTACTTCTGCACGAGTCTTAGTAACAGCAGTATTAGCACGTAATCCTGCTTGGTAAGACTTTACATATAGATATAAGTTGTGTGAGTGAATCCCACTAAAGCTTGCTGGTAATGCTAACTCAGATGCTTTTTCAAATTTTTCATTAAGTACTATAGCGCTCATTATTTACTAACCTTTACACGACCTAATGCACCGTTAGCACCTGGAATTGATCCAGCAACAACTAGTACACCGTTTTCAGCGTCATAAGAGATAATTTCATTTTTAACAGTAATTTTTGTATTACCATATTGACCTGGCATTTTTTTACCCGGTTGTACACGACCTGGCCACTCAGCATTACCGATTGAACCAACTAGTCTGTGAAAACGTGAACCGTGACCACCAGGACCACCAGCAAAATTCCAACGTTTCATAGCACCAGTAAAACCGCGACCTTTTGTATTAAAAGATGATTTTACAACTTTAGCCGACTCAAGTGGACTCATATCTAAGTCACCAGCTTCAGCGTTTGCAACGCTCATTGTTACAAAACGATTGAATTCAGCAGACAAAGAATATTTCTTTTGTTGCCCTTCTACCGCTTTATTCATTTTTTTGCCATTGTTATAAGCAACAATCGCAACCCCATTATTAACTTCACATACCTTAGCTTCTTTTACTTTTAATAAAGTAACAGGCTTACTTGGTACAGTGATAGTACGGCTCATACCGATTTTTTCAACAATATATTCCATAACCTATCTCCTTACTTGTCCATAGAGCGTACTTCTACGTCTACTTCCGGTGCTAGATCAAGTTTCATGAGAGAGTCAACAGTCTCTGGCGTAGCAGAAACGATATCGATCAAACGTGCATGCATACGGATCTCAAATTGTTCACGAGAATCTTTATTGATGTGAACTGATTTCAAAACTGTATATTTACGAATCTTTGTTGGCAAAGGAATCGGTCCACGAATATGTGCACCAGTACGCTTTACAGCCTCTACGATTGACGCTACTGAACGATCGAGTACACGATGATCATAAGCTTTCAATTTCAAACGAATTTTTTCCATGTTTTTCCTTCTAAAGAACTCGTCAGGTCAAGCCTAACTATATTAAGGGAACGGAATTATAGCCAAGTAGCTTCTAATATTCAAGGTTTCAGGGGATAAAAATTGATTTATTATAAAATTTATTTCCTTTTTATAAGGAAGTGATATAATTTTCAAATCTAAAAAATTGGAATATTATGGAAATCTTACTCGATGAGCTTTATAAAATCGATCTTACATGTAACCATTATGTTGAGCGAAAACTACAACTTGATGAACAAAGCTATCAAATTAGCGGTATAGCTCAAAGTGGAAAGACAGAACTTGTAAAAGCATATCTGCTTACATGTAAGAAAAACAGTTATCTTTATATTGATATTGCTGATGTAAGAATTGAGATAGATGAGCTCAATCTTTTTCTTCAGGATTTTTGTACGAAAAATAAAATAAGTATTCTTGTCCTAGATAACTTCGTTCCTGAAGTAAACATTATCAATGTCTCACAGCTTATCGTATGCTCTAGAAAAGCTTATGACCTCGATTTTCTCATCAATAAAAAACTTACTCCTCTTGATTTCGAAGAGTTTTTAGCTTTTGAAAGCAGATATGACTCGACTGCCATCTCTCACTACCTTCAACTTGGCGGTTTCGCGGCACTACAAAGAGTCTCTGCTGATAACCGTGCGAAATATATACAAGAGAAATTCCGCTATGCGCTTTCGGCTTTAGAGTTTGATATTTTGGTTACGGCTACGAAGTCACTTGGACAAAAACTTTCCGCTTTTAATATTTATGAAAAGCTCAAACTCAAAAGAAAAATCTCCAAAGATATGCTTTACAAAACTTTTGAATCAATGATTACTGATGGCTATCTTTTTCAGCTCTCAAAAGTGGGCTATCCAAATGCTACAAAAAAGATTTATCTCTGCGATATCATCTTTAAAAGTACGCTGACTATACAAAAAAACTTTGCCAGAGTCTTTGAAAATATTGTTTTTTTAGAAATACTCAAAAATGAAACAGAATTTTTCTATGAAGAGGGAATCGAGTTTTATATTCCTAACAACAGTGAGATCATTTTATGTATGCCCTTTGCTGAGGAGAGGATGCTATTTAAAAAGCTCGAATCCATAGAAGCATTCATCTTTTCAAATCAGATTCAAAAGATCACTTGTGTAACGATGAGTAAAGAGGGAGAGATCAGTCATCCGATAAGTAAAGTTGAGATGTTGCCTTTTTCACAGTGGGCATTAAGTGACTAAAAGCTACAATTTTTTATGAAAAATAGTACTTTATGCGGAATCGATGAAGCTGGACGCGGGCCTTTGGCGGGTGATCTCGTGATGGCTGGATGTATCTTACACCCAAAGGGCACTTCGCATGTAAGCGTTGAAGGTTTGAATGATTCCAAAAAACTCACACCGAAAAAACGCGAAGAGCTTTATGAAAAGATTATAGAAAATTCCACATATCATATAGTCAAGTTTTCCGCTCTTCAAATAGATGAGATGGGAATATCCAAATGTCTCAAAGCAGGACTCGAAGAGATAATGCAAAATATCAAAGCTTCCAACTATCTTTTTGATGGCAATACAAACTTTGGCGTTAAGGGCTTAGAAACTCTTATCAAAGCTGATGAGACCATCCCTGAAGTCAGTGCGGCTTCCATTTTGGCAAAAGTGGTTCATGACAGAGATATGATGGAACTCGACCGTCTTTATCCAGAGTATAAGTTTGCCTCACACAAAGGGTATGGAACCGCTTACCATGTAGAGATGATAAAACAACATGGTTACAGCGATGTGCATAGACGAACCTACAAGATCAAAGCTCTTGAAGCCACACTCTTTTAAAACACTATCATGTAAGGTATAATCCTACCCATGAAATCGATAACATATATAGAGCAAGCGCTCGCAGAACTAGACAAAGAGGTTGAAGCAACGCTTCTAAACATCAAACTTTCTTTAAAAGAGAAAGACAACGTTATGCTTCCTATGTTGTTACAAAAAAAAATTTTGAAACAAACATTAGAAGATTTGACCTATCTTAAAGAGCATCCACCGACTCCAGATCAACCGTGTGGCATCTCCAAATACAGAGAAGATTAAACAATTTTCTCTCTTCTTGTAGAATTTTTTATACTAAAATCATTATATTTGTAATTTTTAGAGTTATGAAAGTGTTAAGATTATGTGTGATTTTAAAATGAAGTACTCCCCTCCAGATACCTGCGGCACATAATAAGACGGAGTGTGCTGCTGTATTCCTACCCTGACACATTACCCCGCAATACCATTGCACAGGTCTAAAGGAGAGCGTTCAAAACACAGACTTGTATGTTCTGAGCGCTTTTGAGAGTAGAAGTATAGCAAAAAAAATTTAATTTAAAAGAATAATCTGATAAAATCCAAATATGTTGTATATCACCGTAGCACTCAGTGCCGAAGCCAGACCACTCATAGAACATTTTAAACTCACAAGAACCTATACTTTGCCTTATACGATGTTTGAAAATGAACAGATAAGACTCATAGTCACAGGCGTAGGAATAGAGAACGCCATGATGGCAACAAGCGCTTTTTTAGGGCATTTTTCACCCTCTAAAACCGATATGCTTCTCAATCTCGGAATCTGCGCCGCGCCAAAAAACTTTGAGATAGGTGAGGCGTTTTTAGTGCATAAAATCTGTTACAAAGATGGATTCTATTTTCCAGATATTTTATTTGAGCACTCGTTAAAAGAGAGTGATATTCAGAGCGTCGATGAACCAACACAAGAGATGCTAGAACTTCCAGTAGATATGGAAAGTTACGGCGTTTATAAAGCGGCTTCACGATTTTTTAGCACACATCAGATCATCTTTTTTAAAGTCGTTTCAGATCATTTTGAACCCTTATATGTAAGCAAAGAACTTGCCATTAGTCTCATCTTTCAAAATCTAAAAAATCTTGACGCAGTGCTTCACTCGGCTGCTTATGTGAGTAACAAAGATCCTCTTTTTTCGCAAGAGGAAAAAGAACTCATAACTAGCATCTCAGATCATCTTACAAAAGCCCAATCTGATAGTTTTTATGATGCTTGCTGTTACTATAAACTGCATCACAAAAAACCTTTACACCCGCAGGGCACTTCGCATGAAAGCCTTATAAAAGTACCAAAAGAAAAACTATCCAAAAAAGAGAGGAGCGAGTATCTTGAATCACTTATTAAAACCCTCACACTGTGACTTTTTCTCTCATCTTTACATAGAAGAAAGCGTTAAAGAAGAGGCGCTTACATGGAAGATAATGCAGAAGTTTTCAAACTCCAAAATTATTTTTATCAAACATTACAAAGATGTTTTCAACCGTCCAAATCAGGACTTTGGAGTGCAAAGCAAAAGCAAAAATCTTATCTTAGCGCGAAGAGAAACACCATTTTTGTATGAAGGTTCTTACTACAGCGACGGTTTTGAGTATGAACATTTCTTTTACACACCCTCAATTTTGGGCTGTTTATATGACTGTGAATATTGCTACCTCAGCGGAATGTATAATTCGGCTAACAGCGTATTTTTTGTCAATACTCAAGATTTTTTTGATACTGTCTTGCCTTATCTTAACAAACCCACACTTATCGCCATCTCTTATGATACAGACACTTTAGCCATAGAATCTTTGACTTCACATACAAAAGAGTGGATAGCGTTTGCTCAAAATCATCCAAACCTCCATCTTGAAGTGCGTACAAAAAGCGCAAATTTCAAAGCAATAAAATCTTTGCAAAGTAACGATAATATTGTCCTCGCTTGGACTCTTTCACCGCAAAAGATCATCGATCTTTATGAACATAAAACACCCTCACTTGAAAAACGTCTTAGTTCCATAAAAGAAGCGATAGACGCTGGCTGGAGAGTGCGAGTCTGCATCGATCCTGTCATCTATAATGAGGAGTTTAATGAACTTTATCCGCCTCTTATCGAGAAACTTTTTAGGACAATCGATGCTGAAAAACTTTTTCAGCTGACACTCGGAAGTTTTCGTATGAGCTCAACCCATCTTAAAAAGATCAAAAAACTGCGTCGAAGTGATATCGCTTTTTACCCTTACGAAGTCAAAGATAACATCGTTTCTTACGGCAAAACAATAGAGCAAACTATCTTACATGTAATGATACAATGTGCTACAAAATATATCGACAAAGAGAGGATAAGAACATGGCAACTGCAGTAGTTACAGGCGCGAGCCGAGGGATAGGAGAAGCGATCTCACAAAGACTTTTAGAGCTTGGTTATAACGTTATCGGCATCAGCAGAACTATCGATGAAAGTCCGATTCATCATCCAAATTTCAAAGCACTTACCTGTGACCTCAGCGATGAAAAAATGACTGCTTCCATTCTCACACTTCTTAGCACTGATCCATCTATTACGATCCTTTGCAATGTCGCTGGATTTGGCGTTTTTGAGCCACACGAAGAGATCGATGCACAAACCATCACAAAAATGGTCACGCTTAACCTCACAGCTCCTATGATGCTGAGTAACGGACTTTTAAGGGCGTTAAAATTTAATGAAGGAATCATCTTCAATATTACCTCCATCGAAGCCCTTCGCCACTCCAAATTTTCCGCTATCTACACAGCGACCAAAGCAGGTCTTCGTGCGTTTAGTCTCTCACTTTTTGAAGAAGTAAGAAAAAGCGGAGTCAATGTCGTGAGTATAAATCCCGATATGACAGCTACCTCATTTTTCGATGAACTTCGATTTGGAACTTCTGAGGAGTTTGATAAGCGCCTCGAAGCCGAAGATATCGCCGATGCTGTACAAAACATACTTCAAATGAGAAACGGCGTCGCAATTACAGATATTACGATTCGTCCGCAAAAATTTGGCCTTGAGAAGAAAAAATAGTCCTTTGGAATCTTTTTTGCTTAGTTAAACAATAACCAAACTCTGTCGATGTTACCTTCAGAAAGAAAATATAAATTTTAAAGGATTCATTATGAGTTCAACTGGAGCATTAAGCTCGCTCGGTATCGGTTCTGGGGTTTTAACTTCAAGTGTTATTGATCAGCTAAAAGCAAGTGACACAAGCCTTATTATTACGCCCATTAATAATAAAATAACAACCAATACAAACAAGCAACAATCTATGAGCCTTTTAAGCAGCCTAGCAACTTCACTTACGGGTTCTGTCTCTTCTTTGGAGGGTAGTTCTTTGTATCAAAAACGAACTGTTTCTGGAGCTAACAGTGCAGTAAGTGTTACTGCTGACACTGGTGTTGCTGTTCAAAACTTTTCTATCTCAAACACAAAACTTGCAACGACGAATGTCTCACAATCAGGTAGTTTTACAAGTTCGACAAATACTATAGCTTCTGGAAGTGGACAGTTCAATCTCAATGTTAATGGAACTGATTATAAGATAGCTTATGATGGAACCACTACCTATGATGATCTTAAAACGAAAATCAATGATATTGCAGGAGCTGATGTAAGTGCAAGTATTCTTCAAACTGGTGATACAAGCTATAGCCTTATCTTAAATTCTAAAAACACAGGAAAAGCGCAACAAATAAGCCTTACAGATTTGAGTGGAAAAGTAAATAGTACACTTAAAAGTGATAACCTTAAATCAGATGCGTTTAGTACGAGTACTGACATAATCGCTGCAAGCACTCCAGCAGGCACTACTAATACATTAACTCTCAATGCAGCTGGAGTTAACAGTACCTTTAGTTACGATAATACGACATCGCTGAGCGACCTAGCAAAAATGATCAATAACGATCCGATAGCTGGAGCGAATGTCAGTGCGAGTGTCATCAAAAATGATCTTGGAACCTATAATCTTGTCTTAACTGCAAAAGGTCCTGCTGAAAACCTTCCAATAAGTCTCACAGACCAAAGTGGTGGTACTCTCGATAGTAGGCTTCTTTTTGATGCAAATGCTCCTGTTGGCTCACCCATTGGTACAGCAACTGCTACAAGCGGAAATATGTCAAACATCCAAGCTGCTTCTGACGCCTCATTTAAATATAACGGTATTACTTTAACAAGATCTACAAACACTATTTCAGACATCACAGTCGGTGTCACGATCAATCTACTGAGTACAGATTCCACTTCAACTGCGAACATCAGTATTACTCAGGATGCTCAGCCTATTAAAGATGCGATGCAAAGTCTTGTAGACAGCTATAACGCTATGAACAAACAATTAACATCTATGACCCAAACAGATGCAACGACAGGCACGGTAGGATTATTTAATGGCGATAGTTCCATTAATGGGATCGATAGAGCTATCAAACAAATTTTAACCTCTTCAAGTGGTAGCGGACTCTCTTTAACACAGTATGGCATCAACATCAATCGTGATGGTACACTGAGCTTTGACAGCAGTGCCTTTGATACAAAAATGGCTGAAAGCCCAGACGCTATGGCAGCATACTTCAGTGGAAAAACAACAATCGATAGTAATGGAAATAGTAGTACAACAGATGGTATTTTCAATACCCTTTATACAAATCTGAATGATTTAACAAAATCGAGTGGTGTTTTAGCAAACTTGACAACAGGGCTTACGACAGAAGCTACATCTCTCACAAGCGATAGAACAAGAGCAACCGATGCACTTACTGCGAAATATGATACGATGACTCAGCAGTTTATCGCTTATGATTCCATCATTAGTAATCTGAACAATCAATTTTCATCCCTCTCTCAACAAATCTCAATGGCAGTAAACGGCAAATAAAGGATAATATAAATGTACCAACCAAACGCATATAGCACTTACGCTCAAAACAATGTCGGCATAGAATCTCCACAAAAGCTTATAGAGATGCTTTATGAGGGAGTATTACGTTTTAATACTCAAGCCAAACGTGCTATTAGAGATAATGATATAGAAAAAAGAACCTATTGGATTAATCGTTCAAATGCTATTTTTATTGAACTACTCAATTCCTTAGATCACACGCAGGGTGATGTTGCACATTATCTCAATGGTTTATATACTTATCAGCTCCATCTTATGAGTCAAGCAAATGTACATAATAGTGAAACACATTTAGATCAAGTAAATCAGGTTATAAAAGGTCTCTTAGAAGCATGGAGAGATGAAACCCATGTGGAACAATGAGTTCAAACTCGCCATTTTAAATAAAGATACAAAACGAATAGATCTTCTCCTCACTCAGATGCCAAAATTTGAGACTTTAGAAGAGATGCAAGAAGCTTTTTATCTCTTCAATCATGCAAGAGAGCTCCTTGAGGGCCTCAAAGATGAGACTGCAAAGTCAATGAAAAAGATTAAAGAAACCATCCGCTATATTGAATCAACAAGCACAGAAATCCCGTCAAAACTCGATATAATGCAATAACTACATATTTTAGGTAAGATCAATGTTTAATCATAAAACTATTCTCATCACAGGCGGAACAGGCAGCTTTGGAAAGCAGTTTGTCAAAACTATTTTACAGCTATATAAACCGCATAAGATTATTATCTATTCCCGCGACGAACTCAAACAATACGAAATGGCACAAAAGTATTCTGATGGCTGTATGCGCTATTTTATAGGTGATATACGAGATCTTCCTCGTCTACAACGTGCTATGAAAGATGTTGATTATGTTGTTCACGCTGCAGCACTCAAACATGTCCCAATCGCTGAATATAACCCAATGGAATGTATCAAAACAAATATCATGGGTGCTCAAAACGTCATCGACGCGGCGATAGATAATGGGATCAATAAAGTTATTGCGCTCTCAACCGACAAAGCAGCAAGTCCTATCAACCTTTACGGCGCTTCCAAACTAGCATCAGATAAACTTTTTGTAGCAGCAAATAACATTACAGGAACTGCCCCGACTCGTTTTAGTGTTGTGAGATATGGTAATGTTTTAGGCTCTCGCGGTTCTGTTCTGCAATATTTTCAAAAACTCATAGATGATGGTGAAAAATCTCTTCCTATTACCGATGAAAATATGACTCGTTTTTGGATCACTTTGCAAGAGGGTGTTGATTTTGTACTCAAAAACTTTCAAAGAATGCATGGAGGGGAAACTTTTGTTCCAAAAATACCCTCTATGAAAATGACCGATATGGCACTCGCTATCGCACCAACGCTCGAACAACATAACATTGGTATCCGTCCCGGAGAAAAACTTCATGAAGTGATGTGCCCACAAAATGATGCGCATTTAACCATTGAATTTAACGATCATTATGTCATTCAACCTACCATTCAATTTACTCAAAAAGTCGATTTTTCTAAAAATGCTCTTGGTGAAGTCGGCAAAAAAGTGGAGTGTAGCTTTGAATATAGCTCCGACAAAAACACGCATTGGCTCACACATGATGAACTTTTAGAAAAAATAAAACTTACTGCAACAGAAGAAAAATGATTCCTTACTCCCGCCAAAGCATCTCAGATGAAGATATCAACGAAGTCGTTCGAGTTTTGCAAAGTTCTCATCTCACACAAGGCAAAGAGGTCGAACTTTTTGAAGAAGCGATCTGCGAATATATCGGCTCTAAATTTGCCATTACTTTCAACTCTGCGACCTCAGCACTTTTAGCGGCTTATGCCGTAAGTGATATTGAGCCAGACGATGAGATCATCACCACGCCAATCAGCTTTGTGGCAACTTCCAATATGTTTGTAGCACTTGGAGCAAAGCCCATCTGGTGCGATGTGAAGCTTGATGGTAATATCGATGAACGCTTTATCGAACGTCTTATCACTCCTAAAACTAAAGCAATCGTTCCCGTTGACTTTGCTGGAAAACCTGTCGAGATAAAAAAGATAAATGAGATCGCGAAGAAACATAATCTGATTGTCATCCAAGATTCTTCCCACGCTTTTGGAAGCTCCATTGATGGAAAAAAAATCGGCACATTTTCTGATATGACCATCTTTAGTTTTCACGCTATCAAACCACTCACTACTGGTGAGGGCGGTTGTGTCGTCACTGACAATAAAGAGTTCGCAAAAAGGCTCAAACTCTTTCGCTCACATGGAATGGTAAAAAAACAGCTCTGGAACTCCGATATGGTGATGCTCGGGCATAATTTTCGTCTTACTGAATTTGCCGCAGCACTCGGACGAAGCCAGCTTAAAAGGCTTGATAGTTTCTTACATGTAAGAGATGAAATAGCTCATTATTACGATGAAAGATTTCAAGGCAACAAACTCTTTTCAACTATCAAACTTGAAAACAACACTACATCATCTAGACATCTCTATCCCATCATTTTAATTCCTGCGTTGCAGTGCCCTAAAGAGGATATTTTTACAGAGCTCCAAGAGCGCGGATTAGGTGTACAAGTACATTATAAACCTATCTATCAAAATAGCTATTACATAGAAAAATTCGGCGAAACACGTCTGTTAGTTAGTGATGATTTTTACCGCTCAGAGCTTTCTATTCCATGCCACCAAGAGATGAGCATGGATGATGCAAAGTTTGTCGCAGACACCTTTTTAGAAGTGATAGAAAAATATAGTTATCGAGGATGTAGTTTTTAGTACATAAGAAATACTCAAATGAGTAAACTCTTATCTCTTCTTTGCTAAAAACGCATTCAACTGATTTGCAAATTCATGAGCATCTTTTTGACTAAAAGGTTTCGGTCCTCTTGTCATCTCTCCACTCTCGCGGATCGACTCCATTAGATTTCGCATAGCTAAGTATTGTTTGATATTGTCTACGCTGTAAAGCTCGCCTCTATGGTCGATGGCATGGGCATTTTTTGCTATCACTCGGTCTGCTAGAGGAATGTCAGCGGTAATGACTAAATCTCCGACCTCGACCATTTCCACTATTTGGTGGTCAGCCTCATCTGCGCCTTGCTCTACTATAAGATAGCTCACAAACTTAGAATCTCCGATGCTTATCTTTTTATTTGCCACCACAAAAGTCTCTAAAGCGAGTCTTTCGATACTTCTAAGTATGATAGGTTTTAAAAGATTTGGAAAAGCATCGCCGTCTATAAAAAGCCTCATCTAGCCGTATATCTCGGCAACACGACCGACTTCTTTGCTCATAAGACGCACTTTTATACCATGAGGATGAAAAGCAGAATTAGTCAAAATATCGCGAACTACGCCATCTGTTAATTTTCCCGTGTCTTGATCTTGCTTTAAGACGATGGCAACGCGAATGCCGCTTCGTATATTTTTACGCTCTCGTCCATCCATTTGTAAGTTCTCCCTTGTGAATATCCCGATTTTAGGACATTAGTAGCTATAATTATACTATGAATTTAATGATCATCATCCAAGCCCGCATGACTAGCACCAGACTTCCTGCCAAAGTGATGCTTCCGCTATGTGGCAAAACTGTTTTGGAGATCATGCTAGATCGTCTAGCACCTTTTCACAAGAACATCATCATAGCCACCACGGATGATGGTTCACAAATTCCAATAGTTCAGCTTTGCGAAACCTTACATGTAAAGCATTTTGAGGGTGATACGGATGATGTTTTGAGCCGTTACTACCACAGCGCAATAAAGTTCGACGCGGATGATGCGACTATCATCGTGCGATGCACAAGCGACTGCCCGCTGATAGATGCAGATATCATAAAAGAGACGATTGAGTTTTATAAAAACAGTGACGCCGAGTATGTCTGTGCTTGCCAAAATAGTGGATTTCCACGTGGAATGGACAGCGAAGTTTTCTCATTTAAACAGCTCAAAGAGGCTTATGAGAAAGCCATCACAGAGCATCAAAAAGAGCACGTCACACCCTACATCAAAGAAAATGTGGAGTGTGCATCTTACAAAAATACACAAGATCATTCAAAATACCGTCTTACCCTTGATGAGGCAGATGACTATAAAGCCATCACGGAACTCTATGCAAAACTAGGTTACAGAACTGATTTTTCTTATGAAGAACTCATAGCAACGCTCGAAAAAAATCCCAATATTTACGAAATAAACAAGCATGTCGAACAAAAAAAATATACTCATTAGAATCGATTCATCTTCAAGTATCGGGCTTGGGCATTTGATGCGAACTCTTCTTTTGGCTGCCTCTCTCAAAAAGTATTTCAACATCACTTATGTTACGCAAAATCTCAAAGGCAATCAAAACCATCTTATAGAACAAAATGGTTTCGCTCACAGAATCGTTCAAAATATGGATTGTGATGCGCTTCATGAAGTCATCAAAGAGCTTCGTCCAGCGCTTTGTATTATCGACCATTATGGCATTAATGTCGGTTGCGAAACTCAGATCAAAAGTATCTGTCCTCTTTTGGTCTTTGATGATGAGTTCAAGGTTCACAATGCAGATATCGTTTTAAACCACTCATTCATCGCGAAAAAAAGTGACTATGATTATCTCAAAAATACAAAAATCTTAGCTGGAAGTAGCTATACGCTTTTAAAAGATGATTTTTTATCACACAAAAACCGTTTTGCTCCGATTGGGAGTTTAAAGAATAAAAAAATCCTTATTACACTCGGTGGAAGTGACCCTTTAGGACTTTCTCTGCCAATCAAAAAAATACTTTTACGCATTGAAAAATCTCTACACCCAAAGGGCACTTCGCATGTGCACATTGTGACAACCTCGGCAAATCAAAAAATCACCTATCTCAAAACGGCAGACAAAGAACTTATCGTCAACGCAGAGGATATGGCAAAACTAATGCAAGAATATGATCTTATCATCACTAGCGCAAGCACTTCACTTTTGGAAACTTTTGCTCTTAAAAAACCATTCATCGCTATCCAATGCGCTTCAAATCAAAGTAAAACTGTCGATGTATTACAGAAACAAAATCTTAAAAATATCATCACAAAATTTAGTCTTGCATCTTTCAAAAGCGCGCTAAACTTTGTACAATACCATCCACACAAGATAAAAAGAGTTCTAAACAAATATCACTTTCAAAAAGATAAAGTCGCAAGGGAGATAATCCATGAATATACATAGCATCGCTTTTGTGTCAAACACCATCACAAAGCCTTTTGAACGATTTTTAAAAGAGTATTCCCTAACGCACTTTCCGCTTGATACCATCATCGATACGCTTTATGCGAAAGTCGAAGAAGAGCTTCTCATCTTGCTTCTTGATGAGAGCTTTTTTAGCGAGAATTACGATGAAAGTTTTTTACTTTTAAAAAATGCGCTGCTTCATTTCCGTGTAAGTAACAGCGCAAAAATCATCATCAATACCGTGAATGAAGAGTTTAACGAGATATTCATACCCTACCATGTAAGCAAAGAATTGGCTCTTCTCACGCTCAATCAAAAAATAGCATCTTTGCAAAACGAAGTGGCAGACCTTGCTGTTTTGGACTTTTACGCACTTTGCAAAGAGCACGGAAGTAAAAATCTCATCAGCCAAAGAAACCGCTACCTTTTTCAAACACCCTTCACAAAAATGGCAACGGAACTTCTAAGTGCGAAGATAAGAGAACTGATTTCGCTTTTTCACACACCTCGTATCAAAGCAATTGCCGTCGATGCGGATAACACGCTTTGGGGCGGAATTGTCGGCGAAGATGGAATCAGCGGCATAAAAATAGACAATAATTATCCCGGCATCATCTATAAAAAGTTTCAAAACTATCTCTTAGAACTCAAAAATAGCGGGATTATCCTTATACTGCTAAGCAAAAACGATGAAAGTGCCGTGCAGGAAGTGTTTAGCAAAAAAAATATGCCACTAAAGTTGGATGACTTTGTAGCGACTGCTATAAACTGGAACTCAAAAAGTGAGAACCTCAGCGCTATTTTAAAAGAACTCAGCCTTACAAAAACAGGCATTATTTTCATTGATGATTCCTCTGCGGAAATCGAAGAGATGAACCAAAGGATGCAGATAGAGTGCTTTAAGATGAACCCTTCAAATCCACTCGAAAATATTGAGACGCTCAAAAATATCACCGCTTTAAAAACTCTACATGTAAGCGATGAAGACAGTAAAAAAACAGCACTTTATAAAGATGAAAAAGAACGCTCAACTTTAAGTTCAACTCTGCAAAGCAAAGATGATTTTATCACCTCTTTAAAGATCGAGATAAGCGTTACATGTAACAATGCTCATCACCTAGAGCGTATAACACAACTAACAAACAAGACTAACCAGTTTAATCTCACGACTAAAAGATATGAGCTTCACGAGATAAAAGAACTGATGCAAGAGGGTTTTGTTTATGACTTTAGCGTGAATGATAAGTTCGGAGGTATGGGACTTGTCGGGGTTGTCATCATCAAAGACAATGCAATCGATAGCTTCTTGATGAGCTGTCGAATTTTGGGTCGTGGAATCGAAGAGTGCGTGTTAGAGTTTATAACACGTAGACATCAAAACCTAAGTGCTACTTACTGTAAAACAGAGAAAAACTCTCTCGTCGAAGAGTTCTATGACAAAAATGGATTTGAACTTATGCAAACTCTCGATTCTAAGCATTACAAATTTAGAAATTTTGTCGATATCAATGAAAGCATAAAGGTTAACTATGAATCTTAAAACAATTATTTTAAAAGCCGTAAAAGATGTGAATGAACAGCTCCAAATCGATGAGTTGGAAAATATCCACGAAGAGACTCCGCTTTTTGAACTCCTCGATTCGCTTGGAACCCTTGATCTTATCTTGGAGCTTGAATCCTCTTTGGAAGAGCATACGGGAGAGTATATCGCCGTTGCAAATGAAGAGAGTATGGACAAAAACAACACCCCTTTTAAAACGATAGTGACCTTAGAAACTTATCTGCTTCAAAGGATAGCCGATGAGTCAAATTAGTTTTGCTAACATCGCTATCACTGCGATGGCAACGACTGTGGGCAATAATATCATCGAGCTTGAAGATGAAAAAGAGCGTTTTGGATTTGATGATGATTCTTTTTCCAGACTCCAAAGAAGCATTGGTTTAAAAACACGTTATATCGCCGATGAAGGAGTTTGTGCAAGTGATCTGTGCGTGCAGAGTGCCGAGAATATCTTTGCAAATACTGAGATAATAAAAGAGGAGATTGAAGCGATTTTGTTTGTCACTCAAAGTCCTGACTACAAAGCGCCTTCGACTGCCATCATTATGCAAGATAGACTAGGATTACCAAAGAGTTGCGCGGCATTTGATATCAACCTTGGATGCAGTGGATTTATCTACGGACTTTTCACAGCTTTTTCTTATGTCAACAGTGGGATGAAAAAAGTCTTGTTATGCGTAGGCGATGTGAATAGCTACTTTTCAGGCGAGCGCGACAAGATATTTACGCCGCTTATGGGCGATGCGGGAAGTGCCATTATCATCGAGAAAAAAGACGCGCCACGTAGCTTTTTTTCACTTTACAGCGATGGAAGCGGATACAAACATCTCATCGTCCCAACGGGCGGAGCAAGAACTCCAAGCACGCCTGAAACACTCATTCCAAAAGAGAGAGAAGATGGCGGAATCCGCCGTGATGAAGATCTCTTTATGGATGGCAAAGAGGTGTTTAACTTTGCTATCAAAACCGTGCCTCCGCTTATCAAAGAAATAGTGGAATTTGCGGGTAAAGAGAACGACGAAATAGACTATTTTGTACTGCATCAAGCAAACCCTTACATCCTAAAAACAATCGCTTCACGTCTCAAAGTAGAAAAAGAGAAAGTACCGCTCGAAACTGGGCAAATATATGGCAACCAAAATGCCGCATCTATTCCCGGAACAATCAACGGCTTTTTAAGCGACGAGTTTAGTTCCAAAAAACTCACTATCGCCATTGCAGGTTTTGGCATAGGTCTAAGCTGGGGCGGAGCTGTGATTCAAATGGACAATATCTATGCACCCAAAACAGAACTCTATAAAAAGGAACTATGATGACACAAGAGGAATTTTTAGTACGTCTTGCTGAGGAAGTACAACTAGACCGTGCACTAAGTGCAGATGAGATGCTTTGCGATATTGCTGAGTGGGATTCACTTGCGATGCTTGGCGCTTTGAGTGTGTTTGATGAGATCGGTGCATCTGTGGAGATTGACGAGCTTGAAAACTGTAAAAGTATCCAAGACATCTTGCATAAGGCTGGATTTGAAGCTTAAGGGTTTTGAAATCACGCTTATATCGCTTACATATAAGGATATTGAGATGGTGCGTAACTGGCGCAACAGCGATGAAGTGAAGCGTTATGCGCTCAATCAAAACTATATTACAAAAGAGCAGCAAGAGGCGTGGTTTCAATCATTGCAAGAAAAAGAGGATAAGTATTTTGTTATTTATGCCAAAGATGAACCCATCGGACTTATTTGGTTCAATAAACGCGATGAAACAGTAGAAACAGGGTTTTATATCTATGACACAACTAAACAAAACTCGCTCACTCCATACAAAATAGTTAGTATTTTTCATGAGTATCTTTTCAACTCCAAGGAGTTCAAAACTCTTACATGTAAGATTATGCATGACAACCAAAAAGCTGTGCGTTTTAATCTCTCACTCGGCTACAAAGAGATTGAAATATATGAAGAATATAAAAGTTATACATTGAAATTTGATGATTATATAAAAGCAGATGCTAAAATATCAAAACTCTTAAAAAACGAGAAAAAATGAAAATAGCTGCACACGACACATCTGAAAAAGTCTTCATCATCGCAGAACTCTCCGCGAACCATAATCAAGATTTTTCCCTTGCAAAAAAAGCGGTTTTAGTAGCTTTCGAAGCGGGATGCGATGCCATAAAACTCCAAACTTATACGCCTGATTCACTCACGCTTGATGTCAAAGATGAAAAGTTTAAAGCGGGCGATCTGTGGCAGGATGAATATCTTTATGATCTCTACAAACGTGCATGTATGCCGTATGAGTGGCACAAACCTTTAAAAGAGTATGCCGATGAGCTTGGAATCATTTTATTTTCATCACCGTTTGATCTTGATGCTGTGGATGTATGTGAGTCCATCGATGTGCCTGCGTACAAGATTGCAAGTTTTGAGATTACCGATATCCCGCTTATCAAATATGCCGCTTCCAAAGGCAAGCCCATCATTATCTCCACAGGTGTCGGCGAGATAGAGGATATCGAGCTTGCAATTGCTACATGTAAGAGTGTGGGCAATAAAAATATCGTGCTTTTAAAATGCACAAGTGCCTACCCTGCAAAGCCGGAATCTATGAACCTTCTGACAATCGCGGATATGAAAAAGCGTTTTGGCACGGAAGTGGGACTTTCAGATCACACACTTGGAAATGATGCCGTTATCGCCGCTGTTGCTTTGGGTGCGAGAGTCATTGAGAAACATTTCACTCCTGATGAAACCATAGAAACGCCCGATGGTACATTTTCACTCTCTCCGACACAATTAAAAGAGATGGTACAAAGTGTAAGAAACGTCGAGAAGATGCTGGGTTCAGTCAAATATGACGGCAAGTCCAAAGCCTATGCCAGAAGCCTCTATATCAGCCAAGACATCCAAAAAGGCGAACGCTTCACCCAGGCAAACATCAAAAGTATCCGCCCTGGAGATGGACTTCATCCAAAACATTATGAAGAGGTTTTAGAAAAGACTGCTACAAAAGATTATAAAATGGGTGAACCCTTAACTTTATAGTTATATCTCTAAAACAAAATACCCGTTTGTTGTTATCAACAATCCGCCCATGCGCTCAAGAGCATGGGCGAATGTGCCGTCGATTTCACCATTTTCAATAACAAAATACTTACTCTCCAATCTATCTGATGTCAACTGATGAATGGCTTCTGGCCTACACCAAAACATTGTGCCGATTGGAAAATAAAAATCTTCTGTATATTGTATATTTAGCATATCACATGTCGCCTGCATATTATCTCTGTTTAAACCCACATAACTTGAATCTGCCAAATTACCTTTAGCGACATATGCTCCTATTTTATTTTCTTCTTTAAAGCTATTAAGTATCTCATTATGTCCATCAAACAGTCTTGTTCTTAATATTTTGCCCCACTCCAGACCACTGTTTATATGCACAGACTTTTTAGTGTGTATTTTACATATGGAGTCATAATCTAACTTTTCAATCTCCCTAAAGATATTTAAGAACGGTAGAACATCTCTGCCTCTATTCTCAAACATAAAGATATTTGCTTCAGGATAGACTGATAATACTTTTTTTACGTCATCAATATTGCATTCAAGGTTTATGCTAATATAAAGATCAAAAAAATCAAGACAGTTCTTGAGCTCTTCATTGATCTCTTCAAACATATCAATATGATATAGATGCCAGACCAAAGCATGCTCTTTTCTCTTTTTCAAGCTTTGTGTCGATCTGATAAATGCAAACTTTTTATCAGAAAGATTGTCCATAACTGTATACAATGTCTCTAATAAATGACCTTTATTAAGCTCTTGAGAGGAATCTATGACAATCGGATCCTTTGATCTGTTTGCATATCTGCGAAAGATGAAATACTCAAGCATCTTTTTAAAATTCATCTCATTAAAGTTATATTTACTCTCACATAAATAAAGCTTACTATCCTCACGATCCTCTGCAATGATCTGATTACAATAGGATAGATAATTTAAATAATTAGACTCTCTAAATCTATCATCACCAGCATGATGGTTCATCACTGATATGTTTATATCAAAATCAAAGTCTTTATCAATATTCAGTTTATCTGCTCTATTAGATAGATCAGTTTTATCAATTTTTGATGGTAAAAAATATCTGTAATCTTCACAAAAAACGATATTCTTATACTTTTTAAGCTGCTCTTTTATCTCCGATGAATACATACTTGATATAATTACAAGAAAATCAAGATCTTTACTAAAGACCTCTTCTGGGCTATATATTTTATGTTTATTTTTATAACTGCCATGTTTGTTTTTATCGTTGTCGCATATAAAGTCTGGAGTAATTTGCATATTTCTCAAACCCTCTAAAACTATATTCAATGCTATAGAAGCTCCAAAACAAACAAGTTTATATGTTTTGTTATTGTCAAGATAGGCTAGTCTATACTCTCTTTCAAGTATATTTTCAAGTATATTCATATTACTTCATTATCTTTTTTGTTAAATCTATATATATTATATTTGGACTGTAAATTTTTAGCTGTTTTTCAATATCATCGACATGAGATATTGGTGTAATTATAATATTTGGATTGTCATAATCTCGCAACATCTCTATATCGATTATTGGTATATTAAAACAATGCCTGTCTATATTTTGGTGTCTATCTACGATGGCTATGACGTTTTCTTTCATAAGAGGTAAAATTAAATTGGTTAATGAGCCGTTTCCATACAGGATATATTTCTTTTCTTTTGATAAATCTTCTATAAATTCATATAATGATTGAACTATGGAATAGCCCCAAGATGGGTCATTCGTATACATATAATACTCTATCAATAAATGTTCATTACCTTCTGTTCTCAACTTTATCACTGTATTAAAAGATATTCTTTTTTTCCTAATCTTATATAGTAAAAACAACTTATTCTTTCTCTCATCGAGTGGAAAGATCTTTCTATATTTTCTATAAAAATAAAAATATCCAGAAAATCTATTTGTTAAATTAGTTGTTATTCTATCCCTATTACTGTCTGAATTCACTATTTGCAAATATTCTTGAACAACTTTTATATTTCCATATCTTAACATTAGTCGCAACCACATATCATAATCTTGATATGCTTTTAGTACAATATCGTACAATCCTACATCTAGTAATCTTTGTCGTTCTATCAAGCCCTGATTTGTAATATTGTCTTTATACATATCTTCTAAAGATGTACTTTCTGATGCTGCACTATAAATACTATTTTCTCCATCTTTCACAATATTTAATGATGTAATAAATGCAAAACTACTATCGTACTCCTTTACAAGTCTTTCTATCCTAATATTTACAAACTCATCATCATCATCTAAACCAGCTATAAATTTACCATTAGAAGCCATTATTGCTTTATTTCTTGACACATTTGCACCAACACGTATATCATTTTTTATATATCTTATTCTTATATCCATAGACATATATTTTTTTACAATTTCTTCTGTACAGTCGGTTGACGCATCATCTACGATAATAATCTCAATATTTTTATATGTCTGATTTATTGCCGACAATACAGCCCTTTCCAGTAATTGCGCTCTATTTTGAGTTGTTATTATTATTGAAACTAAAGCCAAATATATCTCCCATAAAATAATTACTCTTTTAAAGCTAAAGCTACGCCATAATGAGTTTGACCCAACTTTGCACATAATTCATCTATAATCATAAGTAAATCCAACAAAATTTTATCATTCTTTTCATCAAAGTTATTTAGCATATCGTTTAAAACCTGATGATAGACTACGCCGCCGGTATATTTCACTTCAGCATTGGGAAAATATTTATATATCGCTTCAACTATTTTTTCGGAATCAGCAGCTTCTGAGGGATCAATCTTTATAAACTTTTGCTCATCAGGCCTTACCATAGTCGTAGATAAAAAACTATTTCTATCATCGGGGTTAACAAGATACTTACTTTTTTCAAATACTTTTCGAATTCTTGTCACGATTTCTAATTGAGCATCAGGCCATTGAAATCTAGATGACCCAATAAAATCATCCATGTAAAACAAACCGCCTGACTTTAAAATTTTCCTACTCCATTCAACCGCTTTATCTACATCAAACATATGATGTAAAGAATTATTCCAATGTACGAAATCATATTGTTCAGTTTTTGTAATCAAATCAAAAGCATCTCCATGAATAAAACGAATCTTTCCTTCAAGAAATCGTTGTTTAGCCAACGCTTTACCCTGTGCAATTCTTACTTCGCTAAATTCATACAACTCAAATGTTTGAACAATACCCTGCTCTATCAGATTCATTTCCTTTTCACCGTTACCTCCGCCGACAGAAATACCTTTTTCAAAAGGAATAAAATCTTTGGTTTTATTTTTCACAAGTTCTATTAGTCCTTGTGAAAAACCGGCAACCTCTCTCCCACAAACTATCTTATTAATATATTTAATTATATATGGGCTTTGCCACCATCTCAACACTCGTGGAACTCCCACATTTTTTTCAGATACTTTAGACCAATGATTACCAATAATTTTATTTTTATTATTCATAAAATATTTTAAATTCCTTATATAAAGTATAAATACTTTGCTTTTTTATAAATTACTTTGTACAAAAATATATTTCTCCTGCTGCTTTTGTAATTCCCATCAATTCAATATCTTTTTCCAATAAAAAACCTTCTGGATATATAATTTCTACTTTCCATCCAGATTCTTCAAGACGATTTTTATAATCAGGACCATAATTTCGTACATGTTCTGGATGACCATAAGATCTCATTCTTTCTTCTGAAGTTGTAATTGAAAAATCTTCTTCTGTAGGACCATTGGTCATTATTGGAACAAGTAGTATCGCCCAACCATCTTTTTTCAGAACTCTATTTAGCTCTCTCATAGCTTTTTTGTCTTCTACGATATGCTCCAGAACATGACTACAATATATAAAATCAAAAGATTCATCAGGATATTCTATACTCGTAATATCCATTTTAATCTTTGCATTATCATCGTACAAATCAGCTGTTAAATAATTTTCTCCAAACAAATCATTAAATTTTTCCATAAAAACTTTTTCAGGAGCTATATGTAATAAATTTTTATTTTCTAATTTTTTATTTTTAAATTTATCTTTTATTATTAACCAACTTAATCTATGTCTTTCTAATGAGCTACAATATGGACATAGAGCATCCTCTCTTCGAACATATCCAAACGAATTAAATTTTTCATGGCGTGTTTCACAAATCGAACAATATCTTGACATTATTTTTCCTTTAAATTCACTTCTTTGCTATTACAAAAAAGCCAACGCTTTCAAGCGACCAACTTCTATGCTTTCGATCAAGCCACGGAGCTGCCTTTTGTGCCAAGTACCAAATCGGTACTAAGCATGCCTTTGTAATCATTCTACGTATTTTTGAACCCTTTATCCATCTCAAACTAAAATAATTCATCTTCAAAAACCACATCGTAAAGAACCCTGCCTGAGGCTGAATATGGATATCTTGAAAACCTGCTTTTCCAAATATATATTTGAGTCCATAAGGCGTAAATCGGAAATAGTCATATGGCGCCTCATGAACCCACCACTGGAATGGAACTTGTAAAATCATCACTCCATCCTCTTTTAAAATCCTATAACTTTCATTTAAAAAAATCTGTGGTTCACAAAGATGCTCCATGACTGAAAGTGACACAATAGTATCAGCATATGAATCTGAAAGTTCAATCTTTTCATTAAGATTTGACACAATATCTGCTTTAGAGTTATGCAAAGTATTCGTCCAATCAACTCCGATATATTTTTCTGCATATTGCAAAAAGAACTCTTTATACGGGGCTGTGCCACATCCTAAATCTACTAAAATGCCTTTATAATATTTTGAATATTCTTCAAGCCATCTATCCATTATTTTGTATGCCAGCCAGTTATACTGTTGTTTGTTACTGTGAGATCGACTTGCTTTTAACGGCTTCATCTAAACAAACTCCCAACTCTTTCATTTTCAGGAGTTGCTAAAAACTTCTCATAGTTTTTTAAAACTTCCTCTTTATTTCGAGTTCCGACTTTTTTATTTCCAATATAAATGCCCCAAGGTTCTAAATCTTTTGTGATTACAGAATTTGCCCCAACTGTAGCTCCTTCTCCGATGGTTACGCCTGGTAATACTACGGAGTTAGCTCCAATTATACAATAATCTCCAATCGTGATTGGCTGACTTGTAATGTTTCTAAATTCATTTGATACAGTTGAATTTCCAAATCCCCAATCTTTAAAATCATCAGTGGCTGTCAAAATTCTACATCCTTGAGATATGGCTGCATAGTTTCCGATAGTCAGTTCATTACCACCTGTAATTGAGCTAAAGTTAGCAATATGAACATAATTCCCTATTTTTATTTTCTCTTTTGCGTAAATTAAAACAAAGTCATCAATAATGATATATTTTCCAAAATCTATGTTTTCTAACCCAATTATTTTTGTATATTCAAAGGTCTTGACATGAGGTATTTTATATTTATCCATTATAAAGTCTCTTTGATAATTGAAATAATTTTTGTCTGTATCTCTTTTTCGAGTTCAGCATAAATAGGCAAACAAAGTATTCTTGTTGAGACATCTCTTGATATTTCACATATCTGTTTTGGTTCGATATAACTTAAGGTATCAAGTGAGGGATAAAAATATCTTCTTGGCATTATCTCTT